>JAABUM010002345.1_pt1 | contig 25556 bp, 46 predicted proteins | sample 5559161 | NCBI WGS metagenome assembly JAABUM01 (sample SAMN10711868, study PRJNA513369) | rock metagenome | isolation source: Antarctica rocks | place: Antarctica: Victoria Land, Siegfried Peak nord
GGGGTTGCGTAATTGTATTGTAAAGGTGGTGACGCCGATGCTCTGCACTATCAGCACGAAGACGTTGTAGCCTGCCTTGTGGTCAAGCGGCCCAGTTTTCAGTGTCAGGGGCCATGAATTTCAGACCAAGGAACGGTGGTGCCAAAGATGTCCACGAGAATGCCGTATCCTGCAGCCACATACAGCTGGCAGAAAACCACGGGTGGCTTAGGTAGCATGTCCAACCGCCTCTGCTAGTATTCCCTCTGGAGACGCAGGTCAGGCACACGAGCATGCGGCACCAGAGCGCGCTGACAGGCAGCCTGAAACGCGATGCACATTGCAGCCCTGAACAGGCACACAGTCCGCCCAACGACGCAACAGCGCCGCCAGACATTCAAGCGCACCGATGTACAGGCCCAGGTCGAGGGTCTTGGTGATACGGATCCACAGGTAGAAGCCGAAGGCGCAGTAGAAAAAGATGTACGCCGCCAGCCCCACCCAGTTGATCTCCGTCTGCTTCTTGTATTTCTTCGGCGTCCTGCGCATAAATTCAAGTATTACGTGTCTGATTTGCAGCACTGACAGCGGGACGGGACTGGCGTCATCATATGTCAAACAATGCAGTGGCACACTCAGCCACTGAGCTGTGCCGACTCGAAACCTTTACAGAACCTGAAACAAATGACCTTCAGCATTTACAAATGCTACTCATTGAAGCAAATGGGTTTCCTGAAGAAGATTTCTTGAAAATAAATATGAAAAATATAAATAGATATAGAAAGTATGAATATATATTTTTAGATTAAAAGCAAATGGAAGATGTGCACCGTTCCTCCTCGAACATGACGCCGGCGCCGGGGTCCTTGCCGGTGACGGGCGTCTCCGGGTCGCGAATGTCGAACGCCGCCGCCTTAAAGTTGCGCGGCTTGATGTCAGATGGCCCCACGCCGTCGTCCAGCTGCGACACGCCTGCGGCACCATCGTTGAATAACAGCGTCAAGACGATGTAATGAGAGATGACAGCAGCCAGTGATCCACACTGCAAAAGAAACAACAGCAGAGGCTTGGGCGAGTCAGCAAACATGTAGCATCCGCAACGAATCATCGCGTTTCAGCGATTTCATGCAGAGTGCTGTATCGGCGGCAGTTTACTTGTGTTTCAGACTCGTTCAATAAATCTGTTGCAACCAGCAGCAGCACTCACTGGCACGGTACTGCGACGCGACGTCTGCAGGCACGCCGGCGCCGATGGTGAAGTTGGCGGACGCCGGGCGGGAGCCATTGGCGGCCTGCTTGGCGGCGACGCTGCCCTGCGTCTGCGGCCGCTGCTCGTCGTAGTCCGCCATCGGACCCTCTGCAAGACGTCATGCATAAAAGAGCCTCAGTGACCATGCAAGATGTCCATAACTGATGACGTCGACCTTTGGCGCAAAAGGTCGACCTTTGCTGCGTGTCAGCGGCAAACATGTCAAAGCGGCAGCAGGCAAACACACCATGCACCCATGCACTTGAATTCTGCGATTGGGAAGCAGTAGTCATCACAAATTTGATCTACGGAGTGTACTACAGGTGCTAGTAGTGCGCACCTGGGATGTCCATGGTGGCCATGAGCTCCTGCGCGCGGCGCTGGATGCTGGCGTACTCGTTCTGCAGGCGGCTCTGTGCGCCGGCCATGTCCATGTCGGGGCCCAGGCGCGTGCGCAGCATGGGGGTGCCGCTGGAGCGCTCCGCCGGGCCAAAGCCGCCGGAGCCGGGCCGGTTGAGCGGCGTCGGGCTGCCGCCCGCCGGGGACGCGGGCTCTGCCATTGTCGCCGCAGTAGGGCAAGGCTGCGGCTGGGATATGTTTGCCGCTGAGGGCAGGGAAGGCGAAGCCGGCGACGCACGGCTATTTCGTTGCGGCCTGCAACAGCGAAAGCCATGCACGGTCGTCAATGGCATGCACGGGAAGTTGATGCATCAGTGGCACAGGGTGGCATTGGACTACAAGCACTGCCTTGCCCTGCAGACGATCAGAAGCCAAGATATAGATGCAAAGCTGCGACCTTTGCGTCCTAGATCGCTGGCGAGACGCCACGTGATCCCAGTTCTGTGCACACAGCCTGGCAACCACAGGGATCCCGCCCGGACCATTGGCAAATCGCAGCGCACAGCCTCCAACACACTTTGTGTAATCAAGATCGTTGAAATGATGTTTGAGACCAACTCAAACACTGGATCATGCCCACCGGACGCGCCTGAACGGTCAGACACCGCAACACCCGCCAGAGCGTCGTCGGCGATGGGATTCACAGCTGCGGGACCGAGTGCATTCATCTCTTGGAACAAAAGAAGGACAGCTCACTTGTCTTTCACTTCCAGTGATGTGCGCGCGGTTCACTGGCGGCTGTTGGGCCGGCGTCGCAACGCAGTGGTGAGATTCTCTCGCCTGCCGAGAGACGGTTGAATAGCAAACCAGACGGCCGTCGGCCGGAAGAAAGATGCGAAAACAAAGCCGGCAAAACGCCTGTCAAACAACGGAATGCCGGCGCGTGAGGCGGCGCCGGGCGTTCCATTGCCGTGAAGTCAACGCGCGTTTGGAAAGGGGGTTTCAAGAAATCGAAATCAGCAACGAGGGCTGCGTGCGAAGATGAAGCAAAACCCTGGACTGGTACAGTAAATATTTTAGATGTTGGAATACAGCATCGCGGCAGGCACATACATCGTCATGCTGCTGTGGAGCGGCGGCAGCCGCTACTTTTCCAACACGCTGCGGTCTATCAGGTCCTGCTGCCTCGAGACTACTGACTGTCAAAGCCCTGCATGAAGCTGTCGACATTGACAGGCGCCTCCGGCTCCGCGAGCTCGTCAGCCGCCTGCGGAGCCGCATGGAACTCCACTGCGGCGCCGTCTTGCGCCACGAGCCCCGCGCCGCCAGCAATTGGCGCCGGCGCATCCTCCGGCGCCCAGGTCACATTGAGCGCCTCGATCGCCTCGTCCACGGTCTGCGGCTGGTCGTCCGCGCCTTCCGCACCATCAGCCTGGCCAGTGTCCAGCGGCGACAAGCCCTCGGCTGGGCTGCCGCCATAAGTTTGGTCTGCGGTAGCAGGGGATGCGGTGCTGGCATGCGCATCGGCCATACCGGCCGCCTCCGCGTCAGCCGCCACCGACTGCTCACCTGTCGCAGGGGCTTCGGCCACCCCCGCAGCGGTCGGCGCGGCGGCGGGCGACGCCGCCCGCCCGCCCGCATCGGCAACCGCCGGCGCGCTAGCGCCCGCTTGCTCCGCCTGCAGCGGCAGCTGCGCCGATACAGCCGGTGCTGATGCAGGCTGCTGCGACTGTGGCTGCGGCGCCGCTGCCTGCTGCTCTGCCGCCGAGTGAACCGGCGCAGCGTCCACATCCATGGGGTCGCCTGCTGCCGCGTCTGCTACGTCACCTACCAGTGCGCCGCCTGCTGGCGCAGCACCATCGCCCAGCATCGGCGAGTCCTCCAGCAGGCTGCGGAAGGAGCCGACGTGCTCGGCGGCGCCGGCGAGCGGCAGGCTCTGCGGCACGAGGCCGGCGCCGCTGGGCTGTGGCAGGAGCCCGCCCGTCAGACCGGCCAGGCCAGGTGGCAGCTGGCCCGCGCCAGCTGCAGCGGTGCCAGAATCACGCTGCATGGACGCCAGCAGGCCGGGCGACGGCGGCGGCAGCAGCGGCAGGGACGCCGGCGAGGCCTCCGGCCCGGGCACCCACGCCGACCAGTCGAAGGCGGCGCTGAAGACGCCCGGCATCGGCGCGGCGGCGTCGTTTGCAGGCGTGCCATTCGTGGCTGGCACGCCTGTTGCGACGATATCACAATACGGCGAGGCTCGCTGTGAATTATGATGGCAGGTCAACAGTATACCAGTGCAGGGCAGTGGCGACCATGACACATATGCGATCGCTCAGCTGTCCAGAGTGCAAAGCATGACTGTCAAACACAGTGTCAAGGCAGCTGGGACAGAAGTAGACATTTGAACCCACCTGACGGCGCAGCCATGGAAGCCGGAAGCTGCGCTGCGGGCGCCGCTGGCTGCGCTGCCACTGCTGCAGTCGCCGCCGTGACGTGCTGCGGCAGCAGGAACTCGGTTGGCGCAGCGCCCTCAGCCGCCAGCTGCGCCGGCGGGTTTGGGAATGGCGCCATGCGCACCCGCACCGGCTTGGTGCCCTGTGTACCAAATGGATGCAAGGTGTCGACCGCAAGACAGGGGGACAGGAATGGCGCGGGTGGGGCTCGGTGTGGTGGAAATGGGTGGTGTGGGCAGTTGGTTGGGGATTGGGGAGGGCTGCTCGGTCCTGGCTGTAGTGCAGTGCACAAGACCAAGCGGCCAGGTCCGGCCGACGCAAGTGCCGACATGGTGGAGCCTACAACACAGAAATATTCATCTGATCGAAACGGTTCAATGAACCGATATCAGCGATCAAACTGATAAGAACAGATGCTACACTTGATCTTAGCCAAATAGGCCGAGAAGAGTATGTTCGAGCTGGAGAACCGGTGCCTGTTGTGCCTCGCCAAGCTGCAGGGCCTGCTGGTTTTGAATCAAGGGCGGCATGCGGGCAGGCACCACAAGACAAACGATCTGAACCCTTAAGCCATATTGTCGCCGGAAAGCATGCCTTCCACTCGTAGTAGTTGGACTGCCGCGCCTTCTTGTCGCTGTCGCTGAAAGGGTCCTCCTCGATGTAGTCCCCCTCCGCCTCTGCACCCGCAACAAGGAGCGTCAACCTCCACCGCACGATGCACGTAAATTCCAGGATTCCTGCAGACGTGAGCGCATCTGTCCTCGCGATCAGCTTGCAAACCTGCACAGCGCTGCCAATGAACGCATCGCAGCCGCAGCGCAGATATGCTGCTGTGTGGTGCGGCAGTCGAGAGGGCAGTCACTGACCGTACAGCAGCTTGCGCGGCTTGTGGCGCCTGCCCACGCCAAGGGCCTCCTCCCCGGATGCCGCCGCATCGCTGCCCGCCGCCACACCGCCGAGCGCCCCATTGGCGCCGTCGTGAGCAACGACGCCGTCCACGGCAACATCGTTGGCGGCGGCAGACGCCGCTCCCGCGACCGCAACCGCATCGGGCTGCTGCCCGGCCGCCGGCAGCAGCGTGATGACGACGCCAGGCGGCGGACCGGGCCGGCGGCGCGCCGCCGGCGGCTTCCGTCGCACGTACTTCCGCTTCACCCGCACCTGCGCAGCAAAGCGGGCGCAAGCAATCGGGATCGTGCACAGCGTCGCTTGCAAGACACTTCCTGTGTATGGGACACTTCATATGTACGAGACTTTGGGCTGTGAAAACAGCCGCATAAACTTCTACAACATTCGAAGACAAGGGCGACTCAGGCGCGCACCTTGGTGTCGAGGCTGTCGGAGCTGAGGGCATCCAGGGAGCTGACTAGCTGCGTTTTGGGCATTGGGCCGCCTGCCTCGAACGCCGGCATCGGCATCACCTGATCAAAAGTATGACAGTTCGAGCTTCAAATAATCGCGTAGCTTTAGAGAGTAGGCCATGCTGATCAGCTTGAAAACATGATGCCAACGCTGGCTCTTGCAGAATATACATAATGGCAAATGCCCAAAAGACCCTACCTCTTCGTAGATCTGGCCCCGCGTGCCGCGCTTGGGCGCCGCCATGGGCCCAATCTTTGCCACCGACGGCCGCTGCGCCTGCATTAAGGGGGCAAGCGCATCATCAGCTGCAGACTCCAGCGAAAAGACACGACATGTCGAGCGCGGTCGGGGAGACCAGGCATGCAAGTAAGTTTCGGTGGCAACGGCCATGCAATATCGTCGATATGTTCTAGTGCAGGACGGCAGTTGAAGAACGGCGCACCTTCCACAGCGCATGACGGCGCTTGGCGAAGGCGATGGCCTGCTTGGTGCCGCCCACCAGCCGCGCAGCAGTGGCCACCATCATCTGCAGCTCCGCTGCAGCAAGCAAGAATATACACAGTCAATGTCGGCAGCAAGTTATGTGGCGTCGCTGATGACGTGGCGATGCCAACAACTTTGCAGCCGGCTGCTAAAACCCAGTACGCTGCAAGTTCTGCACTGCTCTTGCCTCAAGTCCAAGGAAGCATCAGCCATGAACCACACTCTAGAGCTCCTCCTGCGAGCCAGACAAGACGCACCCGGGGTGTATCGGAACAGCAGCAGGCGCTGCGAGGCATGGCCCGGCAGGTGCGCGGCGTGTTCGGGGCACACCGCGCGGCCGGGCGCCAGCGGGCTGATGGCGGCGGACAGCCACAGGTCCGTCTTGCACACCTCGCAGTCCACCTCCGTCGTGTCCGTGTGCAGCCCCTGCTCGTCCAGCGCGCCTGCAGATGCATGGCAGAAGGCCTCGAAACCCGTGAGCAGCTTGCCGCACGCTGCTTGTGTGATTCATACCAGACAACAGCACAATGCTGTGGCCAGAAGCCAGTAGGCGATTAGCCAATAAGGCTTGCTGCCGAGCAGCAGTAGCGAACACAGCTTTGCAATGAGCAGGCAGCTGCTCACACCTGCGCCGCCCTTCATGCGGACCTGCCGCATGACGCCCTGCTGGCAGCCGACGGCGATGCGGCGGCGCTCCTCCACCACCCGCAGCGTAAGCTCCCCTGCCGCCAGCCGGATGCCCTGCAGCGCAAAGGCAACGACTTGCTTCAAGATGTATTCTGGTGCCATCGGGAGCAGCAGGCCTACATTTCGCACCGCGACGCTCCTCTACACCCGCAGCGTCAGCTCCCCCGCCGCCAGCCTGGTGCCCTGCAGCGCAAAGGCAACGAATTGCTTCAAGTTGTATTCTGGTGCCGTCAGCAGCAAAACTAGATTCCGTCACAAGGCGGCACTCCTCCACCACCCGCAGCGTCAGCTCCCCCGCCGCCAGCCGGATGCTCAGCAGCGCTGGGCGGCAGGCGCAGGCTGCTGCTGGGACAAGACGCAGCAGATTGTGGTGTCCCGCCAGAATCGACGCCGCTGGAAACAAAGCTGTGGCATGACGGCATGCAAGAGCTGCCGGACAGGACCTCAGGTACAACTCATCATTGTCATTCTCGACAGCATCATACTAGTAGGCGAGCCATGCAGTTGTAGAGACCATTGACCCGCCGCCGGCGGCGCGTCCGCAAGGGACACGGGGTCCAGCTTGCCGAGGAGGTAGCTCTGAGTTCGAGCAATCTTATGATTGACCTGACACATCAACTGCGCAAATTCTGCAGTGGCAGTAGACGCACCTCCGGCGGCGCGTCCGCAACGGACACGGGGTCCAGCTTGCCAAGCAGGCCGCCTACGAGGCAGTCAGAGCCGCCGGCCGCCGAGCCTGCCGCCAGCCGCTCCGCCTGCTCCACGCTGCGCAGCCGCCGTGCCCTGGAGTTCAAAGTCTTGTCGCCGTCCGCCGCCACTGGCGCCGGCTGCTGGTGCTGGGCGGCGTCTGGCGCGCCCACCGTCGCCGCGCCGCAGACTGCTGCCGCCCCGCCGCCTGCTGGCGCTGCCGCCGGCGTTGCGACCGGGCCTGCAGCGGGTGCCACAGCGACCTCCGCAGGCGCCGACGCCGCAGCGGCCGTCTCGTCCAGGCGGCCGTCCAGCGTCATCGGCAGCGCCTCCGCGGCAGCGGCGACTGCGTCAACAGAAGGCGCTGCGTCGGCGGCGGGCGCGGCTGCGGCCGCTTCCGCCTTGGGAGCGGCGGCGTTGTCCGAGGCCGCTCCCCCACCCGGCTCGACAGCGCAGTCCTTTGCTGAGGAGGCGGCACCGGAGGCAGACGCCAGGCCGACTGGGGCTGGCGGCGGCAGGGAGCCGGTCGCCATTGCCACGCCCTCCATCGGCGCTGCACCGGCCTCCGCGGCTGCCTGCCGGGCCTCTGTCGCCTCCGTGCACAGCACGTCCTGCAGCAGGATGATGACACCTCGGTAAGCGTGCATGACCTGGCTGGGGGCAGCACCTGCGACAGTTGACGTGCAGCTAGAGTCTGCACCCAGTTTCAGTGCGGACCAATGGACACACGCTGCCTTCATTGCCCTCGCCAATCGTTTGATTTGGAGTGTGCCAAAACTATTAAACAGCCTAGATATCTCTGAGCCAACAGCAGCAGCAGCGGCGGCGCGCCTCGTCCTCCTCTGGGTAGGGCCCGCCCTCGGACGCGACGCTGTCCGCCGGCAGCGGCGCCTGCGACAAGTCCTCGCCCCGCGCGCGCGCCGCCGCCTCCGCCGCCGCCGCCGAGGTGACCAGCGTCACCAGCAGCGCGTCGTGCGACAGCGTCAGCGGCTGCATGCAAAAATCCAAATCTTAAAAGAGTCAATGATGCATTGAAACCCGCATTACATTTCAACAATGCATGCAGAAGCTGCAATTATCTCCACTACTGCAGTACCGCTTGATGTTGCTTGGGCTGTTTACCTTCATGTCGCCGCGGTACTTCTGCGCACGGTCGCTGCCGTAGGGCAGCCAGTCGGGCGGGCCGAAGTTGACCGCCTCTGCGCAGTTGAAGCCTGCACATAGAACGGGGATAACGATCAACAAAGGTTCAACCTCGTGCAGGCTGCAAAGGAAAGGAGGCTGCGACTCGTGCCAGCGTGATTGCTCGTGCAACAGCATCATGTCATCGGCTCAGTGTGCAGGCGCTCTCACGACACATGCCGGCCTGCCCGCAACTCCCAGACATTGCGTCAGAGCGGGCGGTGGAAAGGAGGTGTGCACACCGGTGTTGAAGCCGGAGTGGAAGGCGTTGGGGAAGGTGACCACGAAGGAGCCCTCCTCGTGCACCAGCCGGTACACCGGCACCCCCCGCGCCGCTATCTGCTTCGGACTCACCATCGTCACCTACACAGCCGGTGCGCACGAGTTGTACTCTGGTCCACACGAGGCAATGCCATTGCTCGGCACTTGCCATGTCCTCCGGGAGGTGCAGTTTGACCAACAAAGAAAGGAGTCGCACCAGCTGGTACATGAGGTTAGGCGAGGCCTCGAAGAGGTGCGGCAGTGCGTCAGCAACCGCCTCCTCCAGCGCCTCGGACGCATGCGCCGGCACGCCGTACCACACCTGCAGGGAATGACGCAAAGCGACAGATGTGAAAACATACAAGTTTGTGAACTTTGAGGACTTGTAACGATGCCATGAGCTTCAAGGTGACGCACATTGGTGATGCCTGCATGCATGCCGCGCAGGAAGCAGACAGCCTGCTTAGGCAGCCACCACAGGCATGCAGCTGCGCAGGCTGTCGAGCTGGTGCGCTAGTGACGAGCAAGAGCTATCAGAGCATCGGGGTTTTTGAAAGGTTGCTTTCGAAAAAAGCCTCTCGCCACAAACCTTGGGCGCGCCCAGGTGGTGGTAGTTGACAGAGTACAGCGCGTGGTCCTCCACGTGCCAGCAGAACGCCGACAACACGCTGCCCACATACAGCCACGGCACCTGCGCCAGAGCCCAACATTGGTTCTCGGCTGCTGCCAATGGCACACCAAGCGGCGAGTCGATGACCGAAAGTCACAGGCTGGGAAGCAGCAGGGCGCCCTGAAAGTGCACACGCCTCTGATCAAACATCTGAAGGGGCGACAGCACCGAGTCAGGCAGACTGCAGTAGGATGGGCGCCCTGTCTTACTACAGTCACATATTTAGACGATCACATGTTCGGCAGCGGCACCTGCACGCCGGTGATGAGCTCGTCGCCGGCGAGGTAGCGCAGCGTGCTGCCCCTGTTGCGCGGCAGGTTGTTAATGTTCCAGCTGTGGGTGGCGTAGTCGCCCTCCGCCTCCTCCGGCTTCATACTTTCCGCCGCGACTGCGCAATGTACACACAATGAGCAGTCTCACTATAAAATAAACAATAATTAATACTAATAGTCGCCCTTCTCGACAGCAGCTCGCCAAGCAGCATCACCAGATGTTCTCCGCGCCACCTAGCGATGCAGCCTTTGCCATGCTGGCGATCACCAAGAGTGCCTCTGCCAGCTGGCTGATTCAGGGCGCCACCAGGGCTTCCATGCGCAGCTTGACTGCTGTGCAGGCGCGCAGTGGCTCACTCGCAGGCCGCAGGCACGCCCCTGCTTCTCCTTGCGCAGCGCGCCAGTGCTGGCGGGGCGATGCTCAACCAAAAGACTGGGACATTTCGGCAAGTGTCAAGGGCGCTTACTCGCGGGGTCGCCGCCCAGCTCCTGCTTCTCCTTGAGCAGCGCGGCGTCTTTGCAGCATGATGGATGACCAAAGGGTCAGATATTTCGGCATGTATCAAGGGCACTTACTCGCGGGGTCGCCGCCCAGCTCCTGCTTCTCCTTGAGCAGCACGGCGCGGGCCTCGGCGGCGGGCACGTGGGCGCGGCGGGCCGCCTCCTTGGCGCGGCTCTCCTGGTGCGCCAGGTGCTGCCGCAGCAGCGCCGCCCGGAAGGGCGGCAGCGGGAAGCCGCTGCCGTGGTGCCCGCTGTCCAGGTCCTGAGGAGCCGCGGGAATAAAGGGGTAAGGGAGTTGGCACCATCGCTTGTCAAATGACGGTCGTGGATAGCTGTGTAGCGCAAGCAACCGACTTGCAGGCAGGGCAAGGTTGAGGCCAAAGCACAGCGCAGATGTGGGGTCAGGTGAGAAGCCACAGCGTCCAGCTCCTCCCTTTGTTTGCTTGTTGTCAACCCCTGTATCAGCGAAGCGTCCCCTCCAGAAAGTAGAATGCATACACGCACCTGGCCGTACAGGGACTCGTAAACATCGTCGGGAGTCTCCACAATGCGCCAGAACTCCGCCTCGATGTCCGCGACGCTCGGCTCCGGGCCGTGGTACGAGTGCAGCCTGCGCCGCTTGGCGGTCTGCTGCGAGGCCGCATCGCCGGGCGTCGGCTGCGGACATTGACCGGCAGTGCGTCAGGCCATGGTGACATCAGGGAACCAGCACATCACGCAACCTCGAGGGTTGTCTCTCTTCTGTTGTCTCTCCTGTACCTCCATGACAGTTTCAGCGGTCCATGTCCATCCTGAGATGCTGCCATATCCGATCGTGTGCTGCACGCCACAGCCCAACGAGGGTTCAAGGCATTGTTGAGACATCCGCCTCACCTTTGGCTGCGGGCTGGAGAAGTGCACGGCTTTCACCCAGTCGGCGTACGCGGCGAACGAGCGTAGCGTGTGCCGCTTCTCCTGTTGCAAGCAGCAGCAAGCAGCAGCATCAGCAGGTGGATGCGCAAGGCATCAGGGGAGAGGCAGCGCTGCACATTTCACAACACATTGATACCCACTGACACACATGCAGTGGCTCACCAGTTGAGCTTGAACTGGTGAAACACTTGACGCCTCTGCAAGCCCGCGACATCCACAGCACTAGCCCAGCCCTAGAGACGAACAGAGAAATGGATACAAACAGTGCCTTCTCACCAGCGTGACAAAGCCGAATTCGTCGTCCACCTCGCCTTCCAGGTGCGTTGTGGCGCCGTAGCCGCGCTTGGTCGCGCGGCCGCGCTTCGTCTTGTTCGCCGCCCGCATGCACAGGTGGCTGGTCAGCTGCTTGCGGATCGCGAACTTGAAGCTGTCCGCAGACTGGCCGTTGGTGCCGCGCTCCAGCGCAAACGGCGGCCTGGAAAGACGAAAATGCCACAACCTCTTCAGTCACCGACCTCAGCAGCTGGTGCAGTCTCTGGCACATTTGAGCATTCTCTTTGCATGCTGAGCATGCAAAATTGCAAAACTTTTTGAGATGCTGCAGACACAGCTGGGGCTGGAGCAATACGGCGTGTGAGAAACATCACTTGAACGATGGCGGCGGCACGATGCACACAATGCCGCAGCGTTCGCCCTCGGGCCGGCAGCTGTTGATGTACGCCAGGGGGTCTGCAAAGTCCTCCTCCGTGGGCCGAAACACCGGCGCCGGCTCGATGCCCTGTAGTGAGGAAAGGGGCAGCTGGTTGCAGCGCGATCTCACAAAAGGCAATTGCTGCACTTGTGCACCAGCGTAGCTACACATCCTGCTGAGGGGAGGCGAGCTGGTACTGGTTCAACATGCTGCATGCAGGTACATCTGGTCTCATGGACTCCATTAGAGGTGACCATCAGCTGTCGGAAATGAAAGAGGCTCACATCCTGGGGCCGCCCGGCCTCCGGTTTCCAGCGCAGCTTGGGGCGCGACATGGTCGGCCGCCCGCGGCATGCGGCGCAGCCGTTCTTGGCATATCGGCACTTGGTGCAGCCGAACAGGTCGTCTGTCTGCACCGGCGGCGGCGGCGGCGGCAGCAGGTCGTCTTCGTCAAAGTCGTCAAACTCGTCGGAGCGCGTCGATAGGCGGCGCCCGCCGAACAGCGCCCGCCGGTTCTTGCGCCGCTTGCGCTTCTCCGGCTGCGGCGCCGGCTTCGGCGCCGGCTTCGGCGCAGCCAGCGGTGCGGCAGGCGGCGCTGCCGGACCTGCGGGTGCGGCGGACGCCATCGCATGCGCTGGAGGCTGCGGCGCGACGCCATTGACAGCTGTAGCGGCGGCTGCCGCAGGCACAACACCGTTGGCTGCTGCAGGCGCAGACGCGGGCGCTGCCGGAGCCGTTGCTGGACTCGGCGCCGCCGCCATGCCTGCCGCCGGGCCGGTGCCAGGAACCACTAGCTGGCCGGGTCGGAGCACCTGCTGCGGCGGCCGCTGCAGCGCCGGCGGCAGCGGGTACAGCTTCGGCGCCAGCCGGTCCTGCTGCTGCGGAAGCTGCGCGCTGCTGACTGGCAGCGGCTGCGCCTGCTGTGCCTGCACTGCTGGCGCGCCGGCCGGCTGCGGCGGCACAGATGCGACCTGCTGCACGGGCAGAGGCTGCTGCGTGGGGGCTGGCTGCTGCGCAGGCGCCGAAGGTGACGGGTGCGCCGCCTGCACAGAGGCCGGCGGCGGCTGCTGCGCCGCTGCCGCCTGAGACGCCTGCAGCGGGTCTCCTGCCGCCGCTGGCGCCGCAGGCTGGGCTACACTCACCGAGCCTGCCATAGCAAGCGGCTGCGCCGCCGCTGCTGACCCGGGCGGCTGCGCTGGCAGGCCTGCCGTGGTGTCATTTGGCTGCTGCTGCTGCGGCGGCAGCACCACCTGCGGCACAGCTGCTGCCGGCGCCACACGCTGCTGCGGCGGCGGCAGGTGCGTTATGATAGTCCCTGGCCGCCGGACAGGACCCGCCATACGCGCCGCGGCGCCATTGCCTGACGCGGCTGCCCGGCGCGCAAGCGTCCTCGCACTCGGCTCCTGTTACAGCAGTGACAGAAGAGCTCGAAGAGACACACACTCCCGTCACCAGCGTGTATCCATCTTAGGGTGGGACTAACGCCACTCACGTGCCTAAGTCATGCAGCAAGCAGCGCATGAGCACCTTGACGTCGCCAGCGGTGTCACGCTTTACCGACCGCCGCGTCTCCGCCTGGTAGCCCAGGTCATCGTCCTGTGCCTTCTGCGAAGTTGTTGTATCGTTTGTTTGTAGTTGTAGCAAGATCGACTATGCTGTCAAAGGCTAGAACCTCCTCCATAGCAGGCGCAACGAACAGAAAGGGGCATAGGTGCCGTGACTGTTCAAAGCATGCGGTGATACTGGGAAACGCATGGCAGCATACTCACATCGACTGCCTTGGCCTCCGCGTTGATGACCTTCGCCAGGAAGCCGGCGGCCGCGACGGCGCTGGCTCGGCTGGGGCGTGCCCGCAGCACCGGCACCGGAGCTGCGGTGACATGCAGCCGCCATCAGCACAAAGCACGGCGACCTCGCGTGATGCTGAGCAGCATCTTCAGCGGTCTTGATGGCCCCTTACTCGAAGACAACAGACGGGACCAGACCAGAACGCTTGATTGTCTCTCACCTGGCTTCGCTACGGATTTGGGGCGCCTGCCCCTTGTCGACTTAAGCCGCTGAGCAACAGGTTGTGCCACGGGCGGCAGGGCCGCCATGGGCGCCGCAGCAGCCGCGACGTCCGGCTCCTCGGCCGCTGAGACGCCGCCAGACGGGCCTCCAGGCTCTGCGGACTCCACGGACGGCGTGCTGGGCTCCTCAGGCGAGGCTGCCTTATCGCCATTCTGAGCTGGCTGGTCGGCAGGCACCGGCTGCTGGCCGCCGTTCTGCTGCGGCTTGTCGCTCATCTCACGGCTGGTGCTGAGCACTGTCTGCGGCTGCGCCTTGCCTGCCAGGCCCTCGCCAGCCGTCTCCAGCTGGCTCTGTTGCCCCATGCTTGCTGGCAGATTGCACTGATTGTCTCGCAGCTCACCGGCCGCAGCGTGTGCGGCCGCGCATCAGCATTTACGACCTGTTGCGGGAGCTGTTCCCGCTGGCTGTGTTCGTGGCCCGCCTGAGAGAAGGCAAGCACCGAGTCAAGCCTGCCGAGTGCTCGGGCAGTACCGAAGTGTCGGGAGGAGCCTGGTTGCCACGGCTTTGTCGGTTCCATTTGATCGTGTTTGCTTTGAGCGCAGAAAGGACGCAATTTGCGGGGCGATAGCTTCAAAGCACAGATTCGTAGTGACGAAGCAATGGTATAAGCCTCCGAATGACACCGTTGGGCTCCGCCGCAAGGCTTCTGTTGGTTGAGGCTGCAGCAAGCAATCTGTAAAGCGTTTCTCGGTTGCGGGCTGAAGTCAGACGTGCCCCAGGCTGCATCTCCCACACTCCACGAGTCTGACATATCATGCGCGCCACAGCTTCGGAGCACATCAGAGAAACACTTTCAGGCGCACTGGCGGTCACGACGTGGCCGCGCAGCGCCCATGGGGCTGCGGCACTCTCCAATGCAGCGCGGTGCTGAAAGAGGGCTTTCACTTCGCAGCCCTTTCGGCCCGACCCGAGGAGCTGGGAGCAGCTGGGAACAGCTGCTGAGTGCGGCCGCCCGTGGTCGTGTTGAGGATACTTGTCGCTTTGGACCGAAGCCAAGGAAGCAGGCAGATGTCACCTGCAAACTGGCCGCCCACTTCGACGTGGAGGAGGCCACTCACTGATACTGAAACACCAGGCCTGCAGGGGCCGTGACCGGGTGCGTCCAGCCCGTGAGATTCGTGTGCAGACAATGCTACTGCTGCTGCTTTCCAGAGGACGACGTGCTCTGCAAAGGTCGCCTCGGCTGAGCGTGTTCACGTCCATGAAGTGCAGTGCAAAGGTGAGGCGGATTCCCCGATGGACTCTACGAGCGGCTCAGGCATGACTAGAGTCACTCTCACAGATGCTTTCTGTGTTTGCGTGCTTCTCGAAAGAATGCATGGTGTAAATTTTGCAGATCACGATCCTCTGCAGTGCCCCGCTACCTCAGAAATTGACGAAACCCGAGTTGGAACCACTCACTCGAACCCTTGATCCACCCAGGACACGTTTGAATCGACTGGAAACAACTCACAGCGAGGATTGAAGCAGCCATCAAGAGTCAGGATTGAGACCGGTGCACATTTCGTTCCTCAGGTCCAGAAGCACCTGTCTGACACGCGGTGCCACACTCGCAGCGGCCGCCGCGCATCTGCAACATGTCCTCAGGCTCTCAGGAACACGCTGGCAGAGTGACAGCTCGAATGATTCCACCCAAATGAGACGTACGAATGGTCTGAAATCCGGTCAGCATCATAAGCCTCACTCGGGCGTACGCCCCGTCCGGGCATAAGCAACCCATGGCCAACAAGGGCTGGCTCGTGCTGTTGGTCGTGAGCATCGGAGCGCTGCTGGCGACTTTGAATGTCGCCAGGCACCCACACCTATCGCACCTGGCGTTTTACGAGGATGCGCACGAGCTGCGGCAGCACTCGCAGCGGCTGCGGCGCGGCGGCGCAGGTACGCGCTGCTGCATTTAATTGGTTTTTGCATATCATCGGAAGGCGGCATGTTCACCTCACCCTGCCACAGCTGACTGGCAGAGTGGCACCTATCTCTGGTGGCGGCGTCTGCACCAAATGGCACGTGATGCGTCCGCAGGCTTTGGAGCCGCGGCGGCGCCAAAGGCAGCGGCAACTCCCGCAAACGGCGAGCACGTCATCGGCGCCGCAGACGCTGTCGGCGCCGTTGCGGCCGCGGCGGCGCGTGACACCGTGGTGGCAGCGCCAATGTCTCTGCCGCAAGCGGACGCCGCCGCGGCTGGCGCCACAGACACGGCCGGCGCCGCAGAGCCTGCAGCAGCCGCGGCCACCAGCAGGCACGCATCGGCGGCGGCTGGGCAGCGGGCGGCGGTTGCGGCCGGCGCCGATGCGCCGCTGACGGCGGCCGCGCCCGCCACGGAAGGCGGTCCGGCGGCCGAGGAGGCAGAGGACCCAGAGACCCAGGCGCAGCTGTCGCAGCGCGTGTGCGGATCGCCGGCGGTCGACGGGTGCAATTCGATGCCTTCACCTTGACACTGCTGCATGCACGTTGTCCAACTGGAGCCAGACGATGCCCTGCTGCAGTACAGGTTGTTGCATGTCCGACCCGCTGCGGCACCAGTGACGACAGGATCAGGGCCCAGCTTGTACACTCCAGCCCAATTTTCCTAATCATGCCTGCCACTCAGTTCTCCTACTGCGTTCTTCTGCTCAGTTCCTTTACTCATGTGCCGCAGGTACGCGCACGTGAAGCCGGAGTGCCTGGTCGCCTCGCCGGCGGCAAAGTGGTGGAAGGCGTGGGAGGCGGGCGGCGGGCGACGCGAGGACCTGGTGGTCTTCATCGAAAACCGAGCCGACTACGACGGGCTCGCAGGTTCGGATGCTGCAGAATGCGCTCGTGAATTGTTTCTAATGTCTGTTGTCATTTTCCGTGAATGATATATGGTACATGATAAGTTCTTCCAGACGCTTCACATCACGAACTTCTGCAGTGGCCTGGGGCATCGGCCACACCAAGGCCAGCGTGGAGGCGTGCGCGGAAGCTTGCCGCGCGCACAAGGCCAACCCCTCCGGCAGTGCGTCGCTGATTTTCCAAGCCCACCCCAGATGCCACCTACAACTTTGTGTGAGAGGCCGCATGACGGCCTCTCACAACTTTCTCTGTGGTGCGGTGAGCACAGCTGCGTGCAGTGTGGCCTCGTGTTGCATGTGCGGTCAATTGACGATGCATCAACGAATCTTCGCAGCAATCTTCGCAGCAACCTTCGCATTTTCTTGCAGCACAGCATCCGAAGCGACAAGTCCTGTTTCGCAGGCCAGTATGAGCCGCTGCCGTGCAACGCGTTTTCCTTCTGCATGCCGGAGGAAGGCGAGTCGTGTTTTGAGCCGGACGCTCACAAACACACTAAGGTGAGCTTTTTGTTCACCCCTGCAGCAACGGCAGCGAGGAATGGGGGGTCCGCCATTGCTCGCATGCATGCGTAAGGGCGATGCACAGCGTGTACCTACTGTCGCCAGGTCTGGAAATGACAAACAGATTGTGCGCAGGGAGACTGCTGGCTCAAATTCACTGAAGGGCCTGCAGCCCCTGAGGTGCGCAATTTGCCTGCTGCGCTCGTCTACTAGAACAGAGAACATGACTGCTTGGCTCACGACATTTTCCAATGCACCGAACATGCTTGCGCTTCCGCTCAAAGGCATGCCGCTGCCATCGCAGATCAACATGCGGGGGAAGATAAGGCCCGAGATGCGGGCGCGGCACGCGACTGCGCCACAGTTTGTGCAGTGGCACTCGGGGGTGCTGCTACCCAAGGGCGCGCGGCTGACGAATGGCACGTGGAGCCCGCGTTATGAGTGGTGATTATCCCAGCCTGATGGAGAGCGAGTAACAGAAGTGTGTAGCGAAACGATTTCTGGTGAAGGATGCTGGAACGACGTGCTCGAGGGGACTCTTGTAAGGTCCCAACTTCAGCAGTCCAGCTGTGCATGCAGCTGTCAGCTTTCGCCTTCTGTACCTGGATAGAAGTCCATGAATTTGGCACAGGCATGTAGGACTGGCGTTGTTGAACTCCCTGAAATAGCTATGATAACTTTTTCACAGCTGACTGAGCGCAGGGCAACAGTCAGGCTGGCATGCCCAGAGCCGCTACCAGCAGCATGCACAACAGAGTCATGTTGCCATCCATTGCCTGCCTCCCTTCTTCCGATGTGTGATCTGCAAGATCGGGCAGCAGGTCATGTGCCCAATCCAGCTGCGTGGTCAGCCCCCTTGGTGACGACGTCAGTATCTGCGCCTGTGCGTACAAATTTAATCAGATTCGTCAGGAAACTCTCAAGACGGGTATGTTGCTTGATGGTCGACATGAGTCCAGGTACAGGACTGCTGGTTTCTTCTGGAACGTGCGATTCTTCTGGCATGGGACGCACTTGAAGTCGAGAGTGACCATGTATCGCAGCGCCACCTGCGAGGCAAGCCAGGTTCTCTTGTTGGAGATGAGTAAATCTGGAGGCCTCTATGACATCACAGTTATTGAACAACAACGTGTGACACCAGCTTGACAATGGTGCACCGCCTGCCGAATTTTTTCGTGGACATCTCCCTTGGCACAGTAGATACAGCAGTGGGAAGTGTGGGAAGTCTGAGACGTGCACACCTGGCTCTCCTGGTAGAGCAGGTACTCGCTCTGGTCGAAGGACGACTGAGCAAACTGCTGCTGCGGCACCGGCAGCCCCTGCACACACGCGCAAGTTGGACACTTCTCTAGAACCGCCTATTGTCGCGCATGACCTCTGCCAGCAGGCCAGCAGAGCGGCAGCCAGATCGCCCGGGAGCGCATACAGCAGCGTGACATTGCTGGCGGCAAGAAGGTGGCGGCCCAGCCCTGGATGGGAATGAAGACGAAGGGGCCGCTGAAGCTGTCCGCCAAGCCACAGGGTCTGGCACAACAGGCCGCCAAGAAGCCCAGGGGTGCCGGCGGCAAGGCGGCCGGCACAAGGCGCCTGGCAAGGCCAAGCGCGCCAAGGCTGGTGGCGCGAAGGGCAAGAAGTAGATGGCGTATTTGCTGGCAGCCATGAACTCTGGCGCTGACCTTTGCCGGCCCGGCAACTGCCTGGCACTGCACTGACTCGGCTTCGCTTGTCTGGCGCAGCTCGCTGTAGCGGATCCACCGCTGGCTGGCAGCAGGAGACATTCCAATCTCGTGGCAGGTGATAAGATGGGCTAGAAGGATAAGGGAACCTTTGAATCCTATACTCCAGAGAACATTGACATGGAGCGCGCCTGCGGCACGATGACGCGCTTGCCGTCCAGCTGGATGCTGGTGTCGAGGCGGGGGTCCGGCTCCCGCCGGCCGCGCGCCACCACGCTGTCGTGTCCTGCATTCGGAAGACACCAACGGACTAATGTGCATAGAGAGTCTCGGCTGACAGCCATTTCAGATTTTGCAGTGGCATGCAGGATGTCAGGCAGGAGGAGGGAAGGCATGGCCACCACGCGCATCATCCAGTGCAGCGGCACGCAGCAGCCTCAAGACAGGGAGGAGGTAGCGCCACAGCGAGCAGTCGGGTCGTGGTATTGCAGGCAGCGGTCAGAGGGGCGCGCCTGCGGGCGGGGCAACGAGGGTGTGGTCGTCCATGACGATGCCGTGCTCCTTGCCCAGGGCTGCACAAAATCAATTGCTCAGAGGGTGGTGAACGAAGGGTGGTGAACGAAATCGACGGCGCAATTAGGCATCGGCTCTCCATTCAGTGCATCCAGCACAGCAGCTGACGAGTGCAGGCATGTATTGAGGCCCGCGTTCTGCACGTAACCACCCGTTGTTGATGTTCAGGCAGGGGCTCATGGGTTGCTGCCTCATTGGCGGAAACTCAGGTGGCGCACCCGCTTCCGCCAGGAACATGACGCCAATGGCCTTGCCCTTGAGCTGCATCAGCACCGTCGATGGAAGATGAATTCGTGTCAAAAGGCGCTGGCATGGGCATTGGACATGAGTACGATTACAGGCAGCCCAAACATGGCCCCGGCGGTTCCGTGCAGGTGCTGGCAGTGGCTCGTGTGCTGCCGGCATGCTATGTTATGAACGCTCGAGCATGACGCACCTTGCCGCAGCGCACGTAGGCAGCCGATTTGGACTGCTCGCTGGCGAGGTAGATGCCCTTGCCCACGCGGCCGCCAGAGTGCGGCATGATGCGCAGGCCAGTTTTGAGGACCTGCAGCGGGCATACATGTGCCAGAAATCACATGATGGGGACTGTCACAACCAGTTTTTTCCACAACAGAAGCCGTAAGGGGTGCTTGCATGAGAGCCTCCGTTCTCCAGGGGAATGCACCACTCTCACCGCTGCAACGACCGCGACATTGGTGCCGTGCCACAGCAGTCGCCGGTTGCCGACGCCATTGTGCGCCGCAAAGCGGTCCGCCTCGCCGTCGCGCCGCACCTGGCGTTCAACTTTCCGACGGCCGATGTGCAGCATTTCGCAATGTTTCTAGTTTTGAGTCCAGCCACGCTTTCGGTGGATGGATGTCTGGTCACGGAGTGGACAAGCTGCGGGGACAGGCTGGCCGGAGGCAGCCACACAAGGCCTGGAGGCAAGAGCCGCACCCGCCAGACATGTGCGAGCTCGGCTGCCGCCTGCCCCACCGTCGCCTGCGTCACCGAGCGTTCAGCATGACAATTGTGACACACGGCGCACACACGTTGACTCTTGCTGTGCATGTTTCGCCACATCTTGGCAAGCCCCCAGTGCAGTGGCAACAGGCGTGGGTTGAGCGACATAGGTGCCGCAGGCAAATCAAATTCCCTGTTCGCTGCCAGTTTTCGCACACCTGGATGTACTGCTTGATCACGGGGAGCTGGCTGTCGGAGGCGCCCAGCAGCTCCAGGTCCGCCATGAGCAGGCGGTACTTCTCGTCCGCGGGGTGCTCCTGTCAGGCAACACATCGCTGAAACATTGAAAGGCGCGCGCAGGCAGTGACGAAGACGCAAGCGGGTATGATGGGGCGGGGCAGCGCAGAGGCGGCCCGTGCTACACCAAAGGAGGCGAGACATCAGCTCATGGAAACTGTCCTTGGAGCTTCCGTAGGCAGTTGCAATTTCACTTGCAGGTGCAGCTTCACATGCAGGCGTCGAGAGGCGCCCCTGCTCCTGCTCCTCCTCCGGCTCCGACTCCTTGCGCTGCTCCAGCATCGAGGCCACGAAGCGTAGGCAGTAATGCAACTTGTAATCTGTCAGCCTGCTAAAACCCAAAGAAAGTCACCTGCTCCTGCTCCTCCTCCGGCTCGGACTCCTCGCGCTGCTCCAGCAGGGACTGCGCGATCTCGATGTCCGACAGCACATTGCACATCTCCACCTGCGGCAAGGGGTGGGTTGTCAGAACCTTATTGCCTGTCGCAGCGACAAGATGCTGTGGCTCAAGCTTTCGGCATGCTTGCAGACAGGTTGCGTGAAGCGCCCCCTGTGCGCTTTTGCTGGCACCGCGTGAGTAACGAGCACAGTCATTGGCGACACAGTCACGCCTGGGCAGTAAGAATGTGCAGACACACCTTTGCGTTGATTGCATCCATGGAGCTGAGCACCGGCGGCCGGCGCATGCCGAAGGCGTGCGGGATGGCGGTGTAGAACTTGGAGCTGAGCTGCTCAAGCGCCGACGCCGCCGAGCGCTGCCGCACAGCGTCCTTCAGCTCCTGCGGCGGCAGTGCAGCAGCTTGCAGCTTTCATGGTGCGCTATGTTGACGCAGCAGCCGCGAGGTGGAGGTTGCATGCGTCTTGGCGAGGGCGTCGTGTGCAAACAAAGGGTGAGGAGAACGGCAGGCAAATGGCGCAGGAGTAGCAGCGGGCACCTGCAGGATGGAATGGCCCTTGGCGACTTGCGACTTGGACAGCTGCCCCAGCGGGAACTTCTCACAATCGATCTGAACCAACACGAGCGCACTCAGCAGACCATCGGCAGAATGCACTCCATCTTAGAAAGCTTCACAAACGTGCGCTGCACAGCAATCTTCTGCAGCTGACTCTGGCGAAGAGCTGCTCGAGGCAGCGCAGCCGCTGACTGGCCGTTCACTAACCAAAAAGAAACCAAAATCAACGTCAAATGTGTGGGGGCGCACCTCAAACTCTTTCATGGCGCTCGTGAACATGGCATCGTCCAGGATGAGGCTGATCAGTGCCTGCAGCAGCAGTGCGACTCAGTTGCGTCATCCCTGTTGCATGTGCACTGGCGACAACATTGTCCACGGCAGTGCAGCCGGACCTGTGTGGCGGCGTCCAGGGCGCTGGGCTTGTACTTGATGATGGCCTTCTTGCCCGGCGCCTTCGCCTTGACCGGCGTCGGGTTTGCATCCGGGTCGACCTCCACAGGCACGTACTTGCCCACCTGTAACATGCACAGGTTTGTAGTTTGCGCAAGCGTCTTGTAGGAGTGAGACAATTCAGCATGAAGGCATTGTGGCGGAGGCAGCCAAGGTTGACGATGCCCTCATGCTGGCAGCAGCGTTTTGAAAGAGTGTGATGTCCTTGAGATCTTGCGGAGCCTCAATGCACACACACCTTGTGCTCGATGTTGGCGCGGTCCTCCCAGGCGGCGCCGGTCTTGGACCTGAATTTGGACTTGAACTCCCGCAGCGCGCTGTCTTCGGAGGGAAATGGCCTGTATTGCAGCACAGAGGGTTCGATTGTTCAGTGCTGCTGCATCCTTATGCTGCATCCTGCTGCTGCATCCTCAAGATGCTAACACACGGTTGTGGGTGCACCGTGTTTCTGCATTGGCACTGGAGCAGCAGAGGGCCCCCGATCAGTGTGTACAGCCTGGCATGTGGCATCCGCAGCATGGCGCTGCTGGCAAGGAGCGCCGGCGTTGCAGTGAGATTTCTCATACATGCAAGACCTACCCAAGCATCTTGCTCTGCCCTGCCACGCCCACACGGCCCCACCGCGTCCACACAGAGTACAGCCCTATGCCTGCCGATTGCACCAGCATCTGCAGTGTGCAGGCTGCAGAGGGGCTAAGAATGAGCTGAGATTACACTTCCAGATCAGCGTTTACCGCCAGGCAGATAGCGTGCACGTGAGGAGCAGGCAGCCAATAACAACACAGGATTGAGCCAGGAGAACGACTTATTTGTAGTACTTATTGTTGTTCTTTCCGATGTTGGTCTGGCAAAGCAGAACACAACAAAAACACATGTCATGTCGGTCCACGCCATCTCGACTTTTGCATAGTTAAGCCCAGACTTCAATCCAGTGCCATGCCAGGCATACAGTGCAGGGTGATGAGATCATACAGCTTTGACACACCTGGTTGAGAGTCACATCGTAGTCTCCGACCACCTCCACGCCAGCTGCATGATGGTCAACGCCAAGGAGTCGTGCATTGGTGATGGACACATGCATTTTTGCATGTGCACCATGTCTATTGATCTTGCAGTTCGAGGCTTTCAAAACGATTCCAATCTCACTCTGCCCGCAGAAATCGTCCACCGGCCGCGTGCCACTGGCTGCCGCTGCCGCGGCTGGCGCAGCAGAAGATGCATCGCCTCCGGTGGCATTGGTCTTGGTCTTGGCCCCGCGCTTGGCCGCCGCAGCCTTCTTAGGCGCTGCGCTTGCTGCCGCTGTCGCGGCGCTGGCCTTGGGCGCAGGCTTGGTGCGTGTGGTGAGCTTGGCGGGCGCACTGGCAGCGCCATCCTTGCTGGTGGCGGTCTTCGCAGCGCGCTGGCGGGATGCACGAGGCTGCACGGCTGCGTCTGTGCCAGAATGCTTGCGCTTGGGAGCCATGGCGACGTTTAGGCGATGTGTCTCGAAACAGAAAGCTGGTGGCGATCTGGCGAGCGACCTCGAAGGTGCCGCAACGGGTGGCCTGCAATCTCAAGTGCGGCGATGGGACTATGCTTTGTAGAAAAACTGAATGCCGCACGTATTGACACGAGTGCTGCAGGTAGTGTCGAGCACCGAGGAAAATGTCAGATGCTGAGGTGCGATAATGGTCAGCTTTCGGCCTGCGAGACGATCACCTTGCTCGCACTCCAGTGCTCAAATTTGAAACTGTATGCATGCGATAAATATTGAGGAACGGCGAGTTGTGCTGAGAAGCCGAAGGGATCAAGGAATGTGCTGCTGCGCGTGCTTCGCAGGCACGTGCTTCGCAGGCGCACGCGCCGGTCCGCGCCAGCATTAAACGGCGGCAGAATCAATCGATCACTGCAGCTGCAATGGTACGCTGCACCTGCAGATTCTGACATGGCAGCAGTCGACCAGCAACGATTAAAGAGCCGCGAACACAAGAGCCGCCAAACCATCAGCAAATTAAACGCGAGCTCTGGTGAACATGTCAGAGCGAGATGCGCCTTTGATACCTCTAGCAACAAGGAAACGGCAAGTCGCCAGGAACAATCACTGTGGGGACGAGACTCCTCCCAAATGGTCACAACTGGTGCTAGACTGGTAGTATTTGGTCACAATTGGCACAAATGATTATGAGACCTCGCACCCGCGCGGGGCCATGCATCAGGGCCGGGAGTCACAGATGGTCACAAATAGTACCAAATTCACCTGCGCGGGCGACCCTAGTCACAGCCGGTCGCAAGCAGTAACAAACTGCTTGTGACTGACGGCTGCGGCCGGGAACAGCCAGAGTGTCCCGCCAGCCAGTTCAAACTCCCAACAGCTGAAGCTGCCACACTTGCACCTTGCACGCCGCGCTTGCTCCAGCCGTGAGCTGCCTCGCATCTCTGCGGCTGCCGGCCGCTGCTTTGCGGTGCAAGCATGCGCCCAATCGGCCGGCAGCCGTGGCTTGCGACGGGCAGGTCACACGGATGCTGCCAGGCTAGACAGGTGTTGCAGGTGAGGCTGACGCTACTGGCGCCAGGCAAGCTCCGTTGTTCTGCGTATCAATACACCTTGCAGGATACTGCCTCGCGCGGTGGGTGCCATGTAGGCGTCGCGCCGAGCAGGCAGCGACCCCACTCAGCAGCTTCGCTTCGCCGCACATCGACGTTCCGCCGCGCCCAAGGTCAGGGCTGCACACTATAGCCTTCGGTGTTGTCTATGATTTATATCTCTAGCTCTTCGCATGCCCGGCTTCCTGCATGCGCGCTGCTGCCGGGGCACGGCTGTCAGCCATCCCCGACCGTTGAAGCTGGTGCAGCAAGACCTCGGCTGCACCGCCAGGTGAGCGAGCGGTCTGCGTGCAATCTCTAAGAATATTGGCTGCTGCTGCGATGGCGCTGAACACGCGTCTAGCCCTGCCCGAGCACGGGCAGCGTCAGGTGATTACAATGTGCACTCATACGTCTGGCTGCTCAGTGGACCTCGCGGCGCTGCGCGGCGTCACAAGCCCAGGCGAGCCCCTGTTTCAGAATACTCTCGTGCCGGCTGCAGTCTCTGGTACCCATCTGCCACCAGGGCAGCAGGTGACCCCCGCCCTTCGTGTGAGCATGCTGAAAGTTGGCTAAGTGCTACACCCTACTCAGGCGTACAGCCAAAGGCAGGTGCCACCCGAAGGCAAAGTGCCTAGCAGAAGGCAAAGTGCCCAGCGTCCCGAAAAGGCAGGCACAACTGGTAACAGACAGTCCCATTCAGTCCTGTGGCGGGTCACCCGCTGACCCCGGAAAAATGGGACTTTCCCAATGTCCCAGAAGTAACAAATCTGGTAGCAATCGTTCCCAAATCGGTCCCAAATCGGCATTTGTGACCATAATAGACCGGTCCCAATTGGTAGCAAATCACTTCCAGTGGCAGGACCCCAATTCTACCAGATGCACATGCGAGTCGTGGTCTCAATTTGGTATCAGTTGGTCTCAGATCTACCGCGGATTTGAGACCATTTGAGACCATTTGTTACCGAAAAATAGGACCAGATCCAGCCTCCTCGTTGGCATAGTG
>JAABUM010002346.1_pt1 | contig 25547 bp, 25 predicted proteins | sample 5559161 | NCBI WGS metagenome assembly JAABUM01 (sample SAMN10711868, study PRJNA513369) | rock metagenome | isolation source: Antarctica rocks | place: Antarctica: Victoria Land, Siegfried Peak nord
TGGAAGTAGAAGGTCAGGAACAGGAACATCGCGAACAGGCCCGAAGCCACGAGCAGGTTGGCCAGGTAGGACCCGCCTCGGTTGCGATCGAGGGGTACGCGCAGCGGCAGCAGCGGTGCCTTGGACCGGTGCTCGACGAGCACGAACAGGGCGAGCAGGACAACAGCCCCGCCGATCAGGGCCAGGGTCGTCGGAGAGCTCCATCCGACGCCCTTCTCGGCAGCCTTGGTGAACCCGTAGACGAGCGAGACCAGGCCGAGCGTGACGAGGACGGCGCCGGGGATGTCGTAGGACGCCTTGCCCTGCGCTCGCGACTCGCGCACCACGGGGATGGCGGCCGCGAAGGTGGCGAGCGCGATCGGCACGTTGACGAGCAGGCACCAGCGCCAGGAGGCATACTCAGTCAGGACGCCGCCGAGGATCAGGCCGATGGCCGCACCGCCGCCGGCGATGGCGCCGTACACCCCGAACGCTTTGGCCCGCTCCCGGGCTTCGGTGAACGTCACGGTGATCAGTGACAGTGCGGCGGGAGCGAGCAGCGCACCGGCGGCGCCCTGCAGCGCCCGGGCGGCGAACAGCAGCCCGCCGTTGGGGGCAATGCCACCGAGCGCGGATGCCGCCGCGAAGGCGATGAGCCCGATGAGGAACACCTTCTTGCGGCCGACGTAGTCGGCGACGCGGCCGCCCAGGAGCAGCAGGCCGCCGAAGGCGAGCGTGTAGGCGGTGATGACCCACTGCCGGTTGGCGTCGGTGATGTGCAGGTCGGCCTGCGCGTGCGGCAGGGCGATGTTCACGATGGACGCGTCGAGCACGACCATCAGCTGGGCGATCGCCAGCACACCCAGCGCGAGCCAGCGCTTGGGGTCCGGCGCCGGGGCGGGACTGCCCCCTGCGGTCGCGGCCTCCGCGGAGGTGCCGCTGGGGAGGTGCCGGGCTGGCTGGCAACGGTCTGGTCGGTGGCTGTCACAGGTCTCCTGATGGTGTGCAGGCGTGGGTCGGGATTGTCGAGTTGGTTTGCGGGGTGGTGCCGCTGGTGAGCACCGGCAGGGCCACGTCGTCGACAACGTGGGCGAGGAACGCGTCGGTGAGGGGTTCGTCGCTCATCAGCATCCGGTTGAGCAGCATCGGTGGGATGACTTCGTGGAAGACGTCGGGGTCTACTTCGGGCGACATCTCCCCGCGGGCGACGGCGCGGCCGGCGAGGGTGCGGCTGATCCGCTGCCGGTGACCCGTGAAGTCGGCACGCATCGCCGCCGCTAGATCCGGGTCGCTGCGGGCGGAGGCCACCAGACCGATGAGGCGAGCGGCTCCCTCCTGTTCCATGGCGGAGCGCATGTGGTGCAGGACGGCCACCAGGTCGCCGCGCAGGCTTCCGGTGTCGGGCGGGTCGAAGTCCTCGGGACCGTGGCAGCGCAGGGCGTCGACGACCAGGGCAGCCTTGCTGCACCACCGGCGGTAGGCGGTCGCCTTGCTGGTGCCGGCGCGGGCGGCGACGGCTTCCATCGTCATCCGCTCGAAGCCGATCTCGCTCAGCAGCTCGAGAGCCGCCTCGTGCAGGGCTTGGCTGCGGGCTTCGTCCCGTGGCCGTCCGCTGCGCTGCGGGATGGCAGGTGCAACCGCGACGGTGCTGTCAGCCTTCAGTTTCCGCATCCCCGCCCCCTGCAATACGAGACGGCTCCGTATCGGGTTCACACTACGGGCGTTCGTCGAGAGTGCGGCTGTTGCTAGTGGTGAGGTCAGGCACACCACTGGACGGAGACGATCGTCGCCACCTCGTGAGCCGGCCCCCGCGGCGCGGCTCACGCGCCGAGCCTGCTCGCCGCCCATAGCGTTGCGTCGCTCCATACAGAAGCGAGGTGGACTCCGACGGGACCGAAAAGCCCATCTGACCTGCAGGAACACCAGCGGCCGATAATCCATCTTATGTCAAGTAAAGCAGTGCGTAAGTCATCTGGTTGTGTTCTGGCCCTCCTCCGCTGTCCAACCTGATGGTCTCCCTGGGTAGCCGAGCGCCCGGTTTGGGTACCGTGGCCACCGTCGCTCTCGCGCTGCTCTCGACCGTCGGCGACATCCGCACGTGCCTGGTTTGAGCCGCCGCTGGCTTCTTTGTCGGCACTGCGCCAAGCTGCTACCTGCAACTCTGTCGCAACTGCTATCTCGCCGTCGTAGCCTAGGACGCCAAGGACGGGTCGCCCAGGGCCGCATCGGTCGTCGTCTCTCGTACGTCTCGGCAAGGAGCCCCCATGGCCGTTCTGATCGCACCGCAAGCGGCGAAGGTCGCGCTGCGCGACCGCCTGCAGCCCCAGGAGTGGAAGCGTCTGGGGTCGATGTTCGGGTTCATCGCTCTGCTGCACGTCGTCGGCGGCACGCTGCTGATCCTGGGGTCGCAGGGGCACTACCACGTCGACGCGAAGACGACCTTCGGCATCGGCACGGGCTTCCTCGCCTACACCCTGGGGATGCGGCATGCCTTCGACGCCGACCACATCTCCGCGATCGACAACACCACCCGGAAGCTCATGTCGGAGGGCAAGCGGCCGCTCGGTGTCGGCTTCTTCTTCTCCCTCGGCCACTCCTCGGTCGTATTCCTGCTGACCGTCATCCTCGGTCTTGGCGCCAAGGCCCTCGGCAGCCAGGTCCGCAACCACGACAGCTCGCTGCACCACTACACCAGCCTGGTCGGTACCACCGTCTCTGGCGGGTTCCTGCTGCTCATCGCGATCCTCAATGTCATCGTGCTCGTGTCGATCGTCAAGGTGTTCCGCAACCTAAAGAAGAGCCACTACGACGACGCCGAGCTCGAAAAGCAGCTCAACAGCCGCGGCCTGCTCAACCGGTTCTTCGGCCCCCTGGCCCGGTCGGTGGACTCGAGCTGGAAGATGTACCCGATCGGCTTCCTGTTCGGGCTCGGCTTCGACACCGCCACCGAGGTCGCCCTGCTCGTGCTCGCCGGCAGCTCGGTCGCCTCCGGGCTGCCCTTCTGGGCGATCCTGAGCCTGCCGCTGCTGTTCGCCGCCGGCATGAGCACCCTGGACACCATCGACGGGTCGTTCATGAACTTCGCCTACGGCTGGGCGTTCTCCAAGCCGGTCCGCAAGGTCTACTACAACATCAACATCACCATCACCGGCCTGTCGGTCGCCGTCGCCCTGTTCATCGGCGGCCTCGAGGTCGCGCAGGTCTTCGCCAACCAGCTGAGCCTGTCTGGCGGGTTCTGGGACTACGCCTCCAGCTTCAACATCAACCGGGCCGGGTTCATCATCGTCGGCATTTTCGTCGTCACCTGGGTCATCGCCCTGTCCATCTGGCGCTTCGCCAAGGTCGAAGCCCGCTGGGAACAATCCGCCGACGCCGCCCGCGCCAAGCAGGCCGAAACCTTCTGAGCTCACCGCGCACCCGAGCGCCCTGGCGTTACCGCCTGAGCCCCCGACAACGCCCAACGCATGCCCAGTTCCGGAGGCGCCCGTGAGCAACGTCGCCCGCGACGTCCCCTCACCCGCCCCCCCGCCGGCACGCGGGTCGGACCCGGCCGCCCCGGCCTGGCCGCCGCTGCTGCGACGGCACGGCCTGCGGGTGACTGCCGCCCGTGCACTGGTGCTCGATGCCCTCGCCGCCCTCGGGCACGCCGCGCCTGAGCAGATCCACGAATGGGCCCAGCCGCACCTGCCCGGACTGAACCTGTCGACGGTGTACCGGACCTTGGAAGTCCTAACCGACTACCAGCTGGTCGCGCACACCCACCTACAGCAGCCCTCGGCCACCTACATGCTCGCCATCCACGCCGACCACGCCCACCTGGTGTGCCGCGGCTGCCGTGCTGTCACCGAGCTCGACCACGGCACCGCCACCACCCTCGCCGGCCAGATCAGCCACACCCACGGCTTCGACGTCGACATCGGACACCTGTCCCTGTTCGGCCGCTGCGCCAGATGCACCGCCACCGACCTGAAAGGCGAGAGCACCCGCCCGTCGTAGGACGTCCGGTAGCCGCGAGGTAGGCGTCCGAGCGACGGTGCCATTCGACGTCCAGGCGGGGAACCCGCCGGCCGCAAATGGCAAAACCCCGGCGATGTGACCATAAGCCAGGGATCGTTCCGGGGTGTCCACAGCACACGCTAGGCGAGAATGCCAGGCATGGCAACCCCCAGCCCGCTCTCGCTTCTGCTCGAGCGCCGGCTCAGCGTAGAGCGAATCGGGCCCTACCGGACAACCGTTGGTGGAGACCTCGACCGAGCGCTCCTGCTCTATGAGTGGAACGCAACGGTCGGAGCAGCCATCCACGAAGCCATCGGCCACCTCGAGGTCGTCCTGCGCAACGCCCTGCACGAGCAACTCACCGCCTGGCACACAGCTCAGCAACTGCCCGGCCAGTGGTACGACGACCCGAACCAGGCGCTGGACCGGCACCGACGCGACGACATCGACGCAGCACGGGCTCGCATCCGCCGCGACGGCAAGGTCGAAACCTCCGGCAAAGTCGTTGCCGAGCTCATGTTCGGCTTCTGGCGCTTCTTGCTCGACAAGCGCTACCAGCCGACGCTGTGGGCACAGGCACTGCGGCACGCGTTTCCTCACCTGCAGCCCCAGCGTCGCGTCGAGGTCTACGCCCCGGTCTACGCCCTCGTCCGTCTGCGCAACCGCATAGCGCACCACGAACCCGTGCACCACCTACCGCTTCACGCCCGGCACGACGACCTGCTGCGCGTCGCTGCCTACGTCGACCCCGCGATCGAGGCGTGGATCTCCCAGATCAGCCGCGTCCCTGCGCTGCTGAGCGCCAGGCCGTAGCGGCGCCTCTCCTCCCCCATAACCGGCACCCGGCTTCCAGCGTCACCGTCGCTCACGACCAGAGCGCTCGAGGACGGCCTGTTGCAGCAACTGAACTGCGGCATCGGCAGCGCCCAGACACCCGGCGGCCTGACTACAGACAAGCGGGATTCCATCCATTATCCCGTGTGGTGTGGAGGGGCGCGGGATCGAGAAGGGTCGCGTCTGCGCGTCCCGGAGCGGTTCGCAAAGGTCAAGGGTTGGCTCTTGCCTGGGCCCAGTGACGCAGCTCGAGAGGGTCGGTGAGCACGACCGAGCGGCGTTCCTGGCGAAGCCAGCCGCGTGAGGAGAAGTCGGCCAGGGCTTTGTTGACCCGCTCTCGGGACGCTCCGACGAGCTGGGCGAGCTGGACCTGGGTCAGCCCGTGCGCCACCTGCACAGTGCTCCCATGTGGCTCACCGAAGCGATCAGCCATATCGAGCAGCGCGTTGGCCACCCGGCCTTGCACGTCAACGACAGCGAGGTCGATGACGGTGGCGTCGGTGCGGCGCAGCCGTCGGGCCAGCACGTGCAGCAACCTGGCAGCCGCATGCGGACGCGTCGTTGCCCACGCGAGCAGGTCCGCACCGGGAAGCACAGCTACCCGAGCGGCGGTGAGGGCGCGCACCGTGCTCGTTTGGAGGCCGGGGTCAAACACGCCCAGCTCTCCGACGGAGTCACCCGGACCGAGCACTGCAGTCACCGCCCGCCCACCTCGACGCCGGCAGGTCACAGCGACCCGGCCAGCCAAGACCACAAACACCTGCGGGCCGCCGGGCTCGCCCTCGGTGAGCAGCTCGCCGTCCCGGTCGACTGTTGCGAACCGTAAGGCCGGCAGCAGCGCCGCCACGTCCTGGGGTTCAAGACCGTCCAGCAACGGAGCCGAACACAGCACGTCCAAATCCTCGTAGCGGCCGGAGCACCCGGGCGGCCAGTTCCCGTGGGCAGGACCGTCGAGGCCGGACCTGGTCCCCCAACCATCCACGAGGTGGATCATCCCATCCCCGGGCCGCTTGGAAGAACCCGCAACGGCAGCTGGCAGCCGGTTGCGGCGGTTAGCGTCAAGGAATGGGTCGGGTCGTGGGGGTGTACCTCGCCGCCGCCGGCGGCCTGGCGATGCGGTCGGTCCAGGCGGCTGTGGCGGTAGCCGGCCAGGGACTGGTTGGAGACCGCTACCAGACCGGCACCGGCCAGTGGTGCTATGACCGGCGGTTGTACGACGACGTCACCCTCATCGCCGCCGAGGCCCTGGACGCCGCCGGCGCCGAACACGGGGTGCACCTGCAGGCCGGCGAGGCACGGCGCAACCTGGAAACGTGCGGGGTCGACTTGCAGGCGCTGGTCGGCCGCACATTTCAGATTGGGGAGGTGGTGCTTCGGGGCAACCGGGCGTGCGAGCCGTGCCGCTACCTGGACCGGGTGACCGGCCAGCCGGGCAAGGCCGCGCTGGCAGGACGGCGGCCTGCGAGCCACCGTGATCACCGGCGGCCAGTTGGGCGTGGGCGACAATGTCCTTGCCCGGCCGGCCACCTGGCCCGGCGCCCAAGGACGCTGCTGCCCTCGGCTGCTGAGCGGGACGGACGGCCGCGTCAGCGGCGTCCGGTGAGTCGCCAGGTGGTGGGCAGCAGCCCGGCGGCCAGCGCGACTTTTACCGCGTCACCGCCCAGGAACGGGGTCACACCCAGGGCGAGCCCGCGGGCGAGTCCGACGTGCAGGGTTGCCATCAGCCAGGGCAACCCGAACGCGTAGATCACCAGCGACCCGAGGGCCATGGTGGCGGTGGTGCGCAGCACGGTGCGGTCACCGCCGCGGCAGGCGAGCGCCCCGACGAGGGCTGCGACGAAGGGGTAGGCCAGCAGGTAGCCGAACGATGCGGCGTGCACGATCGCGGTGCCGCCGTGGTGCTGGGCGAACCATGGGACGCCGGCGATCCCGGCGAGTACGTAGAGCACCATCCCCGCCGCGCCGCGGCGCAGCCCCAGGGTGGCGCCGGCGAGCAGTACCGCGAACGGTTGCATCGTCAGCGGCACCGGGGTGAACGGCAGCGATACCGCGATCTGCGCGCTGATGCCGACGAACGCGGCAGCGCCGAGCACCAGAGCGGCGTCTCGCATCCGGGCACCGGGCAGCAGGTCCGCCAGCACCAGCCGGCGCCGGGCCAGCAGGGCGGGTGAGGCCAGGGACACGGTTCCTCCTCATAGGCGGGCCAACGCCCGCCGCTCAGTGCTCGTCAGGACACTAGCGGCATGCCTGCGGTGGCCGCCCCTGCATGCAGGCCTGCCCGGGTTTGGGTGGCTGTCCGCTGCTGGTCTTCAGCTCGAGCCAGGAACGCTGCGGTTCACTCGAGGTGGGCCTCGAACAGGGCGACGGCCCGCTCGGCCTGGCGGGCGAGGGCAGCGTCCAGCAGCGCCTTGTGCTCGGCGGGGACGTCGCGCCCGGTTTGGTCCCTGCCGGACCATGCGCGATGCAGCTGTGCTGCATCGGACAGGCGTTGGCAGATCTCGAGCAGGACGTGGTTGCCGGCCGCTTCGATGAGCGTGTGGTGGAAGGCGCGGTGCGCGGCGGTCCAGTCGCTGGTGCGGGTCGCCGGGTCGTCGGGCCGGTGCACCGGCTGGGTCGCCATGCGGTGATGGGCCGCGAGGATTTTCGACTGCCAGTTCGTTCCGCCTCGTTCGACCGCGAGCCGCAGGGCGGCTCCCTCGTTGATCTTGCGTGCCGCCATCAGGTCAGTGCAGGCTCGGGGTGACAGGGTCGTCAGGTAGAAACCGCGGTTGCGTTCGACGCGGACGAGGTTCTGCGCCGCCAGCAGGGCGAGTGCCTCGCGTATGACGTTGACGCTGACGCCCAAGCGCTTGGCAAGCTCCGCGGGTTTGAGTCGCTCGCCTGGGATGAGCCGGCGATCGAGGATGTCGAGGCGCAACTGGGCGTGAACGCCGGCGGCGACGCTCTCGCCTGATCCGGGGCGGCCCGCCATCAGCACATGATGACAGTCTTGCGGAATACGACTTACGGGATCGCTCGGGCAATGAACCCGGATCAGGCGGCTCCGGGAACCGTGCAGCGGCCACCCTTGACTGCCGGCGTGGCGAGCTGGCACCGCCGGGGCACTGTCCCGTTCGGGGTCGGGTCGGCACAGCCGTCGCTGTCCCGCCCGAGCGCAGTGGGCCTTGCGGGGCAGACCTGCGTCCAAGGGCCTGCCGACGCCCCGACCGCTATACCCTCGAACGCCGCGGCCAAGGCCGAGTTCGACAGCGGCCGGGTCGCTCGCCGTCGCGCAGCGACTGGCCGGTCTGCGGTGTGGACGGAAGCGACGAAATGGTGCTGGCCGGCTGCACCGGTCTACTCGGGCGGTCACACACATTGTGGAGTACCGCATGCACGGTGGGCCGCGCTTGGCTAGCTGCGCCGCCGACTCCGTTTCGGCTTGTCTGCCACCGGTTCGGCCGGCACCGGTTCGGCCGGCACCGGTTCGGCCGGCACCGGTTCGGGTGCTGCTGGTTTAGCTACGGTCGCCTGCTGAGCGCTCGTGTACTGAGCTAGCACATCTTCGGGGATGCGGCCGCGGCCCGAGACAGGAACGTCATTCTCTTTCGCCCACGCCCGAACCGCCGAGGAGTCAGCAGCTGCTGGCCGTCCGGGACGGACCCGACCGGGTGCGCCGCTCGCGTTGCCGCGGCCAGTGCTGCGCGCCGCGGCGACGAACTGCGCCAAGCTCTGCCGCAGATTGTCCGCATGCTCGGCGGACAGGTCGATCTCATAGGACCGCCCGTCCACGGCGAAGGGCACTGTCTCCACTGCGGCGGAGCCGTCGATGTCGTCGGTGAGCTGGACGATGGTGGTGCGTGCCAACGAATTGCCTCCGGGGTCGCGTCGCTTTCCTGTTCTTCAGATGATGGCTACCCCTGGCCCAGTCCGCCGCCCGGCGTGTGTAGGAATACGGCAATGGTGATCAGAGCGACATCCACCAGCGCGCACCGTCAACCATCGCCCGGTGCGAAAGGCGCCAGCCCGGCCGGGTCGCCGGCCGCACCCAGCAGTGGGCCAAGCCCGAAGGCGGCGCCGCCCGGACGGGATTGGTCTGGCAGGGCGGCTCAGCCGGCGGCGCGGGCCCGTTGGGCGAGGCGGGGGAGGTCGAGCAGGACGACGGCCCGGTTTTCGAGCCGGAGCCAGCCTCGGCTGGCGAACTCGGACAGCACCTTGTTCACCGTCTCCCGGGATCCGCCGACGAGCTGGCCGAGTTCGGACTGGGTCAGCCCGTGCGGTACCCACACCTCGGGGCCGTGCCGCTGCCCGAACCGGGCCGCGAGCTCGAGCAGCGCTTTAGCCACCCGGCCGGCGACGTCGACGAACATGAGGTCGACGACGGTGCTGTTGGTGCGACGCAGCCGGCGGGCCAGCACCTGCAGCAGGCGGGTTGCGACGTGCGGTCTTGCCGTGCCCCAGGCGAGCAGGTCCCTGCTGGTCAGTACTGCTACCCGGCCGCCGGTGACGGCGGTGACGGTGCTGGTGCGCGGACCGGGGTCGAACACGCTGAGCTCGCCGACCATGTCCCCTGGTCCGAGGACCGCGGTCACGGGCCGCCCGTCGCGGTGCTCGCGGGCGACGGTGAACCGCCCGGACAGCACGACGAACACGTCGGCGTCGTCGACGTCGCCTTGAGCGAACAGCCGGGCGCCGCGTTCGAGGGTGCGGGGCTCGAATGCGGGCAGCAGGGCGGCGACGTCGTCGGGGTCAAGGCCGCGGAACAGCTGACCTGAGCGCAGCACGTCCAGCTCGTCCTCGCTGGCCGGCCAGCCCGAAAGCCGCGCACCGCCGAGAACGTCGCCACAGGCCGGCGGACTGTCCACGCTGCTGATTGTCCCATGGTCGACCGCGCCACTGAACCCTCTCAAGATCGCCACCAGCAGGCACCGCACGCGGTCGAGCAGACCTGACGGCCGTGCCGACCACCGGGACGCCGGGGACCGTTACCGGGATGCGCAGGTGGCAGGTGCTGCGCCCGCACGTGCAGGACGGCGTCCCCCTGGCCCGTGCGGCCCGGGACGCCAGATCAACCCTGCGATGACGGCGATGATGCACAGGAGACTTACCACCGAGATGACAACGTGCGCCACGCTCAACTCTTCCTCCCGGCTGCAACCCTCAGGTCAGTTGCTGCGCGCAAGGGTAGGCCTGGAGTCCGGCCGCAGGGGTGCCAACGGTAAGGGGGTCAGTCCGGCCTCCGTCGGCACATCCCGACCCTCGCCTTCAGCCGCCCCACGCCCACCCGCGACCTGGGGTTCAGCAGCTGTACGCCAACTGGGGTGGTCGGCCTTGCTCATCATCAGGTAGCTGTCGGCTTCGATGTGAGAGTTACTGGCGGCTTACCGTTCGATCTGCGGCAGTTTCTGACGGCCGATGCCACAGCGCTCGAGGGGGAGCAATCAGCGGTCGACCTCGAAGTGGCGTCGGAGCAGGTCCAGGGTTGGCCGTGGCGTCCGCAGCCCTGCCGGTGCGACGATGCAGACTTCCCTGAGATCAAGGCGGTCCGCGTGCGCCAAGCAGGTCAAGCGAGTTGGCTGATGAGCATCGACGAGCCGCAGAACCTTGCCCTGGGCTTGTTCATCCGCGACGTCGCCGCCTTGAGCTCTGTGCACACCTGGCTGCCTGCTGCCGCGCCGGTGGTCCGCAGTACCGGCGGCGGCGGGTCTCCAGCTGCGGCTCGGCAGTGGGACGCGTGGTGGGACCAGGCCCTTGCCGTCGATCCGTACGCTCCCTGGCCGAAGGTGACCACCTCGTGGTGGACCCCACCCGATTTCGGCTCCCTGGATGCGGCACCGCAGCTGCAGGCACTGGTCAGGCGCCACTTTCTGGCTGCGGTGCGGTGGAGCGAGGACCGCAAGCGCGAGCACATCGCGGTAATGACCGACCCCGGTCGGAGTGCGAACGAAACGAGGCTCGTGGCCGACTTGGAACGCGCGTGCGGCCGGCGGGCGGCCCCGTTCAACCTGCGGGTTACCGAGATCCCCGTCGCCGGCCGCGAGCTGTGGCACCTTCACCCTGGCCATGTCGTGGTCACCGCCGGGCTGCTGGGCGACCCGGGCGAGTACCGCCGGCGGCTCACCCCCGTCCTGCAGGCGCTGCTGTAGTGGTCGCCGCTGGCCACGCGGGGGGTCACCGACGATTGTCACGCTCGCCGGTGTCCGTGGGGGTGCAGAAGATCCACGGTCGGCGCCAGGCTTCGTCGGGTGAGCGTGTCGTCATGCGCACACTGGATGGTGATGGCTGGATCGGTCAGTGGCCTGCGACGCCGCCGGCGGCTGTACGCGCTTGCGGCACGGCGGCGTGCCCTGTTGCAGGGTCCGCCGTTCCCCACCGCTTTCGTGTTGCCGGGCGGGCGGCGGTTGGAGCGCCAGTCGTACCTGTTCTGGCGAATCCGCCTGCCCCTGTGGGCAGCCCTGGGCGGTGCTGGTTGGCTGCTGGCCGGCGTGTTCGGCGTGGTACTCGGCTGGTTCGCAGCGGTGCTCGTCGAGGTTGCGGTCAGCTACCGGCGTCCCAGCGGTCCGCCGGCGGTTGCCGTGCCGCGCCCACCTGCTAGCCCTGGTGGTGGTGGTTTGTCGGGTGTTCGTGAGCCCCGCCGTCCGGCTCCGACGACCGGCCCGGCGGCAACCAGTACTCGGCACCGGTCCCGCGCTGGACGCCGCTGATCGACGCCCGCGCCCACATTGGCGCTGTGGTTGTGTGACCGACCTCAAGGGGCTGCAAGGTGAGGGCGGCACTGCCGGGAAAGCCGGCGCCCGGCTGCTACTGGGCTCAGGGCCGGCGAGGAGGGGGTGGGGGGCTGGTGACCCCAGCCCAGCCGAGCACCCGGGCGTAGGTCTCGTAGGCGACCTTCCACTGGCCGTTGTCCAGAACGGCGTAGCCCAGTTGCTGGCCGAAGCCGGCGCCGCCGGTGTAGTGGACGGTGAAGCTGACTGCCGCCCGGTCGGGGTCGAGAAAGACGATGCCGGCTACTGCCACCCACGCGGTGCCCACAGCCTGGGGGAAGTTCGACCTGGCTTGTGCGAGCGCACCCGCTAGCACTGCCCCGTCCTGCACGACGAGCTCAAGCGGACCGCCGTCGACGGCTGTGAACGCCTTCTCGAACGCGGTGCGAACGCCGGCAGTGGCCGCTTCGCTGTCGGCAGGCGGGGTTCCGGCGGCCGGTAGCACGACCTGCGGCGCAGGCATCGCGACCCCGGGGGGACCGGACGTCCCACCGAAGGCGTACCAGCCGCTGTCCGTCTCAGGTGCCGAAGCAGGCGCCCAGAGCTCGACCGACTGACCGGCGGCGGTCTGCACCGCCGCGCCGTCGAGCACCGCGCTCGACTCCGGGATGCCCAGCTCAGGCCACGCGACGAACAGCTCGACAGCACCGGCGGGCGGCAGCGGCCACAGCCACAGGTCCTGAGTGAACGCGCCGCCGCCTCCGCTGCCGTTGCGCGGCGTCAGCAGGGCCCCCATGCCCGAACCGGTGTTCGGACAGCTCGCCTTGCGCCCATCGCTGAACAGCACACCGACCAGCAGCCCGTCTGCGGGTCGACCATGATGATGAGCAAAACCGAACGGGAACCCGATGTCCTGGCGGCGCGAACGCACCTCCAGCCGAAGGTCGCAGCCGGTCGGGTACACAGCCAGGCCGGTCAGCGCGACGACCGTGTCGTCGGTCCGGCCCAGCACCACGCTCGTCGCCAGCGCCGCCGGCAAGGTATTGGCCGGGGGCCCGGCCCACACCGGCGGCGGCTGGGGAGCAGGGCGAGGCGCGGGCGGCTGCGGCGGGTCGAAGAACGCCATGGACCGAGTCTGCGCCCACCCGACACGGCGCGTTCAGTCATCCCCACCGTCGTGGTGTGCGACCGCGCGAGTGGCCTTCGCTACGACGCGCAAGACAGCTCGAGCCGGCTTGGGGTGCCGGGTGCCGCCGCCGGCTGTTTCTCTTACGGGAGTCTGGCGGCCTTCAGGGCAAGATCGCAGGCTTCTTACACGTGGTCGTGTTGGGTTGTTCGCTCACCTGCGGCGTCTGCCAGGGGGAGCCGGACGGTGAACCTGGCGCCGGGTCCGGGTGTGCTGTCGAGGCTGATGTGGCCGCCGTGGGCGGTGACGATGGCGGCGGCGATGGACAGTCCGAGACCGTTCCCGCCGCTGGCCCGCGACCGGGAGGCGTCGACCCGGTAGAACCGTTCGAAGACCCGGGCGGTGTCCTCGCTGGCTATCCCGGGGCCGTCGTCGCCGACTTGTACTGATGCCTCGCTGGTGGTGCTGCTGACGGTCACGACGACGGAGGTGCCGGCCGGGGTGTGGGTCAAGGCGTTGCCGACGAGGTTGGTGACCACTTGCCGGAGCCGGGCGTCGTCGCCCAGCACGACGGGCAGTGTGCCCGGCTCGGTGGCAACTCGCAGCGAAACGTGATGCTCGGACAGGGCATCGGCGTCGTGCACCACGTCGGCGGCGACCAGCAGCAGGTCGACCGGCTTTTTCTCCATCGGTCGCTGCTGGTCGAGCCGGGCCAGTTCGAGCAGGTCCTCGACAAGGACCCCCATCCGGGTCGCTTCGGCTTCGATCCGGGCCATGACGTGGGCAGCGGCTTGGGGGTCGCCGATCGCTCCTTGGCGGTGCAGCTCGGCAAAACCTCGGATGGAAGTGAGCGGGGTGCGCAGTTCGTGGCTGGCGTCGGCGATGAACCGCCGCATCTTGTCCTCGGAGGCGACGGCGCGGGTGGTGGCCTGCTCACGGTCGGAAAAGGCGGCCGAGAGCCGGTCGAGCATGGCGTTGAAGGCGTAGGCGACCCGGCCGACCTCGGTTCGCCGGTCGGGCCCTGGTGCCCGTCTGGACAGGTCACCGGCGGCGATCGCCTCGGCGGTGGACTCCACCGCGTTCAACCCTCGCAGGCTGCGCCGGACCACCAGGTAGGCCAGTGCAGCGAGCACGGCCAGCACGAGCGCCCCGACCTTGAGGTTGTTGACGATGACCCGGTCGACGGTGGAGTCCACGTCGCGCAGCGGCAGAGCCACCGCCAGGCTGGTGCCGCCGCTGGTGACGGTGCCCTGCTCACCATTGCCGCCATCTGGCCCGCCGCCCGGCAGGAGCGTGACCAGAACCCGCCAGCTTCCGTGCCCGTCGGCGGCGGTCACGGTGAAGGGTCTGCCGTTGCGGGCAGTGGCAGCCGCGGCGGTCAGCAGCGGCAGCGCCGGCTTTTCCAGCTGCGGACCCACGGAGGGCACCAAGGCGTCCTGGAGCTGACCGTCCGCGGTGCTGGCCGCAAGGTAGGACTCGACCGTCCCTGGCGAGGTGCCGCCGACGCTGCCGTTGCGGTCGACCGCAGGCACCCCGTGCGAGAGCCGGTCTTCGACGCTGGCCGAGATGCCGGCCAACTGGCCGTCGAGACGGGACAGCAAGTAGCCGCGCAGCGCCGTCGTACCTACCAAGCCCGTCGCCAGCAGCGCCAGGGCCGCCAACACCAGCACCGCCGCCACCAGCCGAACTCGAAGCGGCGTGTGAGCCAGAGCCTCCCGGGCGTAGGCGACCCGCAGCAAGCGGGTCACGGCCGCAGCCAGGATGCACAGCGACTCGGCTCCTTCGGGACAGCAGTCCGCTGACCGTGCACACACCCTCCCGCACTGGTGGAAGCGAACTGTCCACCGACAGGCTGAAAACCAACTCCTAACATCCTGTGAGGTCCATGGGAGCCGAGGGCCTGTCGCAGCAGGATGTCGATTCCATCTCCGTGGAACAGCCGGTCCATCAGGGCTTCCCCGGTTCCGGAGAGCTGCCCACGGGTCACCAAGCAGATAGGCCACCGGAACCCCGAAGGAGGTACCGAGACCCTCCAAGATCACGCGAACCTGGTGCGTTGACTTCGGCGTCGTACTCGTGGATCTGAGTGCAGAGGTTCTCAAGGGCGACCTTGAGTTCACCAGCATCGATGAGCCGCGGCCGCACTGAGCGTCGTCGACGCTCTCGACCTGCCCGGCTACGGCCCCCGCGCCACGCGGTGCGGGCCGACCTGCTCCGGCGCCTCGGCCGCGCCGCGCAGGCGGAGGACGCGTAAGACGACGCGATCGCCAGCTCCGGCAACGACGCCGAGCGCGCCTTCTTCGGCCAACGCCGAGCCCAACTGGTCAACGGGCCGGCCTACGGGTGACCTGCCCGATCATCGTCCCGGTCGTCGATCCCCAACTGAAGATCGTGAGCCTGTGGTGTCAGGGCGCCCGCGGGGGCGTTTCTCAGTCGAGTACGTGCCGAAGGTAGGACTGGGGTTCGTGGAGGTAGCGCCGCCAGTGGTCCACGAGGTGCAGGTCCTGCCACTGGGCGGGGGCGTATCCGGTGTCGTCCAGCTGCAGAATCGTCGCGCCGGGCAGCGCGGTGAGCAGTGCGTCGCGCACAGGACCTGGCCACCGTTGCCGGCGAGGCTGTGCAGCACCCCGACCAGCGCCAGGCAGGAGGTGAACGACAGCGCGGCTTCGGGTTCGTCCAGGACGTAGAACCCCGGCTGGTGGAAGTGTTCGGCGAGGACGTCGATGAAGGACTCGCCGTGGCTGAGTTCGTGCAGCCGGGTTCGCGGCGCCTCGCCCGGCCCGGCGGGGAGTTTTTCGAGGTAGGTGTACAGGGCGTGCATTGTTTCCGCGCGCAGGAAGTAGGACCAGCTGGCTGCGCCCGGGGTGCGGATCAGCTGGAGCGCTTGGGCCAGCGGCGACTCGCTTACTCGGGTCTGGTGGCGTGCGTTGCGGCTGCCGCCTTCGGGGTTCAGACCCGCAGCCGCAGCGATCGCCTCAACCAGGGTCGACTTGCCGCTGCCGTTCTCCCCGACGAGGAAGGTGACGCCGGCGGGAAGGTCAAGGCCCTCGTTAAACAGCTGGGCGACGGGCGCCATCCGATAGGGCCACTGCTGCGGGTCGTATGAGGTGCCTTCCTGCCGCTGCACCCGGCGCACCGGTCGCTGGTCCTGCAGCCGGCCGCTCACGCTGTCATGGTCTCCGCCCGGGCTTGTGTCGACCTTCTGATCAGCGACTCAACTCAACATTGATACTGCCGACGACGTCGCCGCGGCTCCTTCCCTGTTGCTGAAACCGGCTGCCCGGGTGTCAGCGGTTGTCGACCGCGGGTGAAGCCGGTCAAGATGGTGTGGTGGGTAAGGAGGCTCGCGGCGCTATGGCGCGCCGAGTCCGCCCGACCGAGTCGGGCACTGAGCTCGAGACGCTGATGCAGCTGCTCGACTTCCTGCGGGCGACGGTCGCGATGAAGGCGACGGGGCTGACCGACGAGCAAGCCGCCTCGCATCCGGTGCCGGCATCGGAGTTGTGTCGACGGTCTCCGGGCTCGTGAAGCACCTCACCGGTACGGAGCGCTTCTGGTTCAGCATCGACTTCGCCGCTCTCGATGTGCCAAGGCCGTGGGCATACGACGACCCGCACGGCGACTTCACGCTGGCGACCACCGACACTGTGGCGAACCTGGTCGCCGGCTACGAGGCCGAGTGCGAGCGTTCGCGGCGGGCGGTCGCCGGCCAGGAGCTTGACGAGATCGCGCGCACGGAGGGCCTGAACTTCAGCCTCCGTTACGCACTCGCTCACACGATCGAGGAGACAGCTCGCCATTGCGGTCACCTTGATCTGCTCCGAGAGTCCATCGACGGCGCCAGGGGGCAGTGACTATCCCGCCGTTCCGGCTCGAGGATCGCGAGCCGGAACGGCCATCAGTCATCGAAGCGGACGAATGCTCGCAGTGAACCACCCGGGTGCTCGTTCCCCTTACGGGGCACCGGGCGGTGCCTCGAGCAAGACGCCTACGAGCCCTCGCTGGGTCTCATCAGCCCACTGGTGATCGATTACCCGAAAGGTCAGGCAGGTCGCGCAGCGTCGAGCTGACCGTTCCCAGCACTGCTGCGAGGATGACCGGCGCTGCGAGCACAGCGATCGCCGTCCGCGGTGAGGTGTAGGTGAGCAGCAGTCCCGCAACCAGCGGGCCGAGCGGCGCGCTAAGCGCGCGCAGCGTGTTCGAGGCGGCCATCGCCCGCCCGAGCAAGCGGTCCGGGATCAGCGCGTAGGAGTAGGCCTGCACCGCCGAGTCGGTGTTCGGGAACCAGAAGGCGTGCACCGCCAGTGCGGCCACGAGCACGTACACGCTTGGGTGGGCAAGGAAGGCGGCGTAGACCAGCGCCGACCAGAACTCCCCCAGGAGCACCGCGCGCATCGGCAGGACCCGTCGCAGCAGCGGGGAGAGCAGCGAGCCGGCCAGCAGCGTCACACCTGTCAGCGCGACGGCCCCGCCGATCGCCGCGCTGGACAACCCGCGCCGGTGCGCCAGGACGATCACGGCCACCGGGACCCCAGTAGCGGCTACGTTGGACGCGGCGATCATCCCGATCGTCGTGCGCAGAAACGGTATCCGCCAGAAGTAGGTCAGCCCCTCGCGCAGGTCGACACGGGCGCCCGGCTCACGCTTCTCCTGGAAGCGGGTGCGCATCAGCAGCAGCGCGCCGGTCGAGCACGCGTAGGAGAGCGCGTCGGCGAGGAACGGCAGGCCGTGCAGGACGCCGAACAGCGCGCCACCGACCGGCGGTGCGGTTAGGCGCACGGTCGAGGTACGGGCCATCGAGACGCTGGAGGCATCGGCGAGCTGCGCCGCCGGGACGACGGCCTTGAACGCGCCGCTGTTGCCCGCGCGGAAGACGACGGAGGCGGTGGTGTCAGCAAACGCGACCGCCAGGACCAGCCAGAACGCCGCGTGGTGGGTCAGCACGGCGGCGGCCAGGACGCCAACCGCTGAAGCGCCAAGGACGTCGGAGCAGATCATCAGGCGGCGCCGGTCGAAGCGGTCCGCGGCCAGGCCGGCTGCGACGCTCAACAGCACAATCGGCGCGAGCTCGACGGCGCCGACGTAACCCGTCTTCGCGGCTGAGCCCGTCAGCACCAGCGCGAGCAGCGGGTAGGCGATCCCGGACAGGCCCGAGCCGAACGTCGACAGCAGCTGCCCGGACTGCAGCAGCATGAAGTCGCGGTTGCGCCACAGCGGTGCCTGCTCCATCGCGCTCGAGACTGTTACCACCGCAACGGCGCTGCCCGCACCGACCGCACCCCCGCCGCAGCCCGCTGCCCGCACAGCGCTCTCGCCCCAGCTGCTCACCCGACCCGGATGGCGATCGTCTACCGGACAAGATCGTCCCTGGCCGCAGGCCGGTCGGGCGCCACGTAGCGCACGAGACCGCGCCACCTACCACTGAAGGTCACAGGGTCGCCGGCGGGGGGGAGCGACCCGTTCCCGTAGACCGTTTGGCTTGCGGGACGCGACGGCGCACAGTTCGAAAGCGCCGGAAAGCACCGACCTGCAGGGAGGTCCTCGTGGAGGTGCCAGGCTGGCGGCGGGGGTGCGATGCTGCCTCCCATGCGCGACCCGCGGGAGGGAGTTGGCCCGGACGGGACAATTGTCACCGGCGCTGACCGCCGTCGAGTGCCGCCTGCCTTCGAGCCCGTCCTAGCCGCCTGCCTCGGTGTGATCGCTGACCCGCGAGTGTCGCTGTACCTCTATGGGTCAGTGGCCACCGGCGTCGCCCGTGTGGGTGCCTCCGACGTCGACCTGCTCACCGTCGGTCTGCCCGAGGCCGTCGCTAAGACGGTGCAGCGGCCGCTGAGCGCCCAGTTCCGCAACCTCACCCGCGCCGTGGAGATCGGCGTGGCCCAACCGGAGGACTTCATCGGCGAGGACGACCGGCCCTACGGCAACCGGGTCTTCCTCAAGCACTACTGCGTGCTGCTGGCCGGCCCCGACCGGCACACCGCCCTGCCACGAGCTGCCGCTGACGCCCGAGCCGCCCGTGGATTCAACGGCGACATCGATCGCCACTACCAGGGCTGGCGAGCTGCGCTGAACGGTGAACCCCACGCGGGGCACGTCGACATCGCGTCCTTAGGACGTCGGGTGGCGCGCAAGACGCTCCTGGCGGTGGCCGGCCTGGTCAGCGTCCACGACACCACCTGGACCACCGACAGGGTCAGCGCCGCCGACCGCTGGTCACAGTTGCAGCCCTCGTTCGCTTCCGCATCGGCGAGCCTTGTGGAGTGGAGCGAGGGGGTGGCCACCGCCTCCACACAGCAGCTCCGCCAGGTCCTGGCTAGTGGTGGCACCGTCGAGCAGGCCGTCGAGGACTTCCGCACCAACGTCGGCCTGTGGGGATGACAGCCTGCCCACGTCCCAGGCAACCTTCCCAACGGAAGATCACCAGAGGTTGTTGGGGCTGCCGCTAGCCCCGACGAGCGCCACCTGGCCCCCGGTCGAACGACGCGAACCTATCGATCTGGCAGTTCACGACTCGCCTTCGCGGTGGAGTCGCCGAGACCAATGGGACTGCCTCCACCCAACAGGCAACGCACGCCGCGCGGAACCAGGTCCTCCCTGTCACTCAGCGGGCGAGAAGATGACGGGTGACCCAGAGTGCTGAGAGCCCCGCGTCGGCCGTCAAGTGGTTCGCCTTGACGATCGACTGTGCGGACGACCCGGCGTCGGAGCAGGCGCTTAGGCGCTTCTACCTCGAAGCGCTCGACGGTGAGATCGTTAGGGATGTCGCCGTCCGGGCCCGCGGCCTTCTGCTGGTCTTCCGCCGTGTCGGGGGCTACAAGGTCCCGACCTGGCCGACCTCGGAGACCCCGATGCAGATGCACTTCGAGTGGATGGTCAACGACCTGGCGCACGCCGTCGCCCGCCTCGAGGATCTAGGCGCTTCGCTCGCTGATCACCAGGACCCAGATGATCCGGCCCTCCGCGTGATGCTCGACCCAGCCGGGCACCCTTTCTGCGTGATCGCTGACCACGCCATGCACCCCGACTACCCGCCGCCAACCGCATAGTCGAACGCCGGGCAGAGGCCTGTGCCAGACCTGATCAAGCATTCAGGCGGCCGAGTGGCTCCAGCGGCTGTGCGAACGTGGTGATCCAGAAGGGGTGGCCTGCTGGATCGAGCAGCACCCTCTATCGAGGGTCCGGTCGTGGCTCGGCGGCGCGAGCGCCCAGTGCGATGGCTTGCTGCTCGGGCTCCGTAAGGTGCTCACCGGCTGTCAGGTCCAGGTGAACGATGGAGGCGCCGGGCCACACCGGCGGGCGGTAGTCCACTGTCCGCTGCGCGATCAGCAGAATTCCCGGACCCTGCACGCCGGCGCTGTTCGGGCGGTTCCACAGCAAGCGCCCGCCGAGCAGCCGGAGATAGAAGTCGGCCAGCTCGGCTGGGTCGGCGCAGTCCAGGGAGACGCCGACGAAGCGCACGTCGCCGGGATCTGCCGCCTCGACCACCGCACGACGGTAACGGGGAGACGACCTCCCGCCTACGTCGCGCGAGGACCGTGACTGCGATGATCCTGGCGTGGCGCTCTACGACGCGATCGGGCGCACGTACCGGTCGACGCGGCGGGCGGACCCGCGGGCAGCCAGCACGGGCGGCTTGTCGAGTTCGCGCATGCCGAGCACCTCGCTCGAGAAGGAACGGCTCTGCGGCTCTCGCCGTCGGGTGGGATGGCGGGCTGTACGTGGTGGATCGCCAGCAACGCGAAGCTGCCAGCCGATCCGGTGGCACGCAGGTGCTTTCAGGCACGGTAGAGCTCCTTGCTGGCGCAGGATGCGCCGACGACGGCGTTCTCAAGGTTGATGAGCAGGTCCGCGGCGCTGATCTGCTCGCCGCGGTAGTGGGCAGCAGTGACACGCCGGTGCTGGAAGGAGACCAGATGACCGCCGATGACGCCGAGCTCATCGGCGGTCCTGAGAAGCGCGACATCGTGATCCTCAACTACGACCCGGCATGGCCAGTGCGCTTCCGTGAGCACGCCCGCACCATCACGGCGGCCCTCGGCCCCCGCGTTGTGCGCATCGAACACATCGGGTCCACCACTGTGCCCGGCTTGGCCGCCAAGCCGATCATCGACGTGCTCCTGGTCGTCGACCAACCGGAGCGGGAGGACAGCTACGTTCCCGCCCTGGAACGGGCCGGCTACGTCCTGCGGGTGCGGGAGCCCAGCTTTGACGAGCACCGGATGCTGCGCAGCCCACAGAGGGACATGCACCTGCACGTCTTTCCGCCCACCTCATGCCAGGTAGGGCGCTATCTCGTGCTGCGCGACCTGCTGCGAGGCGATCCCGACGCCCGCCGGCGCTACGCCGACACCAAGCGTCGACTGGCCCAGCAGGACTGGCCGACGATGAACCACTACGCGGACGCGAAGACGCACCTCATCGAGGACCTGATCGCGCAAGCGTCGACCAAGCCGTGAATGACCGCCACGGGTGCGAGATCCGCGTCATCGCGGTGAGTGGCCGCCCGCGCTGAACCCGGCTGTCTGCCGTCGAGATGGTGCCAGGCAGCGGGTGTCGAGGGCCGCCGGCCGGGGCCGGCGGGAGACGTCGAAGGTGAGGCCGTCACTCTTGCAGTGTGTCCAAGGCGACGTAGCCCAGGACTGTGCCGTCGTCGCCGGCGACCCTCCAGGAGGCATGTCAGCTTCGCTGTGCGGCAGGCGGCGTGGGCGGTCAACGGCTGGCTGCTGCCGACGCCGCCCGCGACGTAGGCCACGTCACCGCCGCTGGCCCTTTCGACGTCGATTGCAGCCGACCGCCCCCGGCGCTGAGACACACGGAGCTGCGACGAGCTGAGCTTGAGACCGATCAGTAGGTCGCGCCGGCGCTCGAGCCGGGACAGGGGAGGGGCGCGGTGTCGGTGTCGGAGGTGCTGGCTGAGTACGCCGGTCATCACGCCGAGCGGGGCTCACCGCTGACGCTGGCCTTGCTGCAGGGTGCGGCCCGGGACTGGGACGCCGGCGGGGTCACCCGCGAGGTGCTGTCCCCGTATGAGAACGACCCGCCTGGTTCTGCTTTGCCGCTGCGGTTTACTGCCGCGCTGCACCGCCTGGTCCTTGACCGGCAGGCCCCGGAGCTGGCGTTGCACTATCCGACCGCCGGCGGCCAGGCCCCACCGGAAGCGGCGTGGCCAGCGGCCCGCCGGCTGCTGGCTGCTGGCTGCTGGCCGAGCACACCGGGCTGGCACGCCGGCTGGTCGGGTTGGCGTGCCAGACCAACGAGGTCGGGCGCTGCGTCCCGCTGCTGGTCGGGTTGCTGCACATCGCGCGCCGCACTGGCAGGCCGTTGCGGCTATTGGAGTCGGCGCTTCGGCCGGGCTGAACCTGCTGGTCGACCGTTACCGCTACGGCCAGAGCTACGGGCCGCAGGACTCGCCGTGCCGGCTGCCCGACCCGGGGCTGGCGACCGGGGCCGGTCTGCGCATCGTGGAGCGGGCCGGCTGCGACCTGCGTCCGCTGGACCCGACCAGCGGCGAGGGCCGGCTGCGGCTGTCGGCCAGTGTGTGGGGCGACCAGGTCGACCGCTTCGCCCGGCTGCAGGGCGCACTCGCCGTCGCCGGCTGCGGGCATGTGCCCGTCGAGGCGGCCGGAGCCGCCAGCTGGCTGGCCCGCCGGCTGCCCGAGGAGGACCTGCCCGGTGCTCCGGCGACTGTGGTGTGGCACAGCGTCGTACGCCAGTACGTGGACCCCGCCGAGTGGGAGCAGGTCGAGCAGCTGTCCGCCCGGCCGGGGTGTGGCGGCTGTCCTACGAACCCGACCTGTCCAGCCAGCCGGTGCGGTTCCCGCTGCGGGTGCACGGACCGGGCACCCGGCCCGGTGGCGACACCCTGGCCTACGGCGGCGGTCACGGCCCTCCGCTCAGCCTGACCTGAACCCTGCGCGTGAAAGCGCCGAGTCCCCGCTCAGGGAGCCCGACTGAGAACTGTCAGGTGTCGCGGGGGGTGGCACTTGGACCTTCGGCCGCCGGTGACGACGTGGTCTGGAGGGGCGCTGGCTGAGCGTGACAGGCTGGCGCGGTGCAGGGCGCGCCGGGCAAGCCGGGTTTGGACGGCCGGCTCGACGGCGGCAACATGAACGTGGTGCTGCGCGAGGGCGACACCGTCGTGCGCAACGCCGGGCTGGACGCCGACCGTGCACCGCTACCTTCGATACCTGCAGGTCGCCGGGGTCGGCTGGGTGCCACGCCCCCTCGACATGAGCCTGGGTGCAGACGGCGAGCCCGTTCGAGAGCGCCTGTCCTACATATCCGGCGACGTCCCCGGGTACCCGCTGCCGGACTGGGTGTGGGCTGAGCAGGTGCTGGTCGATGGTGCGCAGCACTTACGCCGACTCCACGATGCAAGCATTGGTTTCGGCAGCGACCGCGCGGTCTGGCAGGCGCCGGCGAAGATCCCGGCCGAGGTCGTCTGCCACAACGACTTCGCGCCGCACAACCTGGCGTTCCGCGACGGGCGGATCGTCGGCGCCATCGACTTCGACTTCTGCTCACCCGGCCCAAGACTGTGGGACATCGCGTACTTCGCGACCAGAACCGTTCCGCTGACCGCCACTTCGCCCCAGAACGCGCCCGGCATGCACGACGCACCTCGACGGGTACAGGTCATCCTGGATGCCTACGGCGACCGCTGCGTCACGACCTGGGACGACGTCGTGCGCGTCGCGATCATCCGGCTGCACGACCTCGCCGACCTGTCTCGCCACAAGGCCGAGGAACTCCGAAAACCCCACCTCCTGGAGGAGGCAACCGGCTACGACCGCGACGCCCGTCACCTCGCCACGCTCCGCGGGTGAGCCCCAGCCGCCGCCCCCGTTAACTGTGCCAACCGAAGAGTGCCGCATGAAAGGGGACATCGCCGCCGCTTTTTGGGCTACCGGACGGACACCAGCCTCGCTGCCCCCGGCCTCGGGCGCCTTCTGCAGAGGACTCCCTTGGGGTCGTCAGGGGATCAGGATGAGGAGGTGACAGCCATCGATGACAGCGCGCTGGTCCGGCGGCTCGGCGTACTCGTGGAGTCGATCACGCCGTCGTGTACTTCGCACCCGAGCCGCAATCGGCCTACGCACAGCTCGGCCTCAAGGGCTACTGGCGGGGCTACTTCGCGAGTCGAGCCGCGCCGCTCGGCGAGGCCGGACCACAGCTGGTCACCGCCTTGTTCGGCGGGTTCGCCCCTGCGATGGTGGCCCGCGCGCTGCCCGAGGTGTGGACGCTCGCCTCGCCGCAGCAGGTGCAGGCCGCACGGCAGGCGGGCGCGACGGCAGCGTTGCACCGGCTCCTGGGCGGCAGCCACCTGGAGTCCTTGGCTGCTGCGGCCGCGCTGACGGGCCGCTGTGTGCACGCGCTGCCGTTGCCGGGGCGACCGATGGCCGCCGCGCAGGCCGGGTTGCAGCGCCCGCACGAGCCGCTGGCGGCGCTATGGCACGACTGCACCGTGCTGCGCGAGCACCGCGGCGACGGCCACCTGGCAGCGGCCGCGCTGGCCGGGTTGGTGTGGCCCGAACCGCACCTGCTGCCCGGCCGGCAGGTCGACGCCCAGCAGCAGCAGCACCGGGGCTGGGACGACGAATCCTGGCAGCGAGCCGCCGCCCGGGTGCGCGGACGCGACACCGCCGGGCTGGAGGCGGTCACTGATCAGCTGGCCGCGCCGGCGTACGAGGTCCTGGCGGCTACTGGCCGGGTCGAGCTCGCACGTCTCCTCGAGCCGGTGGCCCGCGCCGTGAGCGCGCAGCTGCCCTACCCGAACGCGATGGGCCTGCTACCGCTGTAGCCGACAGCACCGCGGCGTCGCTGGCCGCTTCAGAGCCTGATGCGCCAGGTTGCCGGCCCGGTGAGCGAGGGGACCGGTAGCACGGGGCCGTCGGCAGCCGGTCCCCGGGTCCCGGTCCTGTGGTTGGGTGCGTCTGGTGGCGGCCCTGGATGACCTCGTACGCCCAGGCCGGTATCCGCGGGCCTCCCAATATGACCCGGCGTGGCTGGTGCGCCTGGACATGGGTCCGACCCCTTGTGGCTGCTCGAGGACCTGTGCGGCGATTTGGATCTACGGGCCGGCATGCGGGTGCTGGACCTGGGCTCGGGCAGGGGCGCCACGTCGGTGTTCCTGGCCCGCGAGTTCGGTGTCGAGGTTCTCGCCGTCGACCTGTGGGTGGCGCCGAAGGAGGCGACGGCGGTGTTCGCCGACGCCGGCGTCACGGGCAGCGTGCGAGCAGTTCAGGCGGAGGCGCACGCTCTGCCGTTCCCCGCCGGGTACTTCGACGCGATCGTCAGCGTCGACGCGTTCGAGTACTTCGGCACGGCCGACAGCTACCTGGCCTACATCACCAGGTTCCTCAAGCCCGGTGGGCAGCTGGGGGTCGCCACGCCGGCGATGACCCGTGAGGTACGCGAGCTCGGGGTGATCCCGCCGCACATCAGAGCCTGCGTCGGCTGGGAGGCTGCTGCCTGGCACACCGCTGAGTGGTGGCGCTTCCACTGGGAGATCACCGAGCTGGTGACCGTGACGTCCGCCCGTCTGCAGCACGGCGCCTGGCGCGACTGGTGGCTGTGGAGTCGTGCGGTAGCCGAGCTCGGCGCAGGTCACGGGAAGGGTGTCGATTCCGTTTTGGCGATGCTCGAAGCCGACCAGGGCCAGTTCCTGTCCTTCGCCTTGCTCGCCGCCCGTCGGAACAACCCCACGCCCTAGTCGGTCGTTCGGCATCGCTCCTTGCGCGGACGGGGCGTCAGCACGTGCTGCCGCACGCCTGGCCAGACCGGCCGGGCGCCGCGCCGGGTTGCTCGGGCTCAGGCTGGCTGGTGGGAGGAGCGGGCGGTTCGCCGGCGGGGCTGGCCGTCCCACTCTGACAGCGGCGCGGACTGCCACCACCAATCCGGGTCGCAGGCCAGCCCGTCGAGGTGGACGC
>JAABUM010002347.1_pt1 | contig 25539 bp, 33 predicted proteins | sample 5559161 | NCBI WGS metagenome assembly JAABUM01 (sample SAMN10711868, study PRJNA513369) | rock metagenome | isolation source: Antarctica rocks | place: Antarctica: Victoria Land, Siegfried Peak nord
CCCCTGCGGCATCGCGCTGTCCAGGCTCAGGCTGCGCAGCGACAGCCGCGCGCAGGATCCCAGCTCTGCCGCGCGCCGCTGCCCGCCCATGAAGACACCACCATCGCCGCCGCCGCTGCCAACCGAGCCCCTCAGCTGTGGGCCCGCCCGGCCACCGGCATGTGCGGCCGCTCTGCACGCGCTGCCGCCTGACCCGCTGTCTGCTGCGCCGCCGGCCGCGCCACCTGCTACGTGTCGCACCAGAGGCGCCCGCCCGCCCGCCGCAGCCGCAGCGGCCGCCGCCGCCGCCGCCGGGTAAGACGCGCCGCTGGGCATGAAGGCCGCAGCCTCCGCCAGGCTGGCGATGGGCGCGTCCAGCGCAAAGGCGGCGCTCACATTTTGGAGGTCCACCGCCAGGCGATGCACTAGCTGGTAGGCCGCGTGGCGCGTTAGCGACCGCCATAGCTTCCCGCCTGCGGTATGTGAGGAGTTGTCGTTATGTGAGGAGTTTTCGTTCGGGAAATGTCGTTGAGGGTTTTCGGTGCACTAGCTGGTGGGCCGCGTGGCGCAGCAACGACCGCCACAGCTTGCCGCCTGCGGCATTCAGGGTTCGTGCAGGGTCTGCTAAGGAGGCGCGTCGGTAATATGTAGGCTGCTACTCTTATGGCGTCATGAGGCTCACGCTTCCACAGGAAGCACTCCACTGCTGCGGTTTGGCTCCAGAGCGGGCGCGCAGCAGGCACTGTGCAGCACCCATTCACAGGGAGCAAGAGGCACCTGGGTGGCCGCGGGGCTGCCAGCCCCACAGGACGCCGTCCACCGCCTCCAGCTTTGACGCGCGAGCGGCGGCCTGCGCCGCCGCCTGCTCCGCCTGGTACGCCGCCGCCGATATCGGCTGCAGCACGCACAGTCATTCGGGTCACTGCATTGCCCAAGTCCAATGTGGGCATGCTGGCAGGGACCGCATATGCGGCATGCCCGTGTACGGGACTTGCAGGACGCTTGGATAGACTGGCCCAAGGAGGGGCTGCCTGGAGGTACATTCAATGCAATGCGAGGCCTCACCGTGGGATTGTTGCGCACACCGCACTCGAAGGTGACGCCGCTGACCAGCACGCTGATGCGGGCATTGTGCCAGCGCCACCAGGTGACCCGCAGCTTGATGGCGTCGATGGCAGCTGCAAATGAAAGGTGCCGAAGTTGCTGCGGGGTTCCTGAACCTTGTTGATGCGAGGTTCGCGTGAAGTTTTGGCAGCTGCATGGCTTTGGGTTGGTGAAGGTTGTGCAGCCAGCACACATGTCCCACCTTGCCGCGTACGGAATGGCCCATCCAGCGCATCCAGCCAGGCGCAGTCCAGCTGCAGGTGCCGCACCTCGGCGTAGCCTGCAATGAATAACGAACATCTTCTCCGGTTCGGAACAGCGGAGCTCATGTGTCAGCGCATTCAGAAGCCACAGCAGATATCACGGCGCTGCCGCGGCGGACTCACCGTGCCACAGGTTGAGCGTGAGGCGCATGTGGGAGCCCGGGACCTCGAAAGACCCCAGCGCCCCGCGCACGCATGCCGACAGGCAACGGTCCAGCAGCCGGGTGAGCCTGCGATGGGGAACTTCAAATTTGTGCTCGTACATGTGAGTGGGAACCTTCGTTTGTAAGAGTGCAGGCGCAGGGGTCTCACACCACTCTGAACCTCTGTGTGATTGTCCTTGGCACCGATCAGGAACCTGCAGCCTTCAGAGGAGGTGTATGCAGCGAAGAGAAGGCTTTTGGAACCTGCACAGCACCACGCCCAGAACCAGGAGAGCAGCGCAGCCGCCCAAGACGCAGGTCCACCGCTGATCCTCCTCCATTATATTCAGACTGCCCGAACGCGCTGCTCCGTCTTTCGTCCGGTCTGCGCACTTGTCAGTCGGTCCGACAGCGACACAATACTGTGGTAGTAGGTTCCAGGAGGCACGCAGCCTGTGCCTGGCGCCCTCATCGCTTTCACAAAGCGGAGAAGAGTGACACTGACGAGCGCGACTGGCCACCGGAGAGCGCGCACAACGACACTGACCACCATGATGTAATGATTGTGCAATGCGCTGTTTAATATTTCACACAGAACGTTCAAGTCAGCGCCTTGGCATTATTCATCAATTGCACCGTGGCGATAAATTCGATTCGCCGAATACACCGCTGGCACCGTGCCGGCGACGGGAGCATTTCGCTTCACTCTGCAATTTGCCTCCCAGTTCCTGCTGTTCAACCCACTGGCACACACAGATAAGCGGCAGCAAGGCAATGGGGACGGCACAGGAGCCGGCAGCGAAGCGGCCTCGACTGCCGGAGCGGGATGTGCAGACCATGGGCTGGCTCACGGAGAGCACGACGCAGCCGCGGCGGCACCGCTTCGTTGCGGGTGCGGTCCTGTCGTTTACGGCACAGACATGGGTCGTCATTCGGAGCGGACGATGAAGTTGCACCATTTGGGGCTTCCCAGATGCCAACTCAGCTACCATGATAGCGCCAAGCCTTGGCGCAGCATCCTCGTCTGCCATTCCGCCAGAGCACTGGCAAACGCTGACTGCGTTCCCCTGCAGGCGTCGGCGCGCGCGGGCTACCGGAGATGCACGCGCAGCTGTACAAGCTGGAGCAGGAGGCGGCGGTGAAGAAGGCAGCGGGCGCGTCGCTCGCGCGCCCGCGCCGGCCGTCCGGCCCACAGCTGGGCGCCGCCAACGCTGGCGTGGCGGCGCGCGACAAACTGGACCGCTTGCAGGCGCCGGTATAGATTCTTTTCAAAGCCTCTGCCCCCAGCTGTGAACTCAACTTTGGGAGAACAGCGGCGTAGCGGAGGGCAACAGACTAATCCGCCTTCAGGTGCCGGTGAGAGGCTCCGATTCCAGACAACACTCGGACAACCGGTCTTGACAAAGGGATGGGGCACCATGTTGGATGTCGGCCTGACATGGTGTCGGCACTCGCTGCCACGCTGCAAATGCCACGAGCCGTGCAAGGGGTGATCAAGGCAGCTCGAAGCGGCTTGCGTTGGCTGTGGTGACAAATACCGGGTGCCTACAAGTTTGACTTGACGGCAAGCCAATGCTGCTGTTTGCCTCCGCTTGCAGACTGAAGCAAACCGCCTGGCGGAGTCGGAGGCGGCCCTGCAGCGAAAAGCCGCACTGTACGATCGCCTGGCGCGCGGCGAGGGCACTGAGGCAGAAGAGGTGAGAGTCAGCGCGTCCGTGTACCTAGGCGTCGGCATCTCTGTTGAGCCAGACCAGCGATGGTCGTTGGCGAAGTGCGTCAGCGGTGCAATTGGCGAGTCACTTCCGGGCAGTCGGGAGTTGATGGAGTGGGCGTCCTGCTTCACAAATGCGGGTTCTCGTCAAGGTGCAGGCAGCCCCCCTGGCTCCCGTGTTGTTGAAGCTGTGTGTGGCGTCTTGCAGGAAATGTACCATGTGGACTTTCTGAAAAAGGGTGCGTTGGCGCCGCCGGACGCTGACGAGCTGTCAGCCGCTGCTAACACGCCCGGCTCGCGAGCGGGCATTGGCGCGTCACGCCATACAGGTTTCTGCCTGCTGCCTGCATTGAGATGTGTCACGATGACACGGCTGTCTGTGCTCATCGCTGCCCTACCCTTTGGCAGTCCATCCGTCCAATGTTAGGCATCCTGCACTGTGCTTGTCATCTAACGAAACCATGCACGATTACAGGCTGGGCCATCCTATCACACAACCATCCTATAATGAAGATCTTTTGCCTCAGGCGACCCAGCGGCGCCGGATGCGCACCGCGAGCAGTGGGTGGCAGAATCGGAGCAGTCGTACGCGGCGATGTCAGAGGAGGAGGAGAGGAGACAGCGGCGCATCGATGTGAGGACCTTGTATTGCTCCCACTCTTGTGCTGGCTCCCGAACAGCCAAGCTGATGAAGCTGTTGGTTGATTTGCTTCATTCACGGTGCATAGTGGGTTTGAGCTAATGAAAGCTTTGGGCGTGCTGCATGCCGCACATTGTTCGCGGGCATTAACTTCACTGAGGAGGCGATCCGAATCCAAGAGGTAAATTCTTCTGTTTTATTCATGCAGTCCGTCTTTGAGCTGGAGAGGGAAACAAAGGAGGGCCGGGAGCGGGCAGCAGAAGAAAAGGACCGACGGAAGGAGCTGGAAGATGCAAAGCGGAAGCAGCTAAAGGCGGTGATGCTCAAGCAGCTGGCGGGCAAGATGAAAGCGTCAATGGCCGCGGCAGCCAAGCCCGGCTGACAACACTGAGAATTTCAAAGGAGCGACTGGCTGCCGAGTCAACGGTCAGAAACGATTTCTTGGGCAGGTTGGCGTTGTGTAGTGCGTCGCGCTGCTGGAAAGTTCTTGCCTGTCATTGGCAACATACGTATTGTGCTCTGTTCTGTTTTGATCATGGAGGTACGATGCCGCGACTGGGTGATGGATGGGGAAGCAGTCTGTTGTTATAATTGGACAGCAAACAGCACATCAGCTACCAACACTTAAACTTTGGTACACAGCCAACAACTGAAGGGTGGGTTGAAACTATATCGGCCTCCCACACTTGCGATCTGCATCAGTTGGCTGTCCGCTGCATAAGAGGGCCTGGGAACCACCAAATTGACCACTGTCAGCAGATCCAGCAAGCAGTCAACCGCCGCTTGACCAGACTTCGCCATGCTGATAAAACGTGGCCTGACTGACGCAGCCGTGCAATTCCTGGCTCACGGAAGTCGCAGTCGCGTGCCACTCGCGTGGCAGTCGCCAGACGAACATGCGACACTGGTCATGGCGAGGCGTGCACATCCGTCCAACCTCTTCAGCGCAACAGACCTGCAGGTAGTGGCCCTCGTTTGCCTCCTCTTCGACCTCAGCATCCAGCTGCTGCAGCTTTTCCGTCACCTCGTCCACTGTCGTGGTCTTTGCCTGCGGACACATGCAATCCAGCAAGATAGCCACAGCTTTTCGCCCATCGCGCCGGCTCTGTGTTGCTGTCGAACATCGTGCAGCTGCTGGATGCCCTGCATTCATCACAGCATCATCACATCACACCGTACCAGCAACGTGGCCAATGACCCCACACCAAGACCAGACGCGGCCACATGAGCTGAAGTAGCTGTACAAAAGCAGCTGGCCACAGAAATTGGTGAGGACATGCGTTTGTTTACCTGATAGTGCCTGATATGTCTCTCGTCTTCATCTTCGTGTCTGGCTGGTACGCCACTCCGGAGCCGCATGGCTTCTTGTTGTCCTGTATAGCGGCGCAGGAATCAATTGAATCAACAAAGTGACCTGCCCACAGAGTTGGAAGCCAAACAGAGCTGACCCGACGTAGGCAGACAGACAGCAATGGCACCTGGTAGGTCAGGCACATCATGTCGAGGCCGTCTGTCAGAATGACGAACGTCCGCTCAAAGATGCCCTAAGTAGCGTTGCGGCAGGTGAAGGCGAAAAGTTCGTTCTCTGCCTGGTTCCGTTTGTGGTCAAACCGCGCCCTCGAGTCCGAGCCCAGCCCCAACTGGACAGCACCTGCAGCAGGTTGCGGATGAGAACCTTGAGCGCGACAGACGGCTTGAGCTGCAGCTCCACGCTGCCCGAGGCAATGTGGGCATGTGGATGCTCTCCTCGTGCGCGATGGTCGTCAGCGGCTTCACGGTGAGCAGCGGTCTGTCTGCTTCCCGGGGACTGCCAGCCGCAGGGCGCTGCACTGCCACGCCGCCTGCCGCCTCGCCTGCTAGCAGCTGCGAGACTGAGGCGCGGGCCGCTGTGCCAGCTCAGCGATGGTGGCGAGGACGATGCCCCAGATGAGCACTTTTTCCGCCTCCTTGCCGACAGGAAACCGCAGCTGCGTGAAGCGGTAGGTGGCTGCGGTGACGCGCAGCGCCACCAGGTCAATGATGTCGCTGTCAAACTCGGCTGCCCCTGAAGCTAACAAAAAAGTCTGCCTTGATGTTGGGGAAAGCTTCGCTCAGGACGGAATTTTTGTCGCTGAGCGTCTGTGTGCTGCGACTGGTGCCGGGTGAACTGCCTTGCTCGCTGCCCGCTGGACTGCGGGCGCCTGCAGATCATCATAGATGATGTGTTCCACTCCCAGCAAGTATAGGCGACGTCAAGACACAAAGAACACGGCATGGGCATTTAGCGATGTTTGTTTGTGGAGTGCAGTTCTGGAACTCAAGAGGCACCTGCCAGCTGCTGCTTGGCCTCGTAGATGATGGCGCCACGGGGGGCTGTGGCTGCCGAGTCAGGTCCTCAGCCTCCGCGCAGGCTAGCTGCTCAACTTCCGAGTAGCCAGCTGCGGCAAGGCGGCTTGCGTATTCCTTGTACCTGGGCTTGTTGTTGCTGTCATGCCGCGACTGGCTGAGGTATTGCATAGACTGCACGGCGCTTACTTCCACCATCCTGCAAAGTAGCGACGTCGTAATGGGGCTGCAGAGGGCCGTGCAAGGGCATGGATCGTGAATCGACGCCCAACCGCGACAGGAACAGTCGAGGCCTTGCCCTCACAGTCCCGGACTGGTGCAATGGCCGCTGCTGCTATGTGAAGCGAAGAACTTGCGGCCAGGGCAGTTCACTAACTGGCGTGTTCAATAAGCGTTCACGCCATCTGTTCAAGAGATTGCTGGACTTCTGAGGTGGCCTCTCGAAACAGCAATCTCAAGCTGACAGCAATCTCAAGCTGCAGTGAGTGCTGCGGTCTAGACGCCTGACGACAGGCGCTGAATGCTCAGAACTGAGGATCTTCACACAAGGCAGCACTACGGAAGAGGTATGCCGGGCGCACGATCATGAATACCAAGGTATAGCTGAATGCCAGATCATCCCGCCAATTGCAGATCTGACGAACGGAATGCGCTGTTTGCTTTCATCCCAGGTGCGTCGAATCAATGTATGGACGCTGAAGCAGAACTGAAGGCTTGCTTCGTTGCAGCAGAACCAAGATGGGCTGATGCAGCTCGCAGTGGCCCTGAGCAGCACTTTCAGCATTGCATCCCAGGTTTGCAGCATCTTGCGACCTGACCAGGGGGATTATCCCGACAGCCATGTGTTACATACAGATTGCAATTACAAAAGGTTTTAGGAGCTGTTAGTGGCCGCAGCACCGCCTGCACCCTCTGCTGAGCTTGCAGCACTCCTCGTTTGTACGGAATCTTTCGCTGTCCTTTTGGACAGACGATTGCTGTGGTGCGTTTGTACGGCATTTTGCGGTCTACAGTCAGCGTCTAAGGAGCCGATGGCTTGACCATGAACGATATGCATGCGGTACCCGCTTCAGTGATCCAGTACGACACATGCAGTTGTTCAAAAATTGAAATCGTCGTCCCAGCCGCCGCCGCCGCCGCCACCGCGCTGCGGGAGGAAATCCTCGTCTCCCGCGCCGCTGGCGAACGCCGCAAACAGATCGTCATGCTGTGGATCCGCAGCCCGCGCCGGTATTTGCTGCTGCTGCTGCCGCCACGCCGGCACCGCCGCCTGCGACTTGTGCGGCTGGCTGCGGGACTGGCTAGCCGGTGCGCGCTTCGGCGCGGCCGTCCTGAGCAGGCTGCGCGACGCAGGCGCGCTGCGCGGCTGCCGCGACGCGGCGGTCGGACTGCGCTGCTGCGGCGACGCGGCCGGGCTGCTCTGGTGCGACGCCTGCGCCGCCGACGCCGCCGGCGCCGCCGGCGCCAACTGCAGGCCTGCAATGAAGTCATATGCGGGCTGCGCCTTGTCAGCGATCCCGTCGCCCCAGCCGCCGTTCATGCCCCAATCGCTTCCGGGCTGGTCTGCGACTGCGGGGCTGCCCAGGCCCGACGCAGCAGCGGCTGCCGCCGGCGGCTCCTCGACCGCCGGGCTGGCCTCGCCAAAACCCTCAAAGGGCTGCTTGGCCGCAGCGACCGCCTCGTCGGCTGCCACGCCCTTGTGTCCTGCGCATTCATCTGCGGCGGCGGCCCGGTCGCCATGCTGCTGCTCCTCAGCTGCGTCGTTCGCGCCGCCGGACTGCTGCACCTGGTCCAGGAAGCCTTCGCCGCCCTGCTCTGCATGCTGTCCGCCACCGTGCTGCTTGGCGTGCTGCTCGGCAGCATCATGTTGCTCGGCGGCGTGCTCGCTATCAGCACCGGGCCACGCTTCCGCCGCGTACTGCTCCGGAGAGAACTGCTCGTCGCCATGCTGTCCGCCGTCCGCGTGCTGCGCGCCGTCCGCCGGCCACTGCTCGACGGGCCAGCCACCGCCGTCGACGGCGGCATCAGCCCCACCATAGTAGCCCTCCGTGGCGGCGGCGGCATCGCCCTCTTCGGCGGCCGCCTCGGCGGCGGGCTCCGGCTCATGTGCACCGTCCGCCTCGTTGGCGTATGCGGCATCGTATGCCGCAGCCTCCTCGCCCGCCAGCTGAGCTGCCTCGGCTTCAGCGATGGCCACTGCCTCCGCATCGGCTGCCTCGGCTGTGGCATAGTCCGCAGCCTCAGCACCGGCATTGTGTTCTGCGTTAGCGCCAGCGTCGGCGCCGCCAAACTCCGCGGCATCTGAGCCGGCATCGACGCCGATGTCGCCGCCGAAACCCTGCTCCTCCTCCACCGCCTCCAGGAGCGTGTCCACATCGGTGCCCTGCTGCTCCAGGGCTTCCGAGAGCGCTGCCACCTGCACAGCAGGCAGAGGCATTCGACGCCATTCGATGTGCCTTCTTGAGATCGTGCAGAATGCCTTTGGATTGGCGCAAAGCGAGCGCAGCATGTGAAATCCCTGGTGAAGACGGGGGCAAAAGCAGCAGCCATACAACACCATGGTTCCTGTGCAGCATGTCGCCCGCTGCTGCTGCAGCATGTTGGCGCAAACGCCCATAGGCGGCAACCGAGAGGCCTTGCTCAACCGTTCTGCAAGGAGTGTGGGACAGCAACCCCTACCTTGGCGGACTCCTGGCCCAGGCAGGCCAGCAGGTCGTTAAATTCCTGCTGCTGCTCCTCCAGCTGCTCGCGCAGCGCCACCGCCTCCTCTGACGGCTCTGCTTCGCCAACGAGCTGCAGACCAGGCAACAAGAACACTGGAAGCACAGGTCATGCAAGCCAACAAGGCGAAGGTCTATGAGCTCCTGCTGCTGCTCCTCCGACTGCTCCCGCAGTGCCGCCGCGCCTCCTGACGGCTTCACCGGCTCGCCAGCCTGTGAGACACAGAACACATTGTTTGAGAGCCAGTTCAGCAACAAGGGCCTGGCTGACCGCAGCTGTGATCATCCTGGTCGGATGCTGAGGTTGTGCATATAACGTGTGCTGCCCCAGCTGTGCTGGAACCCTGCCGCAGCCAAGATGCAGGAAAGCCCTGCAGGGCCCCGCGTGCAGTCTTTCGGGTGTTGTGAGGTTGCCCAGTCACCTGCTGGCCTGCGGTGGCCCTGACGGCGTCCAGCTCGGCACGCAGCGACTCGACTTCCTGCCCCAGGGCCTCCACCTGCAACCGCAGCGCCTCCCGCTGCGTGTCCGCGTCCTCATACGCCCACAGCTCCTCCTGCAAAAGGTAGATGGCATGGATTATATTCGAAGGCGCTGCAAACAGCAGGATAAGCTGGATCCTAGCCGTAAAGCTGTTGAGGATGACATCCTGGAGTGAGTGCAGCGCCTCCCGCCGCGTGTCCATACGCCCACAGCTCCTCCCGTGTATCGTGCAAAGATGTTCAACACAGAAGCGCAACATGTGTCGAGATGTGTCACGGTGAATGCGGATCTCAATCTGAGCAGGCCTGACAGCGGCAGTTGCGGTAGGTCCCGTCATGCTATTATGCAGGCCCGCCCCACAGGAGGCGGTGTGGGGTTGTCACTGGGGTTGTGGGGTGGGAGGGCCTCTCTACCTGCATGCTGTCGAGGGCGGCCTGGGCGTCCCGCAGCTCGCCGGCCAGCTGGTCCCGCTCTGCCGCCAGCTCGGCGACGCGGCCTGACAGCTCCGCGGCGGAGGCGTCCTGCTGCTGCACATATCAAAGAAAGAGTACTTGACCGGATGTTGGAGGGAGAATCTTGAGAGGAGAATCTTGGAAGGAGCTCGTGATGATAATTGGTGGCCACCTGTACTCCTTGCTGTCTTTCAGACTGAAATCGCCATGTCAGCCTAGCACTGCCAGCAGGAGCTCACAGTCAGACTGACGTTTGAGCAATCCAACGAAAGTGCAGCCATGAGGTTTGGGCAAGACGCCCCGTGGAGGCCCCTCACAGTTGCCTCACTGCAAGTGCATGCAAGAGTGCATGCAAGAGTGAAACAACAACGTTGCAAATGAAGACAGTACCTTCAGCGTCTCCAGCTGCACCCGCGCTGCCTCCGCCTCCTGCCGCGCCGCTTCCAGCTGCTTCTCAGCGGCGGCCGCGCGGCGGGTGGCCTCTGCCTCGGCGGCAGCGAGCTCGTCGATGCATGCCTGCAGGACAGTAAGAACACTTACTACACTGGATTTTATCTGCTGCCAGTTGCCAAGCGCTCTTTCATCCACAATGGCCGGCAATGCCAGAGCATTATGCCAACGCCCTCACCTCCCAAGCAGCCTCAGGCACCTCAGCACCTGCTGTTGCACGTTACCAAGTGCCGAACCGCAGAGCCCGGCACCCTGAGTACGCGACACACGAGTCCATCAACAAAGCCTCACCTGCATTTGCGTCGTCGCGGCCTGGCCTTCGCTGAGCGCCGCCTCTGCAGAAGACAGCTCATCCTTCGCGGACGACAGCGCCGCCTTTGCCGAAGTCAGCTCCTGTTTCGAGGCGACGGCCTCCGCCTGCGCGGCGGCCAACTGCCGCTCCACAGTGGCTATGCGCTCCTGCAGGCCGGCGGCGTCGCCCTCCGCATCCGCAAGCGCGTCCAGCTGCTCCTGTGCCAGACAAAGTTGCCAGGTTTTCAGGTGAGATTGCGATGTCTTCGGTGCTTTCCGAATGCGCTCCTGCAGGCCGGCGGCGGCGCCCTTCCCATCCGCAAATGCATCCAGCTGCTCCTGCCATGTCGAGAATTTGCCGAATTCAGCAACGGAACAGCCCCGAGTGCTGATTCCGGTGCTTCGTAGACCCGCTCCTGCAGGCCGGCTGCGTCGCCCTCCGCAATGCGTCCAGCTGCTCCTGTGTCGAAAGTCTAACACCAGGTCAAATGCGAAACTCTCACGTCTACGTGCTTCTCGAACACGCGCCTGCAAGCATTTTGGAGTTTGCCAGTGCCACCAGCTGTTCCTGCAGCTGCAGGGTGCAATGTGGTCAGTAAAGAAGCCTTTGTCCCATGCGAGTGCCACCTGACGGATGAGGCAGCCGGAAACGTTTAGGGGGGCGGCAGCTTTATCCTCTCAACGCGCACACGCGGACACGATTGCTAGCTCAATGCCTTGCATGCGACATGCATCTTGAGAGCGGCTCATGTGGGTAGAGTCCCAGCCTGCAGAGCGGCGATCTTGGGCGGTTTGCCCTGCACCAAGGCAGCACAGAGCAAGCCAGACAAGTGCACTGTATGTGCAGCTTGTGAGATATTTGCTGGTACCATGGGAATCATGAACGGAAGAACACCTGCAGTGCGGCGATCTCGGCCTGGCCGGCCTGCAGCGAATCGCTCAGCCCTGCTTTCTGTGCCTCCAGCTTGGCGATGCGCTTGTGCAGCCCCGCCGCCTGTGCGTCCGCGCTCTCCGCGCCGGCCCTCTCTGCCGCGGCCAGCTTCGCCTGTTTTGCATCGATATGGCAGAGCGTCAGGACGGACCTGTGGTCTGAATGATGTGCGCAGCAGCGTTTGTCACTGTTTGTGCAGAAATGTGTATGTGTTGACCAAGTTTTGTGCTCTTGAGTAACCGCGGTGTGCCTGATGAAGATTTACCCACGTGCCCCAACTGCCCACGCAAGCAGCAGCAGGCAGCCTGCTACATCATACACGAAAAAGCAGTTTGTGAGATATGCACCTGCAGGGACTGCGCCTCGGCGCGGGCGGCCTCCGCGGCCTCCTCTGCCGCCCACTCCCGTGACTCTGCATCCTTGAGCCGCTTTGCCAGGTCCGCCTTGACAGCGCCGGCCGCCTCCGCTCCCTGCTGCGCCTCCTGGGATGTGATTGATTAATCGTCAGTCGATTGATTGATTGATGCGGTTCATGCCTCAGCTTGTGCATGGGTGCTGGTAGGTGTAAGTGTTGGGATGCACCAGCGAAGGCCAGGACGCGAACAGCAGGCATTGGGACACACAAGCCCACCTGCAGCTCAGCCGCGAGGCAGTTGGCGCGCCGCACCGCCTCCTGCTGCCGCTCCTCCACTTCCTGCTGCCGCTCCGCAGCTTCCTGCTGCTCGGCCCGCGCAACCGCGAGGTCCGCCTCCAGCGCGCTGGCGCGCCGCTGCGCCAGCTCCGCAGCTTCCTGCGCGTCCGCCGCCGCCGCGTCTGCGTCCGCGGCACGGGCGTCGGCCGCCCGCGCCGCCGCCGCGCCGTCGGCGCTGGCCGCCGTCAGAGCCTCCTCCGCCGAGGCCACCGCAGCGAGCGCCGCATCCCGCTGCGCGACCGCCTCGTCGGCCCGGGCCCTGGCATCTGCCACCTCGGCGGCCATGGAGGCCTTGTCGGCGGTCAGGTCGTCGGCGGCAGCCGTGAGCGACTCGTTGGCTGCAGTCAGGCGTTCCATTTCCGCAGACAGCTCTGCCTGCTGCGCGGCGGCCGTCTCGGCGCGCGACTCGGCGGCGGCGGCGCGCGCTGCCAACGCCTGCGCGTCGCCGCCGGCCGCGACGGCGGCCTCCGCGGCTGCCTGCAGACAGGCGTGTCCAGGGTGTCAGGCGTAGACGTGCCACGACACCCAGCTTCTTTTCAGCTGCCATGAGGGTCTGCACAGATACCACATGTGTGCTCTCGAGCGCAAGCGGAACTGTGAGTGAAGAACCGCACAATTGGTGCACTTGATACGTTTGCCTTGCCACGACCCTAGCGAGCACAATTTCGAGTGCCGCAGATGCCACCTGAGACATCCCAGACCCCGCGAGGAAGCCTTCCAGGAACATAGCCTTGGGACCCATATAATATGTACTCATAGCACGACGCCCACCTGCTGTGCGTCCCGGTCGGCGAGCGCATCGGCGAGGCGTTCCTCCAGCTGCTGCACGCGCTGCCGCTCCGCCGTCAGCTCGTCCGCGGCCGTCGCCTGCTGCGCCACCTGTGTTGAGACATCATGGCAACGATATTTTCAGCAACTGATGAGGCAGCGTGTATCAAGGCAACGGCCGCGCAGCCGCGTCTGCCGTGGCAATCGGGCCCCTTGCGGTGCTGGCCGGCGCACAGGCGCCGCCATCAACAGCGTAGACGGGACTCATCAGTCCACGAGGGTCGCGGTGCCTTGTTGTGCAGTTCCCATGTCCCAGCAGCGTCACCCAGGGCACCCCTCCTCCTTCTCTCCGCCCTTTTGTTACTCCAAAGCAGTCCCAACAGCACACCTGCTCGCGCAGCGCGGCATTGTCGACGGTGCGCGCCTCCAGCGTCTGTGACCGCCAAGACGCGCAAACATGCTCTTTTGTGGCGGGGCCAGATTGCAGCCTTTCCAGAAATCACCTGCTCGCGCAGCGCGGCGTTGCTGGCGGTGCGTGCCTCCAGCGCCTCTGTGAGCGCCGAGACGCGCGTCTCCAGGTCGTCCAGCAGCTCGTGCGACTCCGCCGCCGCCGAAGCGTCCGCCTCCAGCGCCGCGATCGTCTCCCTGCACAGCACTTCCAGTCAAAACTGGACTTGACTGGAAGTTGCAACGCCAGCTCAAGGCATGCGGTCTTTTGTGCAAGCAACCTGCTCATCGGCTCAAGCTGTTTTGGGGAAGGATGCCTGAACGCTTCAACCTCCTGCTCGCCACCCGCTGGCGCTCTGGCAGAGAACTGAAGTAGTTGCACATGCACATTGAGATGACATCGGAGGCAGCATGCAGTGATTGACAAGCACCTGAGCTGGGCGACCTCCGCAGCATCGGCAGCGCCACCCTGTGGTGTCGCAGGCGCGGCGTCCGACAGCCTCGCTGCAGCGAGGCCGGCCTCCAGCTCGATGATGCGGCGTTCTAGCGGCTCCTGCGCCTGCGCAGCCAATGGACCCGGCTCGGCGGCCATTTCGTGCCACGCATCCTGCGCCACATGGTCAGCAGAAAACGCTAGGCGTTTTCCAATGTGTTGCTCGCATGCATGCAAGGGCATATTGCCATCGAATTGACTGGAAATGTTTGCGATGCTTAGCACAGGCAGGGGGGAATGCTGGCAGGTGATTGTCCAGGCAGTGTCTCAAAGTATTACCTGCGGCACGTCAAGCGCAGCTGCCGCCGTGGCGTCGTCACCGCGAGAGGCAATGCCCTCCTGTGGCGCGATGGCGACGCTGCCCTGCTCCGACACCAGGCTGGATGGCGCCTCCGCTGCCGCAGCCGGCTCTGCCGTTGGCTCCGGCTCCGCAGCCGCAGGTGACTCTGCCGCAGCTTCCGCCGCTGGGTCAGTCGGTGGATCCGCCGCCAGTGCTGCCGCCTGCTCTGCCGCAGACCCTGCCGCCGGCTCTGCGCCCAGTGCCGCTGCATCCCCTTCTTCCTGCTGCCAGGCGTCGTCTTCGTCCTGCTGCCAGCCGTCTCTGTCTCCGTCGCCCCAGCCGTCCGCCTCATCACTGCCTGCCCGGCACAGCGCCGGCTCTGCCTCGGCGTCGGCCGACGAGCCTGCTGCCGGCGGCTGCTCTGGCTGCGCCACGGACGCCTGCGCCTCGCTGTCGGAGGCGGCGGCGGCGTCCACGCCAGCATCGTCCGCAGCTGCGGCGTCATTTGCGGCGGCGGCATCGCCGCCGAGCTCAGGCGGCGGCACCGAGCCCTGCGACTCCTCCGCCAGCTGGCCATCATGGTCCAGGGCATCCCAGCCGTCTGCTTCCTGCTGCCACTCGTCGCCCTCCCAGCCCGCCTCCTCCCCCTCCGCCGCCGCCGCAGATGCCGGCAGAGCCGCCGCCTCGTTCACATTGGCGGGTTGGGCACCGACTTCTGCTACTTCCGCTGCTGCTGCCGCTGCATCAGCTTCAGCCGCAAGGTCCTCGCCGGCTGGGGCGGCGTCTGCGGCAGCAGCGGCGGCGGCGGCCGGGCCGGCGCCGCCGTCGGTCTTATCTTGAAACAGGGCCTTGGCGGCGGCGGGGGCGCTGGTCACCTCCTCGTCACCCTCCTCGGTCGGCGGCAGCTGCACCTGTGCCGACGCCTCCGACAGCAGCGACGCGTTGACGTCCAGCGACCTGCACGCGGCACAACAGATAAGTAACGGACAGTCTCAATCCGATTCCTGTCTCGAACAGGTTGCGCTGGGGCGAACCTGGCGCAGGTTCGCCAGTTCTGCCTGGCACGTGGTGGCTGCCACCAGGAGCAGCATTCAGGAAACACAGTAAAGACCTACAGAAGATGACGTCGAGGGCATTTCCCAGTCGCAACACATCATGCCTCCGTCATGACAGCACATTCACGCCTGCATGCATCCAGGACTCAATCGCAGCATCAAGCCAAGGAATGCGGAACAAGGATCCAGGGCCGCACCAGGCGTGGTCGGGGCGCATGCGCTCGGGCGTGGACAGCGCGCCGCCCAGGTCGTTGCCCACATAGTCCGGCACGCTGCCCGAGGACGAGGACAGCGGCGGGCTAGCGTCCGGCGCTGCAGGGATGCAGGTGGGTATGGTCAGTACGACATGGGAGCACACCAGGACAGGGGTCAGAACTGACAATGGTGAGGCATGCTGCCCAAGGGGGACGACAGTGGCGGGCTTTGAGGTCAGTATAACACGGAGCTGCATCGGGCCAGGGACCAACAGCGCGTCTGCTCAGGAATGAGCGGTGCTGCCTGGCGCTGCTGGCAGGCAGTTGAACGGTGTGGCCAACAAGTTGGTTCCAGACAGATGCTTAAGGAATCTGTATTCATAGCTGCAGCGCCAGGCGAATCAGTGTGTTGAGTGGCAGTGCAGGGATGGCAGTGCAGGCCAGGGATGTGGAGCCTGCTCAAAACTGAGCTATGCCGCCTGGCATGGCCCTGCTGACAGACAAGCTAAGTAAATGCAAGCACAGACTACAGACCGATGCCTGAGCAGGCGCCACTACAAAATGCACAGTAGGGGAAGCTGTAAAACGTATGAGAAATTTATTGGATGAAGCACTACAGGTGCAAACCTGCATCTGGCGCCGGCGGGCCGGCCTCCCAGTCGCCGGCCCCGTTCTGCCGCGCGGGGCTTGAGTTCTGCCGTGGCTGCAGCGGCGACGGCGAACGCACCGAGCTCGGGCTGTCGGGCTCGTCGGCGTCCTCCCACGGCAGCGGACCCGTGATTTTGCCTGCTTTTTGCACATTCAGCTGTGCATTAGATTCGTAATAAGGTGCTTTGCTTCTCGTGTGTGTGTTAGGCTGCCAGGCTCGTCGGCGTCCTCCCACGGCAGCGGCCCCGTAATCTTGCCTGCGTTTGCATATTCAGCTGCATTAGATTCCTGATAAGGTGCTTTGGTTCTCATCTGTGTTGCGGATGCCGGCCTCGTCGATTTCCTCCCACGGCAGCAGCCCCGTAATCTTGCCTGCATTAAAATAGCAAGGAGCATTAGATTCTTAAAAGGTGCATTGGTTTCTCGAATTGTGGGCCGATGTCGGCGTCCTCCCATAGCAGCAGCCCCGTAATCTTGCCTGCATGTGCAGAATCACATGTGTTACATGAGATGCAACTACATGATCACGTTGGCTCTTGTTGAGATGGTTCATTGGTTCCTCGCTGGTGTGTTCAGTGCATGCACCTCCACACTGTGTGATAAACAGGTTTGCAGCAGCCCTGCGGAAGCGTGTGCTCAGTGCCTCAGGCACACTTCCATGCCGATCTGCATATCGCCATGTCGAGGCGTGGGCGAGCAATCGAAACAACCCACCACGGCCCAGACTCCGGTGTGAGGAACGTTCAGAACAGGCTGTGGGAGGAACAGAAAAAATGCCCCACCTGTGGTGTCGCTGGCGTGCGAGGACGCGCCGAGCGCGAGCCACGCGCCGAGCGACGCCATGTGTCCCAGCGGGCCGGGCACCCCGCCGCGCGCCGCTGCGGCCGCCTCGCCGCCCGCAGGGGTGTAATACTCCGTCCCCGGCGTCTGCTGCGGCTGGCTGTTAGGGTTCAGCCCGGCCGCAGGGGTCTGCATGTGCTCCGCCAGGTGCAGCGGGCTGCCCTGCTGCGCCGCCGGCTGGAAGGCAGACTCCCGCCGGTAGGGAGACTGCTGCTGATCGGCCGGCGCATCGGGGCCGGGCGTGTGGACTTCCAACGCCGCCGCCTCGGGGTCTGCGTCAGGCGCGGCCGCTTCGGCGGGCGCGGCCGCGGTCGTGTCCACCCACTGCGCTGTGGCGACGGCCGCCTCCAGCGCTGCTGCTGCCTCCGGCGCGTGCTGTACGGCCTCTGGAGCCTGCGCAGTGTGAGCAGGCACAAACTCGTCAAGCAGTCAGTGTGTTGCAGAAGCTCGTGTTCACTTCCTAGCTTTTGCCGAATCAGGATCACACCTCTGGACAGTTGTTGCGAGCTCGACCCCATACAGAAATTGCGGGCAGGCATACCACATGATGCTGTCAAGGGTGGTCAGCAACAGCCGCGGATCAGGTCAGAACATCTCGACAGAGCAGCACCTGCTCTGCGTCGAGCTGCTGGTCCCCCGGCACGCCTGTGTCCGCCGTCATTTCCGCAGCGGTACCGGCGGCCGCACCAGGTGCCCCCTCGCCACCGGCCGTCGACGCGCCGGCGGTTGCCACCGCAGAGGCGGCGTCCGCCTGTCCTGTGTAGGGCGCCAGCCACTCGGCAATCTGCTCCTCGGTGTAGCCCTGCTGCCGGTAGTAGTCCGCCCACTCCTGGATCTGCAGGCAGTTCAAAAAGCAGGTGTCAAGATTTGCGGCATTCGTTGCGACATGTTGAGCGTTGACACTCGCCGTAAGCAGTCTTTCAGCAGATGCGCCTCGAGCAGGCCCTCTGCTTTTCAGGGTAACTGCCGCTCGGCCCAGAACAGAGCAGAACTGCAGGTGCAGAAAACGTACCTGCTCAGGCGAGTACATCTCCTGTGCGCCCTCCTGCGCGGCTGCCGCCGCACCTTGGCCCTCCTGCTCCGCCTGGGGTATGTCCCACGCCTGCTGCTGCTGCTCTGCGTCAGGGTCCGCTGGCTGCCCGGCACCATACTGTTCGGCACCGTACTGTTTGGCGCCATAGTCTTGCGCCGCGGCCCCCCCCTCAGGGTCCCATTCGGCGGCCGCCACGCCGCCGAAGCCGTCTGCCGCGCCGACAAAGCCGTCCCCCGTGGCCGCCTCGGGGTGTATCGCTGCTGGAGGGCCCTCGACGTCGCCGGGTGGGGCGCCAAACAGCTGCTGCGGGCTGGCTGCGAATGCGGTGCCCGCGAGCGGGGAGCGCGGCTGCGTCGCTGCCACTGCGCCGTGGCGTGGGGCGCTGCGCAGTGCCGGCGATGAGGGTTGCGACTGCACCTGAGCAGCAATCAGCCAGGTCAGAAAAAAATTCCATTCAAGAGGAAATATTAGCAGCAGAGGTGGACATGCTCAAAACATAAACTACAGCGCATGCATGCAAAGAGTGTCAGTCGTCCTTTTGACCACATACCGGCGAGAACATGCCGCGCACGTTGATGACGCCCGGCTGTCCCATTGGTGGTGGGCTTGGCGACTGCATGATGACAAAGCGCACAGCATCAACGAAATGCCTGTGAACACCCTGCTGGAGCTTGATGACAGTACTTAGTTCACAGATTCGTCAGCCTGGTTGGCTTTCAGGGAGCTCCTGGACTGATACCTGCTTGACGGGCGGCGGCGACGCTGCGCCGTCCTCGGCGCTCAGCAGTGCCTGGGAGGAGGCCCAGTGCAGGGTGTCGTTGGATCCGCCGCCGTGCGAGTCCGCGCCGCCGGCAGCGTCCTTTCCCGACGTCGTGCGCACTGCCGGCAGCTCTGGGCTGCCCGGCTGCTGCTGGTCGCCCGTCGGCGAATCGCCGCCCGCATTGTCTACCGCCGCCGGCGCGCCCGGGTTGAAGAACGACACGCCGGGCTTGGCAAAGGCGCTGCCGCCAACGCCGCCGGCGCCAACGACGGCGGCATCGGCGCCGGGCATGAAGAACCCAACCTGCGGCAGTGAGTGTAAACAGTCACGATAGATGAGGACAAAGGGAGGCAAAGCATGAGGTCGAGCAGGCTGACAACAGGAAGCACCACAGCGACGTCGCTGCGGCACCGCCGCAGCACCCCGCTGTGGATGCTCCAGCGAGGAGCGACCTGGTTTGAAAACATATGACTTGGCACCGTGCAGGAAGGAGCGAGTGAAGGCAAAATGCAGGCTGACCTTGGCGCCCGCGGCTGCGGCGCCCGGCGGCATGAACGCGCTGCGGCCCGCCGGGCTGCTGAACGAGGATCCGCTGCCGGTGCTCTTCGGCTGGCTGCCAAAGGCGCCCGCCGACGCATAGCGACTCGCGACGCCGCCCTTGCCCGCACGCAGGCCGCCCGACCGGAAGCTGCCCGATGACGGGCTGGGCTCGGGCGTGTTGCCGCCCTGGCTGCTCCTGCAGGGGTAGGGCATCGTTGATCTCCATTGATCGCACTAGCGGACATGACAAACGAAGGCGTGCATGGCTGCCGTCATGGCAGCTGTGGCTGCCGTCATGGCGGAGTCCTGCCGCGCCGAGTCATCTGCAGCGTGCACCACAGCTGCGGCGTGAAAAGGTTGCAATGACGCCATCGATCGCGCACTGAAGGTCAGCGTACTCGATTGGCCGCACCTCTGAGACAGGGGCTGGCCTCCCGGGGACGTGGGGGCAGCCAGACCACCTGCGCTCGCAGCTGCTTGGGCCCGTGTCGGCGGCGGCGGCGGCACAAGGTCCGGCGGCGGCGTATCGCTGCCCTCCTCCCTCCAGCACTTGCGCTGCAGCAGGGAGAATGACCAGCCTCATGGCGTGACAAGGGGGCAGGCTTTGAAAGCCCCAAACCTCCGCCCAGGGTGCCAATCAATGCTCATGATCACTTGAATGCGTTCAATGGCTGAGCAACCTCAAGGACACATCAAGCATGCGAGCACTGCGGCATCTCACCTCCTCGTCATAGACGAATTTGTTGGTCTCGCCCATCTTTGCTCTGACAGGCGGCTTCTTGCCATCGCCAGGCCCCTGCAACAACCACGTGCACCGCTGGATAGCGATCGTGCGAACCTCATCCAATTCCGCCATCGTGACTGCGCCAGGTCAGGTGTGGCAGATTATCGCTGCCTTTGAGCAGTTGGCTGACAAGGAGCTGCTGTCATCCAACTCACCCAGAGGCGCCCCAGCAGGCCGCGCTTTGCCGGGGTGACCTGCTTGTCCATTGCCGCTGCTGCTGCTGCTGCTGCTGCTGCTGCTGCTGCTGCTGCTGCTGCTGCTGCTGCTGCTGCTGCTGCTGCTGCTGCACGTAAGGCTTATTCCCAGCTTGTCAACTGTTACGTGCCATGTGCGGCCGGCCAATCAAACGCGAGCGCAAGCCTTGGCTGCCGCTACGACGTCGATGCCGCTGCCGCTGCCACCGCGGCTCAATCGCGGGGCTGCTCGCTCGCTGGCGGAGGCGCGGGTTCCGGGAAGTGCACGGTGACGTGCCGCTCGCGAGCCTGCTCCTCTATGTCTGCGCGCAGCTGCCGCAGGAATGCCTCACGTTCTGGGCGCGTCTCCTCCAAGCGCGCTGCTTCAAGCTCGGTGACCCTGCAGAGGATCGCCATCGCCACGTAATAAGGAAGGAAGGAACAATGACCGCCGCAGCGGTGAGAGCATCGAACTGCAAGCACAACATACGCTAGCGACATCAGTGTTGCATCAGATGGCTTCGCAAGCCAACTGCATTGCAGTCTGCCAGGCTTGACACTCACTTGTCGTAAAAGCCCGTCCTGATCATGAAGAGCTCCATCGCTCCACCGGTCTGCAGATGCAGGAGCTGGAACATGTGCATTAGTGAGTTGCGCATACAATAGCAATATGATACTTGCATGCGTCCATCGGCCCAAGTCCCAAGCTGCAAAGTAGCCTCGGCACAAAATTCAAGATCGCACCATGAAGCACAGCGCAGCCACTTTGGCGTAGAAAGTCCAAGGGTGCGCCATGTGTCGCTAGCGACTAGGCATCTGTTCAAAATACGCTACAAGGCAATGCTAGCTTGCCCGCCCGCCCGCGCTCCGCGGATGCGCTGGGCTCGGGCTCATCACGGGAACAAGCGACAACTTTGGGAGTCGCACCCCACGACAAATGAGCAGAGAGTGCTGGATGTGCCCGCCACAGCCTGTTCGCCTCGACCTCGCAAACATTTGTTGTGCCAAATTGTGCCCTGCCTGCGGGCCCGCGGCCTACTAACAAACGCCCCGACCAGCCCAGCACTGCCCATTCCAAGGCGCTGTGAGGCAGTCTCGGCCGTGTGGTGAGGCCTGCCTCAGTTTTCAACGCATTGTGTGCATTCTCAATAGTTTCTCATGATGTTTACGCATCCGGACAGCCTGCGGTCTGGAGGCTCTTGACATGTCGATGTGAAACGTCGCAGAGTGCTCGGGAGGGCGTGGACGCAAGGAGGCAGGAGGCACATGGCATCCAAGCGGATCGCGAAGGAGCTGCAGGTGAGCCTGATTGGGCTATCGCTGCGTGCAATGGGCTTTCCTGCCGGGGCTGCGGCGCCGTTGTCACGGGCTGGCAGGCTTTGTTGGTGATGCTGGAACGTCAAATGAAGGGCAGGCAAAGTTATTCCAACTATGGAAGTCATTCGATTATGCTGCGTCGTGTCGTCATGGCAGGACCTCCAGCGGGACCCGCCGACATCATGCAGCGCCGGCCCTGTGGGCGATGACCTCTTCCACTGGCAGGTGCGGAGGCTTTGCCGTCATCAGTCGTTTCCGTGCGATGCGCCACACAGTCGTTTCGTACCTTGGCATGCCGTCACTGCCGTCTCAAAAGAAGCACTATTTGCCCACGGATGTCGCCAGAGCACGCCATCAAGCAGCAGCATGGACTCGTATGCTGATGCAAGCACCGCAATCACCACATGCGTTCATACGACGATCCAGCACATCATATGAAGCCCCTTTCATTGTATGACGCCCCTGCATTGTGTGGGCAGGCAACCATCATGGGGCCCAGCGACTCGCCGTACGCAGGCGGCGTGTTCTTCACCAACATCCACTTCCCGCCTGACTACCCCTTCAAGCCGCCCAAAGTGCAGTTTCAGACGAAGCTATACCACCCAAACGGTGCGCCTCTGCTCCTTCCACATCCTCCCGCACCCGGCAGCAAACACCTCGGCTTGCACGCTTGTCACATGCTGTCAAATGCAACTCTGTGCAATGAATTGGCTGGTCCGTCGCGCTAGTGGGGCTGATTTGGTCCGTGCTGTGGGTTTTGCAGTCAACAGCCAGGGCAGCATCTGCCTTGACATACTGAAGGAGCAGTGGAGCCCGGCGCTCACCATCTCGAAGGTGCGGCAGCCGATGTTCGCATGCATGTGCCGCGCAGAGTGTGTCCTGAGAGATGCCTGTCGTCACTGCTGCTTTCTGCACCCAAAAGCAATCTGCCCGGTCTGAACTTTTCATTGCCGCCAATGTGCAGGTGCTGCTGTCCATCTGCTCGCTGCTGACGGACCCCAATCCAGACGACCCTCTCGTGCCAGGTGCGAGCATGGTGCTGTGCTGTTATGAAGCATACTTGCAGGGATCATGCTTGCCTCTGACTTGAGCGGCTCACCTGCCAACGTATGGCTGCTTGTGAGTCGATGACTGCTTACCGTTGCTCTGCCGCGTGCAGAGATTGCGCACATCTACAAGACGGACCGCCAGAAGTACGAGGAGACAGCGCGGGAATGGACGCGGAAGTTTGGCATGGGATGAAGCGCTACTGCCCTTCAGGCCTTCTCGAAGCTGGATGCCTCCAGATTCGCCGGCTGTGACGGCCGCCTCTTGTATCTATTGATGTACATAGGTAGTGTGACAGCTGATTGGACAGCCCGTGGAATCTATGGTCGGCTTCCAATGCGTTTTGGATCAATTTCAAAACGCCATGTGACAATCCCGAGTACCCAATCCATTCCCACTGACAGTCACTGGTGACAGGAGGTTCTCCTGCTTAACTTCGCTTTCACATGCATTCCGTCACTTGAGCAAGTGCATTCACGCTGCCAGGAAGCAAGGGTAGCCCGCAGTCAGTCCAGTTTCCTTCAAACCTGCGGCACATTTCCCGGTGCTGGCCAAGCACATCTGGTTGGTACTGACTCCTACAAACCTCGCATGGTCGCCGTAACGATAGCCCAACGAGCAAGCTTTCACGATCGGGTGTCACTCAATGCAACGTAGTGCTGGCGGCATACGGGCGCATATTTATCGGCACCTCCGACGACCTCCTGCCGCTCGTCCGCTGCAATACGCAGCGAGAAGCGCGCGGCGTTGGCGCAGAAGTTGCACGTGGACGCCAGCTTCGTAACTGTGTCCGCCACCGGCAGCAGGTCCAGCACCTGTGAGAAAGTGGTACAGTCGATGTTCTCCCATCATATTGAACAGCACAGCCGCGCTCATGCAGGCGGACGCTCCATTGTGCAGATTCGGCTAATCGTGTCCGCCACCGGCAGCAGGTCCAGCACCCGTGAGAAGAGGCAGTCCAGATGATTCAGATGCACAGCTGCTCTCATGCAGGCGGAAGTGCTGTTGTGCACTTTCGGCTGATCGAGTCCGCCACCGGCAGCAGGTCCAGCACATGTTTGCCGGAAAACAGTCGATGGCTGTCAAAGGTACAGCTGCTTGTGTGCAGCGTAGCACACCGTCATTCTGGTTCTGAGTTGGAGCAGTGTTGCCCAACTGCCCAACCTCACAGTTGCCCTTCCCACTCTCCCCCGCAGGTACGCCTGGCAACAGTGCTGCTGCCGTGAACCTGACTCATACATGGTTCTACAAAAAACGACGTCCTCTTGGGCACACCCAAACGCGACGCTGCAGAGGCCGGATCCTGCTCACCTGGCCAAACTGCTGGCGCCGGAAATCGCCGTCCAGACCCGCCACAATGACCACCTTGGCGTCGCGGTCGGCGGCTTGCGTGCAGAAGTCGAGGAGGTCCGGGAAGAACTGCGCCTCGTCTATGGCGATGACCTGGTGGCAGCAATAGCATTCACAGTTTCAGTTATCACAACAACATGCGTCTGCAGTGTTGGCGGACTGGACTGCACCCTGGCAGGTGCTTATGGCGTCAGATGGCTGCACTTGGGTATCAGCAGCCAGAACTGACCTGTGCCGCCTGGTAGGCGCTGCTGAAGGATCTTTTGAAGTCCGAAAGGGTATTCACGCTCATGCAGTCCTGGAAAACCGAGCGCAAATTGTAAGCAATGCGCCTCAAAAAGCCGCCGCAATATCGTCTACTGATCATTTATCAAAGCCATGCATCAACGTCTCACATGTGCTCTTTCACCTTGTGTAGGCCGTCATGAGTCACGACTCGGTCCTGGTGGTACCTGTCGTCCTTTCGAGACTTTACGAGCACCACTGCATGACCCGCCGCCTGCACCACATGCCGGCAATTTTTGAGAGTTTTCAGCGTGCAGACTGGAGCACATTCCAGTCGGGACAGCATATTCGAGACAATGAACACACACCATTCGAGTTGCAGCCAGCCTCACCTCGAGATCCATGACACGCTGCAGCAGTGCGGTGGATTTGCCCGCGAACATCGGGCCGACAATCAAGTCAATCGCAGGTAGCAGTGCCGGTGCTGCGACTCCTGAATCCGTCGCCAATGTCCTGTAAGGCTGGTTGCCAACTGAAAGGCAAGCTACGGCCGTGCCTGCAGCCGCGAACTTCACGAGTTGCCGCGCGGTCTGCACTTTGGCATGTGGCAAAGCGCAGGTGAATCTGCAACACAAACCTGCAGGCTGCTGCCTTTTGGTCCTAAGGGTGTGCTGATTGACATCAGGCTGTGCTGATTGCAGGCGGCTGAGTGCTGCTGCACTGTTTCGGTGTCCAATCCGGCAAAAATTGCGCAGCATCAGGTTCGGCTGCGCTTGCAGCATGCGGCCACACGACAACATCATCCTGTCGGCTTTCCTGAACACAGCTGCGCAAAGTGCGACGCACTTGCCTTGGAAATGGCAGAGCAGACATATGCAATTCGTTTTTGGCGCCAACCAAGGGATTGAAGGAATTGCGAGGGAGGTGAGCTTTCCAGCATCCTGCACGCAGCATGCATTGCAATCCAACTGTAGAGAGGCATTACCGTTACGTGCACGGTGCTTGTTAAGCCAAGTCTAGTCTTCAGAAGCAACCAGTGTGCACGTTCCATAAAACCGTCACGTCTGCGCCGCTACCGTGCCGCAAGAGTTGGCAACGTGTCCTTCACGAAGTCTTCGAATTGCCGGTCTTCAAACATGCCCAGCATCGACTGCGAGCACTGCTGATGCGCCGACCGCACTGACGCCGCCTCCGCCTGCATCGCACACGCAGCGCTTCAGCGCGAACCACAGCGGTCATTTCTGCAACGACGTCTCCAACCATCAGACCTTGAAACCCCCGCCCTGCATCGATTGCACCCACAGTCTCCTCGTGTGACCTCCGCATTGCCGAAAAAGGCATTGCCGGAAGAAGCATTGCCGAGGTCACACGAGGAGACTGTGGGTGCAATCGACCACGGGAATG
>JAABUM010002348.1_pt1 | contig 25537 bp, 22 predicted proteins | sample 5559161 | NCBI WGS metagenome assembly JAABUM01 (sample SAMN10711868, study PRJNA513369) | rock metagenome | isolation source: Antarctica rocks | place: Antarctica: Victoria Land, Siegfried Peak nord
CGGGCCCGCCCAGCCGCCCCGCGGATGTCAGCCCGGCCGTGGTGATGCGGGCCGCCGGCGCGTCCGCGGCGGGTCATGTCGCCCATGTTGAGCCGGTGGCTGCCCGGTAGCAGGTGTGCCAGGCGCACGCAGCTGGTCTCATCGCAGCTGTGCCGTAGCCGCACCCCGGCGGGTAGCGGTCCGACGTCTTGTTCCCATAGCCAGCGGTGGGCGCTGCTCACCCGGCCGGTGCCGGTGGCGAACCGGCCGTAGCCGTCGTCGCCGATCGCCCCGACCCACCACAGGCAGGTCGGGGACCACACCACCTTGCGGTCGAACCGCCACCGGTCCCCCACCGCCGCCCGCATGCTGCCGTCCTACCACCCCGCACCGACAGAAACCTCGTCCCCCGCCAGGCACCGGCGCTGATCGCCTTCGGGACAGGTCCGGGTCGAGGACGCTGCCGGGGTCACCGCTGGGCGCCGGTCGGGTAGTCGGCGACGACCGCAACTGGACACGCGCGAGTCGTACGAGTCGTACGCTCGTGGGCATGGCGGAGATTGCGGTGTCCGATGCGCGGGTGCACCTGGCGGACGTGGTGAGCCGGGCGGCGTTCGCGGGGGAGCGGACCTACCTGACGCGCAGGGGGCGCCGGGTGGCCGCGGTGGTGCCTGCCGAGCTGCTCGAGGAGTTCGAGGCGATCGAGGCGGCTGAGGACGCTGCCGACGTGGCCGCCGCTGCGGCTGCGATCGAGGAGGGCGGCGAACCGGTCCCCCTGGAGAGGGTCCGTGCCGAGCTGGGTCTCTGAGCGAACAGGGAGGTGGGGAACAGCGCGGCGCCTACCGGGTCGTTCTGTTGCCCGCCGCCGGTTGGCAGCTGTGCAAGCTGCCTCCTCCGGCGCAGGGGCAGGTCGTCGAGGTCCTCGCAGCGCTGGGCATCGATCCACGACCGCCCGGCGCGAAGGCCCTAGCCGGGGCGAAGGGGTTGCTGCGGGTGCGTAGCGGGTCCTACCGGGTGGTCTACCGAGTCACCGATCGTGAACTGCTCGTGTCGGTCGTGGCGGTCGGCGATCGCCGTGAGGTCTACCGCCAGCACCGCCAGCTCCGCTGATGCCACGCTCGCTCGGAGCCGCTCCCAGGTGACCGACCCGGTCTCGCTTCCCGGGTCCCTCCCGCGATTGGCGTTATGCCGCTCACGAGCCTGACCGCGATCTGGTGGACGCACCCGCTTGGCTTGGGCCACGGGCAGGTCCAGCCCATCGCCGGGTCGCGCTGACACGATGAAACTGGCCGCTGGTGCCGCGCGCCTCCGCGCGCCCCCGGTGCCGCCAGGGAGTCGCTGGAATGGCAAGGCGTCGCCTCGCCGTTCAGTAGGTGACGGCGTTGGCGGGCTTTGGGACTAGGAAGGGCTCTTTGTCAGCGTCGCCCGAGGGCTTCCGCGGGGATCGTTCGTTCTGCCAGTAGGGGAAGCGATGGGTTCCACGTGGTGCCGTCCCGGGCGTCGCGTCGGCGGCGAGCGATCGCGCTGAGCGACTCGAGGACCACGCGGTTCGCCAACGCGGCGGTGATGTCGGTATGGTCATAAGGGGGGCTGACCTCGACGACGTCCACACCGGCCACGGGCAGCTCCAGGCAGATCCGCCGGACCGCGTCGAGCAGTTCTCGGGCGCTGAGGCCACCTGGCTCGGGCGTGCCAGTTCCGGGCGCATGCCCGGGGTCGCACACGTCGATGTCGACCGACAGGAACACTGCCTCGCACTCGTCGACCGCGGTTGCAAACGCCTCATCCAGGCAGGTCCCCAGTCCGCGGTGGACGATCTCGGTCATCTCATAGCACCGCATTCCCTGGCGGCCCATCCAGTCCAGGGTCGGTGGCCCTGGCCAGTAGCCGCGCAACCCGATCTGCAGGAAGCGGTCTCCCCGTATTGCGCCCGACTCGATCAGCCGGCGCATCGGCTGTCCGTGACCCCACAGCGAGCCGAACTCGACGTCGCCGGTGTCGGCGTGCGCGTCGAAATGCAGCATGGACACCCGGCCGTGGCCGAGGACGTTCGCGACGCCCTTGGCGTCGGGGTAGGCGATCGAGTGGTCACCACCAAGCACGACCGGGATGGCGCCTGAACGCGTGACCCGCTCTACCGCCGCCTCCAGGGCCGGCACAGCGGTCTGGATGTCACCGGAGTACATCTCGACGTCACCCGCGTCGAGGACTCGCAGGTCGGCCAGGGCGTCGGTGCGCAGCGCCAGACTGGGTCGCAACCCGTTGTGCGGCAGGTAGTCGGTCATGCGGATCGCCTGCGGCCCGAAGCGGGCGCCGGGCCGGTGCGAGGTGCCGCCGTCAAACGGGGCCCCCACGATGACGACGTCAGCACTGGCATATGTCGTCGGCTGATCGAGGTCGCACGGGTCGACGCCCAGGAAGGTGATGTCTGGACCGAACTGGCTGCCGTAACGCGTCACCGAACTCCCACCAGCCCCTCTCCCGTGCTTGACCGGCTGGCCGGCCTGTAGCGATGTCGAAGCTGGGGGCTGAGCATGTTCAGCTCCGCCCCCGGTCGGCGGTGGTTAGGGGCCGATCGCGCTCATGACGTGTTTGATGCGGGTGTAGTCCTCCAGCCCGTACATCGACAGGTCCTTGCCGTAGCCCGATCTGCCGAAGCCGCCGTGCGGCATCTCGGCCACCAGCGGAATGTGGGTGTTGATCCACACGCAGCCGAAGTCCAGTGCCCGGGCCATCCGCATCGCCCTGCCGTGGTCTTTGGTCCACACGCTGGAGGCCAGGCCGTAGGGGCTGTCATTGGCCCAGCGGGTCGCCTCGGCCTCGTCGGTGAACCGCTGCACGGTGATGACCGGCCCGAACACCTCATCTGAGACGATCTCGTCGCCTTGGTGCAGACCGCCGACGACGGTCGGCTGGTAGAAGAAGCCGTCCGCGCCTTGGCGGGAGCCCCCTGCTGTGACCGACGCGTGGTCGGGCAGCCTGTCGACGAAGCCGCTGACCCGTTCGAGCTGGGCGGCGTTGTTCAACGGGCCGTAGAGCACCCCCTCGTCCTCGGGCATTCCCGTGCGGGTCTGCTGGGCTTGGGTGGTGAGGGCGTCGAGGAAGTCCTGGTGCACCCGTGGCCCGGCGAGCACCCGGGTCGCGGCGGTGCAGTCCTGGCCGCCGTTGAAGTAGCCCGCGGTTGCGATGGCCTCCGCGGCGGCTTCGACGTCGGCGTCGTCGAACACCACGACCGGGGCTTTGCCGCCGAGCTCGAGGTGCACCCGCTTGACCCGCCGGCTGGCCGCCTCGGCGACGGCCATTCCGGCCCGGACCGAGCCGGTGATCGACACCATCTGCGGGATCTCGTCGTCGACGAGCAGTCCGCCGGTGCTGCGGTCACCGCAGATCACGTTGAACACCCCCGGCGGAAAGAACTCGGCGGCGATCTCGGCGAGCATCGTGGTCGTGACCGGGGTGGTGTCGCTGGGTTTGAGCACGACGGTGTTGCCGGCGGCGAGCGCGGGTGCGAACTTCCAGACGGCCATCATCATCGGGTAGTTCCACGGGGTGACCTGGGCGCACACCCCGATCGGTTCGCGGCGGACGAAGGACGTGTGCCCGGCGAGGTACTCGCCGGCGGCCCGGCCTTCCAGGACCCGGGCGGCGCCGGCGAAGAAACGGATCTGGTCGACCATCGGCGGGATCTCCTCGCTGGCGGTCAGCGCCAGCGGCTTGCCGGTGTTGCGGCTCTCGGCGGCGATCAGCTCGCCGGCACGGGACTCGACGGCGTCCGCGAGACGCAGCAGGGCCAGCTGCCGCTGCGCTGGGGTGGTGTCGCGCCAGCTCTGGAACGCGGCGGCGGCCGCGGCCGTCGCCGCAGCAACGTCTTGTCTGCCTGACAGCGGCGCGGTGCCGTACACCTGCCCGGTGGTGGGGTCCACCAGCTCGCTGGTGCGCCCGTCGGCGGCATCGCGCTGCTCGCCGCCGACCCAGTTGGCGACCCGGGTCACAGCCTGCTCCAGGCCTGCTGCAGCACGCTGCGCAGCACCTGCTCGATCTCATCGAAGTGGCTCTGGTCGCAGCCCAGCGGGGGAGCGAGCTGGACGACGGGGTCGCCGCGGTCATCAGCACGGCAGTACAGCCCGGCCTCGAACAGTGCCTTGGACAAGAACCCGCGCAGCAGCTGTTCGCTCTCGGCGGCATCGAAAGTCGCCTTGGTGGCCTTGTCCTTGACCAGCTCGATGCCGTAGAAGTAGCCGTCGCCGCGCACGTCGCCGACGATCGGCAGGTCCAGGAGCCGTTCGAGGGTGGTGCGGAACGCTTTCTCGTTGTCAAGGACGTTGCGGCCCAGCCGCTCGCGGTCGAAGATGTCGAGGTTTTCCATCGCGACCGCCGACGAGACCGGATGGCCGCCGAAGGTGTAGCCGTGGGCGAAGTAGTTCTCGCCGGTCAGGAACGGCTCCATCAGCCGGTCGCTGGCGATCATGGCGCCGATCGGTGAGTAGCCGCTCGTCATGCCCTTCGCGCAGGTGATCATGTCGGGGACGTAGTCGAACTTTTCGCACCCGAAGGTGGTCCCGAGCCGGCCGAACGCGCAGATGACCTCATCGGAGACGAGCAGCACGTCGTGCCGGTCGCAGATCTCGCGCAGCCGGGCGAAGTAGCCAGGCGGCGGCGGGAAGCAGCCGCCGGAGTTCTGGACCGGCTCGACGAACACGGCCGCGACGGTGTCGGGGCCTTCCATCTCGATGGCGATCTCGATCTGGTCGGCGGCCCAGCGGCCGAAGGCCTCCAGGTCGTCGCCGTGCTCGGGGGCCCGGTAGAAGTTGGTGTTCGCGGCCTTGTGCCCGCCGGGGACCAGCGGCTCGAAGTACTTCTTGGCGTCCGGGATCCCGGTGATGGACAGCGCCCCCTGGGGGGTGCCGTGGTAGGCCACCGCCCGGCTGATGACCTTGTGCTTCATCGGCCGGCCGGTGAGCTTGAAGTACTGCTTGGCGAGCTTCCACGCCGTCTCGACCGCCTCCCCCCCGCCGGTGGTGAAGAAGACCCGGTTGAGGTCACCGGGGGTCAGTGAGGCGAGGCGTTCGGCCAGCTTGATGGCCTGCGGGTGGGCGTAGGACCACAGCGGGAAGAACGCGAGGTCCTGGGCCTGGCGGGCGGCGGCCTGGGCGAGCTCGACCCGGCCGTGGCCGGCCTGCACCACGAACAGCCCGGAGAGCCCGTCGAGGTAGCGCTTGCCGTTGCTGTCCCAGATGTAGGGGCCCTCACCCCGGGTGATGATCGGTACCGCGCCGCCGGCCTCGTAGGTCGAGTGGCGGGTGAAGTGCATCCAGAGGTGGTCGCGGGCGGCGTCGGCGAGCGCGCTGGGCTCCAGGCGCGGCCGGCCGGCGGGAATGTCCTGCGGCGTGGCGGTCATCGGTCTCCTTTAGGCGGGTAGACGGCTCAGGACAGGGCGTCGGCGAGCGGGGTGGCCGGCAGGGCGTGGGCGCCCGCGACCGGTCCGGACAGCAGCGCCCCGGCCGACGTGCTCAGGCCGGCGGCCAGCGAAGGGTCGGCCGTGCACGCCGCCCGCCAGCCGGCGTCGGCGAGGGCCATCACGTAGGGCAGTGTGACGTTGGTCAGGGCGTAGGTCGAGGTGTGCGGGACGGCGCCCGGCATGTTGGCGACGCAGTAGAACAGCGAGTTGTGGACCCGGAAGACCGGGTCGTCGTGGGTAGTGGGGCGGGTGTCTTCGAAGCAGCCGCCCTGGTCGACGGAGATGTCGACCAGCACCGAGCCGGGCTTCATCGCCCGCACCAGGTCGTTGCTGACCAGCGTGGGGGCCTTGGCTCCGGGCAGCAGGACCGCGCCGATGACCAGGTCGGCGTCGAGCAGGGCCCGCTCGATCTCATAGGTGTTGGAGGCCACTGTCTGCATGTGGCCCTGGTAGATCCGGTCGGCCTCGCGCAGCCGGGCGACGTTTCTGTCCAGCAGCAGGACCTCGGCCTGCATCCCGAGCGCGATCGCGGCGGCGTTCATCCCCGAGACGCCCGCGCCCAGGACGACCACCTTGGCCGCGTACACCCCCGAGACGCCGCCCATCAGCACGCCGCGGCCGCCGGCGTAGCGCTCCAGGAAGTGGGCGCCGGCCTGCGGGGCCATCCGGCCGGCGACCTCGCTCATCGGGGCGAGCAGCGGCAGCGACCCGTCGGGTGACTGCACGGTCTCATAAGCCAGGGCGGTGATCCCGCAGGCCAGCAGCGCGTCGGTGCACGCCCGGGAGGCCGCCAGGTGCAGGTAGGTGAACAGCACCTGGTCGGCCCGCATCCGGGGGTACTCCTCGGCGATCGGCTCCTTGACCTTGAGCAGGAGCTCGGCTTCGCCCCACACGTCGTCGGTGGTGTCGAGCACCTTCGCGCCGGCGGCGGTGAAGTCGTCGTCGGGGATGGACGAGCCGATGCCCGCACCGCGCTCTACGAACACCTCGTGGCCTTGGCCGACCAGCTCGTGCACGCCGGCCGGGGTCAGGGCCACCCGGTACTCGTGGTTCTTGACCTCGGTAGGAACGCCGACTCGCATGATTGGTTTGCTCCTTGCATCAGGGACGTGCGCTACGTATTCGCTTGCATTAAGCCTGTCCTACGAAGTTATCCGCTGTCAAGGGCGAATAACGGCACTCTTCTCGTTGTTCCGGGGGCCTCCTGAGTTGCGTCGCAGCCGCGTCGTCTGCTGCCCATCCTGCGGCTGGCGGTTCATGCTGCGCGGGGAGTGCCAGGGGTGCTGCTCAGCGGCGGCTGGCGGGTGCTGCCATGCTGTCGTGGCGCTCCTCGGGCCGTGCGGCTGCATCGGCAGCTGACATCACCTCGACGGTGGTGGTGGTCGAGCCGTCCTCGAGCACGACCAGTGAGCTCTGCTTGCTCAGCACCTCACCGCGGAAAAAGGCGGGGCGGGTCAGCGAGAAGCCGACCAGCAGCACCAGGCCGACGACCAGGGACAGCGCACCGATCAGAAAGATGCCGCCGATGTGCCAGTGCGGGCTGAACGGCAGCGACCAGGACGTGTTGCCCTGGTCAGACTTCCAGTCCTGCTTGACGCTCCAGATGAGGGCGAAGAACAGCATCAACCCGCCCAGGGTCGGCAGGACCCCCTGCATCCACAGCTCCCGGCTGCTGCGCCGCAGCGTCTTGCGGTAGTACCAGGCGCAGGCGAAACCAGTCAGGCCGTAGTAGAAGGCGATCCACAGCCCGATGGCCGAGACCGCGTCGGCGATCACATGGCCTCCGGCGGCATAGTTCATGATCAGATACAGCACGGTGGAGGCGGCACCCATGGCAACTGTTGAGACACTGGGGGTGCGGTGGCGCGGGTGAACCCGGGCGAAGGCGTCCGGGATCGCCCGGTAGGTAGCCATCGACAGGGTGGCGCGGGCGGTGGGCAGGATCGTTGTCTGGGTCGATGCCGCGGCCGAGCTGAGCACCATCAAGATCAGCAGGTGGCTGAGCACCGTTCCGGCGCCTGAGGTGCCGAAGACGGCGCCGCCGAGCACTGACAGGACGTCGCCCTGGTTGTCGGCGTTGCCCAGTCCGATACCCGTTGTGCCGATCCCGGCGTATGACTGCGCGGCCAGGGTGACAAGCACGTAGGTGGCCAGCAGCACCACGGTCGAGATCACCGCCGCTCGGCCCGGGGTGCGGGTCCGGTCGGCGGTCTCCTCGTTGACCGAGACTGCGCTGTCCCAGCCCCAGTAGATGAACAGCATCAACAGCACGCCGGTGACGAAGGTTGAGAACGAGCCGATGTCGAAGGGGTTGAACCACGCCAGCGACGGGGTCAGGTGCCCGGCGGGGGCGTCACCGGAGGCGACCCGGACCAGCGCCCAGATGGCGAACACCGCGAGCATGACCAGCTCGATCGAGAGCAGCACCTGCTGGAAGCGCGCGGACAGCTCGATGCCGCGGTAGCAGATGTAGGTCATCGCCGCGATCCACAGCACGCCGACGAGCAGCACCCATCCGCTGCTGGCGTTGCTACCGATGCCTTTGGCGTCGAACAGCAAGAAGACGTACTGGCCCGCGATCTGCGCCAGGCTCGCCATGACCAGCAGGTCGGCGGCGATGATGCCCCAGCCGCCCATCCACCCGGTGCGGGGCCCGAAGGCGCGGGTGGCCCAGGTGAAGGTGATCCCGCAGTCCGGCACCGACTTGTTCAGCTCGGCAAAACCGATGGCGACGAACAGGATCGGGACGAAGGCGAGGATGACGACCACGGGGGTCTGCAGGCCCACAGCGGCCACGACGAAACCGAGCGTGGCGGCCAGGCTGTAGGCAGGCGCCGTCGAGGCGATCCCGATCACGGTGCTGGCGATCAGCCCGAGCGCTCCTGGCCGTAGGCCTTTGTCCCGCGTGGCAGCGGGTTCGGCCGGTCGAGCGTCTGCCATTGTCGCCACGTGCGCTCCTCGCATTCTGCGCCGCCCCAGGTCGAGGGCGGCGTGGTGTGTCATGCGGTTCTCGCACAGATCCACGTCTAACACAAGCGTTTCCTCGGGATCGGAGCCTGTTAGCGACGAGAACCGACGTCGTCCCGGTTGTCAGCAGAGGCCGATCAGGTCATAGTGAGGTCGTTATGCGTCCCGTGATCGCAACCGCTCACCCGCGGCCCGTCCCTGCCCCGCTGCTTGATGACGCCGGCAAGGCCATCATCCGCCAGCTGCAGGAGGACGGCCGCCGCTCCTACACCGCGGTCGCCGCCGCCGTCGGGCTCTCCGAGGCCGCCGTCCGCGTCCGCGTCCGCGCCCTCGTCGACTCCGGGGTGCTGCAGATCGTTGCTGTCACCGATCCCATCCGGCTGGGGTTCGGCGTCATGGCAATGATCGGCGTCAACGCCGACGGCGATACCCGCGCCGTCGCCGAGCGGCTAGCCGCCGTCGAGGAGGTCGACTACGTCGTGCTGACCAGCGGCCGGTACGACGTGCTGGCAGAGGTCGTCTGCCGCGACAACGAGCACCTGCTGGAGCTGCTCAACGAGCGGCTGCGCCCCCTGGAGGGGGTGCGCGAGACGGAGACGTTCATCTTCCTGCGGGTGCACAAGGAGACCTACGCATGGGGGACCCCGTGACAGCCAACGCCATGACGCCGCCCGACGATGCGGCTTCCCGCGAGGCAGCCCCGAACGCTGCCCTTCGTAGCGGCAGGCAGTCGAGCGGCCCCGGCGCCTTCCTGCACCCGTTCGCCAAGCCCGCGGCGGCCGCGTCGTCGTTCATCACCATCGTGCGGGGCCAGGGCTCGCGTGTCTGGGACGACACCGGGCGCGAGTACGTCGACGGCCTCGCCTCGCTCTGGTACTGCAACATCGGCCACGGACGCGGTGAGGTGGCTGACGCCGTAGCCGACCAGCTGCGCACCCTCGGCGGCTACCACTGCTTCGACAGGTTCACCAACGCCCCGGCCGACCAGCTCGCCGAACGGCTCGCGGCCCTGGCGCCAGTCGCGGGCTCGCGCGTCTTCCTGACCAGCGGCGGCTCGGAGGCGGTTGACACCGCGGTCAAGCTCGCCCGCCTCGCGCAGGCACGTGCCGGGCATCCGGAGCGGACCGTGGTCATCAGCCGGGTGCCGAGCTACCACGGGGTGACCTACGGCGGGATGACCCTGACCGGGCTGCCGCTCAACCGGGACTGCTTCGGCCCTGGCATCGGGGACGTCGTCCAGACCCCCAAGGACGACCTCGACGCCGTCCGGGCCGTGTTCGAGCAGCAGCCGCGGCGGGTCGCGGCGGTCATCGCCGAGCCGGTAGTCGGCGCCGGCGGCGTGCATCCCCCTGTGCCGGGCTACCTGGCCGGGCTGCGCGCGCTGTGCGACGAGCACGGCGCCTACCTCATCTCGGACGAGGTGATCTGCGGCTTCGGCCGACTCGGCGCCATGTTCACGGCGGAACGCACCGGCGTGCAGCCCGACCTCGTCACCTTCGCCAAGGGAGTGACCAGCGGCTACGTCCCCCTCGGCGGCGTGCTCGTCGCCCCGTCGGTCCACGAGCCGCTGGCGAGCGACCCTGCCTTCGTGTTGCGTCACGGCTACACCTACTCCGGCCACCCGGGCGCGGCCACCGCTGGGCTCGTCGTGCTCGACATCATCGAGCGCGAGGGCCTGCCCGGGCGGGCTGACGGCATCGGTGCCCGGCTGTCGGCGGGGTTGCAGGGCATGGTCGACGCGGGCGCCCTAGCAGGGGCGCGAGGTCTGGGCGCGCTCTGGGCAGCCGTGGTGCCGGGCGGTGTCGACGTCATCGCCGTCCGCGACGCCATGCTCGAGCGCGGGGCGATCGTGCGCCCCCTGGCCCCGGACGCCATCGCGTTCTGCCCGCCGCTGGTCATCACCGACGAGGAGATCGACCAGCTGCTCGACTCGCTCGCAGGCGCGCTGGGGGAGGCCTACCGGTGAGGGTTCTAGTGGTAGGCGCCGGCGGGGTCGGCGCGGCGATAGCGCCACTGCTTGCCTGGCGGGGATTCTGCGACGCTCTTGTCGTCGCCGACATCGACCCTGACCGAGCCCGCGCCGCGGCCGAACGGGCCGGTGCCCGGGCTCCGGGTCGGCTGCAGGTCAGCGCGGTCGGCCTCGACGCGGGCGACCGCCGCGCCATCGCCGAATGCGCCCGGGCGCACCACGCCGACGTCATCGTCAACGCCTGCGACCCCCGGTTCGTCATGCCACTGTTCGACGCCGCCCTCGAGGCTAGCTGCACCTATCTGGACATGGCGATGTCACTGTCCACGCCCCATCCGAAGCGCCCGCACGAGCTGTGCGGCGTCAAGCTCGGTGACGAACAGTTCGCGGCCGCGGGGGCGTGGGAGCAGGCCGGGCAGCTCGCACTGGTGGGGATGGGCGTCGAACCGGGCCTGTCGGACGTGCTCGCCCGGCACGCCGCCGACACGATGTTCTCCGCGGTCGACGAGGTGGGCGTGCGCGACGGCGCCGACCTCGTGGTCGACGGCTACGACTTCGCGCCCACGTTCTCAATCTGGACGACCATCGAGGAGTGCCTGAACCCGCCTGTGGTGTGGGAACGCGAGCGCGGCTGGTACACCACCGCGCCGTTCAGCGAGCCCGAGGTCTTCACCTTCCCCGAGGGCATCGGGCAGGTGGAGTGCGTCAACGTCGAGCACGAAGAGGTGCTGCTCGTCCCCCGCTGGGTCGACGCCGAGCGGGTCACCTTCAAATACGGGCTCGGCCAGGAGTTCATCGACGTGCTGCAGACGCTGCACCGGCTCGGACTGGACCGCACCAAGGAGGTCCAGCTGAGCCGTGGTGCTTGCGTCTCGCCCCGCGACGTGGTCGCGGCCTGCCTGCCCGACCCGGCAGGGCTCGGGGACCGGATGCGCGGGCGGACCTGCGCCGGGACCCTGGTCACCGGCACCGGGCTCGACGGCCAGCCGCGCGAGACCTACCTCTACCACGTGGTCGACAACGAGCAGACCATGCGCGACTGGGCCGTACAAGCCGTGGTTTGGCAGACCGCCGTGCAGCCGGTCGCGGCCCTCGAGCTGCTGGCCAACCGGGCGTGGAAGAGCACCGGCGTCCTTGGGCCCGAGGCCTTTGCGGCACAGCCCTTCCTCGACCTGCTCGTCGACTACGGCACCCCCACAGGAGTCGAGGAGCGCACGCCTACCCCTCCCGCATTGACCGCAACCTGACGGCATGCGGCCTCGGTCACCCATCATCGGCCTTTGGCACCGGCTTCCCCGAGATCAGTTTCCATGCAGCCCGTTCAGATAGGCCAGCACCCGCTGGCGCGGCTTGGACCGGTCGAACCTCGGCGCGGTCCGGGGTGCATCTCGCGAAGGCCAGCCGACGCCTGCACCTCGGACACGTCCAAATCATCAGCCACCCCGGCAAGATCACGACATCCAACCCGGGACCAAGCCGACACGCCCAACAAGATCAGACCAACTGCGGCTGTAGTACTACCGTGGGTAGGCTGAGCGTCCTCGACCGTCAGCTGATCGAGGCTCACGAGCAGGGCCGGGGGAGTCCGACGGGGTGCTGTCGGGGAGGTGACTCGGCCGCGGAGCGGGAGCTATAGCCCAGGATCACCTGCCGTTCGTCGCGGTCGATAATTGCGAGCCACTCCGACGCGCCCGATGATCAGCATCCCGCCCGGTTGGCCGTGGCTGGCGAGGAGCCGCTGATACGTCACGCGCACCGCCTGCGCGCCTCGTCGTCCGGCCTGGACCGTAGCTTGCGCCAATGCGGCCCGGCGATCTCGTTCGACTGCAGCGGTGTCGGCCGGGAGACGCCGGGGGGCTGTAAGGGTCGTGCGGGCCTGCGGTACATAACGAGGCCAAGGTCCTGGATGGCAGCATCCCGCGAGGAGTCGATGGCAGGCAGTCCGTCGGCGGCGGGTGTACGGCCTTCCGCAAGGGTGAGTGCCAGGGCGCGCTCGTCGGCGAGTGCCTCCAGCGCGACGTGGGCCAGCTCCCGGCGCGATACTGCCCCGCCGCCGATCACCCCTCATCCTTGTGGTGCGGCGTCGCATCGGCGTGTGCCGACACGTCCGGCCTCGCCTCCAGCCGGGTCCGGCGAGCCAGGTCCGCCAGCTCGCTGGGCAGTGGGGTTCGAGCAGCAACGGCATCCGACCGGCGCCAAGCGCGTCGGTAAGTCGGATCGGCGGCGTCGACCTGGTTGTAGCGGTGGGATGCCCTTCAGCTCGCTCTGGAACCGGCCTGTAGCGGACTGCTGCTCGGCGGTGAGGAGCTCCACCCACCGGCTCGGCTCCGGTAGCAGGGCGCAGGTACTGGTGACCGCTTCCCGGCTGATCTCGCACTCGTGGGCCAGCGAGGCCTTCGGGACGCCGTCGGCGACCCGTGCCCGCAGCTGCGCGACCTGCTCGGCGTCCAGCGCCCGCGCCCGGCCGCGGCAGGCGCCACGCTCGCGGGCCAGCGCGATGCTCTCGCTCTGGCGCTTGGCTGTGTCAACCCCTTTTGACACCAGGGTGACGGGGCCACGCAGGAGATGCTTGAGCAGGCCCGCGCGACCCCCGGCGGCTGGCTGTACGTCATCGACCCGGCGTTCGCCCCTTCCGGGCCCGAGGATGTGGTCCGCCCCGAAGCCATTGAGGGTGCGTGGAAAGTCGGCGAGGACGGCGTTCCCACCGGCGAGTTCGAGCCCCACCCGAGCTACCGGGGTTGACCTGCGCCCAACGGCGGTCGTGCCTGGTGCTGGTCATGTTTCCGCCGGACTGTGGGGCGGCTGCCCCGGGTACGTACGGGTGGTGTAGGCCACGCCAACCCAGGAGGCACACCATGAGCATCGGCGACAAGATCAGCAACAAGGGTGAGGAACTGCAGGGCAAGGCCAAAGAGGGCGTCGGCGAGGCGACCGACGACAAGGACCTGAAGGCCGAGGGCAAGGGCGACCAGGCCAAGGGCAACCTCAAGCAGGCTGGCGAGAAGGTCAAGGACGTCTTCAAGTCCTGACAAGGGCACCGTCGCGGGTGAGGGCCGTCCCCCAGGTGGGTGACGGCCCTCACGCGTACCCGGGCTGTCCGGAAATCTTGACGACTTTTTGACGCTCTGGGTGGGGCGGCGGCGGTCCGGGGCTGCGCACGATGAGTTGGCTCGGGCGGGGCGGCCGGCGGTCGCCTTGCCGGCGAACCGGCCTGCGGCAGCGAGGAGAACGTCGGCGTGCATCCCGCCTCGTCTTCGGAAGACAACCTCGATCTTGATCTGGGGTCGGCCGGGGCGGATCTGGTGCTGCCTGAGACGGTGGGCTACCGGCTCAAGCGCCGGTTGCTGGGGCCCCCGCTGACCAACGACCAGCTCGCCCACGAGCGGCTGTCCAAGACGTTGGCGCTGGGGGTGCTGGCCCCGGACTGCATTTCCTCCTCCGCTTATGGCACCGAGGAGATCCTGCTCGAGCTGTTGCCGTTCGCGGCGCTGGGTGCGTTCACGCTGGTGTTGCCGATCACGGGTGTGGTGCTGGCGATCCTGCTGCTGCTGACGTTGTCCTACCGGGAGGTGGTGTCGGTCTACACCAAGGCCGGCGGCTCGTATGTGGTGGCCCGGGAGAACTTCGGGCCCAAGGTGGCCCAGATCGCCGCCGTCGCCCTGCTGATCGACTATGTGGTGACGGTGGCGGTGCAGACCGCGGCCGGCACGGTGGCGGTCGTCTCCGCGGTCCCCGCACTGGGCCCGTTCAGCCTGGAGATCACCGTCGGGGTGGTGCTGCTGCTGTGTTACGGCAACCTGCGCGGCATCAAGGAAGCCGGCCGGGCGTTCGCGTTCCCGACCTACTTCTTCAGCCTCGCGATGGGTGCGGTCATCGTCGTCGGCGTCGCGCGGGAACTGACCGGGGGGCTGCCCCGGGTCGACCCGACCCGCCTGGCGGGGGCGGTGCCGGTAGCGCACGGGTCGGGGCTGGTGATGGGCGCCACGCTGCTGGTGCTGCTGCGGGCGTTCGCCAACGGCGGCAGCTCGCTGACCGGTCTGGAAGCGATCAGCAACGGTGTCGGCACCTTCCGGCCGCCGGAGGGTTCGAATGCCCGCCGGGCGATGGTGGTGATGGCCAGCACCCTGGCGTTCCTGGTGGCGGGGGTGTCGCTGCTGGCGCACTGGACCCGTGCGACCCCCTACACCGCCGGCTACCCGTCGGTGATCAGCCAGGAGGCCCGGCTGGTGTTCGGCACCGGGCTGGTCGGGCATGTGCTCTACGCGGGGGTGCAGACCGCAACCGCGCTGATCCTCTACACCGGCGCCAACACCAGCTTCAACGGCTTCCCGTTTCTGGCGAGCTTCGTCGCTGACGACGCGTTCCTGCCCCGCCAGCTGCGCCGCCGGGGGCACCGGCTGGTGTTCTCCAACGCCATCATTGTGCTGACTGTTGTCGCGGTGGGGCTGCTGCTGGTGACCCGGGCGCGGGTCAACTCGCTGGTCCCGTTCTACGCGATCGGGGTGTTCACCGGCTTCACGATGGCCGGTTTCGGGATGGCGCGGCACTTCCACCGCGAGCACGGCGCCGGCTGGCGGCGCAAAGTGGCGGTCAACCTGACCGCCGGCGGGGCGTCGCTGCTGATCGTGCTGATCTTCGCGGTGGTGAAGTTCACCGAAGGCGCCTGGGCGGTGGTGGTGCTGTTCCCGGTCCTGGTCTATGTGCTGATCCGGCTCAACCGCGAGTACCGCACCGAGGCTGCTGTGCTGCGCGACCTGGACTCTGCGCAGCTGGAGTCGGGCACCATCTACTCCCGGCACATCGTGCTGGTCTTCGTCGACACGTTGGACCTGGCGACCATCGAGGCGTTGCGTTACGGGCGCAGCCTTCGGCCCAGCCAGCTGCGGGCGGTGCACTTCGTGCTCGATAGCGCCCGCGCCGGCCGGCTGCAGGCCCGCTGGGAGGCCACCGCCGAGACCATCCCGCTGGAGATTGTCGACTGCCCCGACCGGCGGCTCGGCCGCGCAGCCCTGCAGGTGATCAGCCGGCTCGCCGCCCCCCGCACCGAGATCAGCGTGCTGCTGCCGCGGCGCAGCTACTCCTCGGTGCTCGGCCGACTGCTGCACGACCGCACCGCTGACCGGATTGCCCGCATCGTCAGCCGGCTGCCCCACGCCGCCGCCACCATCATCCCGTTCGACACCGCCGCCCGGCTCGCCGCCCCCCACCCTGCGCTGGTCGGAGCCAGCTCACCGACCGTCCCGGCAAGCTCAACCGGCCTCTTTCCGGCACCTGCCGGACGGGCCACCGCCGGGGAAGCCGTGGGGGTTGAGCGGGCCGCAGGAGCGGTGCGTGCCGACGGGCACCGCGGGGCGTTGGGTGCCTACAGCGCCCCGGAGCCGTCCGCCGACAGCGACCCGATCGGGTATCTGCGCCGCGGCCAGGTCGCCGACGTCGAAGGCCGGGTCCGCACCGTGCAGGTCGCTGCCCTCGCCGACAGCGCCGTGTTCACCTGCGAGCTCGTCGACGCCACCGGCACCATCACCGCCTTGTTCTACGGCCGGCGGCACATCGCCGGCATCAAGCCCGGTACCCTGCTTCGGCTCCAGGGCCGCCCGACCCAGCGGGAGGGCAACCTCGTCATTGCCAACCCCCGCTACGAGCTGCTCGCCCCGACCGGTGACGGCGAGTAGGCAACCCGGTGTGGGACCTGCTGTACGGGCTGAAATGGCGGTGGATCACCCGCACCCGCCCCGAAGTCGCCGCCTGGGCACAGGACCGCACCCCGGGTTGCGGCCCCGCGCTGAGCCGCACACCGTTTCAACTCGCCCAAGAGCACACCTGGGTACCCCGCCAAGCGGGCGACGTGACCGAGTGGCGATGCACCCGCTGCGGCGCCATCGCCGTCGAACCCCAGGGGGGTGAAGACCCCAGCGAGTGACCGGGCTAGCAGCAGCGCGTCCCAGCCATCGGCGACAACGGCCAACGAAGGCCGTGCCTGGGCGCACCCCCTGCTGGCCGGGCCGTGGTTCGCAGCGAAAGCAATGTTGGCCGGGGGGAAGCGGCCGTCGCGGGGCGGTGGCAGGCCCGGGTGAGTCGATCTTTGCGTCCCGCCTTCCACTTCAGGCCCCAGTTGTACTGCCGGTCCTGTTCGGACTGTGCACCGTTGATGTAGCGGCTCTCCCGGCGGATGGTGAGGCGGCCGGCGTTCTCGAGCATGACCAGGGCTAACGCGCGGGCCACGGGAGGTCTCATCGAGCCGGATCTCGACCGCGGGGCGCCGACCGGGAACATGGTGACGACTGCTTGGGCGCGGTCCCACGCCACCGCCGGTGGTTCCCCCCGGACCTGTCGCCGCCGTCGAGCACCACGTACGGCGGTGCCTGCAGTGCCGCGAACGCGTTGCCCAGCGCCTGCACCACACCTTTGCTGCCGTCCGCCAGCTCCCGCAGGCAGCCAAGGTGAAGGTCGATCGGCTGGGCCCTGCGGAACAAGCCGCCGCCAGCCCCGCTGTGCCCGTTGAGGTTGACCCCAGCTGCCCGAGGCTCCTGCCTGCTTGGACAGACTGACCGCGGGTTGACTGGGGTCAGGCTGACCGTCTTGCCGCTGCCCGTCCGGGGCGCTGGTGCGTGTAGTCCAGCGGCACGCCCCGGTGTGGCTTTCCTGCGGGTCGTTGCTGCTCAGACGTCGACGCCGTAGTCCAGGGCGATGCCGCGCAGCCCGGAGGCGTAGCCCTGCCCGACCGCCCGAAACTTCCAGTCCGGGCCGTTGCGGTAGAGCTCGCCGAACACCATCGCGGTCTCGCTGCCGGCGTCCTCGCTGAGGTCATAGCGGGCGATCTCGGCGCCGCCGGCCTGGTTGACGATGCGGATGAACGCGTTACGGACCTGGCCGAAGTTCTGCCCCCGGGTCTCGGCCTCGTAGATGCTGACCGGGAACACGATCCGCACCACCTCGCCGGGCACCCCGGCGAGATCGACGTTGATCACCTCGTCGTCGCCTTCGCCGCCGCCGGTGAGGTTGTCACCGGTGTGCTCGACCGAGCCCTCCGGGCTCCGCAGGTTGTTGAAGAACACGAAGTGGGCGTCGCTGGCGACCTTGCCGGTACCGGCCAGCATGATCGCGGACGCGTCGAGGTCGAAGTCGGCGCCGGTCGAGGTCCGCACGTCCCAGCCCAGACCGACGGTGACCGCCCGTAGGCCCGGCGCCTCCTTGGTCAGCGAGACGTTGCCACCCTTGCTCAGCGAAACACCCACAAGATCGCCCCCCTCCACGATGCACCAGGCTCAATGCTGTCACTCGCCGGCGGGCGTAGCGTCGTGCCCCTGTCGAGGGGGGCACCATGCTGAAGAAGATCGCCGAGTTCCTGACGCTGCGCTGGCTCTGGGACCGCCGCTAGCGGCCCATGGCCGGTGGCGTGCTCGCCGGCGCAGCTGCTGCTACCCGGGGGTGATCCGCTGGTGGGCTGCCCCGGATGCGAGTGGTGCTGGCAGGTCCCCTGGACGGCCCCTCACGCGCCTAGCCCAGGTCGACGGGTCGTCCAGCGGTGATGTCCGAGGCGAGCTGGTGCAAGGTAGCGGCTGGTAGGCGCACCTCCAGCGGGGTGAGCGTGTCGCGAAGGAGGCGTTGAACTTGCGCGGCGGGCCGGTGCTGTTGGGTGTGGGCCAACGTGCGCAGCACGGCGCGGGCGTAGCCGCGGCGCTGGGCTTTGATCTGCCGGGCTACGTTGCCGCGGGTTGTGGTGCGCTGCCAGCCGCCGGCGCTTGCTGTATCCATCGCAGTCTCCTGTGAATAGAACTGGTGTTCGAGTGACTGTAGATTGCCGCGCTACCCCGAAAGACGCGCCGCGCCGGCTGCGGGCGGGCGGATGTGATGCGCCAAGAGCCCGAGGCAACCCCGGCGTGCAGTCTGAGCCGGGGGGACGGAACCGGGGAAGTGGCGGCCCCATTTTCTGACGCCTCGTGCTGTGGACGGAGCGGGACCGGCGCCGCGGCTCAGTAGCGGTAGCTCACCGGGTGCAGGCACCCGCGGGCCGGTTGAGCGAGCGGCCGAGCCGACGGCGATCAGTGCGGTGCTTTCGGTGGGGCGGGTCCGCGGGCCGGGCTCGGCAACCGGCGTGCGCTTGCGGTGGGGAGCGCGTGCAGCTACCGGGTGGCGCTCACACCGGCTAGGAACTGGGCGAGCAGCGCGGCCGCCGCGGTCGGCGTGGTTGCCGGCGCCCTCGCCAAGGTCAGAAGGACCCCTTGGGGGTCCTGCGCCCCGTGCAGGGCGACGTTCACCGGGACACCGGTGCGGCGGTAGGCGATGGTGAGGTCGCCCTGCTGGCCGTCGCCGGTCGCCGCCGGCACTTGCAGGCCTGGCTGGCCGGCGAAGAACGACCTGGCAAACTGTTCCAGGGCTTTGGTGGCGGCCGCTGGCGCCAGCCGGCCGATGCCCACCTCCTGCACGCCGCGGCCTCCGGCGGGGGTGGTGCGTTCCCAGAGGGTCACCTTGCCCAGCAGGTGACGCGACCAGGTCGGCGGGTGGCGAACGTTCAGGCCGAGCGAGCTCACGTGGGCTCGCGTCCAGCCAGCAGGCACTGCCGCCGCGGGTGGTGCACCGGCCGGCCCTGCTGGTGCAGATGGTGAACCCGCGGAGGGCGACGAGCCGGCGGTCGGCGCCGAGGCCGGCTTGCCGCGCACGAGTGAGACGACGTACGCGGCTAGCAGGCCCAGGGCGAGCGCGAGCAGGGCCGACCCGAAACTGAGCAGCACCTGTCGGACGAAGCGGCGCAGCCCACCGCCCCGGCGGCGCCTGCCAGCGGCGCCGACGACCGATGGCTCCTCACGGCCTCCCGCTGCTCCTGGTCTTGGTGCACCGACCTGAGGTGTTGATGAGCGGGCGGCAGGATCGGGCACCTGAACTGTGTAGCACGGCACCCGGTGACGACCGCTGACCAAACGTAAGGCTCTACATGAGAGGCCTACTGGTCGGTGAAAGCCCTACTGGTGGCCCCGAACAGTCCCGACCGCGGCTTGCGCCCGCGGCAGGAGGCCGCCGCCGATGCCTCTGTGCGGGGGTCACCCGTGTGGGTGGCGAGACCGGGCTGTGCGGATGCCGACTCCTGTGAGGTTGCCGCAGCCGCCCGCCCCTGTGCCGGGGCGGGCGGCTGGGCAGCCTTCGCCGGCTAGCTGGGAGTGTTTCGTGCGCCGTGTCGCTATGGCTGTGCTGACTGTGGGACTGACCGGGGCGCTGGCTGCGGGATGCGGACCGGCGACGCCGGCGCAGTACTACCCCTCGGGCAATGTCCCGATCCTGACCCGGGTAGGTCCGTGGGCGACGCCCACGTTCGCCCACAACTACTCGATCACCGGCGAACACTTCTCCGCACCGGCAGTCGGGGACTTTTGGGGCAACGGCCATCAGGAAGTGGCTGCCGGTTACCCCGACGGCTACGTCCGGGTGTTCGACCCTGCCAAGAACGGCCAGATCGTCTACTCCTTCTACACCGGCCCGGGTGCGGTCCACTCCTCACCGGTGGTCACCGACGTCAATAAGGACGGCCACCTGGACCTGGTGGTGTCCAACACCAGCGGCGACATCTGGGGCGTCACCCCCTCCACCGGACAGCAGTTCTTCCACCAGCACATCGGCAACGGGCAGACCAACGACGGTGCGTTCGCCACCCCCGCCGTCGCCGACATCCTCAACAACGGGGTCAACGACATCGTCGAGACCGGCTGGGACCAGATGCTGCATGTGTGGTCCACCCGGTGGGACGGGCGCACCTTCCCTGAGCTGCCCGGCTTCCCGCTGCACCTGCAGGACACCTCCTGGTCCTCACCGGCCGTCGCTGACATCAACCACGACGGCAAGAGGGAGATCATCTTCGGCTACGACTGCGACGGCGCCCCCGGCCAGTACTGCCGCACCCGCTACAACTCCTACGGCGGGTTCGTCACCGTCATCCGCCCTGACGGCACGATCCAGCCCGGCTGGCCCCGGTTCGTGCCGCACCAGGTCATCTGGTCAACCCCGGCCGTCGCCGACCTGACCGGCAACGGCCAGCTCGACGTCGTCGTCGGTACCGGCAACATGGGCGCCACCATGTACGACGGGGGGCAGCAGAAGATGGACGGCGGCAACGTCGTCAACGCCTATGTCGCCGCCACCGGCGCGACGCTGCCGGGGTGGCCGGCGCACGTCGCCGCGAACGCGACCGGCTCCCCGGCAGTCGGTGACCTCAACGGCGACGGCAAGAAGGAGACAGTCGAGATCGCCGAGGACGGCCGGATGTCCGTGCTCGACTCGACCGGCGCCACGACCGCCATCACCTGCGTCGCTGACAGCTTCACCAGCTGCCCGCACTGGCTGCACAGCTCGGTGTCGATCGCTGACGTGTTCAACGACGGCCACCAGCGGATCGTTGTCGGCGGCGAGCAGTGGCTCGACGTGTACTCCTACCACAACGGGTCGTTGCAGCTGCTGGCCCGCGGCTGGGTCGGCTACGGCCCCGTCGCGCACCAGTTCACCGCCACACCCACCGTCGCCAACGTCAACGGCGAGGCATCAGTGCTGGTCGCCACCGACGCGGACATGCCCGGCGGCGGGGTCGCCGGCGTCCTCTACGACTGGGTCATGCCAGGCCCGCTCGGCCGCGCCGACTGGCCGACGTTCAAACACGACATGGCCCGAGACGGCCACAACTAGCCAGAACAGGCACCCAGCGGTCCCTCGTCGTCACTGCCGGAATCGGGCTACCCAGCAAGAATCCCGACCGGGCGATAGGTGGATGTCCTTTGCTGTCCTTGCCCGCGGCTCTGGCGGCGGCCGAAGGCGTCTACGCCCTGGACGGAGCGTCGTTGTGCGGCCGGCGACGGGGTGGCCGCGCCGTCTGGCGATGCGCCGGCAGGCGCCGACAGCTACCGTCACGCTCACGATCAAATCCCTGCACCGCGCGGGAGCGGCACTGGCACATTCGAGCGGCTGAGTGACGCGGGGAGCCGGCGACGAAGCGCGGCGTTGGGTGCCCGCCATGGCGAGCGTTCGGCCTCATCCGCGCACGCGCTGCTTTCGCCCTGTCTATTCGCCGACCCCCGTCTTGGTGGGATGCCCGTGCGGGCAGCCGGGTTTAGGTTGACCAACACCCAGGGCGAGTAGAGCGCTTTCCTGGGTTCGCCGGTGGCCGATAGGGGTGCTGCCGTCAGGTCTGGGCCGGGCGCCCGCCGCGACCCGTGTTCTTTGGGAAGGGTTTCGTATGACTGTCACCGCATCAGCTGGTCGTCGTGTCCGCCGGGTTCGTCGAGTGGGAGCTGGTGCGGTGCTGCTGGCGCTGCCTGCTGCCGCGGTCAGCGTGCCCGCCGGCCCGGTGTGGGCGGCTGGGATTGCTCCGGTGAGCGCACCGTCAGCGCCGCGGACACCGGCGGCGACCGCGGGTGACCGGCAGGCGGCTGTCACGTTCACGGCGCCGGTGAGCAGCGGCGGCGCACCGGTCAGCTCCTACCGGGTCACCGCCGCGGACCTGACCCAGGTCAGCCGCGGCGGGCAGAGCGCGACCTCGACCGGCGCTGCCGGCACAGCGCCGAGGACGTCGGCGACGGTGACCGGCCTGAGCGACGGCGACAGCTACACGTTCACCGTCACCGCCAGCAACAGCGCGGCCACCAGCCCGGCGTCGGCGCCCTCGAACCGGGTCATCCCCAGGGCGCCTGCCCCGCGGGACCCGATCGCCGACAAGTACACCGCCCTGGGCGGGGCCCGTTCGGTGCTGGGCACGCCGACCAGCGGCGAGTTCGCCGTGGCCGGCGGCCGGGGGCAGAACTTCCAACACGGGTCGATCTTCTACACCCCCGCTACCGGAGCCCACGAGGTGCACGGGCTGATCGCCGCCCACTACCGGGCGCTGGGCGGCCCGGCCGGGCTGCTGGGTTTCCCGGTCAGCGACGAGCTGGCCGTCCGGGACCGGGTCGGGCGGGTCAGCCTTTTCGCCGGGGCCGACGGTGCCGCGGTGTTCTTCACCCCCCGCACCGGGGGCTACTCGCTGCACGGGGCGATCCTGGCGCACTACCTGAAGATCGGTGGTCCGCTGGGGGCGGTCGGCTACCCGCTCAGCGACGAGCGGGGCACCACCGACCGGGTCGGGCGGTTCAACTTCTTCGCCGCCGGGATCATGTTCTGGACGCCGCGGACCGGCGCGCATGAGGTGCACGGCGCGATCCTGGGCCGCTACGCCCGCCTGGGCTACGAGCACAGCCGCCTCGGCTACCCGGTCAGCGACGAGTATGCGGTCACCGGCGGGCGGCGCAGCGACTTCGCTGGCGGCGCCATCGTTTATCGCTACGCCACCGGCGCCACCACCGTCAGCTACCTGCGCTAGCAACCGCGTGGGCGGCTGATCCCGGCCGCGGCCGACTGTCACACCCGCATAAATGTCCCGGCCCCGGCTCCCACCGGGGCCGCGGCACGTCCACGAGGCATACGCCCCTCGGGCGACCGTCGATAATGGCAGGGATCTTCGGTGCCACCGCACGACGGACCCGGCCCGTGAGACGGCATCGGGTGACTTTCCGGTCGACGTTGCGCAACAGGGGCCAGGGACGAAGCTCGGGTATGGCCGTGGATCAGGGTCTGCCGCTGGGCGGAGGGTCGCCGGCGGCTAGCATGGTCTCGGTCGCGATGGCAGCTTGGCGACTGAGATGGGTACCGAGCTGTTCTAGCGAGGCAGCGAGGTCGTCGTGTTTGTCCGCGCGTAGCTGCGCGGCTGCCTGCTGCAGGACAGCGGCGGGGTCAAAGCGGTCGCCGGCCATGACATCTCCTTTGGGGGGGTGCGGGCCGCAGCACAGGGTCGGCTAGGTGCCCGTGTGGCGCTGCGTGTCCCTATTGATGGTGAAGGATCGCCGCCGGGCCCGGTGCGACGCCCGCTGGCGCCGCAGCCGGACCAGACGTGCGTCGAGTAGTTCTCCCCGGACGGTCGAGGCGAACCATAACGCTAGAGCGTCGGCGATCAGGAGCAGGGCGAGCTGGCTGTTGCCGGTAAAGAGGGCGTCCGCCTCGGCCAGCACCAGCACTGCCAGCGTCAGGCTGGTCAGGACCGGCACGGCCCGCAGAGCGGTGAGCCAGCCGGCACGTCGCGTCCCGGCAGCCGCCAAGCCAATCGAAGATACGGTTGCGGCAACTGCCAGCAGGTCAACCACTGCCTGGTCGCCGGCGTCGAGCAAGGCGCCGGACGCAGCAGTCGTCGAGGTGGATGCGACTGTTCGCACGACTCGTGTGGTGCAGCTCCCCGGTCTGGTACACGACGCCTACTGTGCATCCCTGTGGCGCTCGTTGACCCGACGGGTGGTGTCAGCAAGCCGAACCGTGCGGCACAGTCGGGCAACGCCCAGGTGCAGTTGCCCGAGGGACCATTCGCATGCGTGCTCGTCTCGGACAGCCTCGCCGGGATGGACCCGGTCGGTTGGTGACCTCAGATGCATAGCAGCCGCCGGCTGCTGATCGCCGGGTGTATCGCGTTGGCTGTCGCCGTGACCGACCTGGTCGCCCGGCCACCTGTCCGGGAAGCGGGCGTCGGTCTGCTCGGACCGGTCCTGTTGCTGGCCGCGGTGTGCTGCCTGGTCCTCATCTATCGCCGGGCCCGCCAGCTGCGCCGGCGACGGGCTGGTGCCGGCGCCGGTGCTGGTCAGGCCAACGCCGGTCAGGCCAACGCTGGTCAGGCTGTGGGAGGTCCGTGCGACGGCCAGCAGCTGGCGCTACCCGCCGGGTTGCCGGTCCCGGCCGAGTTCTGGCTGGCAGCCCAGGGAGCAGCCAAGGAAGACCCGCTGCACCGCTACCTGCTGGAGCGGCCACCGGCCGACCCTGCGCGTTACCGTCACGCCCCGGCAGCGCACTGAGCACTCGGTCAACGATGAGCTGAGGGGCCGTTTGGGGGGCCTAGCCGCGGCCCGTGCGACGGCGGGCGCCGCGGGCTCGGGCGCAGTGCAAGGCGAATTCCTGCGAACACGACCATCTCGATGATCACAGCGGCGGTGCCCAGCACCAGGTTGTTGGCGACGGCGAGGTAGAAAACCGGCGGCAGCAGGGCGACGACCAGCCAGAGGAGCCGGCCAGCGGCGCGCCTACGCACGGCGCTGACGATAGTCGCGCCGGGGGGCGCATCGAGCCCTCGCGGGTCAGCGCGGCCCGGGTCACCGAACGGCGGCTGGCTGTGGGTCACAGGGTGCACCGGTTGCCGGCCGAGGCAGCGGTCATCGGCGGGGGGCTTGAACTGGTGGCGGGCGAGGGTGCCGGGGCGGTCCGGGTTGAGGTCTGCCCTTGCACGGTGACGGTTTGCAGCCTGTCGTAGCCGGTGCCCAGGGCCAGCACGACTGTGCCCGGGGTTTGGGTGAGGTCCTCGCGTAGCACCGAATCGGGGACGGCTGCGGCGACCGTCTGAGCTGCTTGCCGGTCGGCGGGGGCGTAGCGCACCTGGCTGGCGGCCAGCTGCGGGCTCTGGTCAGCTCCGACGGAGCTGCGGAACTGCAGCTGCTCGAGCCCGCGGCTGACGCGCCCGGCAAGTCCGGTCCGGCTGGTGGCGTTGCGGACCTGGACCCGCACCTGTACTGGAGCCACCGCGACAACCCGCGCCGGCGCCGGCGCCGGCGCCGGTGTCGGTGTCGGCGCCGGTGTCGTGGACGGCGGCGGGCTGGGTGAGTGTTCGCGCAGCGGAGCCAGGAACGCGTCCAGTGCCTGCTGGTCATAGACGACGACCGAGCCCACCTTGGGTAGCTGCAGAAGACCGCCTTGGCTGAACACGTGCGGGTCGCTCGCGGTCAGTTCTCGTACCGGCAGCGTGGCGAACACGAGCTTGGAGGTGGTGGTGCCCTTGAGCCGTTCGGCGAGGGCTTCGAGGTCGGAGGAGGAGGTGTTCTGGTCCAGGCTCAGCGCGTCGCGGACGCTGAACAGCAAGGAGGTGACACGGGCGGGGTCGAGCAGGTTGCGGGTGGCGGTCGCGCTGCGGAACACCGACCCCAGGAACTGCTGCTGGCGCTCGATCCGGTTGATGTCACCCTCGGGCAGCCCGTGGCGTTGGCGGACGAACGCGAGGGCCTGCTCCCCGTTCAGGTGCAGGGTGCCTGGCCCGCCGTGCCAGCCGCTGAAGGGGTCGTTGGTGTTGCTCACGTGGACCGTGGCGGTGCCTGCGTCGTTCTGGTCGTTGCTGGAGAACGAGG
>JAABUM010002350.1_pt1 | contig 25501 bp, 24 predicted proteins | sample 5559161 | NCBI WGS metagenome assembly JAABUM01 (sample SAMN10711868, study PRJNA513369) | rock metagenome | isolation source: Antarctica rocks | place: Antarctica: Victoria Land, Siegfried Peak nord
CCAGCGGCGGGGACCGCAGCCTGGGTGACTACCTACAGGTCGGTCACGACGCCCGCGGCGCCGCGGTCGTGGCCTACGTCGATGACACCTCCAACTCCTTCAGCGCCGGGACCGGCCCGGGCGCCGCGACCGCCGAGACCGGTCCGCCAGAGATCGCCCGGCAAGTCGCCGGCCCAAGCCTGTTCACCGCCCAGCCGACCGTCACCGGGCCGGGCGCCGGGCCGGGCCGGCCGGTCGACCAGGTCAGCGACCCGACCGCTGACACCTTCTTCTCCGCGAACGGCCGCAAGACCCCAGCCGGGGACAACCTGGACCTGACCGGGGCCGCGATCGCCGACGACGGCCATGGCGGGGTGACGGTCACCATGCGGGTCAAGAACCTCACCAGCCTGCGGCCGGCCCTCACCGCCGGCGGGACGACAGCGGAGTGGATCACCCGTTTCACCACCTACAACGCCGGTAAGACCCCCGGCAACGGCCACATCCTGTACGCCGGGATGGAATCGGTCCTGGGCCAGCCACCGACCTTCTTCGCCGGCGACACCAAACGCGCCCGGCTGTTCATGACCTACCAGCAAGACACCGCCATCCGGGGCAGCTACACCCCAGCCGGCGTCATCACCCTGCACGTCCCAGCCGCCGACCTGGCCGAAGCCCCCAAAGCCAGCACACCGGCGCAACGAACCCTGTACTCCGCGACCGCGTTCACCGCCACCACCCTGGCCAGCCTCAAAGGCAACCCCGAAGGGCTGTTCAACCTCACCGACGCCACCACCCCGTTCAACCACCTCCTGGCCACACCCCGCCCAGGCAGCACCCGCACCACCAGCGGAAGGCCGGCGACCGGCGGTGGGCAAACGACCGGCGGGGGCGCCCCGGCGGGTGCGGGGGCCGCGGCCGGCGGTGCCGGCGCGAACAGCAGCCCGGTCCAAACCAGCAGCTCCCTGCCCGCGACCGGCCTGAACTGGGCGCTACCGACCGCCGGACTCGCCGCACTCCTCATCGCCGCAGCAGTACGCCGTCGGCGCACCTAAGCCCAAACCAGCCAGCTACCCGACCGTTGCGAGCCGCGGCTCGGGACCGCCGGACCTGGCAGGCGGTTCAGGCCACGGAAGACGTAAGTGCCGGCCGGCCAACACCGGACACGGAGGACGGGTGCCTGCGTGCCCAGTAGCTGCGGAACTCCAAAGCAGCGGCAGGCGCCGTCCTGCTTGTTGTGAGGGTGGTGCGTGAAGCTCATCGCCCGTCGCTGGTCCCGGCTGCAGACAAGCCAGCTGGCGGATACGGTCTAAGCACCCGAGATCCGGGCGGAACGGCCATAGTTGTCCGAGGTCCCGGCCAAGCGCCGACGAGCAAGGAGCGCCGACGTGTTGCGATGGTTGGACAGGCCCTCGGGGCGGGCTTTGCCGACGACGATCGGTGTCTCGCTGGTCACGACCTTGGCGATGGCCGGCGCTGCCGTGGCGGGTCAGGCCGGCCACCGTCCAGCAGCTGCCGGCAGCACGCCAAACTCAGTCACGGCGACGTTCCCCGCGCCGCACACGGCGCCGCTACCGGCTCGGCCCGAACCCAACTCCCGGCCGTCGGCACACACACCAACCAGACCGGTGCGCATGGTCGCTCCGATGCCGGTGGCCCCGGTTCTGGCGGGTACTACCGATGTGGCGGCGGCCTGGTCCATTACCGGCCCGCTACCACCAGTGACCCACCCTCAGGACGACCGGCTCGGGTCCACGATCTGCTCCCATGAGCACTGCGACCCGCCGCCGGCGGCGGCACTAGCCGGCCTGGCCGCGGTCCGCTCCGACCGCCAACAGCCGGCGTTGACCACCGACCCGGCCCAACCCACGGCAAGCCCCACCGCCACACCCACCGGCCCGGCACCCACCGCCACACCCACCGGCCCGGCACCCACCGCCACACCCACCGGCCCGGCACCCACCGCCACACCCACCGGCCCGGCACCCACCGGCCCGGCCTCCGGCGCGGGCTCGGCACAGGGGCCGAGCGCGACCGGACTACCGACCGTGACGCCTGCACCGACCCACGTCGCACCCCCGGCCTCGGCCCCGCCGAGCTCACCTGCGGGCCACCCGACCAGACCGGCCACCCGGCCGCCGGCGCCGGTCGTGCGGCCGCCAAGCGTTGCTCCTGCCCCACCGGTACCGCCCGAGGGCGGGCCGTCGCCCCAGGGGGTTGACGTCAGTAGCTACCAGGGGTCGGTGGACTGGCCGGCGGCGTTTCACCGCGGCGCCCGGTTCGCCTATGTCAAGGCCACGGAGAGCACCAGTTACACCAACCCCTCCTTCACCCAGCAGTACCACGGCTCGCAGCGGGCCGGCCTGGTCCGCGGCGCCTACCACTTCGCTCTGCCAGACCGCTCCGACGGCGCCACCCAGGCGCTGTACTTCGTCACCCACGGCGGTGGCTGGTCACCCGATGGCAGCACCTTGCCACCGATGCTCGACATCGAGTACAACCCCTACGGGGCGACCTGCTACGGCCTGAGCGGACCCCAGATGACCCGGTGGGTCACCGAGTTCTCCACTGCCGTGCACAGCCGCACTGGCCGGTTCCCGATCATCTACAGCACCCGGGACTGGTGGAGCACCTGCACCACCAGCCCGAACATCAGCGCCCGCAACCCGCTGTTCGTAGCCTGCTACTGCCCCAACCCAGGCGCGATGCCAAACGGATGGCGGTACCAAACCATCTGGCAGTACAACGACAACGGGCCCCTGCCCGGGGACCAGGACCTGTTCAACGGCACCTACGCCGACCTACGCCGGTTCGCCCTGGGCATCTAGTCCCAGGCCGCCCTACGCGCCGACCTGGTGCTGATGATCGAGCAGAGCGACAACGCCGCGGCCACCCGGTTGTGGAACCACGTGGGGCAGGGGCCGGCCGTCGCGAGCTTCAATCGCCAGGTGCCTATGCCTGCCACCAGCATGGGATCTCGCGGCTTCTGGGGGCTGACCATTACCACGGCGCCGGACCAGGCCGCGTTGATGGCCCGCTGCGCCGCGCCTAGCACGCTGCTGTCGGAGACGTTCCGGCAGTATGGGCTGTCGTTGCTGCACCACGTTCTGGTTGCGCAGGCATGGGGGGTCAGCACCGGGCCACCGGCCGGCTCGGTGGCGCTGAAGAACGGCTGGCTGCCCCGCACCGACGGCTGGCACGTCAACAGCATCGGCGCCGTTGCGGCTCCCGCTGCGTCGTACGTCCTCGCTGTGCTGGCCAGCGACAGCAGCAGCATTGCGACGATGGCGCGGCAGATCGCGACCATCGAGGGAGTTCGCGGATTGTCTGGGCCGGGCAGTCCGCCCTGCCCGCTCTGCCCGCCCCGGGCTTAATCGACCACCTGCTGCGGCAAGACTCGTCCGACGCCGCAAAAGTCAAGGTCCTCCAGACCCGCCTCACCCAGTACGGCTACGACGTCCGCGGCGTGGACGGGATATTCGGGCCCGCGACCGACAGCGCCGTCCGCTCCTACCAGGCCGGCCCGGCCCAGCACATCACCCCCGATGGCCGTGGGACCGGCAACCGGCACCGCGCTCGGCAGCTGGCGCTGAGCCCGCCACTGGCCTTCGATGCTGAGCGCCTCAGCTCGCTCCCTCGCGGCGACAACAGCATGCTCCGCCAACACCGCGTCGACGAACTCCTGAAGATCCGCTAAGGGCGGGAGACTGCCACGGACACGGTGAACATGCACGCCCGCCCGGCGGCCGCAACAGCACGATCACCAGGGATCGAGGTTTCAGGTGATGTGTACGGGGGTGCCGAGGGGCAGCAGGTTGACCAGGGTGGTGATATCGGTGTTGCTGAGCCGGATGCAGCCGTGACTGACGGAGTGTCCGATGCTGGCGGCGTCTGCGGTGCCGTGCAGGCCGATTTGGCCGGGACCGCCACCGAAACTCGTGAGCACGTCGGAGAACGCCGACAGGCCGTAGGCGTAGGGCCCGTAGCCGGAGTTGGTGGGCGCCAAAAGCTCTGTGAGGTAGAACCGGCCCAGCGGAGTTGGGGTACCGCCGGTCCCGGTCGCTGCGGGGTAGGTGTGCAGCAGCTGGTTGGCTTGGTAGAGCCGGAGCTGATGGGCTGCGGTCGAGATCTCGAGGCGGTACGGGATAGGGGCTTGGGCGACGTCGGTGGTGCGTACCCAGCCGGTACTGCCGTTGGGGCGCACCGGGAGATAGACCTGTAGCCAGTCCCGGTCCTGCCGCTTGAGCAGGAACGTCAGTGGCGCCCCGGAGGGCTGAGGGTTGGTGAAAGTCTGGGTGACCGGGCCGCCGGGGCCGCTGTGCACCCCGATCCGCGCGTCTAGCGCGGTGACCGCCTCCGCCATCGACACCTCACCCGGGCTGGGAGCCGGTCCCAGGGTCGTGGGGCCGGGCGAGGTAGCAAAGGTAGATGCGGTAGATGCGGTAGGTGTGGTGCTGACCGGGGGCGCGGCGCTGCTGGTTCCGCCTGCGCGTATGCCGCAGCCGGTGAGCACGCTCACCACGACCACAGCGGCGAGGAGCGCTACCCGCGGTCCTCGTGGACCGGTCACAGAAAGCAGTCCTCTCCTTGGCAGCCGGGACAAGCCGGGACAAGCCGGGACAGTGCTGGGTCGAGCTCAGCGCTGGTGCTGAAGGAGGCCACCAGGTGATGGCGATCTCCCTCGGAATGTTGCCCTGGCAGACCTTGAACTCAGATGTTGCAATTGCTCACGTATGGACCTCGGTGGCGCTAACCGGTGAACGCCGCCGCGCCGGACACCGCGGTCGCGACCCGCGCCGGGGCAACACCCGAGACCGACGAAGCCGACCCGTTCCTCACGCTCCCGACCTGCACCACCGGCGCCACAGGCATGCCGTTCACGTCCGCCGGGGTCTGTGCGAAGGTGTCCCGCGCCATCGCGGCCTCACCGGTGGCGTTCGGGTGCACCGGGAAGGCGTTGACCGGAGCGACAGCAGGCTCCAACCAGCGCTTCAGGAGCGGCTGGCAGGCGTCGTGACCGGCGGAGGCGGTGTAGGTGTCGATGTACCGGGCGCCGGTGGCGGCCGCGGCCCGCCGCACCGCATCGTTGAGTACCAGCTGCTGGTTGACCAACCACGGCACGTCACCCATCGAGATCGGCATCGACGGGTAGCACGTCGGCACGCCGACGTTCGGCAGGATCCGCGGGTACCCCAGAATCAGCACGGTTGCGCGCGGGGCTTTTGCGCGCACCGCGGACAGCGCCCGGACCAGGTGCGGGTAGGTCTGGGTAAGAATCAAGTTCGTGAACGTCGAGCCGAACTTCTTCTTGCACGGGTCACCGAAGATTGAGTGAGACTGCAACGAGACAGTGACGCAGCCGAAGAACGAGTGGACGAAGACGCCCTCATCGTTGCCGCCGATGGTCATGGTCACCAGCCGGGTGCCCGCGCCGACCGCCGTCAGCTGCGGCGCGACACCGGTTGCCTGCGAGGAGAAGAAGTCCGAGGTCGTCGCACCGCTGCACGTCACGTCGGTGAACCGAGCCGGGTGCGTGCGCGCCGCGATGTCGTGGGCATAGTTCAGCTGCGACCGGCTACAGGTTGCCGGGGCGCCTAAGACCTGCGGCGCGACCCCGGCGGCTGAGGAGTAGCTGTCACCCAGCGCGACATACGGCGACGTTGTGATCGACGCCACCGCGGCTGTCGGCAGGGTGTTCTTGGCAACGGCCGGCAGGGCCGCGGTCACGACTCCGGTACCGGCCAAGGCGGCACTGGCGAGCAGGGCAACAAAACGGCGCATGGCATCTCCAGGCAACAAGCGCCGGCACTTCGGACCGGCGGAATCGATGCGGGGCATCTTACATCCGCTCCTCAGCCACAAGGCATTCGACGGCCCGGAGACGGTCCAGCTGGGCTCGGGTACGCTGACAGTCGTCGAGTGGACTCCGGACAGTGGGAGCCTCACGCCTGGCCGAGCAAGGGCCCAAAGGACCACTGGGACCACTGCGAGGGACCACCCACCGTCGTGATCAGCCCGAACGACTGCAGGCACCGTGGCTGCCTCACCCATGGCAGCTTTATGGGGCAGCTGACGACCGCAACGTCGACCGTCGGCCTGTCCCCGTCCTGAGGCCGGCACGCTCGCCTGTCACCTGCCTGGAAGTATTCCGTAAAGTACCTGGAACGTGGACAGCTCGATTCCCTGCTCGCTGCGCTTTGAGCCCAGCCGCGGTCATACTGAAAGTCGCTTCGCGACCATCGCGGGCGGGTTTGAGACGTAAGGGGTGGTGAGTGTGAGGTTCACCAGAGGGATTCTTAGGCGGTACGCCGGCGGCGGACCCAGGCCGCCCCGCCGAGCAGCGCGAGGGCGAGCGCGGGCAGGCGGGCCGACCCGCCGGTGCGCGGCAGCTCCGCGGCCGAGCTGACGGGGGCTGCTGCGGGCGCGCCGGCACCGGCTCCGGTAGCGGCAGCGGGTGCCACAGCCGCGACGCGCGCCGGGGCGGCTGCTGCGGTGACCGACAGCTTGCCGGGCAGGGTCAGCGTCGTCGGCGCCTGCTGGCTGGTCGACAGGGTGACGAGCTGCGCGAGGTCGTTGTTCTTGTACGCCGCGTCCGACAGCGACACGACCAGCTTCATCGTGTGGCCTTTGGGGAAGCGGTGCACCAGCCCGGGCAGCGACACCTGGACCGGCTTGCTGATGTCGGCGATGCGGATCGGGGAGATCACCCGGTGCGGCAGGTCGATCGAGCCGTCCGGCGCCACGTCGTACAGCTTGACAAAGGCGACGAGCTGGCCGCCGGGTCCGCCGCGCTAAGTAGCCAGGGCGGTTGGCGAGGCCAGCCGCAGGGTCGCGGTTGGGATGCCGACGACGTCGACGTCGTGCGCCAGGGGTGCGGTTGACAGGGCCGCCGTGGCGCCGGGCGCGTCGCTCACCGGCTGGCTCTGGTCCAGGGCCGAGGTCTCGGTGTAGCTCAGCGGGACCTGTGCCGGCACCCCGAACTGCGTCGAGCCGTCCTTCAGTCCCTTCGCGGTTGGTACGAGCGAGCTGCCGGAGCCGTAAAGCGTCGTGGTCCCGGGCAGCGGGTAGCTGGGGGCGCTGGTGAAGGCCGGGGCTGCGTTGCCCGTGTAGGGCACGTAGTCGCGGAACCAGGAGAAGTCCAGCGCCGGCGCCGCTGGCTTGTCCTTGAGGTAGTGGTCGAACCAGGCGGTGACGACCTGGCCCTCGTAGTTGGTGTCCGGGTGCGCAAGGTCGAACTCGCCGGGCAGCGGGGCGTGGCTGTGGCCCCACTGCTGCCAGATCATCTTGACCGGCGTGCCCTGCTTCTTCAGGGACGTGTACGTCGCGGTCGCCTCGTGCAGGTTGAACAGCGTGTCGGCCTGACCCTGCCCGAGCAGCGTCGGGATGTGCACGTCCTTGATGTAGTGCTCGACCGAGGCGTTCCGGGCGAAGTCAAGGGTGGCCTGGTCGGGGTAGCCGGCCAGGTCGAGCTGGGCCTTGGAAGCGCAGGCCTGGTCGGCGAAGTTGGGGCAGGGCCCGAGTCGGGTCGGGTCACCGGTCGCCGCGGCGGCCATGATCCCGTCCACGAAGCCGACACCGAAGAACAGCGTCGTCCAGTCGATCTTCTCGGTGCCGGGGGTGGCGTAGGTGACGCTCGTGCTCGACGGCAGCGAGGTGTTGTTCGGCGCGAGGGAGTAGGCCAGGTCGTTCCAGGTGATCAGCGGGATGATCGTGTCCAGCCGCGGGTCCACAGCGGCGGTGGCGAACTGGATCTCCCCGCCGTAGGACCCGCCGACCATCCCGACCCGTACGTCACCGGCGTGCTTTCGGCCGTCGTGGGCGACCGTGTCCTTGGTGACGTAGTCCACCTTCGTGCCGTCCTCGGCCTTCTTGATGCCGCCGAGGAAGTCGATGAGCTGGCTTGCTGCCGCGCCGTCGTGCTCCCGGTCGTCCAGCGTGATCTTGCAGCCGCTGCCGCTGCCGGGCTTGGTCGCGGTCGAGCCGAAACCCAGCCCGGAGTACGACAGCACCACGTAGCCCTTGCTGGCGTACGCCGCGCCCAGTCCGGCCTGGTCGGCCTTGCTGCCGCCGAAGCCGTTGGTCGTCAGGATCGCCGGCGCCGGGTTGGCCTTGGACACGCCTACCGGTGTGTAGAGGTCGGCGTCCACGACACACTTCTGCGGGACGCCCGGGGTGAGGGCGGACTCCGACGCCACTATGGTGGTGATCTTCAGCGCCTTCATCGTGTACGCCGCAGTCGCGGCGCTGCGCAAGGCGTGGGCCGGGACGGCAGCGCTCGCCAGCGAGGGCGCGGCCAGCGCCGGCAGCGCCGTGAGCAGGGCCAGCGACAGAGCGGTACGACGGGACACGGGCTCTCCGGTGCGGTGGAAGGGCGAGGCGCCTCGAGGCTGGCGCTGCCGGTGCGTGGCGCGGTGTCCCGCGCCGTCATCAGTGCGGTGGTGTGATGCATGCAACGAGGCAGAGCCAGGGCCAGGTGCTGGCAGCCAGATGTGACCTAACTCACACGCAGCGCGCTCGGCGCAGAAGGACGGCGACGCCGAGCAGTACGAGGGCGGCCAGGGGCAGCGTCGCCCCCGGCCCGGTGGCCGGCAGTCGGGCGGCCGAGGTCTCCGGCGCGGCGGCCGCAGGCACCGCAGCCGGGGCTGCCGGGGCCGCCGCGGCCACCGGTGCCTGACTCCTGACCCGTGCCGGCACCACCTGTCCGGGCAAGGTGAAGGTCGAGCCCGTGCTGGTGACCGTGATGGCCAGTAGCGTCCGGTGCCGTCCTGCCCGGCCGGGTCGCTCGACCCCGCCGGGCAGCGCTGGTATGCCTCGGCGGCCCGGCCGACGGGCCGCCCGCTGCAGGGTGAGGCCTGCGGCACTGGGGCTGAGTGCCGACCGCCATCAGATCGTCCACGCGCTTGTGACCTTGGCGCCGGTGGTGACCGCCGGACCTGGGCAGGACCGTGTCCCCGCCCGGCGCCTGGGTGACCCGCGTAGCCATCGAGATCGAAGGCCGCGACCGGCTCGTAGTGCGGGCCATAGATGAACCAGTGGGTACGCCATCCCCGGCCTTCCAGCCATAGCTCGTACTGGGCGTAGGGCCCTACAACGTCGTCCCGGAGGCCGTCGTCCCAGCCGATCGGCCACCGACACGTCCAGCCCGCCTCGTGCGCCCGGGGGTAGATCCATGGCTCCGGCGATGACGGCGATCACGTCGTCGCCCTTCATGGGCTCGCCCGAGCCGCCCACCCGCTGCGATGATGCGCTGCGCCACGGCCTCCATTTCGGCGGCCGGCAGGTCCGCCGCTAGTCGTGAGCCTAGGCCCGCTGGGAGAGGGTTCAAATGTCGATCTCAGTCGTTCGACCCGCCATGTCGATGTACAGCACCCGCAGGCTTTCATCTCCCACCCCCTCGGCCAAGAGCCTGGACTGCACCTTGCGTCACGCGAGCGACGCCACTCTCCGTCCCGTCTACGTCCGGCTGTTGCTGGATGGGTCGAGAGCGCGCGCGGCAGTCTCGAGCTTGGCCAGGAGCTCAGCTACCGGCCCTTCCAGGGAGGTCAGTCGTCGCAGGACGGACTGCTGATCCCCGACAGCTCCTGGTCGGCTGGTGCGGACAGCATCGATGACATGGACCTGCTGCGGCACGGCGGGATGGACCGGCTGTTCGGTGGGGTCCGGGCCCCCTCCACCCTCGGGACGTTCCTGCGGACCTTCACGTTCGGTCATGTCCGGCAGCTCGACAGTGTCGCCAGCGCGATGCTGGCCGGGCTCGCGACCCGCACCCCGCTACTCGCGGCTGGCGATCAGGTCGCCTACGTCGATGTCGATGACACAGTGAAGGCGACCTACGGTTACGCCAAGCAAGGCGCCGGCTACGGCTACAGCGGGGTGAAGGGCCTGAACGCGCTGATCGCGACCGTGTCCACGCCGCTGTCTGCGCCGGTGATCTGCGCGACCCGGCTCCGCAAAGGCAGCACCAACAGCGCCCGCGGCGCAGCCAGGCTGGTCGCCGACGCGCTGGTGGCGGCGAGAGCCGCTGGCGCTGGCGGCCTGGACCGCGAAGGGCTGATCGTGCTGCGCGCGGACAGCGCCTTCTACAACCACGACGTGATCGCCGCGGCCCGCCGGGCAGGAGTCCGGTTCTCGGTCACCGCCCGGATGAGTTCCGCACTCAGCACAGCGATCAGCAGCATCAGCGAGGGCGACTGGACGCCCATCACCTATCCGAACGCCTGCCGGGGGCCTTCAGGTCGGCATCTCGGGTTCATCCGGAGCGTTTGAGCTTGCGCAATGTGTGGCGGAACACGTGCAGCGTCCACTCCCCCTCGGGCCTCGCCTGGTCTTGCCCGCGGAGCCGGAACGGCCCGGCGCCTTTCGCGACCTTCATCTGACCAAAGACCGGTTCGACGATCGCGGCGCGCCTGGCGTAGTCGGCCTTGTCTTCCGAGGTGCGCAGGTTGCGGGTCACCGTTGCTTGGTGGGGAGACTCTTCTGGATCCATCTGCGCACGACCAACGCGATCGAGTCGACCTTCGCGACGGTGCGGTTGCGTCAGCGCGTCACGAAAGGCCTCGGGTGTTGAGCGGCCGGCGTCGGGATGGCCTTCAAGCTGATGGAGTCTGCGCAGGCGCGCTTGGCGGTTGTGAAGCACCGTACCTGGTCGCTCTTGTTCGAGGTGGAGCCACGTTCGAGAAGGGCGAGCTGTTCTGGCCGCGCGAGCGTGGAGGGCCGGCAAGGTGGTCAGAGGAAGGAGGGTTTCTCCAACAGGTCTCTTGGGGCCGACCTGGGTTGCATCCCTGACAGACAGGGATCGCCTCGGTGAGGAGCGATTGGGATGTGCCTGAGCCCCTCCTCCGGGACGCGGGGGAAGGGCTCAGGGTCTGTGGGCGGGATGCAGGTTGGTTGTTGCCCTGCTGCTGGGTGTTGGTGTTGCTGCCGCCCTGGTCGGCGAATCCACCAGGACCGTCAGAGACGGACCCCTTCTCGCTGCCCGGCGCCTCGGGTGACTCCGTGCCAGCCTTCTCAGCACCGGCCCCAGCGGTGTCCGGGGTGCTCTGGTTGCCCTGCTGGACGTCCGCGGCACCGGGAGCGTCGACGGTGTCACCGGCGGTCGGGGTGTCGACGGCGGCAGTCGGGGCCTGCACGGCGGCCGGGGTGGACGGTGCGGAAGTCGACGCGAACGCGGTCCCCACGCCGGCCGCGCTCACGACCGCAAGGCCCACACCGACAACAGCGAGCTTCAGCTTGTTCTTCATTGAATTCCCTTGTCTGTAAGTCGTTTTGCAGAGGGTTTCTGCTGAGATGAACTTTCGCGGTTGGGTGCTAAGGGCAGCATGAGGAAACGGTGCGCGTTTCCTGCCAGCGACCTGCCAGCTCGCTGTGGCGGGCGGTGCGGCGACGCTGGGAAGGCAAGGGCCAGCCGCAGGCTGCTGTGCCCGGCCCGGCCAGCCATGGCAGTGCCGGTCCTGGTCAGAGCCAACCGGCACTGCCGTGCCTGGGCTTGCTTTCGACCCCGTTAGCGGTTCGGCCGAGCACCCGCGTACGCCAAGACGCCGGCGTCGGTGGGATGCGTGCGCTGCCTGGTCATCTCCCGGCGAAGCCCGTTCGGCGCCTTACGTACCCGGGATCGCTCGGTGTGGGCAGGACAAGCGGCCAGGTCAGTGGGCCTCTGTCAAGACGAGCCACCTCGACGTGACCTCCTGGTGCCAGTGCTGCCAAGGCTGGAACTGCACTCCCCACGGCCCGCGGTCGCTGCTTGCACCGCGGCGCCTGATGCCAGCGAAGTGACTGGTGGCTACGCCCGTTCGGCGGCTTCATCCGCCCCAATACCCGGCCGATGTCAACGTCTACGCGTAGCTGGTCCTGGCGACGCGTCCAGCCCGCACTACCCGCGCAACGACCAATGAGGACGCCATGAACCAACCACACGACCGGACCTGCCAGCCGGCACTGCACCTGCCCGTGCTGGCGCAGCTCACCATGCGGCTCCTGCACGACGGGATCCCACTGACCCTGCTGCTCGACCTGACCGAACCAGGCCCGAACTCCACCGTACTGTTGCTGACCGAAGGAGGCGCCGACCTCACCGGCGGGCTCTGCGCCGACATCGACTGGTCGGATGACGCGCTGCTGGACGCCACCCTGGGTGTGCACTGGACCGGGCGCGCTCAGGTGTGAACCCGTCGGCGCCGCAGCGGCACATCTTGCGAGCTGACGAACGTCTTCGCCCACCCGACGTCCCCCGGCCGGGCCGGTCATGGCAGCACCCGGAACCAGACCATGCTGGCCGCGGCCGCGCCGAGGGCCAGCAGCAGGGCCAGGCCGGTCACGGCCGCGGTCTGGTCCCGCCGGGCCGTCTTGGTACCGACCTGCTTGCCGAGGTCGTCGTAGGCGTGCTGGAGCTGGTCTCCGGAGGCCGCGGTGTAGGCCGTGCCTCCGGTGCTGCCGGCCAGCGTTTCCAGGGCAGGTTTGTCGACTGGGACGGGAATCAGGTGGCCGGCCACCTGCACCACCCCCCCCGTCGGTGCCGTAGGCGATCGTGGAGACCGGGATCGCGGCTGCCTGCGCCTGCGCCGCGCCGGACTCGATCGGCTGCCCGACGGTGTTCCCGCCGTCGGACAGCAGCACGATGCGGGACGGTGTCCGGGCCGCGCCGGCCCTGACCGCGACCCCCTGAGCCGCGGAGACGCTGGCCGCCACCGCGTCGCCGATCGCCGTACCGGGCTCTCGGCCGCGGGCGAACCTGTCTCCCCTGGCCACTAGTCTCGGCCGCGGGCGAACCTGTCTCCCCTGGCAACTACCGGGCCTGTGCTGCCAGCCGTACAGGAGGCACCAGCTCACCATCAATCGCATCCTCCTGCTGGAGCCGTGCGTCCTTCATCCGGGCGTACCGCGCCAGGCTCTTGTCCAGCTCCCGGCTCAGATGCCCCTCATACCTGGGAAGACGGTCGAACAAGTCAGCGCCCAGGGCCGTCGCGCCAGCCAGCATCAGATCCTCCTCAATCACACGAGCCGGGCCCCCGGGCTCGGCCGGTGGCAGCATCCTGGTCCGGGTGGCATGAGCCAGCGCCATCGCCTCCAGCTCCACCAGCCGGCTCCGTCGTACGTACAGCCCGACGATGTTCAGGGCCTCAGCCCGCTCCCGCGCCGTCACTGGCGCCAGCTCGGCCAAGACAGCCTGGATGAACTCCTGCAGCTCGGCTGGGTCGTCGGCGAACGGGCCGTACTGCAGGCCGACGAGCAGGCGCCCCGTGAAGCCATGCTTCAGCGCGTTCTGCGACGACCTGGACCTGCCTGCGCTCGTCCGCGGCCCAGTTGAGTGCTGCGCGTTGCGCCTGTTGGCCTCCATCTGCGCCGCCGATGTCATGCGCCCTCCATCTGCCGAACGAACCCAGTTGAGGGTGTCATGGCAGAGGCGCTACCGCCTGTGCCTCAGGCATGTCTTCTCCCCAGGCTCGACGGTCTGGACGCCCGAACACGCCCGCACGGGTGTCGCGGCTGTGCGGGCAGTATCTGCACAGCTTGGGGATCCCGGAACCACTGCACAGCCTGCGGCACTACTTCGGCTCGCTCGAAGGGCTGTGGAGCCGCTGTGCTGGTGGTCTGCAGCCCCGCGGGCGCAGCTGCGCGAACGAGCCCGGGCGTCGATCTGGGACAGATCGGCCACCAAGAGCTGCTCCCCGGGGTCGGGCAGCAGTTCGAGAAGGAACTGATCCGCGAACGCACCATGGCCGGGCTGGCCGCAGCCCGAGCCCGCGGGCGGGTCGGTGGACGACCGACAGTGTGGACCCAGGACAAGCTCAGGACGGCCCGGTCGATGCGTGACAGCGGCGATTACGACGTCACCGCCATCGCCAAGGTCCTCGGGGTCAGCCGCGCCAGCGTCTACCGAGCACTCGGACTCCCCACCCTGGAGCTCGGTATCAGCGAGTCGGAGTCGGCGTGAGCTGCCACGACTGCTTCGGCGCCCGCGCGGTGCCCGACGACGTGCAGGGCGGCTACCGCACCTGCCCCAGATGCGTCATCGAGGCCACCGCGACGTTCATCTGCTTCGACACCGAGGACGACACCGCACCCACCGCCTGACCGACCTCACCACCACGGCCCGATCCCACTCCCGGGGTCGGGCTTCTTCACGTCCCGAAGGAGAACCTCATGTCCAAAGAGAGCATCAGCTGGCTGAACACAAACACGCTGATCGGCTGCACCGACAAGCGCGGCACGGCCTGGCACTGGCGGGCCCAGGAGCAGGGAGAACGGTCCAATCACTACCCCGGGGCGATCCCTGTGGAGGACGTCCAGAACCGACTGTTCGGCTGGACGGCCGAGAGCCGCCGGCTGGCCGTCGAGCTGCCCGCCGCGGTAGTTGACGCGACGCACTGGGAGGGCGGCCTGCCCAGGCGCTGGGCGGTGCTGCCGGACAGGCAGGCCATCTGCCGCTCCGACGACCACACCGTGCTGGGCATCTTCGGCCCCGGCTACACCCGCCACCAGTACCGCGAGTGGCTCCTCACCACCGTGGCGGACCTGCTGGATGACGACCTGGCGATCAGCAGCGCCGGGCTGCTCCGCGGTGGGGCGATCGCCTGGGTAGAGGTGTCCATGCCCGACACCCTCACCACCCCCGAAGGGGTGGCGTTCCGGCCGAACCTTTTGGCGACCACGTCCTTCGCCGGGTCGATCGCGACCACCTACAAGCGGACTGTCACCGACACCGTGTGCGACAACACCCGCGAACTGGCCCTGTCCGAAGTCGGGCAGGAGGTCAAGGTCAAGCACAGCCGGCACTCCCATGCCCAGCTCGGGCCGGCCCGGCAAGCACTGGCGATGGTCCACACCTTGGCGGACGACTTCGCCGCCGAGGTCGCCAAGCTGTGCCGAGTGGAGGTCACCCCAAGCCAGTGGGAGGCGTTCCTGGACGCCCACATCCCCCGGGTTCACACCACCACCGGTCTGCCGCTTGCCGGCCGGTCGCAGACGATGGCCGACACCAAACGGGACGGCCTCACGACGCTCTACCGGTCCGATCCCAGGGTGTCGCCCTGGTCCGGCACCGCCCACGGCGTCCTGCAGGCCGTCAACACCTACGAGCACCACGAAGGAGTCGTCCGCGGTGAACGGGCCGAACGCAACGGCCTGAAGACCATCACCGGCGACTTCGGCCGCCTCGACCGCACCACCTGGAACACCCTGAACGCCATCCTCGAGCAGCCGCGACCAGCCCTGACCGCGTGACACCTTGCCCCCGCCGACCTTCGGGTCGGCGGGGGCTGAGCATCTTCTTGTGCGTTCAGGGCGCGCAGCTCGTCGCCGTTGAGGGGCCGGGTGCTCCTTGACTTCCATCGCGCGGAAGGTGGTGCCCGATAGGTTCAGTTCCGTGGACGATGTGCAGCTGGCCGCGGAGCAACGCGCTCGCGCGCTCATCGACCGTCAGCTCGCTGACGCCGGCTGGCACGTCCAGGACCGCACGGAGCTAAATCTGTTCGCCGGCCCTGGCGTCACCGTCCGCGAGACGATCATGAAGCCCGGGCACGGGCGAGCGGACTACTTGCTCTACGTCGACCAGCGCGCCGTCGGGGTGATCGAGGCCAAGCCCGAGGGCACGCCGCTGTCGGGGGTGGAGTGGCAGTCCGCGATGTACGCCGAGGGCCTGCCGGCGGAGGTGCGGCTCAAGGCCCTGACCGTCGCCGGCCGACTGCCGTTCGTCTTCGAGGCTTCGGGGTCGGAGACTCACCTCACCAACGGCTTCGATCCGGAGCCGCGGGCGCGACGGGTGTTCGCCTTCCCCCGGCCGGAGACGCTGGCGCGGATCTTGCGAGACGCCGAGGCGGACCCGGACTCGCCGACGTGGCGGGCCAAGGTCAACCGGATGCCCGACCTGATCACGACCGGCCTTCGGCCGGCGCAGATCCAGGCCGTCACCGGCATCGAGCGGAGCCTGGCCGAGCAGCGCTTCGACCGGTCGCTGGTGCAGATGGCCACCGGCGCCGGGAAGACGTTCACCGCCGTCACGTCGTCCTACCGGCTGCTCAAGCACGGCGGGTTCCGTCGGGTGCTGTTCCTGGTGGATCGCAACAACCTCGGGGACCAGACGCTGCGGGAGTTCCAGAACTACGCCACGCCCGACGATGGGCGCAGGTTCACCGAGCTCTACAACGTGGACAAGCTCACCGGCGCGGGGATGGTCGGCTCCTCGCACGTGGTGATCTCCACGATCCAGCGGGTGTACGCCGCGCTGCGCGGCCAGCAGGTCGCCGACGTCGACGACCCGAACGTCGACGACTTCACCCCGGACGCCCCGGTTGAGGTGATCTACAACGCGCAGATGCCGCCGGAGGCCTTCGACCTGGTCATCGTCGATGAGGCGCACCGTTCGATCTACGGGGTGTGGCGCGGGGTGCTGGAGTACTTCGACGCGCACATCGTTGGGCTGACCGCAACGCCGGTGAAGCAGACGTTTGGGTTCTTCCAGCAGAACCTCGTCTCGGAGTACACCTACGCCCAGTCGGTCGCCGACAACGTCAACGTCGACTTCGACGTCTACCGCATCCAGACCCAGATCACCGACCAGGGCTCGACCGTCGACGCCGGAACGATCGTGCCAGTGCGCGATCGCCGTACTCGCCGGGAGCGCTACGAGACCCTCGACGATGACCTGTCCTACACCGCGACCCAGCTCGATCGGGCGGTCACCTCACGCGCGCAGATCCGGCTGGTGCTCGAGACGTTCCGGGACCGGCTGTTCACGGAGATCTTCCCGGGCCGCTCGACGGTGCCCAAGACGTTGATCTTCGCCAAGGACGACAACCACGCCGAGGAGGTCCTCACCCTTGCCCGTGAGGTGTTCGGCAAGGGCAACGACTTCGCGGCCAAGATCACCTACTCCGCCCGTGACCCGAAGAGCCTCCTGCAGCAGTTCCGCACCTCGCCGAGCCTGCGCATCGCCGTCACCGTCGACATGATCGCCACCGGGACGGACGTGAAGCCGCTGGAGTGCGTATTTTTCCTGCGTGACGTGCGCTCCGCGTCGTACTTCGAGCAGATGAAGGGCCGCGGCGCCCGCACGATCAGCAACGCCGACTTCCAGTCCGTCACCCCGGACGCGGAGACCAAGACCCGGTTCGTCCTGATCGACGCGATCGGGGTGACCGAGCACGACTACGTCGATGCCTGCCCGCTGGAGCGAGCCAAAGGCGTCTCGCTGAAGAAGCTGCTGGACAAGGCAGCCAGTCTCACCTTAACCGAGGACCAGACGGCAACTCTTGCGTCGCGGTTGGCCAAGCTCGAGCTGCAGCTCACCCCCGCCGAGCGCGAGGAGCTGGACACGGTCGCTGGCAGCCCGCTGAAGGACGTCGTACGACAGCTGGTCGCGGCGGTCGACTCCGACGTCCAGTCGCAAGCGATCGCGAACGCGCCCGAGGTCGAAGGTGTCGTCGATGCAGCTGCCGCGGTGCAGCAGCTGCTCGATGCTGCGGTCCGTCCGCTGGCGGCCAACCCGGCGCTGCGACAGCGCATCCTGGAGCTGCGGGCCAGTCACGACCAGCTCATCGACGAGGTCAGCGTCGACGTCCTGCTCGACGCGCATGGGGTCATCGATGTCGAGCGGGCCAAGTCGGTCGTCGAGTCCTGGCGCGCCTACCTCGCTGAGCACCGTGACGAGATCACCGCCCTGCAGGTGCTCTACTCACAACCGCGTTCGGCGCGCGTGTCCTTCGTCGAGCTGCGCGAGCTGGCCGAGCGCATTCACCGGCCACCCTACAACTGGACACCCGACCTGATCTGGAACGCGTACGCGGCCATCGAGGTCGACAAGGTTCGTCACGCCGACCGGCACACCGTCACCGACCTCGTCTCCCTGGTTCGCTTCACACTCGGGACCGACGACGAGCTCGTCTCTTACGCCATCAAGGTCGAGGAGCGGTACGCCGGCTGGCTCGCGCAACAGGCCCAGGCCGGCGCCTCGTTCACCGAGCAGCAGCGCTGGTGGCTCGACCGCATCGCCGACGTCATCGCCACCTCCGCTGGCGTCGCCGCCGACGACCTCGACAACGCACCGTTCACTGAACGCGGCGGCGTCGATGGAGCCCTGCGCGACCTCGGCGCCGAGGCGGCCGCCTACGTCGAGCAGCTCAACGCGGACCTGACCGCATGACGGCAGTAGCTGACGGTTGGAAGAGCTCAACGCTTGGCGAGCTCGGACGGTACATGAACGGGCGCGCCTTCAAGAAGTCGGAGTGGCGGGACCGCGGTCGACCGATCATTCGGATCCAGAACCTCACGGGGTCCAGGGCGGCCTTCAACTACTTCCAAGGCGACGTTGAGGACCGCTATGTCGCGCGATCCGGTGATCTGCTGGTCTCCTGGGCAGCAACACTCGGGGCCTTCATTTGGAGCGGCCCGGAAGCTGTCGTGAACCAGCACATCTTTAAGGTGGAGTCGAACATCGACGTGCGGTTCCACAAGTATCTGCTCGACTATAAGCTCGAAGAGCTCATGCGCCACACGCACGGCTCGGGCATGGTCCACATCACCAGAGGCAAGTTCGACTCGCTGCCCGTCTCGATCCCTCACTCGGAAGGGGAGCAGCGGCGGATCGTCGAGATCCTCGAAGACCACCTCTCCCGCCTCGACGCCGCGGACACACTGATCCACGATGTGCGTCGACGCGCGTTGATGCTGCGGGCGTCGGGTCGGCTCCAGGCGTTCGAGCACCTGCTGCGTCACGGAGTGGCGACTGAACAGGCATTGCTTGAGGTGGCCGTTATCGCAAATGGACAGACACCCAAGGGTCTTAACGATGTCGCGGTCGAACCCGACGCGGAGTCGGTGCCCTTCTTCAAGGTTGGTGACATGAACGCGAGTGGCGGGCGTTACATGTCCACGGCTCGTACCTACCTTTCCCGGCTAGGAATCCGAGAGTTGGGCCTGGCAGTCAGACCAGCCGGAACAGTCCTGATCCCGAAGCGGGGTGGAGCCATCGCCACCAACAAGAAGAGGATCCTGTCGTCGGTGGCCTGTTACGACCTCAACACCATGGGCCTCATCCCCGGCCCTGAGCTTCTTGGCGAGTATCTGTGGCATTGGTTTGAGACTGTCGACCTCGGGCGTCTTGCAGATGGCTCGAACGTGCCGCAGATCAATGCGCCGCAGATTCGGGCGCTGTGCCTTCCGGTACCTCCCCTGGACGAGCAGCAGCGGCTTGTCCAAGAACTCGACGATCTTGACGTAGCAGTCGGTCGTCTAGAGGCCTCTATGTCTGGGGCGCGGTCCACCGCGCTTCGTCGCGCACTTCTGTCAGCCGCCTTCACTGGTTGTCTAACGGGTCGGACCGGGAACGAAGAGATCGTGGAGGAGCTGGCCAGTGTCTGAAGCCCAGCTCGGTCGGGAGTTCCGCAAGGCATTCGGCCGCCGGCCGGTGGAGTCGATGGCGGATCGGCGATCGTTCGAGGGCGGCCTGCTCTACGCAGCCAACGGTCGGGTTGGTAAGCGCACGGTTACCGAGTCGAGTGTGAAGGCGAAGGTGCGTGGTTCGTCGTCGTACCAGGTGAAGCTGTGGCGCAAGGATGAGCAGGCGGCGTTCGACTGCTCGTGCCCGGTCGGTGTGGAGGGCAGGTTCTGCAAGCACGCGGTCGCAGTAGCTCTCGTTGTAACCGACGCCGTGGCTGATCCTGGCCAGCGGGCCGAGGCCCTGATCGACATTCGCGCGTATCTCGCCGGTCTGGACCACGACGCGCTCGTGGAGCTGCTCGTCGAGCGCGCAGCCGAGGACGACGTGTTCGACGCAAGGCTACGGATGTCCGCCGCCCGAGCCACCGAGGGTCCCCCGCCGATCGCGGTCTTCCGGCACGTCCTGGACGAGGCGTTCCTCGTCCGCGGCTACGTGGACTACCGCGGCATGTATGACTACGCGAGCACGATCGACTCTGCCCTGGACTCGTTGCGGGAGCTGCTCGACGACGGTCACGCGGAGTCCGTCATCACTCTGGCTGAGCACGCCATCGACCGGGCCGAGGACGCGCTTGGCTACGTCGATGACTCCGACGGCTACATGTCGGGCATCGCCGAACGGCTGCAGGAGCTGCACCGCGACGCCTGTGCTGCGGCCAAGCCGGAGCCGGTCGCGCTGGCCCGCACCCTGTTCGAGTGGGAGCGGCACTCTGGCGATCTTGATGTCTTCCACGACGCTGCTGCCACCTACGCGGAGGTCCTTGGCGCGGAGGGCATCGCGGAGTACCGGCGCCTCGCAAAGGGAGAGTGGGATGCCCTCCCACCGTTGGGACCGGGGCAGGAGGAGCGCAGCTACTCGTCCCGACGTTTCCGGATCACGCAGATCATGGAGACCCTCGCCGAGCTGACCGGTGATGTGGATGCCGTGGCGGAGGTGCTCGCCCGCGATCAGTCCTCGGCCCACCAGTTCGTCCGCCTCGCCGAGCTCTACCGCAAGGTGGGACGGGATGACGATGCGCTCGCCTGGGCGCAGAAGGGGCTGGCGCTGCACGGCGGTTCGGACTCGCGGCTGCTCGAGGCTGCTGCCGAGCAGTACCACCGGGCTGGCCGGGGCGCGGACGCCGTACGGATCGCGTGGGAGGCCTACGACGCCTCGCCGGCCTTGCGCTCGTACCGCCAGCTCTCCGAGCAGGCGAACCGCGCTGGTCTGTGGAAGGACTGGCACGACAAGGCGCTCATGGTGCTGCGGGAGCGCGTCGCCAAGGGCCAGCGCAAGCCTCCTCGCGGCCGCGCCAGTCAGTGGGCGTCGCGCGGACCCGACGGCTCGACGCTGGTTGAGGTGCTCCTGTTCGACGGGGAGGTCGAGCTGGCCTGGGCCGAGGCAAGCACGGCTGGGTGCCGGCGGGACCTGTGGCTCGAGCTGGCCCGACGGCGCGAGGGGCAGCACCCGCTGGAGGCGATCCCGATCTGGCAGGGCGAGATCGAGCGGGTCATCGACGCCAAGAACAACCAGGCGTATGCCGAGGCCGTCGATCTACTCGTTCGGGTGCGACGGTTGCTCATAGCGGCCGAGCGCGAGGCGGACTTCCCCCCGTACGTCGCCAAGCTGCGCACGACCCACAAGCCCAAACGGAACCTGATGAAGCTGTTCGACGAGCGGAGCTGGTAGGTGTCTGACGCGAGACGACTGGTCGACAAGCTGTGGTCGTACTGCAACGTGCTGCGCGACGATGGGGTCTCGACGATCGAGTACACCGAGCAGCTGACGTACCTGCTGTTTCTGAAGATGGCGCACGAACGGGAGACCCGGCCGCTGAAGCCGGAGCAGATCGTGCCGCCGGAGTGCTCGTGGCAGCGGCTGCTGGACAACGACGGCGACGAGCTGGAGGTGACCTACCGGCACATCCTGGAGCAGCTCGCCCGCCAGCCCGGGACGCTCGGGGTGGTGTTCCGCAAGGCGCAGAACCGCATCCAGGACCCAGCGAAGCTCAAGCGCCTGATCGTGGACCTGATCGACAAGGAGAACTGGTCGGCGGCCGGTGTGGACATCAAGGGCGACGCGTACGAGGAGCTGCTGAGCAAAGGCGCGGAGGACATCAAGTCCGGGGCCGGGCAGTACTTCACCCCGCGCTCGCTGATCCAGGCGGTCGTGGACTGCATCGACCCCACGGTCGGTGACACGGTGGTCGATCCGGCCGCCGGCACGGGTGGCTTCCTGCTCGTCGCGCATGAGCACGCCTCCCGTGACGCGGAGAACCTGAACCCGGACCAGCGGGCGCACCTGCGCGACGGTTTCGTGCGGGGGACGGAGCTGGTCGATGGCACCGCGCGGTTGGCGGCGATGAACCTGCTGCTGCACGGCATCGGCACGCCAAACGGGCCGAGCCTGATCGACGTGAAGGACTCGCTGATCGCCGACCCTGGTGAGCGCTGGTCGGTCGTGCTGTCCAACCCGCCGTTCGGCCGCAAGTCCTCCATCACGATGGTGGGTGCCGACGGACGGGAGGCGCGCGAGGACCGGGAGATCGAGCGACCCGACTTTGTCGTCACCACGGCGAACAAGCAGCTGAACTTCGTTCAGCACATCGCGACGATCCTCGACATCAACGGCCGCGCCGCGGTCGTCGTCCCCGACAACGTGCTCTTCGAGGGCGGTGTTGGGGAGACGCTGCGGCGACGGCTGCTGGCGGACTTCGGCGTGCACACTCTGCTGCGGTTGCCAACGGGGATCTTCTACGCCCAAGGCGTGAAGGCCAACGTGCTGTTCTTCGACAAGAAGCCAGCCCGGGAGGCGGCGTGGACCGAGCGTTTGTGGGTCTACGACCTGCGTATCAACCAGCACTTCACGCTCAAGCAGAACCCGTTGCGCCGCGAGCACCTGCAGGAGTTCGTCGACTGCTACCGCGGTGACCGGGTGGAGAGCGAGCGGTTCCGGTCCTTCGGCCACGACGAGCTGATCGCCCGGGACAAGGTCAACCTCGACATCACCTGGCTCCGTGACGAGTCACTGGAGAACCTGGACAACCTGCCCGCCCGGAGGTCATCGCTCGGGAGATCGTGGAGGACCTCACAGCGGCGCTGGTGGAGTTCGAGGCGGTGGCCGCCGCGCTTGAGGCATCTGCAGGAGGGCCGCTGTGACGCTGCCGACGTACGAGGCCCTGATGCTTCCGCTCCTCAGGGCCCTTCGCGATGGTCAGCCCCATCGCATCAGCGAGGTGGCCCGGGATCTTGCGGTGGAACTGGGGATAGAGGAGGAGCAGCTGGCTGAGCTCCTTCCCAGTGGCAAGGTCACGGTGTGGCGAAGTAGGACCCAGTGGGCGTCGCAGTACCTGTCGCAAGCGGGGGCCATCACCCGGACGCAGTGAGGCGTGTTCGTGATCTCTGAACGAGGACGGAAGTTGCTCGCTGAGCACCCGGGCGGCCTTGGCCGGTCGGACCTGCTGCAGTTCCCGGAGTTCGTTGACTTCACAACGCGACGTCGGCCGGGGGAGGACCCGACGCCCGCGCCAGGGCTCCCGACGCTGGCCGCCGGCACAAGCCCGCAGGAGCGGCTCGAGGTAGCCGCGGCGGAAGTCAACGACACGGTGGCTGCGGAGCTTCTGCAACGCATCAATGAGCAGCTGCCCGAGTTCCTCGAGAAGGTGGTCCTTCAGCTACTCGTAGCCATGGGCTACGCCGGCAGCCTCGGACGGGCGGACCATCTCGGCGGGTCGGGCGACGAGGGAGTCGATGGTGTCGTCCGCCAGGATGCGTTGGGCCTTGACCGGATCTACGTCCAAGCCAAGCGCTACTCATCCGGACGCGTGGTCGGGCGTCCGGACATCCAGGCCTTCGTCGGTGCCCTCCAAGGAGCGCAAGCCACCAGAGGCGTCTACATCACGACCAGCCGCTTCAGTGTCGATGGGCTCGAGTATGCCGACCGGGTCGCTCAGCGGGTTGTCCTGATCGACGGCGCTGAACTGACCAGGCTCATGGTCGAGCACGGGGTAGGAGTCCAGACCGACCAGACGTTCGTCCTAAGCCGCGTCGATGAGGACTTCTTCGAAGCCTGAGCCGACGCGGTCGGACCGTGTGCACCGCATCGACCAGACGCAGATCACTGCTCGAAGCGACCGTGCAGGCCGCAACCGGCATGGCGGCAGTCGTCGCCCCAGATCACCACCGTCTAGGGACCACAGTTCGTGAAGCTCTGCGCTGCCGGGACAGGTCGGTCGCAGAGCCCACGCAGCCTGCACTCTGCGTCGACGAAGCGATGCCCGGACAGCACCCAGGTCACCCCACTCAGCCTGGCCCCAAACGGCCGCCAGCAGGCCCTGACAGCGCTCGTAGGCCGTTTGGCCAGGGGGAGACTGCCCGAGGGCACCTCAAACGCCGTGCGGAACCTTCTGGACGATGCGGTGGACCGTGCCCTTCTTGCGGTAGCTCGGCCAGCAGCACCGGCTCGTCGCACCCGGAACGACCTGTACTCAAGCTAAGCGGCCGCGCGGCGACTACAGCAGAGATCGTAATTCGGTGAGCCCGCCCGCGACCGACGTCGGTCGTGAAAGGGGTCGGCCTAGAGGGTGGGGCGTGGCCTGCACGCGGAGTTGGTGCTTGGTCAACGCCCCTCGGCGGCGGCGAAGTGGGTGAGCAGGTGTTCGGCCACCCTTTCCGGCTGCTCGAGCGATACGGAATGGCCGGCGGCGTCGACGGTCACCGCCCGGCCGCCGGTCGCTGCGGCAATGTTGTCACTCGAGGTGGGTGGCGGGTACGCGTGGTCCTCCCGGCCGGCGATGGCCAGCACGGGCACGGCGCAGTTCGCGAGCTCGGCGACGATGCTGTCGCGGTGGATCACCTGGTAGGCGCAGGGGCCGATCGACGGGCCGAGGCGGGCCATGTAGGCCTCCCAGCGCTTCGTCGCCGTGCTGGGCGACGCGAGGGTCGTGTCGCCGAACATGATGTGCATGAGGCTGCCGACGATGTCGGCTGCTCCGTGCTCGGTCAGGTGGTCGACCAGTGGCGCGAACGCTTGCAGGCTGTGTTCCTCCTCGGCCGACGAGCCGATCGCCGATGCCGAGATCAGCAGTCCGGGGTGGCGGGCCGCCAGCCGAAGCGCGACGAACCCGCCCAGGGAGTTACCCGCGACGTGCACCCTGCCGAGCCCGAGCGCACCGATCAGCGTGACCGCATCATCGCTGAGGGCGTCGACCGAGACCTCGTCCCGTGTGGCCGGCGGGTTGGCACCCTGGCCGCGCTGATCGTAGGAGACGACGCGGTATCCGCGGTCGGCAAGAATCGACGCGAGGTCGTCGAACATGGTGTGGTCGAAGAACAAGGAGTGACTCAGCAGCACCGGCGTGGCGTCGCTGGGACCCACCTCGACGTAAGTGATCGGTGTGCCGTTCAGGTCAACGGTCGGCATGTGGGACCCCTTCGTTCTCGCCGTCCGCTGTGAGCGGCGTCACTCGACGGTGGCGAGCGTAGTTCACCCGTCGCGCGACGTCGTCGACGCGAAGGTCATCGGTGAGCCCGAGCGTGGTGGACTGGGCACCGGTTCCGGCACAGGTCGGACCCCGGCCTCCTTGCCCTCCATCCAGCCGATCACGGTCCACCACACGCGTACCCCGTGTGGGCTCGACGTGCAGCTGGCTTTGCGCAGCACGGGCGGTGGGCGCTGAGCACCGAGGTGTCTTCTCAAAGACTCTCAGAGCTGCCCGTGATGGTTGGTGAGGGGTTCCTGGGATGCCCGGGGGGCTTGCGGAGTGCGCCTGACCGCGCCGAGACGCTGCCACATGCCCCCAAGCCCTCCTGGGACGACCTGCAGGACCAGGCTGCGGTCTACTGCGCGGTTCGGTGCACGCCGGCTCGTCCGTCGTCTGGCGAGAAGCCGAGATGGACATCGCCACTCTGGGCGCGGCCCAGCTGCACTGCAGGTACGCCGGCTGCGAGCGCCACGGGAAGTTCGAGTCTGACCAACTGCCGGGACAACTAGTCCCCCCACGCCCTTGCGGGCGGGCCCGTTCCGGGCTGAAAATCTGTGGGCGGCTGCCCGTTGACGTCGTTGTCTCTATGGTCGTTGAGGCCGTCAACTAGTCGGGCGCTGGGTTCTGCG
>JAABUM010002352.1_pt1 | contig 25499 bp, 46 predicted proteins | sample 5559161 | NCBI WGS metagenome assembly JAABUM01 (sample SAMN10711868, study PRJNA513369) | rock metagenome | isolation source: Antarctica rocks | place: Antarctica: Victoria Land, Siegfried Peak nord
AAGGATCAAGCCCTGCCATTTTGAGAATGGTAACAGGCGTTCAACAATGGGGACAGCAGGGTCTTGTATGTGTTATTCTCTTACCTAAAGACCGTGCATGTGGGATGGAGGACAAAATGTATGATTGACGAACAATGGAAACCGCGGGAGGCCCTAGTGCCTCCATGGAGTCTTTTGTTGAGTGCATGCGTGCTGCAAGCATGTTCCTCTGGTAATGGCACGCTGACAAATGCAGGTGTACTTGCATTTGTCAGGCGTCGGAACACGGCGGAAGCCTCACAGAGGCACCTCAGAGACATCGAGAGCGCAAAGTCTTTGTACGCGGGCAGGTCCACAACGATTCGTTCGCAGCGGAACGCGCGAGCGCCGGTGGCCTGCAGGCAGCTCGGCGCCGCAGGCGCCGACGCCGGCTGCGGGCCGTCCATGCCGCAGGCGCACGCCCTCGAATAGTCTTGGGTGCCGAGCTCAACGACCGTCGCGGCCTTCGGCGCCTGCAGCGCCCGACATTGCAGTACATTCGGCCAGAACGTCACGTTTCCGCGGCAGATGATGACGTGTCGCTCAGATGGGAATCCGGGAAATCCGAGAAATCCGGGCTCCGATGGAACTCCTGAGAGCCTTCCCCGTCAAGGGGGATCAAGATCTTGATCCCCCTTGACTGTCGGCAGGGGGAGTAGAAGCTGTACTTGTACTCCCCCTGCTGTCGGGATCGGGAATCCTTTCGCTTTATTGACGCCTGACGCCCTTCTAGGCCCAGACGGCGTCAAACGTTCAACTTTCAACATATTTACACACTCAACGAAATCTCTTTTTGGTTGGAAGCTCAGACTGCAGCTCAGACCACTTCCGTTGTGCCACGAGGTTGAAACACAGATCATCGCCAAGCGGACAGCAGTCTTCGAGCGCGACAGCAATCACCCTCTCGCTTGAACGTCGGTTCATGTTGTGAAATGGAAGCCCTGCTCAGGGAACGGTGCACGGACCTGACCGAACACGAGGTTAAACACGCCGCACAGGCCCTGACAAAGCCGGAAGTGGGTGTCACAAACCAGGCGGCGCTGCAGGAGCTGCAGCAGCAGGGCCTGCAGGAAGCCGGTCAGCCCCTGTGCTGCTGCCGACCGTTTATTGCAGGTGTCATGGTATCAAGGGAATGCCAAACTGAGGGTCGCAGATTTCTGGTCACAGGCCTGTCGACGAATGAGCAGCGCAGCATCATGCTGGCATTTGGGCTCCCGGGTTCCGTGCCAGGCAAGCGGCTGCCCTTGAGTGCAGCGCGTTTGGTGTAATATGCTCTGCAGGCTACTCCAGAGCGTTCTGGTTCTTAAAAGTGTACCCTTGCATGCGCAGGCGCTCAGATTCTGCTGCAGGTCGTCCAGCGGCAGGATGTGGTGGAGGCACAGAATCGGCAGCAGCTGGAGGCGCAGAATCGGCAGCAGCCGGAGGCGCAAAATCGGCTGGAGGCGCAGATTCGGCAGCTGCAGGATGTGATGGAGGCGCAGAACCGGCAGCAGAATCGGCAGCAGCTGGAGGCGCAAAGTCGGCTGGAGGCGCTGGAGGCACAGAACCGGCAGCTGCAGGAGGCGCAGAATCGGCAGCGGCTGGAGGCGCAGAATCGGCTGGATGTGCTGGAGGCGCAGGACCGGCAGCGCCTGCAGCGCATCGACGAGCACAGCAGGCGCATGCAACAGCTCGACGATGCGGAGCGGCGCGGCAAGCTGGTGTCCACAAACTACCCTGCGCTCGGCAGGGACACGCGGGAACGGTGCATCGACGGCCCTGAGGCGGACGCGGCTCTGCAGCACATGCTTGCAGGTCAGTTGTTGTTAGACATGACCTGTGCAGCGCATTCGAGCTGCCAGGCTTGAAAGGCTCTGTGAAGCTGTGCATGCTTGCCGCATAGTTAATGCCTGCAGCCACCTGCCCACGTCGCAACGACTACAATCTAAACCTGGCTTCTTGCAGGCGATCACAGCGAGGCAGACATGACTGAGGCTGTGAAGCTGATAACGCCACTGTGGAGTGCTGCTCTGAAATCAGAGAGCGACTCACAGGGCCGCTGGGACAAGTCGTTCATCACGGCATTCACGCTCAGAAATTCCAACCTCGCCTACATCCGCACAGCCGGTAGGTCGTGCTTGTCAAGCGACTCGCTTCAAGCATGGGTCTTCATCTTATTCTCGAAACACGCACAAGTCTGCTAATAGCTGATTGATCGCCTTTTCAGCGCTTTTGGCTGAGGATTATTGTGGAAGTTGGTGATATCCTTGTCTGCACAGAGAAGCCGATGGCAAAGCAAAAGCCTGACGCAGTGACGGTTGCGGGCACGCACATGGCGTTGCCGGTTCACGTGGTGGGCGTACACGAGCTCAAGCTAAAGGACACGCTGGGAGAACAGAACACCGCGCTTGGCCAGGTACGGTCTCATTTCTGCGAGGCAATCGTTGGCGCAGCCGTGTTCATTGCTCGTTTATGATGACCCATGTCACAGCCAATTCGACCTCTGGCTTTCTTGCACGCTTGCCAGATCTCAACGCGCTTTGTATCAATCAAGCTGAAGGACTTCAACTCTGACTCCAGCAAGTGGCTCCGGTGCGGCGAGCAGGGGCTGGTGCCTGATGGTCTGCGGCGGATCGTGCAGCTGGCTTGGTCCAATCCCCAGGTGCGCCCAAAACACTCTCTCTTTGTGAAGCATGTGCAGTGCCTGTGTGGGACCGGCGGCGTCAAGACCTGGTGAGTCAGTCGCGCTTTCGATCTGAGACATCTGCAAGTCAGGTCCAGTTGCCAGATTCTTTGTAGCGAGAGGTGTCATTGCAATTGACTTGCACTGCCATGACCGTCCAGATTCATTGATGTGCTGCTGCTGTCAGGGCCATACCACCGAGGCTGATGTGCAGTTCGTCATGTGTGCAGAACCAGGGGTGGTTCTCGCCAGACCTGCCGGAGTCCGCCTTCCTGGAGCTCGACAACCGGCCCATCCGCGTCGTAGACTCTTTGGCGACGCTGCGGCTGGTGCCATCGGCCGCGAGCTCGGCAGCTGCCGCGCCCGGCGGCAGCAGCAGCCGCCTCGCAGCTGTCCTGGGCGGCTTGCTGCTGAATGGCACGCCGATTGCGCTGAAGGGCGGCCTGGAGGGCCACCTGCAGAAGGAGGTGGGTGTGTGTTTGGCTGTTTCAACTGGGGCAATACAGCAGGATCATGTGCAGCATTTCTGGGCGTGCAAGTGGGCGCGTGGCCTTCTGGTGTCGTAAGTGCAGCAGGCGCACTGAGTGCAGCATCTTCTCACCTGGAGGGAAACATCAGCGACTGCATGGCCAGCCATGAGTGCCAGCCTCTTCTCCTTGTCCTGTCAATTGACGCGACCATTCTTATGCAGCTGGCAAATTTCGAGAGCGTCGTAGCGGTGCTGGGAATCGCGCACTCTTTCGGCTTCGCAACCACCAGCGACGGGAGGCGGCTGCTGACCGTGTGCCCGCGCGGCGAGGCAGTGGCGCCGGAGACTACGGCGCAGCTGCTGACGTTCTGCTTCCTGGCGCTCTTCTGCGTGTCGCGCCTGGCCGCCGCTGGCAAGGTCCACGGGGACATCTCGCCAGGCAACTTCACCATGGTGCCACCCGGGCTGCCGCTGCTCATCGACCTGCACACCCTGCAGCCGTCCGGCGAGGTGCGGCAGTTCCTATCTGATTGGCCACGGCTGTGAGCTGGTATCCTTGCCATCGTGACCAACTTACACCTCCCTTTTGGGATTGGAGAGCTGAAACAAATTCTGCCGGGCGCAATGTTAGCGCATCTGGAAGGCATTTGTATGCTTGCGGTTGATGGTCGTGAAATGTGCCGTAATGCAGGAGCCAGCTGGCGTGACTGGCACGACGCAGTTCGCTGCGCTGTCGCAGCTGGCGCGCGCACGGCGTGAGGAGGATGGGGCAATGGCAGCCGCTCCTTCCGATGCGTCAGACGCTGAGGCGGTGTTTTACGTCACCAGCTTCTTCTGCGCGGGCGGCAATCTGCCGTGGAGGCATCTCACCAGCCTGCAGGACCGCTTGGCGTTTGACGCAAAGTTTGTGAGCGTGCAGTTCTACGACAGGTGGGTTGGTGTGCTTGCATTGCGCGATCAGCGCTTTCCAGGTCATGAGTGCCAGCAGTCCGTACTTGTTGTGATAGCGGGCTGACAATTGAAGCCCATGTCTGCTGAGTCGAACTATCTGAGGCTGCAACCTGCATGGCTGTTGCGTTGCGCAGGCGGGTGGCGCCGCGCTTCACGCAGCACCCCACGGCGAAGGCGGTCATGTGTGCGTGGGCCAAGCGCCTGATCAACCAAGGCAGCTACAATAACGCCTTTCCCGTGCTGGGCGCGATGCAGCTGCTATGGGACTTCTGTCAGGACTCCATCCTGTCGGAGATGGTGAGACTGAACAGCAGTGTCAAGCCGCTGGCATGTCCTTGGTGCATGTCTGCCTTCCTGACTGCGTAGTCAAGACAGCGATTTTGCCTGAGGCAGACAACCCTGCGACGTATTGCCAGATTGCATGCTTACCTGCGCAACTTCAATGTGAGTTTGAGCCTTGACTCCTTGCACTTGTGAGTTTGAGCCTTGACTCCTTGCACCGCGCAGCATCACTCTGTTTGGCATCCTAAATCAGCGAATCAATGTGAGCACACCAGGCTCTTTGTACGTCATGAGCCCTGCCATTGTGTCTGCGCGAAGTAGTTTGCTGTCTGCAATTGCGGCACCTTGACGTCAGGCGTGGCACCTTACACGATGGCATGGTTGAGCGCAATACAAACTCTGATGTGCAGGTGCACGATGTCCACCTCACGACGCTTCTGCACGATGCGCCGAAGGCCGCCAATAAGTAAGGGCTTTGTGTCCTTCAACTGGCTGCAAACTACTGTCTGTGCTGTGCATGTGCACGCAGTCGTGCATTGCTGTGCAAGGATGCCGAGTCTCTTTGTTTTGGTCTCATCGCAGTCGGTCCAGCGCACAGCAGGCTGCGGTCCAGGCGCGGGACCGTTGCAAGCATCTCATCCACAGTGGTTCTGGTAACGAGGAGGCGAGTGTCGCGGCGCTGGAGACGCTGCGGCAGTCCATGATCAACTATGTTCGCAGCTTGCACTCCTGAGTAGCGCCTCTCGCATGCCCTTGACGCTGCTGCAGCTGTCGATTTGACGAGACGCAAACAGTTGGACTCGCGTCTCGATCTCTGGCCGACCCGGCAAGGATGTCCCTTCGAATTCGAACGTCAGCAGCTGGGTTATTGTGACTTTGAAGCCCGCTGGCAACATGATACGCGGTCGGCCTGCGGCAGCAGCGGTTTGAGGATGGTGTGACGCTGCCGTCCGATTTGCACGCCTTGCAACGGCTTGAGACTGTGTTGTCACCGGTTGTAAGCCTGAACCAAGACGCCAGACGGTCGTTCCGCCCCCCACTGACGCCCTCAGACACCGAGCGACGCTCTCTGTCAGAACGCCGTCGGATGACCTGGCCGGCAGCTGACGGCATTCGACAAGCGGCGCTGGCTCGTGCCTCCTGATCATTGCGGTCTGTAGACATGAGATGCACGCGCATGTCTCAGGTTGCCGGCTGCCAGCGGCAGTGCTGGCCGTCAGCAGCCGGCGGACCACGGACACGGGCGGTTGCGCGACGACGCCTGACGCGCGCGTCTGGCGGGCGTCAGGGAGCGTCAGCGACCTCGGACGCTGCCCTGCGTTCTGTTTCCCATGACATGTGAGGGCGTGCGTGATTTGCAGCTGCCCAGACGATCCCCACGACTGCTGCACCACGTCTGACGCCAGGGTACTGGCCGGCGCCAGGCGGCGTGCGTTCCTGATTGACGTGGTACGCCGACTGTGCGCCATGCTGCTCATCTGACAGCGACAACTGTTGCAATTTCGTGGCTGACAGTGTCTTGTGGATGGCACTCAGCGGCTGTGGTGACTGCCGTTGCTCCGACGCCATAGCCAGGATGACGTGACGCTGACAGGGCCAGTGCTGCAACGGCGGGAAGCCAGTGAGGCCTTGTGATGGAGTCAGGACGGCCCACTCTCGTGTTACAGAAGGCTCACTGCTACCGCGTGTCCAAGTAGCAGATCATGTGCCACTGCCGGCGTGCCGCCGCCCAGCGCGGCGCCCTGACAAAATCACACGTTCACTTCTCAAGTAGCTCGGTATAGAAGAGTTACTCATTATAGCAGAACGTCCAGCCCGTCGCTGCCAGCTCCGAGTTGCATGCCTGCGCTAAACAGAAACTGGAAGGCCGCGTACCGCCATCAAAGTGAACATTGGGCATGGATCGGAGACTTGCAGATGCTGCTGCGCACTTGGAATTGCCAATGCGATGGGTGCTGGGCATAAAGAGATGCAATCGGTGTCAACGTCTGCATGGTCCTGAGCGGCCGAAAGGGGCCAGTTTGCAGAGCAGCTGCAGTTGTGAATAATGTCATGCAATGAAACTGATATGCCTCAGGAGGATGATGATGAAGGAGGAAGATGCAGAGTAGCACACCCGGGCCAGGGTTGGCGAGACGAGTGCAGGCGCGTTCCTGAGCAGCTCGTTGAAGGAGCAGTAGCCGTGCAGCGCGGCCGCCGCCTGATTGAGCACCGCATCGCCTGGGCACGCCGTCGTAAAGCGAAATACGGGTTCCAGCACTCCGCGCCGGGCGCCGGCCTGCACACCGCATAGCGTTAAGTACATGGTATAGGCGCAAGCGTGCGAAAGGGAAGAAGAAAGCGCTGAAGTTTGGCCTTGATCTGCCGCACAGCGTAGCTCTGCAAGGAACATGGCTTCAGCACACAGCCTGCCCCACAGACGAGAACTTCTGGATCGTTAATTTAAAACAAGGGCTCCGTGCCGGCATCGCCGGGCTGCGGCACGTCGCCAGCATCGAAACGATCGCAGCGGCAGCGCCCGCGTGGCAGTCATGCATGCACATGCACTGCTTGGAGTATGTTAAGAAATTATGCCACGATGCGGTGGTTCAGTCACTGGGAACACAGCGCAATGGCGTCGGCAGGCGGTTTTATTCCAATGCATGAATCGCCTGCGGACATCAAATGAACTGTGAACGCCAATTTCTCAATTGAGTGCGTTCTTTGGGTGTTTGCAGCGCCGACACATTCGCGTGAGGATCCACGGGTCGAAACTCGCAGGTCATGCGCTGTTGATGTATAATCAGCAGGGCATGGTTGCCCACGAAGGCAAATAGGGCGCGCTGCGAATTGCGCATGGAGCGGGTGGCACCGTGAGAACCTTGAAAGCCGCATCAGCAGGGCGTTTGGGGCCATGAAGAAGAAGAGGGTGCACTGCGTTGTGCAGGGAGCGAGTGACGGGCGCCATCATCTCCGGCTTGATGCCCGAGTAGCGCGTGTTGTAGTTGATGATCAACGCGTCCGGCAGCACCAGCCTGGCAGGTCGTCCATCAGCACCTGCGAAGCATTCATCTACTCGTCTCGTTTGTTCTTGCAATATCCGGTCTTCCAATTCATCCTTCTGCTTTCTGTATAGCATTAGACTTCCGGCAAGGTCGTCCATCAGCACCTGTGGTATGTGGCGATGCAATGAGAATTGCTTTGGATTAATATCACTTCATCAGTTGCGGCACCAGCGGGTCCCATGGCTGGTCATTAGCACGCCCGGCAGCAAGCATGTGCATCAGCACCTGCAGACACGAAGCAGCTTCTTGGTGCAGTGGGCCTTCAGTGGTGAAAGCCTATTTAGAGCGTCAACCATTGTCAGTCAGAGGATGGACCTCGTCCAGAGGCCCTCTCGTCCCCAAAACTCCGAACCCAAACTCCTAACTTTGGTAGATTTAATAAAAAAAGTATTTTTTTTTAGTCGCCGTCGGCGTCCAGCAGCGTGATGCGAGTGACCTGCAGCGCCTCACGCAAGTGCGTACGAGATTCCGCCAGATGTGTGTAGGAGCACATCTTCACTTCTTGAACGAAAGCGCTGACCTGATCGCCCAAATCCCAGCTCGCCATCATCGTCCAGCAGCGTGATGCGAGTGACGTCCACCACCACCACCCCGTCGCAGTGCCACATCTCGCAAGTTCAAGCTTTAAAACCTCTCCAAAAACCCACCTTGCCATCGGCGTCCAGAAGCGTGATGCGGGTGACCTCCAGCACCTCGCCGCAGGAGCACATCTCGCAGTCCAGCACCAGCATCTCCTGTACTTGCGACCCAGCGCCGCCGTCCGCCGCCGCGCCGCCGTCCGCCGCTTCGTCGCCCGCTGCACGCTCGCATCCGAGCGTCCTCCTTGGATTCTCCCCTACTTGTGCCTCTGAGCCCTCTCTGACTGGACCCTGAATTGAGCACGTCTGCCACAGATGCTCAGCCCAGAGGGAGGATGGGTTGTGCTGTCTGGTCTCGTGCAACGACACGAACATGCAGTCACTCATCGTGCAAACTGATATTGACTGCTGCCGCAGAGGCATGGCTGCGCCAGCGGGCGCTTCATAGGTGAGCGGCAGCGACGCGGCGAGCAGAGGGAAGCCGTGCGCCTGCATGTCCTGCATGATGCATATTTCGTGCGTGTTCAATTACTTGAGCGTTGATTTCCTCCTCCGAATCAGAGTCCTCAAGCCAGTGGACGCTCGAGGCCCTTACAGCCGAGAGCTTGCTCGGGAGCATCATATGGCAGTCAATATCCATACTGACTCCTGCATGGCGCCAGCGTCTCTTGCCAGCGTCTTTTGCTGCGTCCGCCCAGGTATGTCCACTCACCGTTTCCCATCGCCCACCTGGTGCGACAGGACGTAGTGGAAGACGGGGAACTGTGGGATGGGCGGCTGCCGGCCGTCGTCGTCCGCCGCCGGGCTGGCCGCCTCCTGCAGGGTTTTGAAACAGGCCGGGGTGACCAGCAGCCAGGCGAAAGATGGGAGGAAGTGACGCACTCTCGTCCAATCACTGTTCCACGTCAACACCGACAGCATGCGTAGATGTGGCCGCCTGTCAAGGTAAGTGACTCATAAATTTCAAGGCGCCACGGTGACATGGCATGACAACTCTTTTGCGCTAATGCAACGTGAACAGCAGGAGTGCATGGCATCGAATGGACCTTTACACGTTCAATGGACAAACAGAGCAGGCGTTGTGCTCTACAGCGTACATGCAAGTCGAAGATATATCAGGCTGTCAAGCTGATGTCAGCACCATCGAGCTGAGTTGCCACCTACCGCATTCCCTGCAGAGCGAGCCGCTGCTGCAGCATGTCATGCTCCCGATGGTCTCCGGCATCGACCGCGTGATGTTCGAGGCCAGCTGCCACCTGCTGTCCAACATGCACTCGCTGCTGGGGTAGCCCATTTCCGTGTTCACTAAGACCTCGCAGTGCTACCCAGGTGCCAGCCTATAAACCGCCCTGCACATCGACGTCTGTCCACAATCATGTAAAAGCCCTCGCATCTCATCGGCAGCTCGCCTGGCTGTGACGGGTATTGCCCTACAAGATCTTGATCCCCCTTGTGCGCGGCGCGTGACGATAGGAGAAGCTGGTTGAGAGCTGGAATCTGCCATGAAGTCGCGCAATCTTCGTACGTTCGACTGTCTCCCCTTTCGCTCGACTCAGATGATCCAAACCCTGCAAACTCCCAGCAGCTTATTTTCAGCTACCAAAAGCCAGCGTGGACGCGGCACTGCAGTCATCCACTCTCAGTACGTCACAGCACCTGCGGCCTCGTCAGGACAACTGAAGAATATCTTTGCAATCATGGCGCTGACTGTCAGCTCCATCCAGGCGGACTTCGTGAAGGACACCAAGACCATCGGTGAGCTTCGAAGACTTCTGATGCGTCCCTGCTGCGCGTCCTGGTAGCCGTGATCCGTTGGACTGACGGCACAGTGTCGGGACGTAGGAAGAGCTCGCTAGGTGATGCATTGAAGCGCTTGGACATTGTTATTGAAGCGCATGGACATTGTTACGCCCACACCTTCTGCTACCCCGCGTTGCCAAACCATCGCACCCGCGGAAGAGACAAGCCTGCACGTGTCTGTGACTGCAACGGCATAGATGAGGTGCAAACATTGCCGCGTCTTATATATCTCAGGCTGTCTGACTGCTTGCGCCTGCTACTCTCGGTAGGCAAGCAGAGCGCCTATTTGGAATTCGCGTTTGGCGGCCGCACCCACGCTACCGACGTGCTGAAGTCTGCAGGTGCGTCTGCGATGCTGTGGGTGTCATGCTGAGATGAGAGGGAATTGCACTCTCTTATCACGGACCATACGCGCGAGGGGTTCGGGTCATGACTGCCTTCGTGACAATCCGTCATGGATACCTCGTGAACTGCGCTGCCTCTGTAGCAAGAGGACCCATAGTTGCTTTTGAATTTGAGGTAATCTGTTATGTTATAATGCAGGCAAGTTCGCGAAATGGGAGACCCCTGTGCAGCTCACCGGGGCAGGCATCACCATGAAGGTGAGGCTGCATCGGTAGTTCGTTTGCAGCTGTTGGGTTTAGGGTTTAGGGTTTGGGTTGATGTGTGTGCGCGGCGTCACTCCTGGTGCTGGCATGTCTTCACCCTCATCGTGTTTAGACGGCAGCAGTCAGTCTGCCGTTTGACTGCCAACGTGTCGATTCGAGCATTACTGTGCGCGCATTCCCTCTTGCATCTCATCATGCGTGCGTTACTCTTTATAAGTCCTGCCATGCAGGTCATTGCCAAGGCCTCGAAGACGCTGGCGCACGATAAGGCGTTGGGCATTGCTGAGGTCAACGTTCTCAAGGTGATGCTCCAATTTCGGCACCTTACTGATTCTCAGCCTTGTTCAGCTTTCCTTGCCGCCCGCCCATTCGGTCTTTGCCTGTGGGACCGCGCCCTGGCCGCAGCTGCTCTAAGCTGGCAAACACCTGTGCCACGCATTGAATAGGGATGTTCTCACGTGACATCGCCATGCAGGCTGCTGGCCAGGGCCCGCAGACGGTGCAGTTGAAAAACGAGCTTACGGGCGAGTACGCGGGCGAGGTGCGGCTGACCATCTCTGGCGGCAGCCCCGCCATCTCCGGCCTGCCCCACACTGAGGGTGCGCCTTTGACTGCTGATCATTTGTCTGTATTTTCAATCACTCAAGATGATGAACAATGGTGCGGCTGACCATCTCCGGCGGCAGCCCCACCATCTCAGGCCTGCCCCGCACCGAGGGTGCCATTTTGTTTATGGAAACTTGAGAAGCACCTCATCAATTGCATCAAAGAGCCAGCAGCGTCTGTCAACTGTTTGGCCCAGCGGCAGCCCTGCTATTTCCGGCCTGCCCCACGCCGAGGGTGCGAACCTGTCTTTCTATGGAATGAGCAGTGCCCACCCCTGCAAGCTAGACAGATATGCACCCGCGTGGTGCAGCATGCCTCTGGCACGACTGCACTATGTGCAGCTGGCCATGTGCAACGACCACGTGTCCAACGACCACGTGACTGTGCAGAGCTGGGCATTGCCTCCCGCATTCGAATCTAAATCCGCCCTAAGCAGTCACTGACGCACACACACACCCGCGTGAGCGTGCAGGCCACGGCGTCGCGGGCGCCGCCGAGAACGCGCTGCACGGCGGCCACAACACCGGCGCCGGCGCTGGCGCCGGCATGGGCGCTGGCTCTGGCCTGGGCAGCGGCACTGGAACCGGCACCCAGGACGGCCACCGCGGTCTGGAGGGCGCCGCCGCAGGCGCTGGCGCCACTGGCCTCGGCGCCGCCGCGCCGCACCACCACAAGCAGGGTATGTCACAGTGTGAACATTTCAGTACGGGGAATGCACCTGTGCAGTGTTGCTGAGTGGGAGAGGTGCTGTCATGGGATTCCAGTCAGTGCGTTGCACAGGGGAACACCAATCGAAAGTCGTTGAAGGAAGGAGGGGCTGTTGCAAGATGAGAGTTTGTGCTGTATGGTGTGGAGCACCTGGGGCTGCGCCAGCAGGTCATCATAGCAGAAGCAGCCGAATCGACACAGCAATCGAATGCCAAATTACAGCAACAAAGGCTCAGTGTTTTTCGGGACACTAATACGAGGCAGGAACCCATCTCAACGGCGCCACCAATGGCGAGCGTGCAGAGCACTGTCAGCGTTGTAAGCATGTGCATGCCGGAGTGCACCGGAATGAAAGAGTGCCGAAGTGCAGCAGCGGAGGTGCTTCATTGACATGTATATTCCTATTATTAAAGATGAAGCAAATGCACGGCGCTGTTCATACATTGCGACAGCATGCCGGAATGACAAGTCGTATTCGCCTTCACCTTTTAACCTTTATGTTACAGGCGACCAGGGTGGCCTTGCCGGCCAGCAGGGCGGCATTGGCGGCCAACAGGGCAGCTACGGCGGCCAGCAGGGCGGCATCGGCCAGCAGGGCATTGGCCAGCAGGGCATTGGCGGCCAGCAGGGCGGCATCGGTCAGCAGGGCGTTGGCCAGCAGCAGGGCGGCCACCGCGGCTTCGAGACTGCTGCGGGCGCTGGTGCCGCTGGCGCCGGCGCGGCGGCGCTGCATCACCACAACAAGGGTGAGTTTCCAAACGGGCTGCCGTGACGATTGCAGTTCGTCTGGAATGTTTGGCTTTTGTCGTTTCTGATTGTGACTTACTCATGGTATGCTGAATTATGCGCTTAATCACGCTTATAAGGCTGGCGTAATGCCCTGTTGGAAACTCACATCACCATGTGGGCTTCCTCGCTAGCTGGCTGACTTCAGCGTTAGACCTCGTCGTCTGACCTCGCCCTACTGCATACTGCAGGCGAGCAGGGTGGCCTGACCGGCCAGCAGGGTGGCCTGACCGGCCAGCAGGGCGGCATTGGCGGCCAGCAAGGCAGCTACAGCGGACAGCAGGGCGGCATTGGCGGCCAGCAGGGCATCGGCCAGCAGGGCATTGGCCAGCAGGGCATTGGCGGCCAGCAGGGCGGCATCGGTCAGCAGGGCGTTGGCCAGCAGCAGGGCGGCCACCGCGGCTTCGAGACTGCTGCGGGCGCTGGTGCCGCTGGCGCCGGCGCGGTGGCGCTGCACCACCACAACAAGGGTGGGTCTCCAAACGGGCTGCCGTGACGATTGCAGTTCGTCTGGAATGTCCGGCTTGTTTCTGGTTGTGACTTCCTCCCTTGGCAAGGTTGGCGCAGTGCCAGTTGGAGAAACCCACATCACCAAGTGGGTTTTTTTGCTAGCTGGCTGACTTCAGCGTGTGACCTCGTCGTCTGACCTTGTCCTACTGCATACTGCAGGCGAGCAGGTCGGCATGACCGGCCAGCAGGGCGGCATTGGCGGCCAGCAGGGCCGCCCGCACGAGAGCCTGGGCCAGCGTGTCGAGGACAAAATGATCACCGGCCATCACTATAACAAGGTAACCCAGTATGTTCGTCCTGCTTGTTCTCGTTACTCTTGTCGTACTGTTGTGAGTCCTTGTTTCCCCATCGTGTCTGTGTCTTTCTGGTGTGAGTGCTTGCGTGTGTTTTGCCTGCACATCACTGCAGCCAGCTGCTGTGTGGGCTGGCTATCTGGATTACGCAGTGCGGTGATCCCCAACTATGGCCTCTCGCCTGGCGCTTCCGCTATGCCGAGAAGGGGCTGTTCCACAAAATGTCTGACTGTCTTGCCCTTCGCTACCGCAGAACATGCCCAACTCAGGTGTGGGGATGCCGCAGCAGGGCCGCCCGCACGAGACCATGGGCCAGCGCGTCGAAGACCGCCTGCCCGGCCACCACAACGAGGTGCGCATGACCTGTTGCATTGCTTGGACTGGATCTCACGTCCTTGCATCTCCGCTCTCCTGCATTCTGCGCATCCGTGCATCTCGGCATGCTGTACTTGACACCCAGCCGTGCTGACTGTCCATCTACGTTGACGGTTTGTACTGGCAGCCGTGCAGCACACATGTATGCGCATCTGCAACCTCATTGGTCATTACCCGCTACGGTCTGCTGCGGCCTCTCGCCTGGCGTTTGCGCCTTGTCACAGCCGGGTTGGCACCAGAGTTGCCACATCACCTTGTCTTTCTACCGCCGCAGAACACGCCGCAGCAGGGCCGCCCGCACGAGACCATGGGCCAGCGCGTCGAGGACCGCCTGCCCGGCCACAACACCCAGCAGGTGCAGACTTTCTGATGATTGCACGACAGTGTGTGTCGAAAGTGGTACTGTAAGTTTCGATCCGGCTCCAGGCATCGCAGAATCGCATTTGTTTCGCGACACCGAGAGGGGATGCGTCTGTGCAGCTGCGTTTGGCGCCACGCATATGAACTGCTGTGGGCTCATCATGGCTTGTCATCGCCATTCACTCCTTTCGGTCTCGCTCACCATATCTTGATGTGGTAATGTGTGCCCGGCCGCAGGGGGTGACGGGCCAGCAGCAGAGCTTCAGCCAGGGCGGAGACGGGAACACCGGCGCATTGCACCTGGGTGGCGTGCAGCGGGGCGGCACCGGCGTCCCCGCCGGCGGCGTCTCCGGCGCCGGCTGCGGCCACAACAACGGCGGAGTCGTGCCGTGCCCGCAGTGCCACGGCACCGGCGGCCTGGAGCAGCGCGTCGAGCAAGGGTTAGGCCTCGGCGGCAGCCGCCAGCAGGGCGGACAGGGCCAGGGCGTGAACCAGGGCCAGAGCGTGAACCAGGGCCAGAGCGTGAACCAGCAGGGTGGGTTTTCTCAATTTGGTGGGTCTCCTCAGCTTTGCCTTGCGCGTATCAGTCTGCTGCATATCACGTCTGTGTCGCTGGTCCACAGGACATCAATGGCACAAGTCGACTGGATTCCGCAGCATTCGAGATCCACATACATTATGACAATTCCTTTTCTCTTTTGCTGCAGGCACCTACTAGGACACGATTGAACGTGAACGAGCATTCAGTACTTTGCCAAGATGACGAGCTGTGATTTGGATAAACTGACCGGCATTGCTAATTCTTTTAAGCGACATACAAGGCGTGTTTATGTGATATGTGACTCCCAAGTGCAATCCAGCTCGCCTGTGCCTGCCCAGCAGTAGTCTGGCGCATCCCATTTCAATTCGTGGCTAATTCAGGTGCATGACTGTTTTGTTGTCCGTGCTGACCTCCGGGCTGTCTCATCGTTCGTTGACGCTGGTACATTGCCTGTTTAGTGCCGTTTAATGCCAACCTGGCATAAGCTTGATGGACAGTGAGACAAATGCTATTCGGCGCTAATTGCTTTCACTGAGTCATGTTAGATCTCTGTTGGTGATCACTCGGCCCAGAGAAAGAACCTCTAAGACTTCGTTCACATCTGTGCAATGTACTGCACGTTGATTGCGGCGCATGCGCTATTTTATCTACCCGCTGCGCCGACACCACCGAGCATCGAAATTGCACGACTGCTGTGTGTTTCGTGTTAGTTGCATGTCAGATGTTGGAATGAAAGGCGTTCAGTGCCACTGACAGCAGTGCTGCACGCCCATCGCACTCTCTCTGCCCTCCGCACCGGCGCGCTGCAGCTGGCCGCCGATTGCCCGCCAGGCAGGTTTCGGCAATCTGCCGGTGCGTCCGAGCACTTGCGGTAGATTTTTCACGCTTGCACTGTCTTCAGCTTAAGACAGTGCTCATTCACGGCTTCGTCACCCCGGCTTCAGCTGGTCTCGCGGCTACTCGCACTTCGGTCGCACTTCACGTTGCAGTTCGCCACCTTGGCACAGCATCACCATTTGCTTTGCAGCACACCTAGTGCAAGACCGGCGCTTCAAAGGACGGACTGAACCGACTGCGCCGTGATATACCGTGGCAGTCGCATCACGGGAGACGACCCATGCCGGGAACATCAGGTGCACTCCTCCTTCTCGCCAGCTCCCGGCGTGGTTGTCGATGATGCAAGATCTTGCGGCTGTATTGCAAGGCCTATGAATGTGTCTCAGCAACTGCCTCAATATCGTTTCCGGCTGTCATCAGTATCAAAGCGAGCCGGCTCTGCAGTATTGCCAGTGGTGAGGATCACTTCGAATCGGCGACCTTGAATCAAAATCTGGGTGAATTGGGTTCTGTACAGGCCTTTCTGAGGCTGCCTGTCTCTTGTGCTGGCCACAAGCGCGCGACGGTCGCGACGTCAGCTGTGCATTTTTGCACATGTTTGCAGCGGAAGGCCGTTCACATGCTGGGCCTGCTGGGCCCATTATTCAGCCTTGACGTGAGAACGAACGCACGTTGCAGGGCACCACTGCGCCTGCGGCCTCCGCAGCACAGCCGCAGGCCTGAAGCGTCACCTCGCCAGCGCCAAGAGTGAGCAAAAATAAATACATGCGCACGCAAATTCACCAGCTTCCAAGTGCATTGTGTGACCCCGCGGTAGGATCTCATGCATTAGCAGCCAACCTGTCCTGCATGCAGTCGGGTTTGTAGCCCGCGGCTGGCCTAGTTGCACTGTCAACTCCCGCCCTCGTCTGCAGGCCGCGGCGAAAACGACTTGCACTATGCCATCAATTGCACGAATGAGGACGCCGCCCTGAGTGAGGACGGACGCCTGCCGCCACCGCTGGGCTCGCTGCCGCCGCAGCCGCGCAGCGGCCGGCAGCTGCGCGGCGGCAGCGCCGGCGGCAGCGGCATGCCAGCCGCAACAGCGCTGCCGCTGGAGCCGCCGCGACGGAGCTGGCTGCAGGAGCAGGGCGACGATCGGCGGCAGTGGGACACAGAGCAGCAGCAGCATGACGTGCTGTCACAACAGCAGCATTCGCTGCCGTCGCGGCGGCGGCCCGCGTCGCAGCACAGTAGTCCGCACCGTGCCAAGGGTTTAGGGTTTAGGGTTTGCATGGACCCGCATGCAACAGCCGGTGCCGCTGAAGACGCCATGCGGCCCAGCCGCATGCAGCACGAGCAGGAGCAGCGGCAGGAGTCCCTCCCGGGGCAAGGCGGCAGCGCCACGCAAATTCCCGGCGGCGGCGGCGGCGGTGCTGGGTACCAGATGCAGGACGGCGGGTTCCAGGGAGCCGCCGCCGCCGGCGGGCTGCTCGCGGCGGGCGGGGTGGCGCAGCCGGCGCGCTCCTGGGTGCAGCTGATGTCGCCGCGGACTGCGTCGCCTCGGCGGCCGCCACTCTCAGGCAGGGGCTCGCTGCTCTGGCAGTGCTGCATGCGATGAAAAGTGTTGCATGCGATGAATAGTGTTGCATGCGATGAATGCAAGCAGTCTGCCTCTGCATTGCATTGTGCGCTGGCAGCGATCTAGTGTTTTGGCTGCCAGGATTCTCGAAACCATCCACATCCGGACATGGACCCCTCGCAGCCACAGGTGTTGCAGTGACACCACAGGCGAGGAGCTCCCCTTGTTCGCTGCTCACTTCCGTCTGGAACGCAGAGGAGGAGCCGCACTCGCCCGAGATGTGGGGCGCCCGGGCATGGAGCCCCACGACCGTCGCGCGCCATAGCTACGACACCCATGGGCAGCCCAGCCCGCGGCGGAAGGACGGTGCGTGTGTGAGGCATCTTGAGGTCTAGGGTTTCAGGAGGCGCATCGCCTCTGCCATTGCCTGCAATAGATGATGCTTTGAGGCACAGGAGCAGGCTGTCAGCACATCCTGAGACCGATGTCAGGCTGCGTGTGTCACAGAGTCGCGTTGGGAAGCGGCGGCGGCTGCGACGCATGCGGCGTATGGCGGCGATGGCCTGCCGCAGGGTCAGGTGCACGCCCGGGCCCAGACATATGCACCGCCACCGGCCGCCCCGCAGCCCCGCTATCAGCGCCCCACAGCCGCCCACACAGCGCTGCCGCCGCCGCCTCCGCGACCGGACGGCGAGTTGACGAGCCCGGACGGCGGCAGCGGCGGCAGCGGCGGCAGCAGTCCCAGCGCCGGGGGCGGCAGCAGCGGCGACAAGGGCGGCGCGGGCCTCGGCTTCAGTCCCCCGGGGCGCGCCCCCGAGCAGCCGCCATCGGACCTGGGCCGGCTGCGGCAGCAGCCGCAGAGCCCTGCCGCTGAATCGCCCCGCTCTGTGCAGCCGCCGCTGCGGTCGGCGGCAGCGTCTGCGGCGGCTTCTGCGCCAGCGGCTGTGTCGGTGGGCGCCGCCACGAGCGGCCGGCCGCGCAGCACCGGCAGGCTGGGCGGCGGCCCCGACGCCGCCGCTGCGGCTGATGACACATCTTTCGGCGCCGGAGCAGACAGGTCGTGCGGCAGGCCGGCCGCATCTGCTTCGGCGGCCGGCGGCGACGGCAAGCGGCGCTCTGCGGCTGGCGCAGTCACGCGGGCCATGGGGCGGCAGCTGCGCAGCATGCGGGATGCGGCGGTCGCAGCAGCATCGCCGCGCTTCGACTGGGTGGCGGAACCTGCGGAGCACGACGATGCCCGGGTGAGTCTCATCCTGCTTGTCAGACGCTTGCAGCTGGGTTCACCGGAGCGATCAGCACCACTGGGATCAGGACAAGCACCACTGGGATCAGGACCTTAAACTCTAAACCGTAAATAGCTTCCCTTGAAGACGGACAGAATTTCTGACGATGCCAAATTGGTGGATCATAGGACCAGCGATGGACTCCATCGTGTGCATCCCTACCCTAACATCCCTCCCCTAGCATCCCTACCCTAGCATCCCTACCCTAGCATCCCTACCCTAGCGGCACACGTTCGCACCTCTACCCTAGCGGCGCACGTTCGTACTGCCCCCTGGCTTGTCTGGCGGCTGTAGAGGCATGGCTTGGCGCGGAAGGCAGCAGAATGAAGATAATCAAGCACAGCTTGATTACCAGATGTAAATGAAATTCAGTATCACCCTTGAGAACTGTACGTAAGATTTGAGTTGAGATAAAATCTCAAGCAGAGGGATGATCGCAAGCCAGACAGATGTTCAGCAAGTCACAGCTGAACCATCTCTGCCTACTCCCACCTTCCGCTGTGCTTTGAAGATTTGCAGGTGCGGTGGTGCACGTAATGGGCCGGTCAGCTACGCCTTCCTGCCGGACGCTGGCACGAAAGCAGGAACCTGGTTTCTGTGCTCTTCCTGACTGCTCGTTGCTGCGCGTGCAGGTGCCGTGGCACGGCGGCGGGCCGGCGGGCAACGCCTTCCCGCCGGAGGCAGTGGAAGCGGTGCTGCTGTGGACGGACCCCTGGCTGTCGGCGCGCGTCTTTGGCGCCGGCCTGTACGCGCTCATCTGTCTGCGCCAGGTCGCTCTAGGTGCGATCCCTGGTTTACTTCAAGTTTAGGATCGCGTAATTGCTTCTTGTGTGGTGGCTGTCAGCACTGTCTTGGCGCCGGATTGTATGCGCTCATCTGCCTGTGCCAGGTCGCTCTGGGTGAGTAGTGTCATCATCGTCATATCTTGGTGGCTCTATCGTGTTCTGCATCTGTCCTGCTGTGGCGGACGGATGCCTGGCTGGTGCGTGTCTATGACGCCGGCCTGTATGCGCTCGACTACCTGGCGCCTTGTGGTGATTCACTACCGTGCTGCCAGCAGTCGCTGCTGAAGGGGGTGACATCGTGGTCATCACGGTGCTATTTATCAGCGCGTGCACTCAGGATGTGCTGGCTCAGATCGGAAAGGAGGGTCGCCTGCAGGCTGTGCTGGTGATAAAGGAGAATGCTATCGAGCTTGCACGACTCCAAACTTGGTGGTAAAGGGAGATGACGTCATGTGCCAATCCGCTTCGTATTCCTGCGCCTACAGGCGCATTGCCGCTGCAGCCGCTGACGGCAGCCGCGGCCGGCTGCGTGCTGTGGATGGGCGGCAGCATCTTGGTCCGCGCCTCGCGCCGCTGCGGCCTTCTGGCTTGCACAGACGAGGTGTGTCTGGATGTGAAGAGGGTGTGTCGGGCCCTTACGAGATGCCGCATATGAAGATACAGCTGTGCCCGGGGCAAACATGAGGGAGAACAGTCTCCAACAGTCTCCAGATGCCTGCATAGCGAATGCGAGGCAGCATCGGTGCATACGCACAGCAACTGACGCAGGTGGTGACCCTCATCCAGGCGCCAGGGGCGCTGCTCGACTCCAAGACATAGCGGCGCGGCTATGCGCCTTCTGCGGCTGACGCACAACGGCTGACACACAGCGGCTGGCATATGGGCCTTCTGCCGAAGGATTTTAGACGACTCCTTGCCCCTTTCCCCAACCATGTTTGATCGTGCCTGCTGGCGCAGGGCGCCGAAAACACTCTTCAGCTCCAAGGCGTCGCCGCGGCAGCACGCCGAGCAGCGGCTGGTGCACGGCGTGGGCATTCACACCAGACTAATCAGGCAATGCAAGACCTATAGCGCGTGCTTCCCGGCCCCAACGCAGGCGCCGGAGGCGCTCCTCAACTCCGAGACGTCGCGGCGGCAGGGCGTCGAGCTGCGGCTGGCGCGGGCGACAGAGAGCGTCGCGCCGGTCGCCACGGCGTGCGCCGCGCTGCTGGGGCGCTGCCTGTCAGGTGAGCTCGCTGAACTTTTTAGGTTTTAGGGTTTAGGGTTTAGGGTTTGGGGTTACGACCGAAAGCAGCGATGCATCCTTCCTGTGGGTTTCTGTGAGCATAGCTGTGGGCGGAGCGTCGGAAACGCCGGTAGCCACGGCGTGCGCCGCCCTGCTGGGACGCTGCCTATCAGGTACTGTTGGAGCATTCGGCCGATAGAACATTGCTCAATCTGACTTTCAGTTCGATGCAAGATCTGCTGCGAGCAACGGACGGCGTCGCGCCGGTAGCCACGGCGTGCGCCGCGCTGCTGGGGCGCTGCCTGTCAGGTGAGCTGAGAGGCGTCGTTCGAACGGCTTGACAACAACCCTGTTGTTGTTGTGAGCAGTTTGGACCGGCATAGGTTGCGGCAACACGAGGCTTCGTGACATATGCCGTGGCGCGCATGTGAAACACCATCCGCTGAACTCCACAAACTGACATTCGATACAGATACAGTACAATTCAAAACCAGGTCTCCCAGTGCATTGCGCAGGCCGCGACAAGGTGGCGGTGCTGCGGTTGGCGCTCATGCTCTGGGCGGCTGCTGTGCAGAGGATCCCCGGCCCACAGAAGCTGACGTCTGCCGAGCGCTCGGACTGTTTCACCGTGCGGGCCGTAACGAGTTGGCGTCGCTGGTGCTGGTGCTGGCAGCTGCCTGACGCAGTGCCTATGTCGCCAGAAAAGGAACCAGCATGTGGTTTGTTTGTCGCCCAGGCCGTGACAAGGTGGCGTCGCTGTGGCTGGCGCTCGCGCTGTGGGCTGCCGCGGCGGTCTCAGAGTCCGGCCTGGTTTCCCAGCCGACGCTGCTGGTGGCGTCCTGGAGCGCGCTGTTCGCGCTGCCCCCCGCCTACTCGATGTGCAGGTAGAGCCAGATTCGGTTCGGAGCAATTCGAAAAGGAGATTTGAAAGCAATTCGAACAGGAGATTTGAGAGGCTGAGATTCGTGCACGATCGCAGAGGCGCGCGCTGTTGCTGGCTGTGTGGGGCAACCCGAGCGGGGCGCCGCCTGCCTGCCGTCCTCTGCATATTGTGATTGAGGCGATAGGCACAAGCTGGTTTTCTACGTCCCTGTTGCAGGCAGCGTTTTCATGCGGAGGTCATGCGGAGTGGTAGCATGTCGCTTGTTGTGCTCAGCGCTTGGACGGTGGTTCGCTGCCATGCTTGCTGCTGACACCTTCCTCATGTCTTCATGCAGCAACTCGTTCTCCCTGCCTCCCTAAACCCTAAACCCTAAACCCCGCAGGCGGGCACTGGACGCGCTCGCGGAAGAGGTACTGGGCGCCGCAGCCTCCGTGCTGACCACAGGTGAGAGAACATGCCGGGTGTAGGGTTTAGGGTCAGCCTTGAACCGCCGTCACTCGGGTTCGCATGACAATGGGCCGACACGTTGACGCACACTGCGCCGCCGCACCTGCCGCAGCTTCATCACCTCGGATTTCAACGCCGGCCTGCAATGTGTCTCATTGGCACTGCCTGGTTGGCGGGGTGCAGCCAAGCTCCCCTGACACCGTCACCTCCCACGTCCATCCGCTCTGCTGATGGAAAACTCCGCGCGCCATCTCTGTCGATTCCGAGCCTGGCCGACGCTTCCCACGGTTCCCGATTGCAGGCGGCCGCGCCACAGCATGGCTGACGCTCTGCGCCGCGGCGGCCGGCTGGGCTGTCGGCGGCCCGGGCCCGGTTGGCCGGGCGTCCTGCGCGCTCGGCGCCGGCGCCGCGGCCATCGCCTGGCGCGCAACGAAGGGCGGGGCCGATGCTGAGGAAGGGTAACTCGCTGGGACACAACGGCATCAGAATCCAACATGTGGAGGGGCAGCTGACGTCAGCCTGGGGGGGGGGCCGCCCGCGCTTCCGGCGCCGGCGCCGCGACGGGCATCGCCCAGGCAGTGGCAGAGGGTTTAGGGTTTAGGGTTTACGACATCCAAGAGGGAAGTTCTGCGCAGAGCTGCAGCGTAAAAACTAACCTGAAGGGACATACCTGACTGCATGCTTTGGGTCAGCTCACGCAGTGGGCAAATAGGTGGCCATAGGGCTCCCGCAGTTATCCGCCCATCGTAGGCCAGCATAGGGAGTAATGTCGCTGATCAGATGCACACAGGCATCCTTTTGGAGGGAACAGAGTATGGCAGACGTTTCCTCCGACAAATTTCAATTTTCAATTTTCGATTTCAATTTTCAGCACATGCATTTTTGACAGCAATGAACGTCATGTATCGTTTCGGCGGCTTGCCGTCGTACAGTCCAGCAGCGCAAACCGACGCAAAACTGAGCTCTTCAGTCTTTCAAGTTTCATCATGTGGTTGATCACTCTAGGTGGTCAGCATTGTCACGCTTGTAGAGCTTGCCATGAACATCGTGAAACTTGAGGTATGGTTGATTTACCATCCACGAAATAACGGCCTGTCACCAAGACACTGTCGCCAGCTTCGGCACCAATACCACAGCACGATCACTTCCGAGGAGGCGAGTATCAATGTTCAAGCGTCAACTGCCAGCTCACCGCCACACAAGCAAACACACAGGCATGGTCAACTAGAAGCGTCGTTATGAAACTTTGCAAGGCATGAAACCCCGTTCACAGTCAAACAACCATCCTGCATCTCCGCGCGCTCTGCTGCTGTCATGCTGGTGACGTTGTGCCTGATGCACACACCACTTGGGTGTGCTGCAGCCGTTGCGGCAAGTGCAGCGGCGGCACACTGTCATTTCACTACACACCGCGATCACACTGCATAGACAGCACGCCAATCACCCATCAGCATCTTGCCACATCACATGCCTGGTGTAGAGTAATCGGCCTGGCCGCGGCGTGGGTCTCCAGCCCAGGCAGTCAGCAAATCCCTCCGGCGGGTTTAGGGTTTAGGGCGCTTCCGCCGGGCCCGGCGGAAGCGCGCCGCTGTCCTCATGAAGCTGTTCTAGCGCGCTGTCACCGCTCTCCTGGCAGCAACAGCCGTCCTTGGGCCTGGCGCTCAGGCCGGTGTGACGTCTGCAGCAGCGTAACGCCTCATGCGCTCCCTTCAAGAAGTTCTGGCGTGACGCCGCTACGGCCAGCGCCCATGTCGTCATTGACCGTCTCCAGAGTGTGGCTGCCGCTCAGGTCTGTTCTGGCGTCTGCGGCGGCGCGACGCCGTGCCTGGACCCCTCCGGCGTGTCGCCGTTCCCCTCAGCAGCCATGGCGTCGTCACCGCCGTCTCCAGTCAGCGGCACCACCATTACGGGCGGCCCGCCGTCCGCCGGCGTGAAGACCGTCGGTCGTGGAGAATCTGCGAACACACGAGAAAACAACGGTCTGTGTTTAACGCTCTGTTTGTTGGTTCACAGCCACAGAGAAAAGTTGTAAAAACAGGTGAGTAAATGTGATATGTGTAGAACGGACCTGCTGCAGAACTGCAAGTGCCGTGGCTTTGCTGCAACAGAGGTCCTGTCGATGAGCGGTGCACCGTTGTACGTGCTGTGATGGACCATGTGGTGGTGCAACTGAGCAGGCGACTTCCCATACAGTGGCGTCAGAGAGTACTGCATGCCATGTGCCCACACAGCAGATTAGGATTAGCAGATTAGGCGCCACCACGAGGAAGCCAGTCCACTAGCTGATAGCAGCAGGTGTCGCCTGGTGTTGACGGCCTGAAAACCCTAAATCCTAAATTAAGGGCAGGGCTTCCACCAACACACGCATCATGCACATGCCAGCGTTAGGTTTTTCAAGTGCATTTCGATTCCCGATAAAATAGATTGTGAAACCCATCTCATTCTAAAAGAAAATTTTATACTTATGAAAAATTTCAACTAAATGATGTTGAAAGTAAAAACTTTTTTTAGTAGAAACCACTTTTACTTTGCCCATGCACCCTTCCTCCCCGCGGCGCTTGACGCCCTATTTCGGCTGCCGCGGAGGCAGCGGAAGTCGAGCGGAATTCGCCTGACACTGGAACATGCTGGCAGAACCAAAGTCAGCCTCTCTCGCAAAGCACAAGGCATACATTGTTCCCCTACCCTTCGTCCCAATGCGCTTGGCGGCCTTGGCCGCCGCGGCAGCGATGGGTCCGTGGCGCCCCTCCTCCGCGGCGTCCAGCTCGTTGGCGGCGTGCGTCTCGTGCGCCGGCCGCCAGGCCCCCCTGTAGCCAGCGTACCCCGGCAGCTGCAGCCCTCCGCCGCCGCCGCCGCCTTCCTTCTGCTCGCCGATGTCGCCCGGCGCCAGGATCTGCGGGCGCACGACTCTCGGTGTGACCAAAGCTTTAGGGGTAATGGATTTTTATTTTATGGGGTAAATAAAAAAAACATGATCTTTTTTACTGAAGAGCGCTGCAGGCAAGGTGCCGAACCTCTTGAGACGAGGTCGTGCACAGGTGCAGCAGCGCTCGGGAGTCCAGTGATCGAATGGGCCTAATTATGTCATAGCAGGGCAAGGCGGTTGCCTTAGGGAATGCAGGCGGACGTCCCCCGCCTGATTTTGTGTTGAAACTTTTTCGCAAGTGATGTCAAATTCCCAAGTGTGCAGCGGGTCGACGCAAGTCCCGTGAGTGTTTTTATTCACAAGCATAAACAGCATTGGCATGTGGGCCGGGCCTACAACCCTAAACCCTAAACCTTCAAACCCTAACAGCGCACCGGGTAGCGGCTCGGCCGGAAGCCCAGCTCGTAGATCAACTGTGGAGAGATCCGCAGGAAAATGGTTGATGTTGAAACTCTCGAACATGCTGTAGCGCATGCCGCAGTTGTGAAGGCATCGTGCTGTGCAAGTCTGGTGTACGGGCTGGAAGCCGATGCGCTCATGTGCATATCACAAAATCTAAACATGTCCAGTACATGTCGTTGACAGCTAAGCAGCATGTGCGATGGCGTTCAGCTCACCGCCGCAAGGACGCCGCCGCTCATCGGACCGACCTGCTCGTGGGGGCAGCATGCGAGTCAGCCATGCAGGCGGGGAAAAAAAATTTCAATAAAGTAGCAACCTATAAAAAAAGTTCTTCCTGCTTGTGAAAGCTACCCGCCATCAACAGCCGACGAGACCGATCTAGGAAGGTGTCGTGCCAGTGCTGTTTTCTGAACGATACAGAAAAAGGAGAAAAAGCGGGAGCTGGTCAAAAGCAGGTTGAAAGCACGTGTAACTAGAGACATGGCGTACCCAGAAGATGTAATGATCGTCCCAGATGCCAGAGACGACTGAGGGACCGAAGCTGCGAGCCGCTGCAGGA
>JAABUM010002353.1_pt1 | contig 25480 bp, 30 predicted proteins | sample 5559161 | NCBI WGS metagenome assembly JAABUM01 (sample SAMN10711868, study PRJNA513369) | rock metagenome | isolation source: Antarctica rocks | place: Antarctica: Victoria Land, Siegfried Peak nord
GCGCAGCTTGCGCACAATCTGCTCCGGGGTGTGCCGTCGCCTCTTCACGCCGGTCCTCCTCTCGCCCATTGTCATGGACGGGTAGAACTCTCAAACGAGTCGGACCGAACTGAGGGGGTCGGGCCACGGCCATGACGACGGTGTACCTGATTCCGTGTCCGGCCGGCCTTACGGGTCCGCGGCGGGCCCACCGACTGGCGGCTGCCTGACCGCCGTTGTGGGGGTTCTGCAGTCACGCGGTCGGGGAGCTTCGCCCTGCTCGGTTGCGCGAGCTTGCGCAGCTTGGACTAGGCCACTGACAAGCGAATTACCGGCCTCCGAGGGGGCGTTGTCCATTTGGACACGGGTTGGCGCGTGTCCGGCCGGACACGTTTGTGGCCGGGGCATTTCATGCCGCATCATCGGGGGGTGGCTTCTGCAGCTGATCGAGCGGTTCGTGATGAGGAGATTGCGGCGGCGCATGCTGCGGGGGAGAGCGTGCGTTCTCTTTCGGAGCGATTTGGGCTTTCGTTGTCTCGCGTGAAGGAGGTGATGCGCGCGGGTCCGCCGTTGTCGGTGCCGGTTAGTGAGGGGGTGCGGCTGGCGTTTGAGCGCCGGGAGGAGTACCGGCGGGTGGCGGCCGAGGTTCGTGATCTGGCGGGTCGGTTGCCAGATTCGCAGGCGAGCGCGAAGGTTGGGTCCTACAAGCTGCTTCTGGATTCGCTTGACCGGTTGACCGCGCTTGATCGGGCGTTGGGGTTGCTTCCGAGCGATCTGGGCCGGTTGCACAGCGACCGGGCGGTTGCCGAGACGGTGTTGGCGGTCCTGGTCGAGCACGACGTGTCGGCGGAAGCGCGACGCGATCTCGTGGAGCGCCTGGCGGTAGATGAGGAGCTAGCGGCGTGAGCCGCCGCCGTGGTAGCCCTGAGCTCTCGGCGGGCGCGCAACTGCGCCGCCGGCTCGCCCAGGACGAACAGAATCAGGCGCCGAGGTCTTTCTTGGATTGGTCGCTGAGAGTCCCGGAACCGAAAGGCGAGCTCGATTTCAATCGCTTCCCCTTCCAGAGGGAGCTGTATGCCGATCACGAGCGCCCGGAGATCGTCGTGAAGAAGTGCACGCAAGTCGGTATCTCGGCGTGGGCTGTTCGCTGGGCCATGTTCTACGCCGACGTGCTCGGCGTCACGGTCCTCTACGTGTTCCCGCACCAGCGGCAGCTCATGGACTTCGCCGACACGCGGATCGCGACGGTCATCAGGAACAGCCCCTACCTCCGCTCTCGGACTGTTGAGGCGGCGGTACAGAACAAGATGCTCAAGCAAATCGGCACGGGCGTCATGGCCTGGACCCGGTTGAGGTGTTGACAGTTCTCGTGTGAGGTTTCGCCGGATGGCGGAGTCGCCCCGGAGGGGCGGCGGAGCCGTCCGGCGGCGCGCCGAGCATGGGCCGCTCGAACGACCAGGAGGACCTGTGTCTGAGCGACGCACATACCGGAAGTTCACCGCGCAGCAGAAGACCGAGCTCGTGCTCGCGGCTTTGAAGGGCCAGAAGTCGATCGCTGAGCTCGCGCGCGAGCGCGACATCTCTGAGACGTTGCTGCGCCGGTGGCGCGAGCAGTTCTTGGCCGGCGGGGCGGAGAAGCTGGCGGGCAAGACCGAGCGCGCCGAGCTCGACGAGCTGCGGAAGCGCAACGCCCGCTTGGAGCGGACGCTGGGTCGCAAGACGATGGAGCTTGAGATCTCGGGGGAACTCTTGCGGGGATGGGAGTGACCGAGCGCGTCGTCCGTTCCCGCGAGCTGGTCGCCGAAGGGCGCTGCCCTTCGGTCGTGGCGCGCGTTGCCGGCATCAGCCGGCAGGCTCTCTACCGGCGGGCGAAGCGGCCGCCTCGGGGCCACCGGCGGTCGTTGAGCGATGACGATCGGGTGATCCTCGAGGTTGCCCGCGAGAACCCGACCGACGGGACCCGGATGGTCGCTGCCCTGGCCGGCCGGGAGCTCGGCCGACCGGTGAACCGCAAGAAGGCCAAGCGCCTGATGCGCGAGCATCGGTTGCTGCAGCGCCACCGGCCCTTGGGTCGGCGGCGCCGGCCGGGGTTCTTCCGAGTCGAGCGGCCCGACCAGCTCTGGCACATGGACATGACCTCGATCTGGAGCGCCGAGCACGGCTGGAGCTATCTCAACGCGATCATCGACTGCTGCACCCGCGAGATCACCGGCTGGAGCCTCGACGTCCGCTGCCGCCACCAAGAAGCCACCGCGGTCCTCGAGCAGGCCGTCGCCGAACGCCGGATCGAGCCCAGGACGTTGGTCTTGGGCAGCGACAACGGCACCGCCTACACCAGCCGCGCGTTCCGCGCCCGGCTCGCCGAGCTCGAGGTGACCCACCGCCGCGGCGGCTACCGCGACCCCGAAAGCCAGGCGTTCATCGAGTCCTGGTTCTCAAAGCTCAAAGAACGCTGCATCTGGAGAGAGGAGTTCGAGACCGTCGACGAGGCCCGCGAAGCCATCGACCGCTACATCGACCGCTACCACCACCGGCCCCACTCACGGCTGGCCTACAAGACCCCGCGCGAAGTCGCGGCCATCTGGCAAGATCCCGACGACCACCTAACACCCGCGGCCTGACTGACAACACCGACGGGGGTCCAGGCCAGAACACCGACGGGGTCCAGGCCACTTCGGCTTCGAGGATCGCGTAGGAGTAGTTCAGGATTGCGTGAACCGGACTGGTCGCTTTCCTCGCGCGCTTCTTGTCTTCTGCTGTGGAGGTGCGCGGGCCGGCGGTCTGCCAGTGATCGGGAAGACGCCTGCGCCATGAGGTGTCGAAGCGGACGGGGTGCTTGGCCCAGGTCTGCCAGTAGTTCCGCCCCGCTGAGGATTCGACCTGGCGTAGCTCCCCCACCGTCATCGACGGGTCGAGCGCGGCGGCGTACTCGCGGATGGACTGGCCGCGGCCGGGGCGGCATACGAGGAGCTTGTGACGTTATGAGCTGGGTGTAGGCCCCTCTCGGGGGGCAACACCACAGATGTCACGGAAGCCGTGAGAGCGTTATGTGACCTGGAACCTTCTCGAAGAACAACGTCGATGGCGAGTACACGGGCCAGACGTCGGGTCCGGCACGAGGCGCGGAACCGAACCTGAAGCGGAGGAGGTACCTGGCGCGCGCGGGCTTCTCGTCGCGATTCAACCACAGGTAGTTAAGCCTGTACACCACCCGGCTCAGCAGGCCGGCCTTAGAGATGCGCTCGTTGATCAACGGGATCACGTGGCGGCGGTCGGAGAACTGCTCGACAAGGGCGCAGTCGCAGAAGTAGGCGACGGTCCCGACTTCGCCGTCGTTCTCCACCGTGGCGTTGCCGACTCGCTTGCGCAGCGCAAGACCGACCCGGGCGTACTCGCTTGCGGTCGCGAAGTTGGTGGTGATCGCTGGTGCGGACCAGGGGACGCCCTGCGTCAGGTCACGCGTTAGGTTCGCGCCCACCAGCAGTGATATCACGCCGAGTAGCAGAGCCGGGATCGCGGGACGCAACCGGTCTCGCTCGCGCGCTCGCTTCAGCCAGACGCCGGCGGCGATGACGAGGAACATCGACAACGAGGCCATCGGCGGGACGTAGTACCAGTGGTAGGGAGGGACGTCGAGTACCGCGAACTGCAGGTAGTACGCCACTCCTCCGGCGCCGAGCGCAACCGCCGGCCCGATCGCGGGTAGCCGGTGGGATGGCTCCCAGCGTACGGACGTCCGCGCGACCAGCCACACCACCAGGACGAGCACGCCGATGGTCGCCGGCAGGAAAGCAGCCGCGACCATGTTCTCGCGTCGCGTGAAGTACAGAACTGGACTGACGATGAAGCTGAAGTCGAACCAGTGCTGCTGCGATGCGGTCTTGATCAGCAGGGTGTCGGGGACAGCTGAGCCGAAGAAGATCCAGCTGAACAGGAACCAGGGCGCGGCGACCAAGACGGCAACGCCCAAGCTGCGCCGCCAGCAACGGCGCACGATCGGCGCGGAGGCGGCGAGCAGCACCACGAAGTCCAGAAGGTCAAGCCGGCAGAGCAGAGTGAGACCAGCGATCACGCCGAACCAGACCGGTCGTTCCTCCAGCGCCGTTGCCAGGAGCAGGATGAGAAGCGCCGGGATGAGGAGTACCTCCAGCCCGACGGACGAGAGCAGAAACGGGTTTACGAGCACCACCGCCACGCCCAACGCGGCCAGCCACATCGGCAGCTGCCATACGCGGATGATTCTGGTCCACCCCCACGCCATCACCACCACCGACGCGACCGACAGGATGCCCAGCGCGAGCACGGGATGCACGCCGCCGAGGACCCTGGTCAACGCGCTCAGCGCGCCGAGCAGCGCGACATTGAGCGGGGAGGTGGCGCTGTTAGAGAACTCTTGCGGGATCAATCCCCAGTGCAGATGGAGCGCCAGGTTCTTCGCGTACGCGAGCGTGATGTACGAGTCATCGATCAGGCTGCCGCGGACAAGCAGGAAGAGCCCCAGCATCGCCAGTCCGCTTGCGGCGATCAGGATGGCCTCGCGGAGGCATCGATCGAGATCTCCCGAACGGCCTTCGTCGACCCGATCCGGTGCGAGAGATCCGACGGCTCCATCTGATCTCAGACGCCGAGTCGCGCGCCTGAGGCGAAACACCAGACGAGTCTAGGCCTTATGCGGCTGACGACGACGGTCACCCCGCTCGGAGGCAGCTCGGTCGGGCCGGTATTGCGGCCACCGCAGACGGCATCGATCCGTCCTCGCCCGAACGGCTACCTTGCGTCCTTGCCCGGCGTTGATACACCCCCGGGAAGGTCGGAGACGATCCCGAAGCTCGAGGTGGCCCACCGACCGCTCGGCGGGTTACGCTCGGTGCTTCCCGCTCTCTGGCGTACGGCGCGTCCGCGGCAGTGGGCCAAGAACGTCTTGATCGCCGCCGCTCCGATAGCGGCGGGCGCCGCTAGTCACGACCAGGTCCTCTGGCGGACGCTGGCCGCATTTGTCGCGTTTTGCCTGGTCTCGAGCGGCACGTACTTCTTGAACGACGCCAGCGACGTGGAGGCCGACCGCAGCCATCCGGTCAAGCGTGATCGTCCGATCGCCGCGGGCCTTGTATCGGTGCGCCTCGCACTAAGGGTCGGCCTCGCGTGTCTGGCGGGTGGGCTCGCCGTGGGCTTCATGGTCAACTGGCAGTTCGGCGCGATCGTCGGCGGGTACGTCGCGCTCACCGGCGCTTACACGTTCCGGCTCAAGCAGGTGCCGGTTCTGGACATCGTGATCGTCGCTGCAGGTTTCTTCATTCGCGCGATGGCCGGAGGCTTGGCCACCGACATTCCGATCTCGCGCTGGTTCGCGATCGTCACCGGGTTCGGGCCGCTCTACATGGTTGCCGGCAAGCGCTACGCCGAGCTCGTGGCCCTCGGGCCAGACGCGGCCCGCGCGCGCTCGACGCTCGCCGCTTACACCAAGGGCTACCTCACGCAGATCATGACGATTGCGGGCGGCGTCACGATCCTCGCGTTCTGCCTGTGGGCCTTCGAGGGGCGTGCCGGCCATCCGGCCTCCACGTGGACGACGCTGTCGATCATCCCGGTCGTGATCGCCATAATGCGCTACGGGCTGTTGATCGAGCAGGGACACGGCGAGGAGCCGGAGGAGATCGTCCTCGGCGACCGCCAGCTTCAGATCCTCGCCCTTGCCTTCCTGGTTCTCTTTGTCATCGGCGTCTATCTCTGAATCGGCGGACCCGGGCGCGGGCGAGACCCGGCTGCTGACCGGCTGGGGACGCACCGCCCCGACGCGGGCGCTCGTGCTCGCGCCCTCCTCCGCGGATGAGGTCGCGCGTGCGCTGGCCGAGTCCGACGGCCGTGGCGTGGTCGCCCGGGGACTGGGCCGGAGCTACGGTGACTGCGCCCAGAACGCCGGCGGTCGAGTGCTCGACATGACGTGCCTGAACCGCGTGGAGGCGATCGACCTTGAGGGGGGGACGGTAACGGTCGGCGCGGGCGCGAGCCTCGACCGGCTGATGCGCCTTCTCGTCCCGCTCGGATGGTTCGTGCCGGTCAGCCCGGGAACGCGCGAGGTAACCGTCGGAGGCGCCATTGCCTGCGACATCCACGGCAAGAATCATCACCGCGACGGCTCGTTCGCCATGCACGTCGAGGCGTTCACGCTCCAGACGCCGGGCGGGAAGCGGCTCGATGTCAATCGGGAGTCCGCCCCCGACGCGTTCGCGGCTACGGCGGGTGGGATGGGGATGACCGGCGTCGTGACTAGCGCAACGTTGCGATTGATCCCCATCGAGACGAGCCGAATCCGCGTCGACACCGAGCGTGCGCGCGACCTCGAGCACCTGCTCGAGCGGATGGACGCACGTGACGACGAGTACCGCTACTCCGTGGCCTGGGTCGACTGCTTGGCACGTGGTGCGCGGCTCGGCAGGGGCGTCCTCACCCGCGGAGACCATGCCGTCAGGGACGAGCTGCCCGGGGCGGCGCGCGCTGATCCCCTGGCCTATGCGCCGCGCGAGCGCCTGGCAATGCCGTGGGCGCCTCCTGGACTGCTCAATCGCGCCGCAATTGCGGGCTTCAACGAGCTGTGGTACCGCCGCGCTCCATACGACGAGCGCGGAGCGATCAAGCCAATCGCCTCGTTCTTCCATCCCCTCGACGGGGTCCGATCGTGGAACCGGCTCTACGGGCCGCGTGGGTTCGTCCAGTACCAGGCGGTTGTCCCGTTCGGCGCCGAGGATGCGCTGCGCACGATGCTCGAGCGCCTGAGCGCAGCGGGCACGGCGTCGTTCCTGGCGGTGCTCAAGCGCTTTGGCGAGCAGGAAGGCCTCCTGTCGTTCCCAATGCCGGGTTGGACGCTCACGCTGGACATACCCGCCGGCCTGAGTGGGTTACCGGCTCTACTCGACGGGCTCGACGAGCTGGTGGCGTCGGTCGGTGGACGGGTGTACCTGGCCAAGGACGCGCGCCTACGGCCGGATTTGTTGGCTGCCATGTACCCACGCCTGGATGAATGGCGAGCGATTCAATCGAGGCTCGACCCGAAGAGCGTGATGCGGTCCGACCTCACACGCCGCTTGCCGCTGCTGGACCCGTAGGCTGCCACGAATGCGCGACGGCGTTGGCTCACCGCAGAGCATCCTTCTGCTCGGCGGAACGTCCGAGATCGGGTTGGCGATCGTCCGTGCGCTCGTGGAGGATCGTGCCCGCACAGTGGTCCTCGCCGGACGCGATAGCGACGGCATGGAACGCGCGGCCAGAGACCTCCGCGCGCGTGGTGCTCGCACGGTCAAGGTGCGGGCCCTCGAGGCGACCCGCACGGACGAGCACTCGGCCCTGGTCCAGGCCGCCTTCGCGGACGGGGACGACGTCGACGTGGTCGTGATGACGCTCGGCATCTTGGGAGACGATGCAAGGTCTCAGCGCGAGCCGGAGGCCGCCGCGGAAGTATTGAACACGAACCTCGTTGGCCCTGTCGCACTTCTGGTGGCGGTATCCCAGCAGCTCCAGCGCCAGGGGCACGGCACGGTGGTCGTGCTCTCGTCGGCGGCGGGCGTGCGGGTGCGCAAGTCGAACCTCGTCTACGGCTCCTCCAAGGCGGGACTCGACGGGTTCGCCCAGGGCCTCGGGGACTCGCTGGCCGGCACGGGCGTCGACGTCCTCGTCGTGCGCCCTGGATTCGTGCACACGAAGATGACCGCTGGGCTGGAGGCCCCACCGCTGTCGACGACGGCCGAGCGCGTCGCGAGCGACGTGGTGGCCGGCATACGTCGGAGGGCGCATACCGTTTGGTCGCCTGGAGCCCTGCGTTGGGTGATGCTGGTTCTGCGACTGCTGCCGCGCGCGGTCTTCCGCCGACTGCCGATCTGACAGGCCATGTTCGCGCGCGCATCGCCCAGCATCTCCGACAGGATGCTCCCGGGCCGCGGCTCGGTCTCGCTGTCGACGTGGATGGCTCCGGCGTGCGGGCCGGTGGCGACCACCAGCGCGATCTGGTCGCCGATGATGAGGGGCGAGGTCAGCGTCGCGCCGGTCTCGGTCGTGCGTGCGATCGTGCTGGAGGAACGTCGCGAGCAGCCGTAGAAGCGCCAGCTCGAGCATGAGCTCTACCGTCGGCGGCGCTTCCGTATGAGGGCGTAGATCTACCAGTCTCAGTGCGCGGCTTGGACACTTTCTCAGACGCTCACGGCCCCTTCTGTGTACTTCACCTAGCGGTTCCCTTCGGGCTCTGCCGATGTGCACATTGAGTTCGAAGAAGACGGAAAGCGTTACCGCGCTGGGGGGTCGAGCAGTTCGCGTAACCCTACGTCAGAGCCGTCCAAGGCAAGAGCACCCGACGGATCCAGTCGAGATCCATACCAAACTCATACCCCCACGCCAGGGAGCCTGCCGCGCACGGTCTCAGCAGGGGGGACAAAATCCGGCGGCTCCCTCCTAACCCCCCAAAGGCCTGGGGTGAGCTCCGCTCGCGCCTAATGCGAAATGAAGGGGTCCCCGGTTCGAGTCCGGGTTTCGGTTTGGGCCTTCTGCACGGCCCGGGAGCGGGGGAGCGTCCTTCGGGGGTCCATTGATGGCCGCGGCGTCCCGCGTCCTCGCCTCGCCGCCCCGATCCGGTCTTCAGCGGCGTCGGCGCGGCGATCGAAGCTCCGGCCAATGCGACGGGCGCTCTCGCGCCATCGGACCTCGTAGCGGCCGGACCGCCTCTTGCGAACGCTCATGTGGGTTAGAGGACGCTGCGAGTTAGCCGTACTGATCATCGGACTCGGTTCCGGTGTCTGAGCTACCGTCCGTGCATGGTTCGAGACGAACTCATTCGATCGGGAGCGCGAGCCATCGCCGAAGCGGCCGGATGCCCCGCTCGCGTGCTCCTGTTCGGGTCCCGAGCGCGCGGAGAGGCGGCGCCCGACAGCGATGTTGACCTCCTCGTGGTCATGCGAGAAGTCGAAGACCGGTTCGCCGAAAGCGCTCGACTTGCGCGCCTAGCCGGCGAGCTTCAGCTCCCGGCTGACGTCATCGTGGTGAGCGAGGCGCAAGCTGAAGACTGGGGTGCTGTGAGAGGCACGATGCTGCACGACGCGCTGGTAGAGGGCGAGCTTCTTGCCCAGACGTGATGGGCAGGACCTGGCGCGCGTTCTGGCCGCGAAGGCGGGCCGGGGACGAAGCCGCGCTCGAGCGACTTGTGGGCGACGCCAGAGTGCCGGACGAAGTTGTCGCCTTCCATGCGCAGCAGGCCGTGGAGAAGCGCATCAAGTCGGTACTCGCTCATCTCGAGGTGCCCTTCGAACGAACTCACAACATCGCTCGGAAGCTCAGTATTGGTGGCTCGGTTCCGTGTTGGGCGTAGAAGCGATCAAGCAGCGCACCCACCTCGGGGTCGATGACCCAGCGTCGAGCCAGCTCCTCGGCCGCCGACCACGCGACTTGCCGGCGCTCGTCACTCAGCGCGCGCAGCAACACAAGCCGCGCCTGATCGAGCACGCCGCAAGCGCTCGCGAGCTCGGCGAGGCAGTGCACAGCCGCACGCGCGACCCACTCGTCTTCGTCGTGGATCGCGGCGGCCAACAAGACCATGCCGCCCGCATCACCGAGGCGACCTATTCCTTCAACGCCCGCCTGGCGCACCCGCCAATCAGGGCTGCGAAGCGTCTCGCGGAGACGGGCCGGCAACTCAGTCATCAGTTGAGCGGCTGTATTTCTCGCTCGGGAACCGCACCAGTCGATAAGTGAACGGGTCGCCACCGCCGTCGATCACGTAGATCACCGACCCGTCCTGGCGCCGGCACCTCAACCACAGTGGGCTGCCCTCGCCGGCGAACAGGCAGGCGCCGTCCTCTTGGCGCTCGAAGTCCTCGGCGCGGTAGAGCCCCCAGTCAATCCAGTCGCCCTCGGGCGTGAGGCACTCGAGGACGAACTCCTCGGGCATGTCGATGTCGATGAACCGGATGGGCACGACATCATCGAACCAAACGATCGGTGAGCGCACAATGGCGCGCCGCCAGCCGTGCCGGTCGTGGCCGAACCGAGTTGTCCGATGATCATCGAGCCCCCTGACGCGACCCTCCTTCCGCTTTGCATGGTGGCTGTTGCGTAAAGCGGCGGATCTGTCCGTGTCGGTGGGGACGATTCGGGGATGGGACTGGCCTGGTCCCTGTGTGCGTTGTCGGTTCAGGCCGCGGGGGTTAGGTGGTCGTCGGGATTTTGCCTGATGGCGGCGACTTCGCGCGGGGTCTTGTAGGCCAGCCGGCTGTGGGGCCGGTGGTGGTAGCGGTCGATGTAGCCGCTAATGACTTCGCGGGCGTCGTCGACGGTCTCGAACTCTTCTCTCCAGATGCAGCGTTCTTTGAGCTTTGAGAACCAGGACTCGATGAACGCTTGGCTCTCGGGGTCGCGGTAGCCGCCGCGGCGGTGCGTGACCTCGAGCTCGGCGAGCCGGGCGCGGAACGCGCGGGAGGTGTAGGCGGTGGCGTTGTCGCTGCCCAGGACGAGGGTCCCGGGCTCGATCCGGCGGTCCTCGACGGCCTGCTCGAGGACCGCAGTGGCTTCTTGGTGGCGGCAGCGGACGTCGAGGCTCCAGCCGGTGATCTCGCGGGTGCAGCAGTCGATGATCGCGTTCAAGTAGCTCCAGCCGTGCTCGGCGGTCCAGACCGAGGTCATGTCCATGTGCCAGAGCTGATCGGGGCGCTCGACTCGGAAGGCCAGGGCGGCGACCATCCGGGTGCCGTCGGTCGGGTTCTCCCGGGCGACCTCCAAGATCACCCGGTCTGCCTCAGAGAGCGGCCTGCGGTGGCCGCGCGGCGGCCGCTTCGGCCGCCGGTAGAGAGCCTGCCGGCTGATGCCGGCGACGCGCGCCACGGTGGCGGCCGGACGCCCGGCCGCCACCAGCTCGCGGGAACGGGCGACGCGCTCGGTCACTCCCATCCCCGCAAGAGTTCCCCCGAGACTTCGAGCTCCATCGTCTTCTTGCCCAGCGTCCGCGCCAGCCGGGCGTTCTCGCGCCGCAGCTCATCGAGCTCGGTGCGCTCGGTCTTGCCCGCGAGCTTCTCCGCCCCGCCGGCGAGGAACTGCTCGCGCCACCGGCGCAGCAGCGTCTCGGAAATGTCGCGCTCGCGCGCGAGCTCGGCGATCGTCTTGTGGCCCTTCAAAGCCGCGAGCACGAGCTCGGTCTTCTGCTGGGCGCTGAACTTCCGGTAGGTGCGTCGCTCAGACACAGATCCTCCTGCGTAGTCGAGCGGCCCATGCTCGGCGGCCGACCGGACGTGAGAAGCGCCTCCGCCTCGCCCTCCGGACTCGGCTCCGACGCTTCTCACGCCGATCAAAACCGCACTAGCAACCTGTCAACGCTTCACCGGGGACCAGGCCAGTGGGAGGCGTCGATGAAGACGCGTCATTGTTTGGGTGCGATGACGGGCGTGGGGTCTTGACCGCCGCGTATGGGCGCGCCGTTGAGGTCGTCGAGTAGGTCTTGGAGCGCCCAGCACATCGCTTCGAAGCGCTCGCGTCCGATCCGCTTGGCGTAGTTGGCTTCGATGCGGGCGATGATCGCGCGGCCGGTGCGGATCGCGTCCCAGCCAGCGGGTGTGAGTGCGACGAGCTTTGCGCGCCCGTCGCTGAGGTCGGGCCTGCGCTCGAGGAGTCCTTGAGCTTCGAGCTCGTCGACGAGCTCGGCCATCGACGGGCGCGCGATCCCTGCCCATGCGGCGAGGTCGGTAAGTCGGGTTCCCTCGGCTTTGATGTTGCCGAACACGTGCAGGTGGCTCATCCGGAGCTCGACCCCGGCGTCTTTGGCCGCGAGGTCGGCCTCGGCGAGGAGCTGCTCGCGGAAGACGCGCAGGTGATGGCCGAGGAGCTGGCCGATCGGGAGCCGTCGATCTGTGTTTGACGTGACCATGATGTTTAGGTAACCTTAGCTTCGGTAGCCTAACTATTGGAGCGAATCATGGCAAACGCCGGCGACATCCATAACCCAGTGACCGGACAGCGCCTGACCTACCTCGCGACAGCGCGCGACACCAACGGGGAGGTGTGCCGCGCGGAGGGCGCCTTCCCGCCGGGTGGGTTTGCCGGGGTGCAGCACATCCATCCCCACCAGGACGAGCACTTCGAGGTGCTCGCGGGGCTAGCGGCGTTCGACGTCAACGGCCAGCGCCACGTCCTCGGCGCCGGGGAAACGATCGATGTCCCGGCGGGGACACGGCACACGTTCGCAAATGGGGGCGAGGACGAGATGCGAGTCATGGCCGAGTTCCGCCCGGGACTCGAGAGCACCGACCGGTTCTACGAGCTGTACTTCGGATTCGCGCAGCAACGGCGAGTCAACACGAAGGCGATGCCGGGGCTGCTTGACATCGCGACCGTCTGGCCGCTGACCTCCGAGCACGCCGTCCTCGCAACGCCGCCCGCCTGGGTGCAGCACGCCCTGTTTCGCGCGCTCGCGCCGATCGCCCGGATCGCCAACCGCGAGCCGCCGACCTGCGAGCGAACCCCCCGGCCGCGCCCGGAGGGTGACACCGACAAGCTCGAGCCCGTCGCCGCGGGGTTGCAGAGCTGATGGCCACGATCGAGCTCGTCGCCTCGGCCGACATCCAAGCGGCACCAGAGCGAATCTGGGAACTGGTATGCGATACGAGCCGCTACTCCGAATGGGTTGCGGGGACCGATGCAGTGACCCGCACCGACGGGCCAGCCAGCCTCGGCTCGACCTACGCCGAGATAAACCCGATCCTCGGGCCCTGGAAAGCCAAGACCACGTGGACCGTCGTTGAGTTCGATCCGCCTCGCCGCCAAGTGCACCGCACCGAGGACATCCCGATCGCCAGCGAGTTCGTGGTGGTCATGGAAGTCGCACCAGCAGGCGATGCCAGCACGGTAATGATCACGCTGCGCGCTACCTCTTCGCTCGGACCGCTTGGCGCCGGCCTGTTCGCGGTCCTCAAGCCCCAGACACGACGCGACAACGAACGGAGCGTGCGCAACCTCGCCGAGCTCGCGAGCCGCGAACTCTCGCAGCAGTGAGCGCCGACCGCCGTCGCTCCCTGCTTTCGTCACCTCGCTGCCACTCACAGCTGAGCGCCGGCGCCCTGCTTCGCGCTCGCCGGAGGGAAGACCAGGGTGCTGACGGCATCCCTCCTATTCGCCACGAGCAGGTCTCCCGCGGTTGCCGCAAGAGGGACGTGCGGCTGACCTCGAGCAGCCGGCAGCACATGGAGACCGGGGTGCGGGCCACCCGGCACGAGCGACCTAACCGTGGGCCGCGGCACCTCGTGCGCGTTTGCGCAAAACGTCAGGGACGCATATGACTCGAGCGGCGCCAGTGGCGGTTCGATCAGCCTCGATGTCTACAGCCCGACGACCCAGCGGACGTACTCGATGTACTGCATCGCTGGCTCTCCACATCACTGCACCGGGGGCAACGACGCCTCGGTCGCGTTCCCCTAGGTCCCGCCTCCCGAAGTTCCACGCGCGGAACACCGGCCGGTCCGGAGTGGACACCCGCCCGCCGGGCGTCGCGCGCGCGGTGCCCCTACCGATGCTCCGGATTCTCAAAGCCCGGCCGCTCGCCTGCGTCCCACTCTGAGCGCTGGTTTCCGTAGGCCGGGAAGCCGCCGGCGTCCCTGAGCAGGCGCGCCATGTGCAGGAGGTTCCACGTGAGGAACGTCGTGTTGCGGTTCGTGAAGTCGTTCTCGGGCCCGCCGGAGCCTTCGTCGAGGTAGCTTGGTCCTGGTCCGGCCTCGCCGAGCCAGGCCGAGTCGGCCTGGGGTGGGATGGTGAAGCCGAGGTGCTGGAGCGAGTAGAGGACGTTCATGGCGCAGTGCTTCGCGCCGTCCTCGTTGCCGGTGACGATGCAGCCCCCGACGCGCCCGTAGTACCCGTACTGGCCGCGGTCGTTCAGCTCGGAGCTGTTGCCGTAGAGCCGCTCGATGACGCTCGTACACACGGATGACTTCTCGCCGAGCCAGATCGGCGTGAGGACGACGAGGATGTCCGCGGCCATGACCTTCTCGTAGATCACGGGCCACTCGTCGCGCTCCCAGCCGTACTCGGTCATGTCCGGGTAGACGCCCGTGGCGATGTCGTGGTCGACGGCGCGGATGACCTCGACGGATACGCCGAGGCGCTCCATCGTCGCGATCGAACGATCGGCGAGCCCCTGGGTGTGGGATCGCTCGGGAGAACGCTTGAGGGTGCAGTTGACGTACACCGCGCGCAGGTCGGCGAAATCCCGTCCGGCGGTTTCGCAGAGTTGCTCCTCCTTGGCGGTCAGGCCCGTCATGCGAGCACCGAGCCTAACGCCGAAGCGGCAGGTTTCGCCGACGTCCGTCCTACCAGCGCCGACCGCCTCCTGCGAGATGATGCGCCGGGACGGACTTCGACGATACGGAGCTCAAGCGGCTCGAGGCCGAGAACGCCGAGCTGCGCGAGCGGCTCGCGAGCATGGCGCGCACAGACGAGCTCACCGGCTTGCCGAACCGGAGGGCCTGGAACCAGGAGCTGCTGAGCGAGACATCGCGCGCCAACCGCCGCGACCAGTCGCTTGCCGTCGTCGTGCTCAACCTCGACCGCTTTCAGGTCTTCAACGACGACCACGGCGCCCAGGCCGCAGACGCGCTGCTGAGGGAGACGGGGGCGAGTGGCGGCTCGCTCTTCGCACGAGCGACTTCATCGCGCACTTCGGGGGAGATGAGTTCGCCGTGCTCCTCCCCGACTGCCCGCCTGTGCAGGCCGTCGCGGTGCTCGAGCGGCTGCTGGCCTACCTCCCGTCACAGCAGACCTGCTCGGCCGGCATCGCCCACTGGGAGCGCGGCGAATCGCCGGGGGCGGTCGTTGCGCGGGCCGGTCAGGCTCTAGGGCAGGCCAAGGCCGGCGGAGGCAACCGCGCGGTCACCGCGGACTACGTGCCGCAGAACGTGCGGTAGGCGGCGCCGAAGTCCTCCGGCGCGGGCGTCGCGTAGGCCTCGAGCCCGGGGCGCTCTTCAAACGGCCGCGACACGACCTCGACCAGCCGCTGGAACGGCTCGAGGTCGCCGGCCGTGGCCGCAGCCAGAGCCTCCTCGACGAGGTGGTTGCGCGGTATGTAGACGGGATTGACCCGGTCCATCTCCTCCGCGACCGCTTGCGGGTCGCGGCCTGCACGAGCCAGCTCGGCCCGCCAGCGTTCGGCCCACGCGTCAAACGCTTCCGGGGCCGCGAAGAGTGAACGCGCGCGCAGATCATCTCCGCGCGCGACCGGCGACAGCGACCGGAAGAACGACGTGAAGTCGACCTGCTCTGCGCGCAGCAGCTCGAGCATGTCGTTGACCACCGCTTCGTCGGCAGGTTCGCCTCCCACGAATCCGAGTTTTGCTTGCATCCGCTCACCCCAAGCTGCCTGGTAGCGCCCCACGAACGACTGCAGCACCTCGGTGGCCGCCGCGATCGCCTTCTCCTGGTCCTCGCCGAGCAGCGGCAGCAGCGCCTCGGCCAGCCGCGCGAGGTTCCACTGCGCGACGGCCGGCTGGTTGCCGTAGGCGTAGCGGCCGCCGTGGTCGATCGAGCTGAACACCGTCGCGGGGTCGAACGCCTCCATGAACGCGCACGGGCCGTAGTCGATCGACTCGCCGGAGATCGTCATGTTGTCGGTGTTCATCACGCCGTGGATGAAGCCGACGCACATCCACTTGGCAATCAGCGCTGCCTGCATCGCGACGACGCGCTCAAAGAGCGCGAGGTAAGGGTTGTCCGCCGCGGCTGCGTCGGGGTGGTGGCGGGCGATCGCGTAGTCGGCCAGGCGCCGCAGGAGCTCGGGATCGCCTTGTGTGGCCGCGTACTGAAACGTGCCCACGCGCAGGTGGCTCGACGCGACCCGGGTGAGCACGGCGCCGGGAAGCATGGTCTCGCGCGCGACCTGATCGCCGGTGGTCGCCACGGCGAGCGCGCGGGTGGTGGGTATGCCGAGCGCGTGGATCGCCTCCCCGATCACGTACTCGCGCAGCATCGGGCCGACCGCGGCCCGACCGTCGCCTCCGCGCGCGAACGGAGTGCGCCCCGAGCCCTTCAGGTGCAGGTCGCGGCGCCGGCCGTGCGTGTCGATCACCTCGCCGAGTAGAAGCGCCCGGCCGTCGCCGAGTCGCGGCGAGAACCCGCCGAACTGGTGCCCGGAGTAGGCCTGGGCGACCGGGGATGCACCCTCGGGCGTGGCGTTGCCGGCGAGGACGGCCACTCCGTCCGGTGACCGCAGAGCGCCGGGGTCGAGCCCGAGCTCGAGGGCCAGGTCCTCGTTTAGCGCCAGCAGCTGCGGAGCCGACGCGGGCGCGGCCTGCCACGGCTCGTACAGGCCCGCGAGCTCGCGGACGTAGGAGTTGTCCCACGCGAACACCGGGGGGGCGGTTGCGCTCACCCTCCCAAGGCTAGCCCTGAACCAGCAGTTGGCACGCCGCCTGGGTTTCGGTAAGTTGCTCGGATGAGGGAGTGGCGGATGCGGCTGTTCTTCGCAGCGGCGCTGATTGGCGCGCTGGTGATACCGGCGCTGGCGGGCGCGCACATCGAACGCGCGTCCTACTTCCCGGATCCGCGTCCCGACACGTCCGTACATCCCGCTGCCGGCGGTGCGGTTCCGAAGGCCCGCTCGCTGAGCTCGGCGTTGCTGGCTCGCCCGGCCGGCGTCACGCGCGTCGTGTGCCAGCCCGACTCGATGAAGCGGCTGCATCGCGACATCGTCGGCGCCCGGCGCGGCTATTCGCTGCGCCCGACCGATCGCCGCCGGCTGTCGGCGGCGGCGGCCCGACGTTTCGCGCGCATCAACCGGGCGCTGGCCAAGCGCTGTACCTACCGGTCGATCCAGGCCGCGGTCAACGCTTCGCACAACAACGACCGAGTCGTCGTGATGCCGGGTTACTACACCGAGCCGAAATCTCGCAAGACGAAGACCCATGACCCGGGCTGCGCGAAGTACGGCCAGGGCAACGATCGCGGGCAGACCGGGGCCGTGTCCTACTCCTACCAGTCGCACTGCCCCAACGACCAGAACCTGATCGCCGTGATCGGGCGCGCCGTGGGCAAAGGACAGGATCCGCAGCCGCCCCGGGAGGATCGTCACAACATCCCCAACCTCGGGCGCTGCATCCGGTGCAACCTCCAGATCGAGGGCTCGGGGCCGGCACCCGACGACGTGGTGGTGGAGGCTGGGCGCTTGAAGTCGGGCGACCACGGTCCTATCGGAGCGGTCAAGGACGTCGGCATCCGCGCCGACCGGGCCGACGGGTTCGTACTGCGCAACGTGAAGGTGCGCCACGCGGGCGAGCACGACGTCTACGTCCTCGAGTCCGACGGCTATCTGCTCGAGCGGCTGAAGACCTTCTACGGCGGCGAGTACGGAGTGCTCACCTTCGTCGAGGATCACGGGCTGATGCAGGACTGCGAGGCGGCCGGCAACGGCGACTCGGGGCTCTACCCGGGCGCGGCGGCCGACACGGGCGACCAGGTCGTCGCCCCCGACCACCGCCGCTACAACCAGGAGATCCGCCGGTGTGACTCGCACCACAACGCCTCCGGCTACTCGGGCACCGACGGCAACGCCGTCCACATCGACCACAACAACTTCTACGACAACGCGCTCGGGTTCACCACCGACGTGTTCACCGCCTCCGGACACCCGGGCTTCCCGCAGGACTCCGACCTGGTCGAGAACAACCGTTTCTACTCGAACAACTTCAACCCCTACGTGGCGGGGTCCGACGTGGAGCCCTCCGTGCCGGTGCCGGTGGGGACCGGCATGTGGATCGCGGGCGGCAATCACAACACCATCCGCAACAACCGCTTCTACGACAACTGGCGGCGCGGGACAATGCTCTTCGCGGTTCCCGACTCCCTGGTGTGCACGCCGCCCGAACATCAGGCGGGTTGCGACTCGAAGAAGCTGTCGACCTCGTTCAACAACCACTACTACGGGAACATCATGGGGGTCGCGCCGGGCGGCGCGAAGAAGCTCAACGGCACCGACTTCTGGTGGGATTCGTTCGCGGGTAACACCGGCAACTGCTGGTACGGCAACGTCCCCGCGGCCGGCAAGTCGATCACGTCCTCGCCGGCGTCGCTGCCCGGCTGCGCCAACGGGACGAACCCCGGCTCCAGCGTCGGCGTCACCTACGGGCCCAACGAGGCCGAGCTGCTCGACTGCTTTGCCGACGTGTCGAACGGCACCCGCAACTGCCCGTGGTTCCACACGCCGCCCCGTCCCGAGGGGTAGCGCGCGGGCGCATCGCCGCCTCCGGCGTGGTGGCCGCAGCCCTCTGGCTCGCGGCCTGTGGCGGATCCTCGAAGCCCCCGACAGCCGCGGCTGGCCCCCCGGCCAAGGCCCCACAGGCAAAGGACGTGAGCTGCGCGTACTGGCGCGTCGTCGACCGGCCGGAGCGCTTGAGTGTCATCCGGGAGATCCGGTCGTTCGCCGGCGGTCCGGTCGGCTCTCCCTCAGGACACGGGGCGGTCCTGCCGGAGCCGACGGCCTACCGGGTGTTCGACGGATACTGCGCGCAGAGCTTCGCGACGCACTTCAAGCTCTACAAGCTCTACACCCGGGCCGCCGCCTTCGGCGGCCGCTGATCGGACACATCCGCAATCAGCAACCAGGTTGATGACCGTCCACAGAAATCCGAACGCGACGGAGCATCTTGACGACGTCGGCGCTGATGGCGTTGGGCAGCTCGTTCATGGCAAACCACGCGGCGCGCGCGAGCTCGCCGGCGTCGGGATCGACGCGCCGGGATGCCAGCTCGGCATGCATGCAAGTGGTGACGTGCAGCCCGGTGCGAGACCGGCTCCGGCTGGAGTGAACGGCTCGCCACCCGCTCAGCCGGCGGCCGAGCTCCTCCTCCATCTCGCGCTCCGCGGCATCCTCGGCGCTCTCTTTGCTCTGGCGCAGGCCTCCGGGCAACGTCCACTGTTCCTGGTCGCGGTAGGTGTGGCGGACGAGCAGCACCTCGTCGCGATGGGTGATGACGCACGCCACTGACCGCGTGCGCGGACGCGCGATCAGCCGGTAGCCGTTGAAGATGGGGAGCGCCAGCCGGTAGAGGACGCGGCGCGCGCGATCTCGGCTTCCGGGCTGCGCATTGACCTCGGCACGCGGGCGAACCAAACCTCCGTCACGGGTACGCTCGGCTCCACCCTCGGTGGAGGTGGCGGCTGGCTGACCTGGGTGACGACCGACTCACACCGCCCGTCAATTCAGATCCAAGCCCTCGAAGACGGAATCAAGCCGGAAGTGGCGCTCAGCCCGCCCGATACTGGGACGGCGCTGCCTGGACCACGCGCTCAATACCTGCCGGCGCCGGATTTGATCTTGCGGTCGGACTACGCGATCTGACTGGCGCAGGCGGGTCGCGAGGTGCTTGCCGCTGCGCTTCTGCTCGCGGCCTTGGGTCTTGAGTTGGCGGGCGAGTTTGTCCAGGCGCATCGGCCCGAAGATCCGTTGCTCGAAGAACTGCTCGACGAGGGGGAGGAGCGCGTCTTCGCGGAGGTAGATCCATTTCTGGTCTGCGTGAACCTCGACGGCGGCGCTGTCGCCGTAGCTCGCTCCGTAGGAGCAGGCGTAGTAGTGGTGGCCCTGCTTACGCCGCGCATGTGGTCATCACCGTTCTGGCTGCACGTGTTTCGTCGTTGCCAGGACCGCCGTCGAGATGATCGTTGCCGTCGTGGCCGCTGATGTCGTCGCTGCCGCTGGTGCCGGTCACGCCTTTGGCGGAAAGGGGGTTAGGGCGCTCCGGGGGGTCGGATGACCCGTTCGCAGTCGTAGATGCCTTCTTGAGCGTCGACGATCGCCGTGTCCTCACCGGGCCCGCACTCGATCGTGTCGGGCGCTCCGGTGCGAGCGTAGATCACGTCGTTGCCGCTGCCGTCCGCCAGCTTGTTCTCCCCCGACCCCGCGAAAAGCCTGTCGTTACCCGGCCCGCCCTCGATGACATCGTTACCGGGACCGCCGCGCAGCACGTCCTTCCCCGGCCCGCCTGAGAGATCATCGTTACCGGGGCCACCGTCCAGCCGATCGTTGGTTGCCGCCCCCGCGATCGTGGTGGCCGCAACTTACGTTCGGACGATCGCTCAGCGGTCAGCAGGCGCGTGCTCGTCGAGTGCAGATCGCAGCAGGTCCTGCGCCGTTCTGCGCATCAAAGTGACGGCTTCGGTACGGCTGAGCCCTGTGACGTCCGTATACCAGACGAGTACCTCGATGCCGAGAACCGCTGCGATCGAGTGAACGAGTTGTTCGAGCTCGCGACCGGAGAATTGGGCGCGAAGCGGGAACGAGAGCGTCTTTGACCCAGTGGGTCAGTCCACGAACGACCTGAGGGCTTGGAGGTCGTGCCAAGGGGTCCGTGGCGATCGACCTCGGCCAGCGGCGCGTTTCACGCCGGTCCGCGGACCGCGGAGACGTTGAGGCGCACGTAATCCAGAGGTAGGCGCACCTCGGCCACGACCGCGGCGGCAAACTGCTCGCGCCGCTCGTCGGGCAGGCGCGCGAGGTGCGCCGGGAGGATCGAGGTCCGCACGAACGCGTCCACGTCCTGCGGGTGCGTGGGGCGCTCCTGCAACCAGCACCGGATCGCAGTGAAGCCCGCCGCGACCAGACGCCGCTTCGTCTCGTGCGGCCCCGCGAAGACCCAGGGAGACCAACCGACCAGCTCCGGGGCGGCGTAGCCCCCGACCGCCTCGATGACCTTGCGGACGCCGTCGATGTTGCCCTCTCCTCCGCACTGGACCTCGAGCACGCCGCCTGGCCGCAGTGCCCGGGCCAGCCGCGCCCAGAGGCGATCGTGGTCGGTGACCCAGTGCAGCGTCGCCGTCGAGACGATCGCGTCGACCGGCTCGTCGAGGTCGAGGTCGAGGTCGAGCACGTCCTGGCACCACACCTCCACGCGATCGCCAAGCCGCTGGCGCGCAAGCGTCACCATGGCTGCCGAGGCGTCCATGGCCAGCACGCGGCCCCGTGGCACGAATGCCAGCAGCGCCTCCGTCACCCGCCCGGTCCCGCAGCCGACGTCCATCACCGTCGCGTCGTGCGGGATGCCCCCGAGGCGCGCGAGGACCTCCAACGCCCACGATTGCTGCGGCTCACTCGACCGGTCATATGTGCCGGCATCCCAGTTCGTGGCCATCAGTGCGACACGCTAGCGAGCAGGCACGTCGCGGTCGCGACAGCGCGCAGCAGGCCTTCGATGCCGCGGATCGGTCGCTTACCATGTGGCTCCTGCGGAATGGAATGCAGTCAGAAAGCGCTGGTCGTCATCGACGAGTTCGGCGACACCATCGTGTGGCTCAACGGCGCAGACCTTGACCCTGAGATGATGTACGGACCCGGTCAGGAACCGGGCTAAATACCTGTCCCGAAAATCGGGTCGTGCAGCGTTATTAGTCCGGTTTGGGGAGGCTTTCGTCTTCCGCCAATAACTCCATCAGCACTCCGTCGTGCCATGCCCGGCCGTCCGCGTCGCGTTCGTACTTCCGCATCACGCCGACACGTTTGAACCCCGCTTTTTCGTACGTCCGGATGGCCGCGGCATTGGCGGCCGCCGGGTCAATCGTCAAGCGGTGGTGACCGCGCTCACTGGTGAGCAGCCGCACCACCTGCCGGACCGCCTCCGTGCCTATCCCCCGTCCGTGCACGGCTGGATCGAGAAAAATGTCGACACTGGCATGCCGGTACTTCGGGTCGGTTTCCTCGAAATACTGGATCATTCCGGCTACTTTTCCTTCCACCTCAATGGTGAAGCGCGTAGCCTCCGGCTCATCAGTCAGCGGAAAACCTGGCTCGGGAGCATCCCACCACCACAGCACTTCCGGGGTTTCATGGATGCGCCGGAGTTCCGCCGCATCTTCGACGACCAGCGGACGGAGTTTGATGTCGGGTCGGTTTCCATGGCTTTCACTGTGGAGGATGGCGCGCCGAAGCTCAAGCCAGCCTTGAAGCCCGAACGCGTGCTGGACCGCCCAAACTATGCCGATGCCGCCGATCGAGCCGGCGAAAATCCTGATCGCCCGCGGGTACCAATTTTCCCGGCGGAAAGCGCAAATTAGCGGTAAGGCTAGGGCGACGATGACCCGCCCCCTGCGTCTTGGGACGCCCGAGTACCGCGAGACGACATCGCGTTAGCGCAAAGCATTTCTCGAGAACGTCGAAAGCCCACCGTAGCGGGATTCCTACTACGTAGCGGGGGCAGGATTCGAACCTGCGACCTTCGGGTTTATGAGCCGCTCTTGACTGCTTACCGGTTGGTCCCGTTTCGTCCCGTTTGCCCCGTGGCTGCCGGCTTTCCGGCGATCTTCATTTCCGGGCCCGTCCGGCCTGATATGACCTATTATCGGTGCTCGCGGTATCACCTGGGTATCACGGGCGAGGAGCGAGATCGGGCGCGCCGACCTACGACCCCCCAACCGCTGGGCACCGGGTCACGGTTGACTCTCGTTGAGAGGCACCAGAGACGACAGCCGTCCTTTTTCATGCCGGCTCTGAGCCTCCGTCTTGGGGGCTTAGATCGTTCCGCGGAAAGGACACAAGCGCGAAGGGGATCGGCAGCGTCCTCTCAACGCCCCAACGGGTCCAGGCCAGTTCGTGTCTACTCAAGGCTCCAGTAGCTCGTCAGGCCGCATCTCGGTGGGCCCGCCGGCCGTCGATGAGGCGGTAGCCGATCGGCTTGCGGAGCGCTGCTCGTGGGGCGCGAGCCTAATCGCCCGCCGTACGCGACCAGCAGAACTAATCGGAGCATGCTTCAGCCATGGCGTCGGCTTGGGCTTGAAACGTAGCTCGCCGCTGTCGCGCTCGTTCGAGATGCAGGGGCGCCCGCGAAACGGCTGGCCGCGGGTCGACTCCGCCGCGGTACGTGCCAAGCACCAGCTCGAGCCGTCGGAGACGTCCGCGAGCGCGCGCAGCAGCGTCGTCTTGCCCGATCCGCTGGGGCCGATCGGGGCGACGAGGTCGCCCGTGTCCACCTCGAGCGAGGCGGGATGCAGAGGCCGCCTCGCGGGCACCGTCACTCCCGCGCCCCGGGCGCTCAAGCTCACCGGCGCCGAGGCGACAGTCACCGGCCGAACGTATTAGTGGCCCTTCTGCGGGCTGGAGCCGCGGGGTGGCCTATGCTCTCGGCTTGCGGTTCTTCGTGCTTGTGGTCGCGGCAATCGGAGTGGCGGCGGCAGGTGCGGTCGCGCTCGCCGGGGGCGGTGCGCTTAGCATCGCGGGCGGCGTGCTGCTCGCGCTTCTCCTGGGTCTCGCCGTCTACGACGTCGTGCAGCGCCGGCACTCGATCCTGCGCAACTACCCCGTGGCCGGGCACCTGCGGTTCCTGTTTGAGGCGATCCGCCCGGAGATCCAGCAGTACTTCATCGAGCGCAACTACGATGGGCGCCCGTTCGATCGGGACACGCGGACCGTCATCTACGAGCGCGCGAAGGGCATTCACGGCGAGCAGGCCTTCGGCACCGAGCGTGACGTGGCGGCCCAGGGGTACGAGTGGCTGCTGCACAGCAACGCCGCCCTCGATTCCGCCGGTGAGCCGCCGCGCGTTCGGGTCGGGGGGCCGGAGTGCACGCGCCCCTACGACATGGCGCTCCTCAACGTGTCCGCCATGAGCTTCGGCGCCCTCTCGGCGAACGCCGTGCGGGCGCTGAACGGCGGCGCGCGCCGGGGCGGGTTCGCTCACGACACGGGCGAGGGTGGCCTGACGAAGTACCATTTGGAGAATGGGGGCGACCTCGTCTGGGAGCTCGGCAGCGGCTACTTCGGCGCGCGCACGAAGGACGGTCACTTCGACCCCGAGCAGTTCCGCGAGAAGGCTGCGCACGAGCAGGTCAAGTGCGTCTCGCTGAAGCTCTCGCAAGGGGCGAAGCCGGGGATCGGCGGCGTGCTGCCCGCGGCGAAGGTCTCGGCCGAGATCGCTGAAGCGCGCGGTGTTCCCAAAGGCGAGAAGTGCGTCTCACCCCCTCATCACACCGTGTTCTCGACGCCCCGCGAGCTCGTTCGGTTCATCTCTCACATGCGTCGTTTGGCCGGCGGGAAGCCGACGGGGTTCAAGCTGTGCGTGGGTGCCCGCCACGAGCTGCTCGCGATCTGCAAGGCGATGGTGGAAGAGGACGCGACCCCCGACTTCATCGTCGTCGACGGGGCCGAGGGAGGCACCGCCGCCGCTCCGCAGGAGTACGAGGATCACGTCGGCACACCGCTGACCGAGGGGCTGATGATGGTTCACAACGCCCTCGTCGGCACCGGCCTGCGCGACAGGATCCGGGTCGGCGCGAGCGGCAAGGTGGCCACGGGCACCGACATCGTCAAGCGCATCGCCCAGGGTGCCGACTACACCAACGCGGCACGGGCGATGATGATGGCCGCGGGCTGCATCCAAGCCCAGCGCTGTCACACCAACACCTGCCCCGTCGGTGTCACCACCCAGGACCCTCGGCGGGCCCGCGCGCTCGACGTGCCCGACAAGACCGAGCGCGTGCACCGCTTCCAGCAGGCCACGGTGGCGCAGGCCCAGCAGCTCATCGGGTCGATGGGGCTACGCGGCCCGTCGGAGATCGAGCCCTGGATGCTGATACGCCGCGTCGACGAGATCACGACGCGTTCCTACGCCGAGATCTACCAGTGGTTGGAGCCCGGCGAGCTGCTCGCCTCGGCGCCCGAGGCGTGGGCGCTCGATTGGGAGCGCGCCGATCCCGACTCCTTCAAGTCCCGCGCCATTCACTAAAGGAGAACGAGCCTTGCCCACCGTCGCCGAGATGATCGTGAAGGGCCTCGCCGATCTGGGGGTCAGAACCGTGTGGGGCGTCGTGGGCGACGCTCTGAACCCGGTGACCGACGCGATCCGCCGGGAGGACCGGCTGGAGTGGATCGGCGTTCGGCACGAGGAGGCGGGCGCGTTCGCGGCCGGCGCACAGGCGCATCTGGGCAGCACGCTGGGCGTGTGCATGGGGACCGTCGGCCCGGGCTCGATTCACCTGCTGAACGGGCTCTACGACGCGAAGAAGTCGCGCGTTCCCGTGCTCGCCCTGTGCGGGCAGGTCCCCCTCGCCGAGATCGGCAGCGACTTCTTCCAAGAGGTCGACAACGACCGGCTCTTCAGCGACGTCGCCGCCTTTTCGCGCACGGTCACGAGCCCGCAGCAGATGCCGCTGCTCTTCGAGCAGGCCGTGCAGGTCGCACTGGCGCAGAAGACCGTCGCCGTGCTCACGCTGCCGGGCGACGTCGGCGCGATGGACGTGGCCGGCGGCACCGCCGAGCCGCGCTTCACCTCCGCCGAAGCGCCGCTGACCCCCAGCGCCGAAGCACTGACGCAAGCCGGCCAGCGGATCGACGCGGCCGAGTCGGTCGCCATCCTCGCCGGTCAGGGCGCGCGCCACGCGCGCGACGAACTGCTGGCGCTCGCCGAGCGTCTGGCCGCCCCGATGGTCCTCACCCTCAAGGCCAAGGACGGGCTCGAGCGCGATAACCCGTACGAGCTCGGGCAGACCGGGATGATCGGCAACCCGGCAGCCCGCC
>JAABUM010002355.1_pt1 | contig 25465 bp, 23 predicted proteins | sample 5559161 | NCBI WGS metagenome assembly JAABUM01 (sample SAMN10711868, study PRJNA513369) | rock metagenome | isolation source: Antarctica rocks | place: Antarctica: Victoria Land, Siegfried Peak nord
GCGTGGTCGCCACGGTGCGCCGGTAGACCGGGCCCTTGGTCTTGAACTCGTGCACCAGCTCCCGCAGCGTCTGCTCACCGCCGGACACCGCGGGGAACACCACCTGGCGGACCGGGTCATCAGGGGCAGCCAACGACGCCTCGGCGACCTGGAACAAGATGTTTTCCTTGCCGCCCACCCGCTTGAAGGCGTTGACCAGCTCGGTGGTGACCTTCTTCTCTGCCCGGGCGGAGATCCGGTGCACGGTGGCGATCGGCAGGTCCACCAGCGAGTCGGTGATCTCCCGTTCCCGCTCGTGCAGCAACGCTGCCAGCAGCGTCAGCCGCAGCGGCATCGGGTGCGTACCCAGGTGCGAGGGTGACTCCACCGCCGCCCTGCCCCGCCAGGCGGCGACCACCTTCGAAGCGACCTCGCCGAACAGGCCCGCCGGCAAGCCGATCGCCCGCACCGCCACCAGCTTGTCGATCTCGACGAGCATCGTTTTCAGGCTCACCTTGCCCGGAGCCTGCTTGACCGTTCCCAGCAGCGTCGGCTCACTGCCCTCCCCACCTACGTCCGGGTCTTCGGGGGCGCCGGCCACGACCAGGGCCAGAATCGCCTCCGTGACCGCCCGGGTGAGTCGTGCGGAGACCCGCAGCGTCAGGGTCTGCTCGCCCAGGCGCAGGGCGGAACGAACGATGCGGTCGATCCGGCTCCCCGCCGGTGGCTCCAGCCGCTCGCCGCGGCAACGGGCCAGCAGCTCCTCACGTACCCGCTCCGGGCTGCGCTCGGCCAAGGTGACGTGTTCAGCCAGCCACGCCGTCAACCTCTCCGCATCCGCCACGCCACACTCCCGGTAACCCAGATGCTGGCGGATCTGGGCGCGGTGATACTCGACCGTGCTGCCCGACCACTGGTAAAAGCCCAGGTCACCGACCGGCACCTGCATCTGCCGGGCAACGAAGTCCACTGCCTCCTGCGGCAGCTCCGAGCGGCCCCGGGGAAACCGGCCCGACCGTGTGTAGAACTTCAGCAGCAGCGCGAAACCCAGCCTCGTCGCGCCACGCTTGCCGGCCACCAGCTGCTGCTCATCCTCGAGCACAGTCCAGTGCTCGACCAGCTCGTCCACCTCGACCGGCGACCGCCCCACTCAGCCCATCCTGCCGCCACAGGGCTCCGTCGACCGACGACGATCACCCGGCGACGATGATCACTGCAGTTTGGGGCTGGTGACAGCATTCTTACCGGCACCCCAAGCTGCACACCCTCGTCGACGGCCGCGGACGACCCCTGGTACTGCTTGTCGGTCCTGGTCACGGCCATGACAGCCCCATGCTCGCGGTGCTGCCCGGCGCGCTGCGGGTCCCCCGCACCGGTGCCGGCAGGGCCCGCACCCGTCCCGATCAGCTGTGTGCCGACAAGGCCTACTCCGCCAAGGCGCACCGCACGCTGCTACGCAGGCGCGGTATCCGCGTCGTCATCCCCGAACGGGCCGACCAGCGGGAACACCGCCGCCGCCGCGGCTCTGCAGGCGGACGCCCGCCCCGCTTCGACGCTGTTGCCTACCGCGGCCGCAACGTCGTCGAACGCTCCTACAACGTCCTCAAGCAGTGGCGAGCCCTGGCCACCCGGTATGACAAACTCGCCTTCATCTTCCGCGGCGGCGCCGTCCTACGCAGCATCATCATCTGGCTCACAGCTTAGGAGACAGGCCCTAAATCGGCCCGAGCGGCCGGAGTCGGTAAGGGACCGGCGCAGCGTTGGATCCGGGAGGCATTCAACGAACTGCGCGACGCGGGCTTGAGCGTGCTCGAGGCGCAGGAATCGCTCGGCTTCGCGTCGTCATTGATGCCGGCGTGGGACCACGCCCGGCTGGCGAGCGACAACCGTCATCACCTGCAACGTCCGATCGAGGTGGAGTCCGCATTCTGGTCGGCGTTCGAGAGCGGCGCGTCGTTGCGGGTTGCTATGGGACTGGCCGGGGTGGGTCGGTCCACGGGCTACCGGTGGCTGCAACGCAGATTCCTGCAGCTGCGCGAGGACCAGGTGCCGGTGCGCGCGGCAGCCCTGGCGCTGCGCCTGGACGCCGACCGGGCGGCCCGGTGGGAGGCAGAGCGCCACCGGGCCCTGGTAGGCGCTGAGCGAGCCGGCCGGGCCGCTCAGCACGACGCGGTGCTGACCGCGGCCCGGCACGCGCAGGCGTTGCTGCAGCCGCGCGGGAGCACAGCGATGCAGGCCCGACACGCCCGGTACTGGGAGTTGATCGGCCAGGGACACAGCAACGCCGAGGCTTGCAAGATCATGAGCTGCCACCCCAGGACCGGCCGGAACATCCGGCGCCGCGGCGACCCGGCCAAACGCCCCGAGCAGACGACGGGGGCCGGCCGGTACCTCAGCTTGCTGGAGCGGCTGCAGATCGCGGACCTGCTGGGTCATGGGGCGAGCCTGCGCACGATCGCCCGCGAGCTGGGCCGTTCGGCGTCCACCATCAGCCGGGAGCTGCACCGGCACACCGACGAACACGGCCGCTACCAGCCTCACCAGGCCGAGCAGGCCGCCAAGCAGCAACGCGAGCGACCTCGCGAGCCCAAGCTGCTCGCCCAGGTGAGCGTGCGGACCAGGTGCGGTGGGGGGCGAACGACGTTCAGTCGCTGCTGAAGCCAGGACGCCGCGTCGAGGGTCAACGACCTCTTCACCGCGCACCGTCCGTTATCCTTACGTTACGAATGCAGGGGCGGTCCCGCTGGTTCAGCGAACCCAGCCGCCAAGCCGGGCGGGCCCCCGCCCGTATGAGAGCGCGTGGTGAAGGACGATGACGGCGCTTCAGCCGGCTGAAGAACGTCGTAGCGGTGGAGGCCGCGCCACCTCCCGCGACGTCGCGGCGGCATCCGGGGTGTCTCAGGCGACCGTATCCAACGTGATCAACCATCCGGATTTGGTTGCGACGGAGACGCGGGAGCGTGTGCGTGCAGCGATGGATAGGTTGGATTTCGTCGTTCATGAACCGGCTCGCTTACTTCGTGCTGGTCGTGCCGCTGCGATCGGTTTGTGCGTTCCAGACGTGAGCAACCCTTTTTGGGGGGAAGTTACGCGCGGGGCGGCTGGCGCGGCGACTGAACATGGCTCTGCGTTGATTGTGTGCAGCACCGAGGAGTCAGCCGTTAAAGAGGGCGACCTTTTGCGTCTCCTCGAGCAACAGCGCGTCGGTGGGATCTTGGTAGCACCCCTCGAGCCGGAGTTGGCGCAGCTGGATCAGGTTGTCGAACGTGGCACGCCGGTTGCCCTATTGAACCGGCGTGACACACGGGGCCTTCTTCCGTTCGTCACGGTGGACGATGTCGAGGGCGCCCGCCTCGTCGGTGATTACCTGCTCGCTTTGGGTCATCGACGTATCGCTGTGGTCAACGGCTCCACAGTCATCTCGTGGTGTGCCGACCGCTGGCGCGGCATCTGTCTTGCGGCAGAGCAGGTGGGCTTGGATCCTGAGGACGTGCTCCATCAGGTGCCAGTGGATGCGCAGAAGGCCTCTGAGGGGGAGCGCGTCGTCTCAGAGGTGCTCGATCTTGCACCGCGGGTGACTGCTGTGTTCTGCGTCAATGACCTGCTCGGCCTAGGCGTTCTGCGCGGCTTGACCCAGCGAGGTGTCAATGTCCCTCGGGACATGTCTTTGGTGGGGTACGACGACGACGACTTCACCGGGATGCTTTTGCCGGGGCTGACAACCGTGCGGCAAGAGCCCTACCGGCTCGGCTACGCGGCGGCTGCGCGGCTCATTCAACGTAAGGTCCTTGGTCACCCCGGGGCGCCCGAGGGCGACGGCGCCATCCTGATTCCAGAGCTAGTCGTGCGGGAGTCCGCTCGTCGACCTCGAGGAACACCTGCCGGTCAGGTCGTCCCACTCAAACAGCAGTGGGCGACTCCTTGACACTGCGATGACCCAGTCCTAGGTTGCGGGCAGGTTAATACGTATCAACACCTGCTCCGGGAGTAGAACATGCGTTCGACAGTGTTGTCGGTAGTGGTCGCCTCCTCGGTGGCCGTAACGCTGAGCGCCTGCAGCAGCGGGGCTCAGACGTCCACGTCGCTCGGTTCAGGAGGCGCTTCGGGAGGCGCTTCGGTCGGGAAGTTCGAGAAGAAAAGCCCATTGAAGATTGGTTACTCGGTCTACGACCTGGCAAACCCGTATTTCCAGAACTACGCCAAGGGCATCAAGGCCGAGGCCGCGGTTGCCGGCGCCTCGGTGGTCTTAGCAGACCAGAAGAGCTCTCAGCAGGCGCAGGTCTCGGGTAGCTCGGACCTGATTAACCAGAAAATCAGCGCTCTGATCGTCTCCCCGGTGGAGCCGAACGCTCTCCCAGCGACCGTGACGGCGGCGCACGCCGCGAAGATCCCGGTGGTGATCGGTGACGTGGGCGCAAAGGGTGACTATGACGCGTTCATCTTGTCCAACAACATTAAGGGTGGGGCGCTGGCCGCGGACTACATGGCCAAGAAGCTGAAGGGTAAGAGCGGTAAGCAGCAGATCGGGGTGATCACCTTGCACCCCGGGTCCAATGTTGGCGTCGACCGGGCCAAGGGGTTCACCGACGAGATCGCCAAGTACCCGAATATTCAGGTGGTATCGAAGCTCAACGGCAACGACGCCATCAAGGAAGGGCACGACGCTGCGGCGAACATGCTGGCTGCGCACCCGGGCATGGCCGGGATTTACGCCGCGAACGACAACGAGGCGCAAGGCGCCGTCGCCGCCATCCAAGGAGCCGGCAAGAACCCCAGTAACTACGTGATCATCGGTTTCGATGGCAGCCCGGGCGCCATCGATGCCATCAGCAAGAACACCCAAACGGCGACGGTCGCCCAGGATCCGTACGCCCAGGGGCGGCTGGCCGTCAAGGACGCCCTGGCGTTGCTGAACGGTAAAAGCATCCACTTCGACGACCCTGCTACCAAGACGATCACCGTCCCGGTCCAGCTGGTCGACGCGAGCAACCTGACGGCCTTCAAGTCGGCTCGCGCCGCCCAGAAGTAGAGCGGCCGTGTCCATGCAGGCACGGGAGGAGCCGGCCTCGGTCAACGGGGTCCGGGCTCTGGTCTCTGCTGAGGGCATCATCAAGCGCTACTCGGGGGTACACGCCCTCAGGGACGTGTCACTGAGTTTGCTGCCGGGTGAGGTCCATGCTTTGGTCGGGGAGAACGGGGCCGGTAAGAGCACCTTGATAAAGATCCTGGCTGGCCTCGAGGCGCCCACTGCCGGCACTGTCATGATCGAGGGAAATCCGGTCCGCTTCGCCGATCCGCATGACTCCCAGGCTGCCGGGATCAGTGTGATCAGCCAGGAGTTCCGGCTAGTTCCGCAGATGACCGTTGCCGAGAACATGTTCTTAGGCCACGAGCCACGCCGTCTGGGGCTGGTGGACCGCTCGGCGTCCCGGCGCATGACCCGCGACCCGCTGCGCGAGCTCGGGTTAGATATCTCACCGGATCGGCGGGTGGACAGCCTGGCTGTCGCCGACCAGCAGCTGGTGGAGATCGCGCGCGCTCTGTCGCGGGAGTTCCGGGTCTTGATCATGGATGAGCCGACCGCGGCCTTGACCGAGGTCGAGGTCGACAAGTTGTTGACCCTGGTGGAACGGCTGCGGGAGACGGGCTGCGCGGTGCTGTATGTCTCGCACCGGTTGCCGGAGATTTTCCGGGTCGCCGACCGCATCACGGTGCTTCGCGACGGTGAGCTGGTCGCGCAGATGAAGACTGCTGACACGACTATCGACCAGCTGGTCACCCACATGTTGGGCAGAGAGCTGGAAGACGCCACAGAAGCCCAGCACGGCAGCGCCGAACCCGCTGAAACGGCAGCAGCGCCCGTCCTGCGGGTGCAGGGCTTGCGCTGCAAGAACGTGGTGGAGCCGGTGGACGTCCAGGTCCGCGCCGGCGAAATTCTCGGCGTCGCCGGGTTGGTGGGCTCGGGTCGATCAGAGCTGATGCGTGCCCTGTTCGGGGTGACACCTGCAACGTTCGGCAGCTATCAGGTCGACGGCAAGGACGTGAAACCTCGAAGCCCCGCTGACGCCATCGACTCAGGTGTCTTCATGCTCAGCGAAGACCGCAAAGCCGAGGGCATCCTGCCGCTGTTGTCCGTGCTGGAGAACGCCGTCGTCGCTCAGCGCAAATGGGGCCGCGTGCTGCTGGACCGCGGGAAGGACCGAGAGAACTACCAGTCACTGCACAAGAGAATGCGCATCCGCTCCGCGAACCCAGCCAACCTAATCACCGCGCTGAGTGGGGGGAACCAGCAGAAAGTACTACTAGGACGCGCCTTGCTGTCCGACTGCCGTGTGCTGCTCCTGAACGAACCGACCCGAGGCGTCGACGTCGGCGCCAAGGTCGACATCTACCAACTCGTCAGAGAGCTGGCTGCCACGGGCGTCGCAGTCGTCGTCAGCTCATCGGAGGCAGCTGAACTGGTTGCTGTCGCCGACCGGTGTGTGACCTTGTACGCGGGACGGGTCTCCGGCTACCTACAGGGAGCTGCGATCACCGAGCCGGCGATTGTGGCCGCCTCGCTGGGCCGTCCTCTGTCGGGACCCACCGGTGGAAAGGCTTCCTCATGACCACAGATGTCGTAACCCCAGGCAGCATCGACGCTCAGCGACGTCAGGCGGAGGTGCTGGCCGACCGGGTCGCCCGCCGGTCAGCAATCGTGGACAGGACCGGGGTCCTTCTGCCCTTTGTCGTCATTTTCATCCTCGCTGTCATCTTGGTGCCCGACTTTTTGTCCGGTGCCAACATTCGCAGCGTCCTGGTCAACGCCTCCATCGTGGCGATCGTGGGCTACGGGATGACCTTGGCCATCGCCATCCGGGGCCTGGATCTCTCCGTTGGCGCCGTCGCCGCCCTTTCGTCGGTCGTCACCGCAGGCACCATCAACTCCGCCGGCGCCCCGCTGGGCGTGGTGACCGGCCTGCTCATCGGCCTCGTGGTCGGACTGATCAACGGGCTGCTCGTAGGGTTCCTGCGCATCCCCGCGTTCGTGGCCACGTTGGCCACGATGGGGGTGGCTCGTGGAGCGGCCCTGCTATACAGCCACGGCAACCGGATCAGCATCAGCGGCGCCGGCTTTAGAAAGCTTGCCACCGGCTCCCTGCTCGGTGTGCCAGGGCCCTTTCTGCTCGCGGTCCTGCTGTGCGCCTTCACCTTCGTCCTGCTCGAGCGCACCGGGTTCGGCCGACACGCGTGTGCGGTGGGAGGCAACCCCGCCGCCGCCAGAGAGGCCGGGCTCAACGAACGCCGCCTCACCGTCGTCGTCTTCGGACTTTCCGGTTTGGCCGCCGGGATCGCCGGTGTCCTGATCACCAGCCAGTTAGGCAGCGTGGACGCCACCCCCATCCAAGGACTGGAACTGCAAGCCATCGCCATCGCCGTGCTCGGCGGGACCAGCCTCGCGGGAGGCTCCGGGAATCTGCCCGGGACATTCATCGGCGCCCTGCTGCTCGCGATGATCAGCGCGTCGCTGAACTTGCGCAACATCCCGGGCTATTACCAGTACCTGGCGCTCGGGGTTCTGCTGCTGCTGGCGCTGGGGCTCGACACGCTGCGCCAGAGCGTGCGCAGCCGGCTCATGGCAGGAGGCGCAGCATGAGCACCCTCTCTTCGGACAGTGACCTTCAGCGAGGTAAAGACCCATCGCCCGGGCTGACCGACCCACCCACAGGCCGTGCCCCGGTGGCGCCGTTGGCTGGAAAGTACGCACTTCAGTTGTTTACCGTCGTCGGGCTTGTTGTGCTGTGCGTCGTCCAACCCGATTTCCGCCAGCTCGGCAACCTACGCAGCGTCCTGCTGCAGGCGTCGTTCTCAGGTCTGTCGGCGGCCGCTATGACGCTGTTGATCGTGGCCGGGATGTTCGACCTATCCGTGGCCGGCATCGTGGGGTTGTCCGCGGTGATGGTCGCCACTGTCATGCCGCATACGACGGTCGGCGCCGCCGTCGCGGCGGCCTTGCTTCTGGGCCTGGCGCTCGGGCTGCTGAACGGTGTCGTGGTCACCAAACTGCGCTTTCCCCCGTTCATTGCGACGTTCGGGATGCTGAACCTGTACCTCGCCGCCGCATTTATCTGGACAGCGGGAGCAACCGTGTCCATCGCGGCCGTCGGCTTTCTGCCGTTGGCCACCACGCAAATCCTCGGCCTCCCTCTGCTTTTCATCGTGATGGTCATCGGCGTCCTGGCGTGCCACCTGATCCTGACCCGCACCCGCTTCGGGCGGAACCTCCGCGCGATTGGGAGTAGTGAACCGGCCAGCCGGATGGCAGGTCTCCCGGTTGACGGCACCCGCATCGCCGCCTTCGCCTTGGTGGGTTTGTTCACCGCCATCGCCGGAGTCGGGCTGGCCGCGTTGCTGTCCTCAGCGTCGGCCGACATGTCCACAGGGTTCGAGCTGACCGTCATCGCCGTCGCCGTCGTCGGCGGAACGAGCCTCGAAGGGGGACGAGGGTCGCTGCTCGGCACCTTCACAGCCGCGATCCTGTTCTCGGCTCTGAACAACGCCCTAAACCTGCTCCGCGTCACCTCGTACTGGCAGTACGTCGCTATCGGGATCGTGCTGATTCTGGCCCTCATCGTCGCCGGCCTGCAGAACGGCCGTCTCTCGCTCCGCCGGTCCTGACAGCCACGTCGAGTGAACCTCTTCGGACGGGAACTGACGCGGGAGGAGATCCTGGCCAGAGTCGGGGACATCTCGCAGGTCGGGGGTCACGTCCCGGCCGTGCTTAGCGAGGGCATGGCCAACGGGGTCCGCACCATCGATGTCCGCTCACCTGGTGGTATCTCGTTCGTCGTGATCGCCGACCGCGGCCTGGACATAGGCAGAGCCGACTACTGTGGCGTGCCACTGGTCTGGCGGTCACCCGTCGGCGAGGTCAACCCGGTGTTCGCCGAACAGCACCCGTACGGGTGGCTCGATGTCTTCGGCGGCGGGCTACTCACCACCTGCGGTCTGGGCGCAGTCGGCCAACCCAGCTACGACGCAGGCGAGAGCCTCGGCCTGCACGGCAAAGTGTCAAGGCTGCCAGCGCAAGGGGTCCGCTACGCCGGAGACTGGGTTCAGGACGAGTACGTCGTGACCATCGAGGCTGAGGTCCGCGAGGCATCGGCGCTGGGCCCAGTCCTACAGATGCGCCGGCGGATCACCACCGCGCTGGGTCGACCGCAGCTTCGGGTCGAGGACGTCGTCACCAACCTGGGGGCCGCGCCAACACCACACATGTTCCGCTATCACTGCAACTTCGGGTTCCCTCTCTTATCCGAAGACGCGCGTTTACAGCTTGGTAGCCGGGTCGTCGAGCCCCGCGACGAAGCATCAGCCGAAGCGGCCGACAAGCTGGAGCAGATCTGGCCCCCGTCCTCACGCTCGAAGGAACACGTCTACACCGTTGAACCAGCCGACACGGCGGGCGGGGCTTCGGCCGCGTTAAGCAACCCCACCCTGGCCGGCGGCATCACGGTGTCCCTGCACTGGTCGCGCGACACGCTGCCGTGGCTCGTGGTGTGGAAACAGCTCAGCCGCGGCACCTACGTCCTCGCGCTGGAGCCGTCCAACTGCCACGACGACGGCCGCGCCGCCGAACGTCGTCGCGGCACGCTCGTCGAACTCGAGCCCGGCCAACATCGCCGCTACTGGCTCGACGTCACTGTCGTACCCGGTCAACCCGACCAAGGACCCCAGCCACTGCTCACTGAAGGGACTACCAATGTCGACTGAGCCCGAGCAGGTGACGCGCCAACGATCCGAAACAGACCGTCTCATCCACGCGGCGAACGGCGTCCTTCGCCTAGAGCCGGCGTGGGTTGCCCGGGACTGGTTACCGCCGGGCCGCCGCCTCGGCCTCACCGAGAGCGCGTACAACGTCGGAGACCGCGGCTTCATCTGTGAGCGGTGGCTCGGCTCCACCACCCGCGCGGACAACCGGGTCGGCCCCGACGACGAAGGGCTGAGCTACATCGTCGACGAACATAACAACCGCCTGACACTCGCCGACGCGGTCGAGTCGGCGCCTGAGCTGGTGATGGGCGCCCACTACGCCGCCACACACTCCGGCCTAGGACGCCTACCGAAGATCTACGACTTCGGGGCGCGAATTCCCTACCACATCCACCCCCGCCTGCAGCACAGCCGCCGAGTCGGGCGCAACCCCAAGGACGAGGCCTACTACTTCCCAAGCGGTGTCGACCTGGGCGCTCACCCCGAAACATTCTTCGGGGTTCACCCATGGATCGCGCGGGACAAAGCTTACGAGGTCCTCCTGCCCTACCTGCAGGACTGGAACTCCGACGCGATCCTGCGCCATTCCCGCGGGTTCGTAAACGTTCCCGGAGAAGGATTCCACCTTCCCTCCGGGATTCTGCACGCCCCCGGGACAGCGTTGACCATTGAGCTGCAGGAGGACTCCGACTGCCTATCCATGTTCCAGGCCCTCAACGCCGGAAAGATCATCTCCAAAGAGCTGCTCTTCAAAGACGTCTCTGCCGAGGACCGCGCCAAGTACGGGGAGCGGTACCTCCTGGAGTGGGTGGACTGGGACGCCAACGGCGACCCCTACTTCTACGAAAAGCACCACACCCCCCCTCAAGTGATCGTTGACGAACCGGGAGTGCGACAGGACTGGATCTACTACAACACGACCAAGTTCACCGGAAAGAGGCTACTTCTGAACCCCGGTGCTCGGCACGTCACCCAGGAGCAAGGCGTCTACAACCTCTTTGTCTGGCGAGGTAGCGGCACAGTCGACGGGTACGAGGTGACCGGTGGCGCACCCGGCCGCGATGAGCTGCTCATCGTCCACGACCGCGCGGTCCTCTCGCACGAGTTCGTCAACACCGGGACGACGGACCTCGAGGTCATCACCTTCTTCGGCCCGGACATCCACACCGAGATTCCCTCCCTCGTGCCCATCACGCACTGAGACCAACCGCACCAACCCCTGGCGTCAAAGAGCACGCCATCCACCACAGGAGGTGGGTATGCCTGACAGCGGCCCGACAGTCGCCGGGAGCCCCGGCAGCAGCACCGGTGCGGTGCCGGACGACGCCCTGGTGGTCGGCGTCGACTACGGCACCTTGTCCGGCCGCGCCGTCGTCGTCCGGGTCAGCGACGGGGCCGAGCTCGGCAGCGCCACCTGCGAGTACCGGCACGCGGTGCTGGACCGGGAGCTTCCGTCGGGCACGACGCTCTCGCCGGAGTGGGCGCTGCAGGTGCCGGCCGACTACGTCGAGGTGCTCAAGACCGCTGTGCCGGAGGCGGTCCGGACGGCGGGCGTCGACCCCGCCCGCGTGATCGGCATCGCCACCGACTTCACCGCCTGCACGGTGCTGCCGACCGACGAGGACGGCACGCCGCTGTGCGATCTGCCGGGGCACGAGGACGACCCGCACGCGTACGTGAAGCTGTGGCGGCACCACGCGGCCGGGGGTCAGGCGGCGCGGATCAACGACCTGGCGGAGCAGCGCGGCGAGTCCTGGCTGCCGCGCTACGGCGGGGTGATCTCCTCGGAGTGGGAGTTCGCCAAGGCGCTGCAGCTGCTGGAGGAGGCGCCGGAGATCTACGCGGAGATGCGCTACCTCGTGGAGGCGGCCGACTGGATCGTGTGGCAGCTGTGCGGGGAGTATGTCCGCAACGCCTGCACCACCGGCTACAAGGGCATCTACCAGGACGGGCACTACCCGAGCGAGGAGTTCCTGGCCGCGCTCAACCCGCAGTTCGCCACCTTCCCGCAGGACAAGCTGGACCGCCCTATCAAGCAGCTGGGGGAGGCCGCGGGGACGCTCACGGCGCAGGCCGCGAGGTGGACCGGCCTGCCCGAGGGCATCGCGGTCGCCGTCGGCAACGTCGACGCGCACGTCACCGCGCCGGCCGCCCAGGCCGTCGAGCCGGGCCAGATGGTCGCCATCATGGGCACGTCCACCTGCCACGTGATGAACAGCGACTCCCTCGGCGAGGTCCCTGGCATGTGTGGGGTCGTCGAGGGCGGCATCGTGCCCGGGCTCTACGGCTACGAGGCCGGCCAGAGCGGCGTCGGGGACATCTTCGGCTGGTTCGTCAAGCACGGGGTCCCGCCGGAGTACCACCAGCAGGCGCAGGAGCGCGGCATCTCGGTGCACGAGCTGCTGACCGAGCTGTCCGGCAGGCAGGGGATCGGCGAGCACGGACTGGTCGCGCTCGACTGGCACAGCGGCAACCGATCGGTGCTCGTCGACCACGAGCTGTCCGGCATGGTCGTCGGCCAGACGCTGGCGACCCGCGCCGAGGACACCTACCGGGCGCTGCTCGAGGCCACGGCCTTCGGCACCCGCACCATCGTCGAGGCGTTTCAGAAGTCCGGCGTCCCGGTCACCGAGTTCGTCGTGGCCGGCGGCCTGCTCAAGAACACGCTGCTCATGCAGATCTACGCCGACGTCACGAACCTGCCGCTGAGCACGATCGTCTCGGAGCAGGGGCCGGCGCTCGGGTCGGCGATCCACGCCGCGGTGGCCGCGGGCGCCTACCCCGACATCCACGCCGCCTCGGCGGCGATGGGTCGGGCCGACAAGGGCGTCTACCAGCCCATCCCGGAGAACGTCCAGGCCTACGACGCGCTGTTCGCCGAGTACACCGCGCTGCACGACTACTTCGGACGCGGCGCCAACGACGTGATGCACCGGCTCAAGGCGATCCGCCGCGAGCGGGCCGGCAGGAGCGCGCAGGGCGAGGACGGGGCCGGGCCGGTGGTCCCTGACCCGGAGCCCGCCGCCGCGAGCGACCAGGCCGCACCGGTATGACGGTCACCGCGGACGTCCGCGACACGGTCCAGGGACTGCGCCGGACGGTCTCCGACCTGCACCGTGAGCTGACCCGCTACGAGCTCGTGGTGTGGACGGCCGGCAACGTGTCGGCCCGCGTCCCCGGACGCGACCTGATGGTGATCAAGCCCTCCGGGGTCTCCTACGTCGAGCTGAGCCCCGAGCTGATGGTGGTCACCGACCTGGAGGGCACCCTGGTCGAGGGCGAGCACAAGCCGTCGTCCGACACGGCCGCACACGCCTACGTCTACCAGCACATGCCGCACGTCGGCGGGGTGGTGCACACGCACTCCACGTACGCGGTCGCCTGGGCCGCGCGCGGCGAGCCGATCCCCTGCGTGCTGACGATGATGGCCGACGAGTTCGGCGGCGACGTGCCGGTCGGGCCGTTCGCGCTGATCGGGGACGACTCGATCGGCCGCGGCATCGTCGAGACGTTGCGGCACAGCCGCAGCAAGGCCGTGCTGATGCGCAACCACGGCCCGTTCACCATCGGCAAGGACGCGCGCGCCGCCGTCAAGGCCGCCGTCCTGGTCGAGGAGGTCGCCCGCACGGTGCACATCTCCCGTCAGCTCGGCGAGCCGCTGCCGATCGCGCAGAGCGACATCGACCACCTCTACGACCGCTACCAGAACGTCTACGGCCAGTAGGCCACGGCGGAAACATTTCACCGTTGCAACGACAGCCACGGGTGCCGTCACCGAAACCGTCGCCCGGTAGGGCCTCGAAAAGAGACTGCCTCCCCAATCAACTCACTCCTCGGAGCAGGAATCAATGACGTTGACGTCCCTCTCTATCGCCGGGTTTCCTCCTCTCACTTGGCACGGCCACCCAACAGCAGGGGGATACGACCGCGAGCAGCAGCGCCTGTCGATTACCGCCCGCGCTGGGACGGACTGGTTCACCGACCCTCTAAACGGTGAACGCAACGCAAGCGCCGCGGCACTGCTGTTTGAGCCCGAAGGAGATTTTGCGATGTCCGTTCGTGTCACTGCGAACTTCGAGGACACCTTCGATGTGAGCGTACTCTGCTTGTGGCAGAGCCAAGAGCAGTGGGCCAAACTGTGCTTCGAGCGTTCGCCGCAAGGCGAGGCGATGGTCGTCTCCGTCGTCACCAAAGGCATCTCGGATGACGTTAACGGGGTGGCCATCAAAGGGAACAGCGTTTGCCTGCGCCTCCTGCGGACTGGGTTGGCATACGCCTTTCACTACTCTCTCGACGGCTCCACGATGTACGCCGGCTTCATGGTTCAAGCCCCAGGGACGGTGGAATCCACGAGCACCTTTGAAGCGATCAGCCTCTCGCACCAAGTGCCAGCGGACTTGCGCCAAGGCGCGTAGAATACTCCGTCACCCACATGCCCGCGGGGGTCGTCTTTCGGACAAGACCGCCAACTCCGCTGCAGCCAGCGACCGTGCGCCACAGGGGGATGCGGCTATCGCGCCATTCACTTCGGATGTCACACGGCAGAGGGATGCGCCCGTCAGTGGGCCGGTGGGGGGCCCTTTTATGCCGTGACGGTGGGACTGTCCCGGTAACGGTGTTTCCGGCCTGACGCGCTGACCGGTGGTCGGCGGGGAAGGTGCCGTAATGACGACACTGACTGATGTGACCGCAAACAAGAAGCCGGAGCCCTCTGCGGAGGAGACCGCTGCCAAGGAGCTGGTCCGGTTGGCCCGTGAGCAGGGCCTGTCCTTGACCGTCCCGGACGGGCTGCTGAAGCAGTTCACCAAGACCGTCCTGGAGACGGCGTTGAACGAGGAGCTGACCGAGCACCTTGGTCATGAGAAACACCGGGCGCCCGGCGACCGGGACTGCACCAACGTCCGCAACGGGACCCGCCCCAAGACGGTGCTGACCGAGGCCACCGGTCAGGTGCAGATCCAGGTCCCCCGGGACCGGGACGGGTCGTTCGAGCCGCAGATCATCAAGAAGCGGCAACGCCGGCTGAACGGGGTCGACGAGATCGTGCTGTCCCTGTACGCCAAGGGCCTAACGACCGGGGAGATCTCGGCGCACTTCGCCGACATCTACGGCGCCACGGTCTCCAAGGAGACGATCAGCCGGATCACCGACAAGGTGATCGAGGAGATGAGCGAGTGGGCGAACCGTCCCCTGGACGGGGTCTACGCCGCGATCTTCATCGACGCGATCGTGGTCAAGGTCCGCGACGGGCAGGTCGCGAACCGGCCGATCTACGCCGCGATCGGGGTCAGCCTGGCCGGCGAGAAGGACGTCCTGGGGCTGTGGGCCGGGACCGGTGGTGAGGGCGCGAAGTTCTGGATGGCGGTGCTGACCGACATCCGCAACCGCGGCGTCAAGGACGTGTTCTTCCTGGTCTGCGACGGGCTCAAAGGGCTCCCCGAGGTCGTGGGGAACGTGTGGCCGGCGACCACCACCCAGACCTGCATCATCCACCTGATCCGCAACACCTTCCGGCTGGCCTCACGGCGGGACTGGGACGCGCTCAAGCGGGAGGTGAAGCTGATCTACACCGCCCCGAACGAGACCGCGGCCAGAGCCGCGCTGAACGACCTCGCCGACAGCTGGGGCGCCCGCTACCCAGCGATGATCAGGCTCTGGGAGAACGCCTGGGCCGAGTTCATCCCCTTCCTCGACTACGCGACCTCGAGATCCGGGCCGTGATCTGCTCCACGGATGAAATCGCCAACCCGAGTTCGTCGCGGCTGGCTCGGCGCGTCTGCTGCGGGTGGGGCGGGCGTCGGATGGTCGTCGGGGTTGCCAGTGGGCGACGAGCACCTCATAGGCGCGTTCGGCCTGCTCGAGAACGGCCTTCTCCTCGTCGCGGCGTCGCTTGTCGTTGTATCCGGCGCCGGGGGCACCAAAGTTGCCCCGGCGTGACGGCGCGCCCGCCGCGAGCTCGAGCTTGCGGCGCTTGTGAGCGACCAGTCCTGGTCGGGCGAAGGCGTAGTCCTGGCCCTTGGTGACCAGGTGCCAGGCCAGGACGGTCATCTTGCGGGCGGTGGCGACAATACCGTCTGGAACCCTCGGCGGGCCTTGATCCGCTTGTAGAACGCCCGTAACGGTCCAGGTGTCCGGCTGGCTGACCAGGCAGCCTCGACCAGGACGCCGCGGACCTGGGCACGGCCGGCCTTGCTGATCCGGCCGTGCACCGGCGCCGAGTTCCCCGACTGGCGGACCTTGGGGTTCAGCCCGACGTAGGCGAGGCGGTGCGGGTCGGCGAAGCGGGTGAAGTCGCCGACCGCCGCCACGATCGAGATGCCGGCGATGGCATCGACGCCGGGGATCGTCATCAACCGGGTCACCGTCGGATCGCCCAGCGACTGCCCGGCCAGTTCCTTGTCCACGATCGCTAGCTCGCCGGCGTGGAAGTCCGAGTCGGCACCGCGACGGCAGGCGCCGTAGCAGTAGCTGGTGGTACCAGGCGTTGTGGCTCCAGGCGAGCCGCCCGTGATCGGACACCCCTCGATCGTTTCAGCCCGATACACGCAGCGGCGAGGCAATGTCGACCGACGAGACAACGTCGACGAGAAACCAGTGGGCCTTCCGGCACGAGTACCGCGAGCACGGCGCTATCGCTCCCTTGACCGGAGGCAGCCAGCATCTGCGTACCGGTTGAACGATCGGCTTGCGGCATGGGCGGTGGTGGAGACCCGCGAGCAGCAATCGCGCGCCCGATTGCTCTAGTAGGTCGGGACCCAGTAGCGCAGCCTCCCGTGCCGGTCGTCCCTGAGCAGACCGCCGTGGCGCTCGATCACGCGGCGGGAGCCGGTGTTGTCATTCTCGCAGGTCAAGAGGAGGTTGTCCCGAAGTCGGTGGAACTTCGGTAGCGGCCCGTTGATCGTCTAGGCGGCCTTGACGGTGTCAGTGTGCCGGTCGGCTGCGACAGTTTCGGTGGTGACGCGCTCGAGTTCGGCGGCGAGCTTGGCCAGGTGCAGATGGCCGTTGACCCGGCGGAACTGGCCGCCGGCCTCGACCATGCCGGCAGCGCACCACCGCAGCGCCATCTGCCCGTCCCGCCAGTGCTTGACGTTGCGGGCGTGGTTGCGGCAGATCCCGATCATCGACTCGATGCTTATCTTTAGCCTCGTGGTTGATCACGCTCGTGAACTGCGGCGATGTATTGCGGACGGTGTCCACGACGGGGAACGACGCTTGCCGGAGCGGGCTGTCAACACGGGCCGATCGTTGCTGAACTGTGACGCAGTCGGCCGTTGTTGGATGCGGTGCCGAGCTGCTCGGCGCGCTGATCGCCGAGGGCGTGGGCGAGCTGTCGGCGCAGCCGCTGGTTGTCCTCGCTGAGTTGACGGTTGCGTGCTTGCGCGGCTTGGAGCCGGCGCAGCATTGAGGCATCGGAGGTGCGCTGGGCGGCCGGGACGGCCGCTGTTGGGGCTCGCTGGGTGGCCTCGCGGAGCCGTTCGATGTCGGCGGGCAGGCCCGGTTGGGAGTAGAGCCAGGAACGGGAGACACCGGCGTGGGCCACCTGCACCTTCGATGCGATCCCTCTTCGCGTCCAGGAGCGGCGCAAGGGCGAGGAGCGCGGCCCCCTCCTCATCTGTCCCTCGTGCGGCCGCCGCTTCGTCATCGGCAGTAGGGGACCGGAGGAGGTTCCGGCTGAGCCTGACCGCCCCGCTTGACGATGCCCTTGCGGCGGTACTTGCTCGTGTACCGGTGAGGTTCGATGCTTACGGGGCAGCCGAGCGGTCGGCTAGATGCGGTTACGGCTCTTCGGCGAGGCGGTGTAAGGCGGCTTCGTAACGGCCGATCCGATCGACGACTCCAGCGGAGGTCGGAAGCCGCCGGTTGTTGCGCAGATTGTCGGCGAGGTCGGCGGCCTTGACGATCCGGGTGGTCTGGCCGGCTGCTGCCCGCTTGATGTAGTCGGCGTAGCTGTCTTGTGGGTCGTGGGTCAGTACCTCGACGGCGGTGATCACCGCTGGTGGCAGCGAGAGCGCGCGCAGGTCGTCGATCGTGACGGGGGTGTCCTCCAGGACGTCATGCAAGACGGCCACGGTCTGAGCCTCGAACCCGGTGACCGCCAACATCACTCGCAGCGGATGACAGATATAGGGCTCCGACTCCAAGGAGGGGTATCGCTGGCCGCGATGTGCGCGAGACGCCATGTCGATGGCTGCTTCGAGATGTTCCGGCCCCGCGCTCATCGCCCCATTGAACCGAGGATCGGAATGCCTGGGCGGCCCCGACCTTGGACACGGCGGCGTCTGCCCGACGGCAACCCCGGGCTGCACGCCGCCACACTCAGTCACGGCCCAGTTCTCCCCACGTGGCCCAGGCCGCAAGGTGTCGGTGGGTGTCCTGGCCCGCCGTTCCAGCTCACCCGGCCGATTGAGGCCACGAGAAGTGCCGCTTTGCGGCTGAGAGATGGCATCGCAGGCGGTTTCCGGGTTGCGGGTCTGCTGTCCGCCGTGTCAGGCTGCCGCCGGGCACGTTGAAGTTCCGCCTCTGCTCCTTCTCGGCATTTTATGCGGCGCTGAGGCCCGTGAGCTGGCCAGACGCCCTCATCCAGCCCTACGGCGGACGCGAAAGCCGCCAGTCCCTCGAGATCTACAGCCGTCTCGCCCTCGCCGGCGCCCGGCAGCACTACGGCGAAGCCATCACCCGGGTTCCCTGTCGGACCACCGCTACCTTGGGCTGGGCCACATTCGGGAGAACTGGGCCGGAACGGGTAGCAGCGCGGGGTGGCCCACCTCGCGGTCCGCTTCCCTCCCCCCTGCCCGGATCCCACGAGTGGTCACTGTGGCGCGTCGACCAGAGCGCCGCGCCCAGCCGGCCCTGACGCAGCCACGTCCCTGCCCCAGGAAGGTCACCATCTGATGCTGAACTCCGCCTCCGAGGCCGGTGCGACGATCACAGCCGGGGTGCTCGCCCTCACCGCTCCGGCGCCAGGCGGGCAGCCGCGAAGAGGCCTGCGGACGGTGGCCCGCGGCCTGTTGAAGGCGGTTCGGCCCAAGCAATGGGTCAAGAACGTGCTCGTGGTGGCGGCCCCGGCGTCAGCCGGGGTGCTGCTCGAGCCGTCGGTGCTCGCTCGGACCGCCGTCGCACTGGTGGCCTTCACCGCGTGCGCTGCCGCCGGGTACCTGGTGAACGACGCCGGCGACGTGGCCGCCGACCGGCGGCACCCGACCAAGCGGTATCGCCCGATCGCAGCGGGCATCGTCCCGGTCGGGCTGGCGCGCGCGGCGGCACTGGTCCTGGCCGTGACGGCACTCGGCGCCGGCGGCCTGCTCTGCGGCTGGGAGCTCAGCGCCTCGCTGGTGGTCTACCTGGCTGTCACGTTCACCTACTCCACCTGGCTGAAGCACATCGCCATCTTGGAGATGCTCATGGTGGCCGCCGGCTTCCTGTTGCGGACCGTGACAGGTGCTGCAGCCACCCACGTGACGCTGTCGCGGTGGTTTCTCATCGTCGCTGGCTTCGGCTCGCTCTACATGGTGGTCGGCAAGCGCTACGCCGAAGCCACCGGGCTCGGTGAGAACGCGGCCGGTGCCCGGCGGATCCTCGCCGAGTACCCGCTCAACTTCCTGCGTCAGACGCGTGAACTGTCCGCAGCTGTCACCCTCGTGGCCTACTGCCTGTGGGCGTTCGAACGCGCACCGGCTCAGGGTTTCTCCTGGGGACAGCTGTCGATCCTGCCGATGACCTTTGGCCTGCTGCGCTACGGACTGCTGCTCGAACGCGGCCAGGGCGGCGCCCCGGAGGACGTCGTGCTCGGCGACCGTCCGCTGCTCATCGCCGGGGCGGTCTGGGTGGTGACCTTCGGTCTCGGTGTCCTCACCACGAGGTTGTGAGATTGTGAGCCGTCCCCAGCCGCCGCCCAGGCGGCGGGCGAAGGCTCTGGCCCTGCTTGTCCTGGCGATGTCGATTGCGGTCTCAGGAGTGGTCGTCCTGCTCGTTGCCGGCCTGTGGTCATCGCCGCAGCACCTGGCGCGGTCGGCTTCGACTGCCCAACGCTGGCCGGGTGTACGTCGCGCAGCTGACCCAGCAGAGCACGACGCCGGCGATGCCCGCCCGGCCATTCTCCGTCGCCGCGTCACACGGCATCACGCGCGTTCGCGTCTTCGTGGGCTGCGACCTGGTCATGGACGCGGCCTCTCACCCCTGCTCGACGCGCATCTAAACGTTCACGGCCGCTACTCCTTCGCGGCCACCGCAGTCGATGGCCTACGCCCGCTGCGCGACCCTGCCGAGCCCGTGGCAGAGGAGTGATCCACGATTCCGAGCCGTCCCGGAATCGGTCGGTTGCGGGACACCGCCCAGGCCACCTCGAAACCGGCCGGAAACCGTCCCGCAAGGCGTCCTGCAACCGGCCTGTCCGCGTTGAGTTCCGGGACGGCTTCCGGGACGATCCCCGGATGGGCAGCTCCGCCGGCGATCCGGCCCCCTACAGCAACACCGTCCGCATCGGCTACGCCCGCGTCAGCGGACGAACCCAAGACCACCAACTGCAGTTGGACGCGCTGGCCGCCGCGGACTGCCGCGACATCGTCATCGAGACCGCCAGCACCCGCACCGACCGGCCCCAGCTGCGCCAGGCCCTCGCCGTGCTCAAGCCCGGCGACACCCTGGTGATCTACAAGCCCGACCGGGTCGCCCGCTCGATGAAAGAACTCCTCGTGCTGCTAGAGGACCAGCTGCACGCCCGCGAGATCAACCTGCACATCCTCACCGGCATCTGCGCCGGGCTGCACCGGCCCACCGGCGCCACCATCGCCGACAAGATGTTATTCATGGTCGCCGCCCTGTGGCCGCGGAGATGGAACGCGACCTCATCCGCGAACGCACCCTCGACGGCCTGGCCGCCGCCCACGCCCAAGGCCGCCGCGGCGGCCACCCATCCGCTCTGGACGCCGACACCCTCGCCGTCGCCATCGCCCGCCGCGCCCGCGGCGAATCCGTCACCGGCATCGCCCGGCACCTCGGCCTCGGAAGATCCACCCTCTACCGGGCACTCGGCGAACCTCACCCCACCTGAGACAGACCCACCCACCCACGCGGCTTACCGCCGGATCCTGTTCCGCTGAGGCTCAGACCCCTGTTCGTGCTGCTCCCAATCTCCGCTTCGGATCGGTCAGCGGTAGTGCTGCTGTGCTCCGCCGTGCGACCGCCGGGGGAGTGCCAGGGACTCGGCGCCACAGCCGGAGTTCCGAGGCCAGGTTCTGGTGCCAGCTACGGTTGCCGGATGGGTGCTCCGCTGCAGCTCCGTGGTGTGTACGTGCCACTGGTGACGCCGTTCGACGAACGCGGCGGGGTGGACCTCCGCGCGTTGGAGCGGCTGGCCGACGAGGTGCTGGCCGTCGGCGCCGCTGGCGTGGTGACCCTGGCGACCACCGGCGAACCGACGTCGCTCAATGACGCCGAGCGCGACGCCGTCGTGGCGTCCTGCAGCCGCGTCTGCACCGATCACGGGGCCCGTTTGATCGTCGGCGCGGGCACCAACGACACCCGCACCACCGTCGCACGCCACGAGGCCCTCGCCGACGTGCCGGGCGTAACCGCTTCGTTGGCCGTCGTGCCCTACTACGTCCGCCCCACCGAGTCGGCGATCGTGGCGCACTTACAGTTCGTCGCCGCGCGCTCCCCGGTACCGGTCGTCGCCTACAACGTCCCCTACCGCACTGGGCAGGGCCTGGGGGCCGCGTCGCTGCTGGAGCTCGCCGCCACCGACAACGTCGCCGGTGTCAAACAGGCCATCGGCGACATCGACGCCGACACCCTGACCGTCCTGGCTCAGGCGCCGCAGGACTTCGCGGTGCTCGGCGGAGACGACCCCTATCTGTTCCCGATGACGCTCATGGGCGCCGCCGGCGCCGTCGCCGCATCGGCCAACATCGAGACCTACCGCTTCGTCGCCATGATCGATCATGGCCTCGCCGGCGAGGTCACGCCCGGGCGGAAGCACGCCGAGGCGCTGCTGCCGCTGGTCCGGGAGCTGTTCGCAGAACCCAGCCCGGCCGTCATCAAGGCAGTGCTGCACGCGGAGGGCCGCATCCCGACTCCCAACGTCCGCATGCCGCTGTCTAACGCCTCCGCGACCGCCGTCAAGCGGGCGCTGGCAGCGCGGCTCCTCTGAGCCGAACGGCGGGGCCTTGGGCCACCGAAGGCGCGCCGCTGTCAGGGCCGGGTCCGCTCGTCGTCGCTGAGGCTCTTGTCGATCCCGCTACGGCACGGGCTGGGTCGGCAGGGTGGTGGTCTCGACGTTGCGTCGCACGGTGGAGCATAGTGTCCTGCCACGGTCGCGCTACCACAACAAGTCGTAGGTCGACCGGGGAGATGTCGTTGAGCGAGTCAGTCGGCCGCCGGCGCCGCGGGTCCGGCTCACTCGAGGCCGACGTCATGGTCGCCTTGTGGTCGGCCGACCGTCCGTTGACTCCGGGTGAGGTCCTCGAGGCGCTGGGCCGGGACCTCGCCTACACCACGGTGATGACGACCCTGGCGCGCCTGCACACCAAGGGGATGGCCGATCGAGCCCGAGCCGGGCGCGCCTACGCCTACAGCCCCCGCCAGCGAGCAGATGACCACGCGGCACAGACGATGAGCGAGGTTCTGGCCAGCGGCGCCGACACCGCCGCAGTGCTCAGCCGCTTCGTGGACCGCCTGCAGCCAGAAGAAGAGCACCTCCTGCGCCAGCTGCTCGGCCGGGTCCCCGCCTCAGGTCAGGACTAGCGATGCGCCTCGGCATCTACTGCACCCTCGCCGCGGCCCTCGCCGTGTCCGGTCTGCTCATGCCGGCCAGCCGGCGCCTGGCACCCAAGCAGGCGGCTTACTGCCTGGCTCTGGGCTCACTGGCAGCAGGCCTGGTCTGGGTCGGCGCCCTGGGGCTGTTGGCGGTGGCGACGGTGGGCCGAATGAGCATCGCCGCCGCCGCGGGCCACTGGTCCCTTGCCGTGCTCGAGGCCCGTGACCCGGTGCCGGTACCGGCCGGGGTGGGCAGTCTGGTTGTCCTTGCGGTCGTCGCCGTCGCCGTCGCCGCATCGGGTCGCCGACTGGTGCACGGCGCGGTTCAGCTCGTCCGCCTTCACGTCCTGGCCTGGTCCCGGTGCTCGGGTGACGTGGCCATCATCGACGCGGCGACCCCCGAAGCGCTTGCACTACCCGGATGGCGTGGCCGGGTCCTCGTCAGCTCCGGGATGCTGCGGGCGCTCGAGCCGCGCGAGCACCAGGTGCTGCTGGCCCACGAGCGCAGCCACCTGCGCAACGGGCACTGGGCGTTCCGGCTCGCCACCCGCCTGGGTGCGGCACTGCTGCCGACGCTGGGACCGGTGGTCCGTCGCTGCGACCACGCCCTCGAGCGCTGGGCGGACGAGGATGCCGCCGCCGCCGTGGGTGATCGCACATTGACCGCAACCGCTGTGGCCAAGGCAGCCTTGGCCACCACCGAGCACCACCGTTCGGTGCTCGTGCCGGCGTTCTCCGACGGCTGGGTCGCCGGACGGGTCAGGGCGCTGCTTGTTCCCCCTGCGCAGAACCGGTGGGGGGTCGCCGCCATTGCCACCGGCCTCGCCACGTTCGCCCTGGTCAGCGGGATCGAGGCCAGTCGCGATCTCGAGGGGCTGTTCGAAGCGGCCCGGCATGTCGGGCTCAGCTGACCGCCACTCGTTTGTAGTAACTTGTAGTAGCAGCAGTTCCGGTTTCGCCGTCGCCACCCGGCGGACCCCTCATGACAGTGACGGAGAACGACGCCGTGGCCGATATCAGCTACCTGCAAGCTGGCGTCACCGGGCTCCTGCAGGGGGCCACCGAGCTGTTCCCCGTCTCGAGCCTCGGCCACTCGGTACTGGTGCCGGCGCTGCTCGGCGGGTCGTGGCAGCACCTCGTCACCGAGTCCTCGACCGGCACCAGCGAGCAGTCGCCCTACCTGGCCTTCATCGTCGCCCTGCACGTTGCCACCGCGATTGCGCTGCTGATCTTCTTTCGCTCCGACTGGATCCGCCTGATCCGAGCCTTCGTTACCACCCTGCGAACACGCCGCGCGGAGACCTCCGAGCAGCGCCTCGCCTGGCTCATCATCATCGCCACCATCCCCGTCGGGCTGACCGGGCTGCTGCTCGAGCACACCTTCCGGACGCTGTTCGCCAAGCCGCTGGCTGCAGCCATCTTCCTGACCGTCAACGGGGCCATCCTGCTCGCCGGCGAGCACCTCCGTCGCCAGTCCGAGGCCCGTACCAGCTCCGCCGGGCAGGCGCCGGCGGACACCGCGACACCGGCGGGCGGCCCGCACAGCCAGACCCTGGTCGTCGGCCAACGTCGCACGCTCGACGGTCTCGCCTACCGCGAAGCGGGCATCATCGGCCTGTTCCAGACCCTGGCTCTGTTCGCCGGCATCTCCCGCTCGGGCATCACCATGGTCGCCGGCCTGCTGCGGGGCCTGGACCACGAGGATGCGGCCCGGTTCTCCTTCCTGCTCGCCACGCCGGTCATCCTGGCCGCCGGCGTGCTCAAGGTGCCCACCCTCGCCGGGTCGGCAGGCGCCCACATCCACGGCCAGGTGCTGGTCGGCATGCTCGTCGCCGGCGTCGCCGCCTACCTGTCGCTGCGCTTTTTGGTCCGCTACTTCCAGACCCGCACCCTGACCCCGTTTGCCATCTACTGCCTGGTGGCCGGAGCAGCCTGCACCGTGCGCTTCGCCGTCGCCTGAGCGCCGGGCCGATGAGCCACCTCGCCGACAAGCTGCTCGGCTTTCCGCCCTGGCTGGCCCTGGTCCTCATCTTCGCCCTGCCCGCGGCCGAGGCGTCGATCTTCATCGGCCTGTTCTTCCCCGGCGAGCTGATCATCCTGCTCGGGGGTGTGCTAGCCAACCAGCACAAGCTGCCCCTGTGGTCGGTCATCGCGGTCGGCTCCGCCGGGGCCATCATCGGCGACACCATCGGCTACGAAGTCGGACGTCACTTCGGCGACCGGGTGCTGACCAAGTTGCCCACCAGGCTGGTCAAGCCCGAGCACCTCGACCGCGGGCGCGAACTGCTTCGCCGCAAGGGAGGCCGAGCCGTCTTCCTCGGACGGTTCACCGCCGCCCTGCGTGCCCTGATCCCCGGCCTGGCCGGCACCAGCCGGCTGCCCTACCCGAGCTTCCTGGTGTTCAACGTCCTCGGCGGCGTCTCGTGGGTCATCGTCACCGCGCTCACCGGCTACGCCGTGGGCAGCAGCTACCGCAGCGCCGAAAAGCGCTTAAGCCTGATCTCCTTCGGCATCCTCGCCCTCGTCATCGCCGCCATCGCCTACCGCGTCGTGCGCCGCTCCGAACGGGTGCAGGCCTGGTCCCGGCGCCGGCTGTCCTGGCTGTACCGGCTTGACGGGCGCCTCGTGCTGGCGACCAGCGTGCTGGCCGGAGGGGCATGGCTGTTCAGCGGCATCGCCCAGGACGTCATCGACCACGACGGGGTCGCGCTCAGCGACCCGCGGCTGCTCGACGACGTCATCAGCCGGCGCGGCAGCCTGCTGACCCCGCTCGCCACGTTCCTCACCACCCTCGGCACCGGCGCCGTGCTCTACCTGCTCCTGGCCGGCCTCGGGGCCCTCGTCTGGCGTCGCGCCCGGCGCCCGGCCATACCGGTCCTGTGCCTGGTCTGGCTACTGGCCGGCCAGGGAACCCGCCTGGGCATCAGCCACGCCGTCGGACGAGCCCGCCCACCAGCGAACCTGCACCTCGTGCAGGCAG
>JAABUM010002356.1_pt1 | contig 25464 bp, 26 predicted proteins | sample 5559161 | NCBI WGS metagenome assembly JAABUM01 (sample SAMN10711868, study PRJNA513369) | rock metagenome | isolation source: Antarctica rocks | place: Antarctica: Victoria Land, Siegfried Peak nord
TCCTGGCTATCTCCACGGTCACGGCCTATGGCTTCGCGCGCCTGCGGTTCCCCGGCCGCAACGTGCTGTTCTACATCTGCCTCTCGACGTTGATGGTGCCTTTCCAGGCCACGCTGTTGCCGATCTACCTGATGATGCGCGATTTCCACCTGCTCAACACGTATTGGGCCATCATCCTGCCCCCGCTGGCCAGCGTCTTCGGCACGTTCTTGCTGCGCCAGTTCTTCTTGTCGTTCCCCCGCGAGTTAGAGGAAGCGGCCATTGTTGATGGTTGCAGCAAATTTTCAGTGCTTTGGCGCATCATTCTGCCCAACTCGACCTCGGCGCTCGTAGCCGTCGCGGTCATCACCTTTTTGGGTGTTTGGAACGACGTGTTTTGGCCGCTCATTGCCCTCTCCGACCAGCAGATGTACACCTTGTCTATGAGTTTGGCCCTGCTCAACCAGGAGTACTACGGGACGCCTGGGCCAGGCGTCGGCATGGCTGCGGGCGTGCTTGGCTCGCTACCCATCCTGATTTTCTATTTCATTTTCCAGCGCCGCATCGTCGAGGGCTTCGCGATGAGCGGCCTCAAAGGATAGCGCCGCAGGTCGCGCTAGCGTATCTAGTAGTCCGTCAATGGTCGCGTCCTTTACAACGTTATAAAAAAGCGTGGTGACCGGTGAGTGAGAAAGGAAGGGTCAATGGATAGACAGTGGTCGCGTGGCCGTTTCGTCCTTCTTGCACGCGGTACGCTTGCCACCGGCTTGGCTCTGTGTAGCCTATTCCTGGGCATTGGCGCGGTACAACATGCGCGCGCAACATGCTCGCTCCAGAATCCGATCGTTTCCGCAGGCGCCGATCCATCGATCTGGTACGCTAACGGCCTGTATTACCTCGTCCAGTCGGACGGCAACCGCAGTATCAACCTGCGCGCCGCAGCGACGCTTGGCGCTCTGAACGGCGCTCAACCGCACACAATATGGACGGCGCCCACCGGTACCGACCATAGCGCTGAGACCTGGGCGCCCGAGATCGAGGATCTGAATGGTCAGTGGATTATCTATTTTGCCGCCGCGGTGAATGAAGGCGGCGACCCCGCGACCAACAACACCCACCGCATCTTTGCGATCACGGCAAACACGAGTAACCCGCTTGGATCGTGGTCGTTCTATGGCAAGGTGGCGGACTCCACCAATCAGTGGGCCATTGACCCCACCGTGTTCCATTACAATGGCAGTTGGTGGATGCTGTGGTCCGGCACGCCGACCGGGAACGGCGGGGCGCCGCCCCAGCAGATTTACATCGCGCACATGAGCAATCCCTTGCACATCGATCAAGACTACCGCCGCCTCATTGCCAATCCGGATCAATCGTGGGAAACGTCGGTTCAGGCCATCGAGGAAGGCCCGGAGGCGTTCATCGGACCCAATAACAAGCTTACCATTCTGTATAACGCGAATGCGAGTTGGACCACCTCCTACGCCCTGGGCGAACTCGTGTACAACGGCAGCGACATGATCGTCTACACGTCGTACACGAAGCGTGGTCCCGTCTTCAGGTCTGGAGGCGGTGTGTATGGGCCGGGAGGCGACTCGCTGCCTGTTCCAGGGACCTATGGTGGGAACTGGTTTGTCTACCACGCCAAAACATCGACAACCAATGGGTGGGGCGACCGCAAAATCTTTGCTCAACCGCAAACCTGGAACTCTGATGGAACGCCGAACTTCGGGAGCGGCCCGAGGGGCTATACCTCGTTTAACGAGAGCACCGGGCAGGCGTGTTGATCTAACGCCTGGGCAGGGCGCCGCCGGTCGGAGAACGGTTCGCTTGACAGACTATTAGAGTATGGAGACGATTGTGCTAGAGTCCGCCGATACGATAGCGACCCATCCGCGTCCACAGTTGACCCGCGAGCGCTGGACCGACCTTAGCGGTGAATGGGGCTTCGCCTACGATGATGAGGGCCGGGGTATCGATGAGGGCTGGTCCGAACGCGCTGAGCCCTACACCCGCTCCATCCGTGTGCCATTCCCCCCCGAGTCTCCAGCGAGCGGCGTCGGCGATACCTCGTTCCATCCGATTGTATGGTACCGCCGGGCCTTTGACGACCCGCGCGCCAACGAGGACGAGCGCTTGCTGCTGCACTGCGGCGCCGTCGACTATCGCGCGCAGGTGTGGGGCAACGGGCGTCTCGTCGCCACGCACGAGGGCGGCCATACCCCGTTCAGCGCGGACATCACGCCCGCCTTGAAGCCGGATGGCGCGCAGGTCGTGGTGATCCGCGCCGAAGACCCGCCCGAGGACCTGGCCCAGCCCCGCGGCAAGCAGGATTGGCAGGAAAAGCCGCACAAGATTTGGTACGATCGTACCACCGGCATTTGGCAGCCCGTCTGGCTGGAGCCCGTCGCCCCGGTCCACATCGCCAAGCTGCGCTGGACGCCTGACCTCGACCGTGGTTTGCTTGGGCTGTCCCTGACGCTCTCGCGATCGGGGGACGCGCCGTTGCGCGTACGCGTGGGGTTGCGCCTGCACGAGCATGTGTTGGCCGATGATACCTACCTGGTGCAGGGCGGGGGCCTGCAGCGCGACATCGCGCTCGACCCCGGCGCGATGCGCATGAGCAGTGAGCGCGTGCTATGGACCCCGGAAACCCCCAATCTCGTCGACGCGACAGTCACCGTCCTCGACGACGAGGGGGTCGTGGACGAGGCGCACAGCTACGTGGGGTTGCGCTCGGTGGGCGTCGCCAACGGCCGCTTCATGCTCAACGGTCGTCCCTACTACCTGCGTCTGGCCCTGGAGCAGGGCTACTGGCCGGAGTCGCACCTGGCCGCGCCGAGCGACGCGGCCCTGCGGCGCGAGGTCGAAGTAGCCAAGGAACTCGGCTTCAATGGGGTGCGCATCCACCAGAAGGTCGAGGACCCACGCTTCCTGTATTGGTGCGACCGCCTGGGCTTGGTGGTATGGGGCGAAATGGCCAACGCCTATGTGTTCTCACAGACGGCCGTCGAGCGGCTGACGCGCGAGTGGCTAGAGGTACTGGAACGCGACTATAATCACCCCTGCATCGTGGCCTGGGTCCCGCTCAATGAGAGCTGGGGCGTGCCCAACCTGGCGGGTGATCCGGCGCAACGCGCGTACGTACAGGGCCTCTACTACTTGACAAAAACGCTGGACCCGACGCGCCCGGCCATCGGCAACGACGGCTGGGAGCACCTTGTCGGCGACATTTATGGCGTCCACGACTATGCTTTCGAGGGAGCGGCGTTGCGTGAGCGCTACGGCAGCGTCGAGTCCGTGGAGCGTACGCTGCGCGAAGTGCAGCCGCAACAGCACGTCGTTACGCTGCCGGGCTATCACCGCGTTGGCGAGCCGATCATGATCACGGAGTTCGGAGGACTTAGTTACCGGCCGGGCGAGGACGAGCCATGGTTTGGCTACGCCACGGTCACCAGTCGAGAACAGTTCCTGGCTAAATACCGCGAACTCGTCGAGTCGATCCTGGATAGCCCCGCCATCGTCGGCTTCTGCTACACCCAACTGACCGATACGCAGCAGGAAACGAACGGCTTGTTAACGGCGGACCGCACGCCGAAGCTCGACCCCGCCGCGATTAGCGCGATCACGCGACGCGCGACTGCCGCGATGCCGGGGGACGTCATCAGACAGATTCAGGAGTCCCGCGGAGTCACGCCCTTTGCCGGTACGACCATGGACGCGGCCGATGGCGGCGTTTAAGCAATGTACAAGCCACGCGCACAAAGCCCCTGTCGAAGAGTATCTTGACGAAGGAGTCAACGATGTCAACACAGCTCCGTAGCACGCCCCGACGCTGGGGGTTCACTCGCTGGTATGGTTTGCTGGCGGCGCTCTTGATGGTTTCCGTGGTCCTGGTCCCAAGCGTAGCGCGTTCCGCCTCGCCCCTGGCGCCGACGTCCGCGACGGCCCCCGCGACCTATACGAACCCGGTAATCCCTCAGACCGCGCCCGATCCGGCGATCATCAAGGCGCTCGACGGCTACTACTACATCGTCGCCACGTCCGATACGTGGCAGGACGGTTCGTTCCACCTGCTGCCGACCTGGCGCTCGACCGATCTGGTCAACTGGGCTTTCGTGGGCGACGCCGTCTCGTCTAGGCCAAGTTGGGTCGCGCCGACGGCCGGCCTTTGGGCCCCCGACCTGCAGTACGTCAACCATAAGTACTACATGTACTACACGGCATCGGACACGGTAGCTGGTGGCAGCGCCATCGGCCTATATACCGCGCCGAGTATGACCGGCCCGTGGACGGACGTGGGCGGCCCCGTCGTCGCGCCGCGTCAATGCACGGATAACCCCGACCCCGGTTGCCATTTCCCGACGATCGACCCGGCTGAGTTCACCGACCAAGACGGCCAGAAGTACCTATACTACCGGCACGTACTTCGGCGGGACCGTGGCGCAACGGCTTACCGCCGACGGCACGCAGGTGACAGGTCCGGCCTACCAGATTGGGCACTGGGACCGCTATGAGGGTACCTATGTCGTGCGTCACGACGTGAATGGCAAGGCCTACTACTACAACTTTTCGTCGGCGGCCGACTGCTGTCGTGGCCCCAACACCGGCTACAGCGTCGAGGTCAGCCGCGCCACGTCGCCGCTGGGTCCGTTCATCGATCAGAATGGTATTCCGATGGACCTGCCCGCGGCTGATGGGACTACTGCACAAGTACCCGCTCCACGCCGCGCGCCAGACCCCGCTAGTGCCAACATAGGCGGCCAGGGCGGCGGCTACCCCACGCTCAAACAGAATGGCAACAAGTGGCAGGGCGTGGGCCACAACGCGCTCATCACCGACCTCTCGGGGCGCGATTGGATCGTCTACCACGGCGTCGACAAGACGAGCAATGGCGGCGTGTCCAATGGCTGGATCAATAGCTTCCCTGGCCCGACCCCGCCGCAGATTACCTATCGCCAGTTGCTGATCGACCGCATCGACTGGACCGCCGACGGTTGGCCGACCACCAACGCTGGGGCGGGACCTTCCGATGGCCCCACCGCCGCGCCTGCGACTACACCGATCTTCGGCGACAACTTTAACACGGCGAGTGGGTGCGCCGCGCCGGGCAGCGGCGCGCCATTGAGCGCCAACTGGTACCCGCGCGGCTCCTGGACCCTCGGTGGCGACGCGGGTGCGGCCTGTGTGAACGGCGGCTACGCCATACAGGGTGCGACGAGCGGGCTGGCCGTGCTGGTGAGCCACACACGGGTTCCCAGCGGCTACCGCGTGGAGTGCGACGTGCGCCTCGAAGCGTCCGGCCCGAACCCCCGCTATGGTTGCCTGGTATCGTATCGTGGCGGACGCTTCATCGCGGCCTACTTCGATCCGACGCGTAACGCGCTGGTGACGCAGGCCTACGTCGGCTACCACCCCGTATTTGGCGAGATGGTGACGCCGTTGCCGAGCGGCTTCGACCACAGCGATTGGCATCACCTCGCGATCGACCAGCAGGCTTTCCAGTTGGGGCGTGGTCCCGTCGGGCGCGGCGTCACCTTCCGTGTCGTGGTCTCTGATCGTAACCGTGATCCGCTCGCCGTGCAGACGCGTACGTTCCCGTTGGGCGTGCTGTTCCGCGATGGCGGCGTGGGTCTGGTGACGCAGAACGCGCGCGCCGACTTCGACAACGTAACCGCCGCCGCGCTGGCGACCACGACAATCCCTGCCGAGGTCACGCCGCCGGTGGGCGCCTTGCAGCCGGCCTACTCCGACGAGTTCAACGGCTCACTTGGCGCGCAGTGGTCGTTCGTACGGCCGGTCGTCACGGAGACCTCGCTCATCAGCGCCACGGGGCAACTCGAAATCACCGGCGACGGCGACCTGTACCGCGACTCGAACAACGCGAACAATCTGCTGCTGGAGAACGCGCCGAGCGGCGACTACGCCCTGGAGACGAAGATTACCTTCGATCCCGACACCAACTTTGAGCAGGCCGGGTTGCTGGTCTACAGCGACGACGACCACTACATCAAAGTCGGCCCGTTCCACAGCTACTCGCTCAACAAGATACTCTCCGGCCACGAGAGCCTGGAGCCGACGCCGGGCGGTCAGGCGCAGTGCGATGTGCAGCCGTCGGCGACGAGCAATGTGGCTGTGACCACCTACACGCGCGATCTGTGCCCCAACGAGGGCGAGAGTTGGGACTACCTGACCAACGCTCAACCTACCCCCAATGGGGCCTCGGTGCAGGCGCCCACCGTGACCGACTACCTGCGCGTCTACCGGCATGGCGACGTGTATCAGCCGTACGTTAGCGTCGATGGTGTCAACTGGGTCAAGGGCGCGGCCTGGAGCCTCAGCGCTGTCGACGCCGCACACCCAGTCAAGATCGGCCTGTTCGCCTTCTCCGGCGGCTCCGGCCGGGCTCCGGCCTTCTTCGACTACGTGCATGTATACAGCTTGCCGGCGGCCGGTTAATACCGATTGACGAGCGTGCAGCCCTCGCCCCTATCCTTCTCCCTGACGGGGGAGAGGGATAGGGACGCGGGCATGTTCGGCACGTATTTGATTGACGCGCCATGCTTTTTGTGTGATTTTTACAACGCTGTGAGGGCCGGAGGGCACACGGCATATATCTTGCCTGGCAGTTACCGTAGGGCCACGGCAGGCTATTTTAGCCGGTACGATCCCTGTCAGGGATCTCTGGCCCACTCGAGGTTCGTTGTACTGCAATGAAGGAGGTGACGTACCTTAGAATGTGCGCTTGCTTATCGCGTGAGGCGCGTGGCAGAGCCCGCGATAGCGCTATCATCACGCGCGGTTCTCGTATCTTCCAGCTGACGCCCCTATCTCATTTCCTTATTTCTTTAGAAGGAAGAAACTCCAATGGCTAAGACATCGACACGACGATCCCCGCGCAAGTTAGGGACGGTCGCGGCGGGCGCCCTCACCCTCGGCAGTTTGCTTGCCACCGGCCTCCCCGTCGCCAACGCGCACGCCGCCCGCGCCCAGGCGTCCGCGACGACCCTCACCTTCTGGAATCCCTTCAGCGGGCCTGACGGGAGCGCGATGAAGCAGATCGTTAAACAGTTCAACGCGTCCCAAAAGAACGTACAGATCAACATGACGATCGTCCCCAACGCCAACTATACCGGGTCGCTCACGACCGCTATTTCGGCGCACAAGGCCCCTAACATGTTTGTCGTCGACGATGTGGCGATGGCGACCTACGCCGCCGCCGGTATCTTGACGCCGGTTCAGCAGGCCGCCGACACCGTCGGGCTGAAGCAAGAGCAGTTCTACTCGTCGTTGTGGCAGGGCGGCAATTATAAGGGCACGCAGTACGCCATTCCAATGGATGCGCTGCCGCTCACTATGTACTACAACAAGGCCGTCTTCAAGGCGAACGGCTTGGACCCGAACACGCCTCCGGCGAACGAATCTGCATTCCTCAAAGACGCCAAGAAGATGACCCACGGCGGCGCGTACGGCTTCGTCGTCCCGCCCGATTGGCCGGAGCCGTTTGTCTGGCCCACGCTGCTGGCGCAGTTCGGCGGTCAGGAGATGAATGTCGCTGATCAGAAGGTGCTGTACAACTCGAAGGCGGGCGTCGCCGCGCTCCAGTTGTTGCACGATTGGATCTACAAGTACAAGATCTCGCCGCAGAAGACGGCGGTCGACTACGACATCAAGGCCATCTCCAGCGGCAAAGCCGGCATGATTGTGGACGGCCCGTGGCAGTACACCCAGCTACACAGCACGCTCGGCTCCAACCTTGGCGTAGCCGCCGTGCCGCAGTGGGGACCGAAACCTGGCGTCTTCCTCGGCCAGCACTACTTCGCGCTCTATAAGTCGACAGGGCAGGATAGCACGCAGACCAAGGCCGCGCTGACGTTTATCAAGTACTTTGAGGATAACAGCATCCTGTGGGCGCAGGCGGGTGACTTGCCGGCCTACAAGCCCACGCTGGACTCCTCCGCGTTCAAGAAGCTCTCCTACGAGGTGGCCATCGCCAAGTCGCTTCCGTACGGCTACCTGAACCCGAAGTTCCCCAACTATGGGAGCGTTTCGACGACGCTGTATCCGCAGATCATCGATGCCCTCCTGGGCAAGAAGAGCCCACAGGCGGCGCTCGACTATGCCACCCAGCAAGCTACCAAGGCGGTCCAGGCCAGCAGCAGCGGCGATTAACCCTCAGTTGAGGGGTGAACCGCTTCGCGCGGTCTATAAGATTGCCCCCCTTACGAAGTGTAGGGGGGCAATCTCCCTGAGTAGGATTCCCCGGACATCCTGACGTCGTGTATTTAACTGTATAGTGCGTATCACGGAAGGAGGAGGCCGCGATTCCCCGCTACTTGACAAGCGACGGTCCCCGCGGCGATGTCTATGGCTAGGGCTTCAGCACCCGGACAGTCATCAACTGAAGTGGGTCTTCATGTGACGACGCGCCACCGGTCTTTTGGCTCCAAATTGCACGACTACGGCGGGTCGCTCCTCTTCCTGGCGCCGTTCCTCCTGTTCTGGCTCGCCTTCGTCTTCTACCCGCTCGCGTACTCCTTCAACACGAGCCTGCATCGCTGGAACAGTTTGACGGGCGACGCCGGGTTCATCGGATTCCATAATTACTACAACATTCTCTTAAATCAGAACAGCGTCCTCTTCACGCGTTTCTGGTCCGGTATGGCGCACACGGCCCTCTTCGTTGTGATCACCGTGCCGTCACTCGTCGTCCTTGCTTTGCTGCTGGCGATCCTGGTGTCCGATTCGCCCTGGCGCAACTTCTACCGGCCGATCTTCTATATACCGGGGGTTCTCTCGGTGACGGTGGCCTGCTCGATTTGGCGGTGGAACTTTCAGGACCCTGGCCTGATCAACACCTATCTGCACCTGAACGTCAACTGGTTCGAGACCGAGCCGTGGGCGTGGCTCACTATCATTATCACGACATTGTGGTGGACCGTCGGCCTCAATATGGTGATCCTGCTCGCGGGTATCCTGGAGATACCCAAGGACTATCACGAAGCGGCCATGATCGACGGCGCGACGTGGCTACAGCGGGTCTGGAGTATCACCGTTCCGATCCTGCGTCCTGTTATCGGGTTCGTCGTCGTCACGCAGACGCTGGCCTCGTTCGGCCTGTTCGGGCAATCTCAGCTCATCACGCTAGGCGGTCCGGGCGAAGATACGACGCCGATCGTGCTGTACATCTTCAATGAAGTGTTTAAGAGCAGCAACTATGCGACCGCGTCGGCGATGACGTTTTTGCTGGGTGTTGTTCTCATCGCCATCGCCGCCGTGCAGTTGCGCTTCCTACGGCGGCAGGCGTAACGGGCAAGCATACAAGTAGGTAGGAGTAAGAGTATGGCACTCCCCGCGCATACGGTCCAACCGGCGTCCCCTAAAGCGGGCGCTCGTCGCGATAGCCGCGCCGACAGCGCCGATGTTCTGGCGCAACGGCCGGCGGCGATGTGGATTCAGACCGCTTTTTTGTTTGTTCTGGCGGTGGTGTTTCTCATTCCGCTAGCCTGGATGCTCGTGACCTCGGTGCGGCCCGACGCCGAAATCACCAGGGGCGTGGTTTCCTGGGTTCCGCATCCGTTCACGCTTGAGAACTACAAACTGATCTTGAGCGACGCACAGAACCCCATCGGCCGCTGGTTCTTTAATTCGGCGCTCGTTTCCGTCGTGGCCACGGCGCTCACGCTGGTTGTTACCTCGCTTGCCGCCTATGCCCTATCCCGTTTGCAGTTTCCAGGGCGGGAAGCAATCTTCATCGTGCTGCTCACCTCGATGCTGATTCCCCCGGTCCTGCTCACCATCCCGCTCTACAATGAGTTCGCCAATGCGATCCCCAACTATTCCCTGATCGATACGTACTGGCCGCTGATCCTGCCCTACGCCTCAAGCGTGTTCGGCGTTTTCTTGTTGCGGCAGTTCTACCTGCAAATCCCCAAAGAGTTGGACGAGGCGGCGATGATCGACGGCGCCGGGAAGTTCCGCCGCTGGTACAAGGTGATCATGCCATTGTCGAAGTCGTCCATGCTGACACTGGGCATTCTGACCTTCATGGGCGTCTACAATGACTATTTGGGGCCGTTGCTCTTCACAACGAGCGCCACGATGCGGACCGTTACGGTAGGTATCGCGCTGGTGACGCTTGGTTCCTACACCAGCAACTACGGACCGTTGATGGCGTTCTCAGCGATCGCCGCGCTTCCCGTCGTCGTCATCTTCCTGCTGCTACAGCGATATTTCATTGGCTCGTCTACGTCGAGTGGTGTGAAAGGATAGCACCGTTGAAGCGCTTTCAGTCACCGTCCTCCCATCGTTGGACCTACGCCGTCATGCGCTCCTTTGCCTTGATGGCCGCGCTATGCGTCACGTTGATCGGCGTGGCGGCGCTTCCAGCGAACCGAGTGGGCCATGCTGCCGCCCTACAACGAGGCGGACAGGTCTCGGTGTCATGGCATGATAAACAAGTCTCGACCTACCGCAACCCGGTATTTGCGCGGGATTTCCCCGACCCCAGTGTGCTCAAGGTCGGGTCCGGCTACTATGCCTACGCTACCACGACGGGGTGGGAGTCATTCGACCACCTCTTTCCCGTTCTGCGTTCGCGTGATCTGGCGCACTGGAGTTATGTGGGCGACGCCATGACCAGCAGCCCCGCGTGGGGCGTTGGCGACTGGTGGGCGCCCGATGTTATCGCCGATAAAGGCGTGTACTACATGTACTACGTGGGCAAAGACCTGTCCTCAAGCCAGCATTGTGTCGCGGTCGCCACGGCCAGCAAGCCGGCGGGGCCGTTCACACATCGGGCCGTCATTGGCTGTGGCGACACCAAGGGCCAGGGCTATATCGATCCGGCGCCGCTCATCGATGCGACCGGCAAGGCGTATCTCTATATTTCAGTCGACAACCCCTATCACAGTATCTCGGTCATTCCGCTCAAGAGCGACCTGATCCACGCGGCCGGTCCGCGCAAAGAATTGTTCACGTTGAGCCAGCCGTGGGAGCATGGCGCCAGCTTCTCGACGGTCGAAGGGCCGTTCGTCGTCAAGCACGGCGCGACCTACGACCTATTCTACTCAGGAAACGACTGGCAGCACGACTACGCCATGGGCTACGCCACCTCGTCGTCGCCCACCGGTCCATTCACGAAGTGTACGTGCAACCCAATCCTGCACGACGTCAAGGGTGTGACGGGGCCAGGCGGTGGGTCGGTGATCCAGGGGCCGCACGGCGGCTGGTGGCTGGCCTATCACGCCTGGACGGGCGGACCCGGCTACAACAGCGGCGGCGTGCGCAACCTGCGCATCGACCCATTGACCTGGACGGGCAATAGGATTAGCGTGCGCGGTCCGACAGTCGTGTCGGAGCCGCTGCCGTAATGGCCGCATCTACCTCTACCTATTGCAACCCGGTCTGGCCAGGGACGTTTGCCGATCCATTCGTCCTCAAAACGCGTGGCCGTTACTACGCCTACGCCACAGCCGACGTCGACCGGCCAGCCGACGGTGAGCGGGTGTTCCGTATCCTGACTAGCAACGACCTGGTAGAGTGGCGCGACGCCGGATGGGCAATGCCGGCCCTTGGGCTACCATACTATCGCTACTGGGCTCCTGAGGTGACGGAGGACAATGGACGCTTCCTACTGTATTACGCCGTGCATACCGGCGAGTTCGTCGCCTCTATCCGTGTGGCCGTGGCCGAACGGCCCGACGGCCCGTTCGTCGATAGGCGGCATGACCTGACCGGCGCGCTGTTCCCGTGGGCGATTGACCCGCATGTCTTCCGCGACCACGATGGGCAGTGGTATCTCTACATAACTATTGAATACTGGGACGATCCCGAAGGCTATACGGGGAGCGGGAATGCCGTCGTGCGCCTGCGTGACCCCTTCACCGTGATGGGTACGCCCGCGCGCGTGACCCCACCGCGCCACTCGTGGGAACTGTTCGAGGCACGGCGGCCTGAGAAGGGCGGCGTTGATTGGTACACCGTGGAGGGGCCAACCGTGCTGCGCCACCGTGGCCGCTACTATGAGATGTTCTCGGGCGGCTGCTACTACCGTGACAACTATGCCGTGAGCTACGCCATCGCGTCTGCGCCGATGGGACCGGGCGGGATGCGCGACGCGTCATGGCGCGATTGGAAGGATATGACGGGCGACGAGCGCTTGATGCATGGGATACCCAACCAGGTCATCGGGCCGGGTCACAATTCGCTCGTGCGCGGCCCCAACAACGCCGACCTGTATATCGCTTACCATGCCTGGCCGCCCGACATGACGGTGCGGCGGCCCTGCCTTGATCGCATCTACTGGCATGGTGACGCCCTGTGGACGCCCGGCCCGACGTATACACCGCAATCCGCTCCGGCACGGCCCCGTCTGCGCGCCCTATTCGACAGCGATTGCAGTTGTGATGATGGGTGGCGTGCGGATGGAGGGGATTGGACCTCGGACGCTGGTGGCGTGACACAGAGGGATGCGACCGTCCTGTCCGCGCTGTTGTGGCAGCATACGCGGCTCAGGGAAACGTGGCTGCTTGAAGTCAACGCGCGGCGCCATGCCGGGCCGGGCGGCTACGGTGTCCGCCTCCGTGGCCCCGCTATCCTCTGTGATATCCTGATTGAGCCGTCGGCGCGGCGTCTGTGCCTGCGAACCTATCCACGCGGCGAGGCGGAGAAAGTAGTCGTCGAACGCATCGCGCTGGCGCCCGAACGTTTCGCGCCAGGGGCATGGCATCAACTCTTACTGGCCTACGCCGGCGCGATCCTCACTATCCACCTCGATGGGGCGCGCCTACTGGAGGCGGTCGCGCCAGCGTTGACGGGCGCTTTCGCACTATGCGCCGAAGAGTGCGCCGCCACATTCGATGGCGTCAGCTTGACCGACCACTTCCGTGATGAGTTCCTGGACGAGCGCCACGATCCCGCGCTGCTTGGGTGGCGCTCTCGTCCGGACACGGCGCATACGCGCCACGCCACCCGTGCCATCGACGAGTCCGCGTGGCAGGCGCGGGACGGCGCACTCGCACACGTCCCCCCTGCATCAACCACGGCTGGCCTCGCGGTCGTCGTTAAAGGAACGCCGTGCGCACGGTACGAGTATGGCGCGACGCTGCGCCTGTTCGACCCATCGCCGGATGACGTAGGCGACGACGCGATGGCGACGGCCGGCCTTGCGCTGTGGCGCGATGACGGGACGCTACTAGTGACACTATCCGTTAATAGGACGCGCGGCCGGCTCACGGTCGCGGGGGACGGCGCGCTCGCCGCTATCTCTACCTCCCGTGATCTTGGCGCGTTCGATGTCAGCGCGTGGCATACACTGATGGTAGTGCGCCGCGACGAAGCGTTGACCGTGTGTGTCGATGGACCCGTGGTGCTGGAGATCACGGTACCCGAGGGCGTCGACACGCCCGGCCTCGCCGCGCGCGGCCCTGCCGAGTTTGCCGGTGTGTGGTATACCGGCCACCAGTAGCCGGTAGTCAGTAGTCAGTTCGTGGCGTGGAAACGCGTGTGATAGCCATAAAGGTCCCGCGCATGCTGCAATGACATGGCTACTGACTACTGGCTACTGACTACTGGGAAAGGGAGGCACAATGACAGACAGCCCATCGGCCGAGGACGGCGCGGAGCAAGCGCCCGATCTGGCGGCGCTGTACCAAAGGGAGTTTCAGGGGAGGGGCGAGGGGTTGATGTTGGCCCGCGCGCCGGGCCGCGTCAATCTGATCGGCGAGCACACCGACTACAACGAGGGTTTCGTGCTCCCTGTCGCCGTCGACCGCGAGGTGCGCGTGCTCGGCGCGCGCCGACCCGACCGCCGCGTCGACATGTATGCGGCCAACTTCGAGCGCCGCGCGTCTTTCGACCTCGACGCGCTCGCGCTCAGGAAGGGCGACGACGCCTGGCTCAATCTCCCCCAGGGGGTGGCCGACGCGCTGCAGCGAGCGGGACACCGGCTAACCGGCGCCAATCTTGTGATGTGGGGCAATGTTCCCCCAGCCGCCGGTATGAGTAGTTCCGCTGCCGTTGAGATCGCCTGTCTGTTCGCGCTCACGCGGCTGGCCGGTCTGGAACTCGATCCCCGCGACGACGCGCGGTTGGCCCGGCACGCTGAGAACGATTTCGTGGGCGTGCAAACGGGCATCATGGATCAGTTCGCCTCGCGCTTGGGCCAGGCCGGCCATGCCTTGTTGCTGGACTGCCGTTCGCTGGCCTACGCCCCGATCCCCATGGACTTGCCGGGCATCGTGCTCGGCGTGGTCCATAGCGGCGTGCCGCGCGGACTGGCCGGCTCGAAATACAACGAGCGCCGGGAGGAGTGCGCCGAGGGCGTGCGCCTGCTCCAGCAGTCCCTGCCCGCCATCAGGGCCTTGCGCGATGTGCAGCCAGCGGAGTTCGCGCTGGTCGAGGAGCGGCTGCCGGAGGTGATCAGAAAGCGTTGCCGGCATGTGATCATGGAGGACGCGCGGGTGGGCGAGGCGGCGCAGGCGCTGCGGGCGGGCGACGTAGCGCGCCTGGGCGCGCTGTTCGCGTTGTCACAGGCGAGCATGCGCGCCGACTACGCCATCACCGTCCCGGAGATCGACACGCTGGTAGAGGTGGCGCTGGCGCACGGTTCGATGGCCTCGCGCATGACGGGCGGCGGTTTTGGCGGCTGCACCGTCAACCTCGTGCCCGAGGAGCGCTGGGACGCCTTCACGCGGGGCGTCATGACCGAGTACCCGCGCGTGACGGGGCGCACGCCGGCGATCTACCGCTGCCGCGCCGTCGATGGGGCGACGATTGATAGGGTGTCCGAGGCGGTACACTGACGTTGTGTGTGTGTGCCGGCGCCCGCGATCACGGCCCTCACCCCCGACCCCTCTCCCTGACGCGGGAGAGGGGGGCCGCAGTGCACTAGGAGATGTATGACTACCGAACCGACGACACCCCTGATTTGGAACCCTATCTTGCGGCAGCACCTCGTCAACGCGCCGCACCGTATGAACCGGCGCGAGGGCGTGACGACGTGTCCATTCTGCGCCGACATCACGGAAGGGCGTGTGGGGCCGGACACGCAAGCATGGGTGCGCCCCAACGACTTCCCGCCTCTGCTGCCCCCGGTCGGCGAGGCGTATGTCGTCATCTACAGCCGCGACCACAATCGTACGTTCTGGGAGATGTCGGTTGACGAGGTCGAGATCATTACGCGGCTGTGGCGCGACCTGTACCGCGACGTGGCGTCGCGCTACCCCGCGGTCATGGTCTTCGAGAACAGCGGCACGGCCATCGGGCAGACGCAGTTTCACCCGCACGGCCAGACCTTCGGCGTCTCCGTCGTCCCGCCGTTCCTGGAGCGCGAGATGGAGACGGTCGCGCTGGACGACGCGGCGGGGCGCGGCTGCCCGTTCTGTCGTGTGCGGGATGAGTTATCCGACGGCCCCCAGCAGGTCGACGCCAACGCGACGTGGCAGGCCTTCCTGCCGCCCTACGTGCGCTATCCCTACGAGACGCACCTCTACCCGCGCCGTCACGTCGCCAACCTGGCGCTGCTGCATGACGACGAGTTGCGCGATCTGGCGGAAGCGCTGCTGCGCGTGATCCGCGGCTACAACCGGCTCTACGATGGCGCCATGGCCCCGGTACCCTACCTGCTGGGACTGCACCAGTTCGCCGACGAGCGCTTCCACCTGCACGTCGAGATTCTGCCGATCGAGCGCGCGCCGGGCAAGCTCAAGTACGCCGCCTCGTCGGAGTCCATTTGGTACATGTGGACCAACGACTCGTCGCCAGCCGACAAGGCGCGCGAGTTGCGCGAGGCCATCGCGATTGATCTTGCCACCGCGCTCGGCGTCGTCCCGGATGACCGGCAGCGCCAGGGTCAGGGACCGGGCGCCGCGTCGGCATCCTGAGAGGATCCCATAGTGGCGCGCGGGCTGGACATCGTGAACACTGCTCCCGTCATCTACACGATTGGTCACTCGACGCGCCCTCAAGAGGAGTTTATCGCTGTGTTGCGCCACTATGGGATTATCACGCTCGTGGACATCCGCTCCATGCCCCGTTCGCGGCACAACCCACAGTTCAATCGCGAGGAATTGGAGCAGGCTCTACCCGCGTGTGGTATCCGCTACGTGTACCTGGCACAACTGGGCGGGCTGCGCCACGGCCTGGGCTCCTCGTCACCGAACACAGGGTGGCGCAACGCCAGCTTCCGCGCCTACGCCGACTATATGGCGACGGACTCCTTCCGGCAGGGCATCGTGGAGGCGCTGGCCCTGGCGCACGACGGTCCACTGGCTCTTATGTGCGCCGAGGCCGTGCCCTGGCGCTGCCACCGCTCGCTCGTCGCCGATGCCCTCGTAGCGCGCGGTGTGGCCGTCCGGGACATCTATGATGCGCGACGCGCCGTCCCTCATCGTTTGCCCCCCTTTGCCCGCGCCGCGGGAGACCAGGTCACCTACCCGCCTGAGGTCGTTGAGTGATGGAGAGAGTACCTGAGAGCGGACCTGGCCCCGCGGATGTAAGCGCGTCGTTTGCCATCCCTGCCGTGTCGCCCTTCCATCTGGAGGCTACGGTTCGTGTGCTGCAACGGCGGCCCACGAATCGCGTCAACCGCTGGGAGGATGGCCGCTATCTGCGCGTGCTGCCTACTGATGAGGGGCTACGGCTCGTCAGGGTCGAGAACCACGGCGCCATCGACGCGCCGAACCTGCGCGGCCTTGTCTTTGGGGGACCGATCTCGCCGCGAACCCAGGAACAGCTCAACGCGGCGGTGCAGCGCCTGTTGGGACCGGCCGTCGATCCGACGCCGTTCTATCGCGTGGCCCGGCAAGACGCGCGCCTCCACGCGGTCACCACGTCTCTGCGCGGTCTCAAACCGCCCCGTTTCCCCAGCCTGTTCGAGACCATCGCCAACGTCATCCCCTTCCAGCAGGTCAGCCTCGCGGCCGGCGATGCGGTCGTGGGGCGGCTGGTGGAGCGCTTCGGTGAGCGCCTCCACCTGGGCGACCGTACGTACGCCGCGTTCCCGCGGCCGGAACACATCGCCGCCGTGGACGTCGACGCGTTGCGCGCGTTGGGACTGAGTCGGGCTAAGGCGGCCACGCTGCGCGACGTGGCGCTACGCCTCCTAACGGGAGAGCTGAGCGAGGAGCGGTTGGAGGCGCTGCCCAGCGCTGCGGCCATGGAGGTCTTGACGGCGCTCCCCGGCATCGGCCCCTGGAGCGCGGGGCTCATTCTGTTGCGCGGCCTACGCCGGATGGAGGTCTTCCCGGCCGGCGACGTGGGCGCGGCGAAGAACCTGGGGCGACTCCTGGGAGCGGAGACCCCGAGGCCGGATGGTGGTCAACAGGCGCTCCTAGCGGAGATGGGAGACACACGGGGCTATCTGTACTTCTACGCCCTGGGGTGGCGCCTCCTGCACGAGGGGCTCATCACCCCCGCTCCCGGTCACGCGGCGTGATTGACAAGAGCGCACCTCGAGATAGTGGAATCGGGTACAAAGGAGCCTTGACAAAGGGGGAAGAAACGTGCCAGACTGGCGCAGACACAGGGCAAGCCCCTCATGCTGGATCGGGGTCCTGGTCGAGGCCAGACAGAGAGATGGGAGGAGGACCTATGGCACAGCAAGCGCCGACCCTTAGTTCACCGATCGCGAGTGCGCGGTTCGCGTGGCTCGATCAAATAGCCGCGCCGCTGCAGCAGGGCGTCTACGCCGTCTTCCGCGCGGGGGAGGCGGGCCGCATGGCCAAGAATTGGCTCAATGGCGTGCCAATGCGTCACCGCGTCCACCCGGCCCTCGTGGCCATCCCCATCGGCGCCTGGACGACGGCGGCGATCCTCGACGTGCTCGATGGCTTCTCCTCCGACGACACCTACCAGGCGGCCGCCGACGCCGCGATCCTGCTCGGCATCGTCAGCGCGGTCCCGACGGTCGCGGCCGGCCTGGCCGACTGGGTCGATACCTATGACCATCAGCGGCGCGTCGGGATGGCCCACGCGCTCGTCAACAGCACGGCGCTCGCGCTCTACGGCGCGTCGCTGGCCTTGCGCGCGGGGGGGAACCGCACGGCGGGCCGGGCGCTGGGCGGACTCGCCTTTGGCGCCGTGTCGCTCGGTGGCGCGCTTGGCGGCGAACTCGTCTATAACCTCGGCATCGGCGTAACCTTCCTGCTCTACCCCAAGCCGCGCGATGAATATGTCGACGTCCTGGCCTCCGACGCGCTCGTGGAGGGGACGCCGCGAGTCGTGGAGGACGGGCGCGTGCCGGTGCTGCTGCTACGGCGCGACGGCCAGGTCTACGCGGTCGAGGCGTGGTGCCCGCATGTGGGCGGCCCCCTGGGCGACGGCGTGTTCGAGGGGCTCACCGTGGAGTGCCCCTGGCACCAGTCGTGCTTCCGCCTCGACGATGGCCGGCCCTTGAACGGACCCGCCTCGGCTCCGTTGCGCACCTTCGCGGTCCAGGAGCGTAACGGGCGCATCCTCGTCCGTCCCAGCGACGAGGGCAAGACCTGGCCGCCGCCGCCGGCTCCACCACAGGAGCGCGACGGTCAGGCGACGACAACCGTAAAGGGAGAGACCACCATGAAGGGAGAGACCACGATGCCGACGGCGCCGACGTTCAGCCAGGATATTCGTCTCCTGTTTCGGGACAAGGATGTGAGCTCGATGCTGCAAGCCTTCGACCTCAGCAACTATGACTCCGTCAAGGCCCACGCCGAAGCGATCTACGGGCGGGTAGCTGATGGGACCATGCCCTGTGATGTCGCGTGGCCCCCGGAGCGCGTCGCGTTGCTGCGCGCCTGGATCGACCAGGGCTGCCCCAGCTAGAAGCGGTCATGTCAGTTCATGCATGCGGCTCAGACCGCTCCCCCGGCGCGCCGATTTCGGGCAGCAAGCTGGACGGGGGCGGCGCGGGCGTCGGCGCGGGCACAGGGGTAGGCGTCGGCTTCGGCGCCCGCGCGGGGATGGCCGCGGAAGGCGCTTGCACGGGGGCGCTACGCATGCCGGTATCGGGAGCCGGCAACGACAAGGAGCCCTTGTCAGGAGCCGGCAATAAGGAGCCTTTGGCGGGAGCGGGCAGGGAGAGGGTACCCTTCATGGCTTGCAGCTGGGCTTCCACATCGCCAGAGCCGCCGATGCGTGCGAGTTCGGCGTCGATATCGTCGCCGCCGGGACCGAGTTGCGGGAATGCGGTGTCGCCGCCGGCTAGCTCGTCGAGCGCTGTGGCGCGCGCCTGCATGTGCTCGATCTTGCCCTGCGCGCGCTCCATCTGCAGCTGAACGCTGCCGAATTCCTCGGAGAGGCCGGTCGCGAATTCATTGATGCGCACATTGGCCTGGGCGGCCGTGTACTGCGCCTTCATCGTCTCTTTATTGGTGCGGAACGCCTCGATTTTGGCGGCGAGGCGGTCCTGTCCGTCGATCAGCTTACCTTGTTGTTGCTGTAGGCTTTCCACCTGCGTCGCCAGCGCCTGCACTTGCGGCACAAGGGCGGTCTTCCGTGTGAGCGCGGCGCGGGCGAGATCTTCGCGGTTGGCCGCGAGCGCCTGGCGCGCCTGTCCATCGAGGCGTTGCTCCTGGTTTTGCAGGCCATTCAACTGCTGCTGTAGTTGCGCTTTGGCCGTGGCGACATCGGCGACACTGCGTCGAATCTTCTGTAGTTGCTCGAGCATCTGCTCGTAGCTCAGGTCAAGCATCTCGGCCGGGTTTTCGGCGGCGTCCATCGCTTTGTTTATTTTGGCCTTGAAGATACCGGACATACGATCCATCATTCCGGGCATGAAACTTCTCCTTCGTGTGACGCTAGGCGGCGGCGTCTCGATGAGGGCATGGTGTGCCACGGAGACGTCACCCTATTGTCGCGCGATATGGCGTGACAGGTCAATTAATGCGTTTGGCACACGATATGCTGACCATTGGGGTAATGGACAGTGTGACAGTGTCATAGACACAAGGAGGCGTTTTATGGCGACGACGATGCTACGCAAGTTGAGCGACACCGGCGAGACGGTGGCAAGCACCGATGAGGATGTCCGGGGCCGCAAAGTCCTGGATGACGCGGGGGAGGAGATTGGCTCCGTCGATGGCCTCATGGTGGACGACGAGAATAAGGTGCGCTTCCTGCGCGTCGAGTCGGGCGGGTTCCTTGGGCTCGGCGGTAAACACGTTATGATCCCCGTCGAGGCGGTCACCCGCGTTATGCCCCACGCCGTGTCCATCGATCGGGGACGGGAGCGCCTGCACGGCGCGCCGGTCTACGACCCCGAACTCGTCGACGATAGGGATGAGAACTACTGGGGCGGCGTCTACGGCTACTACGGCTTCCCGCCGTATGGCGGCATGGGCATGGGGATGATGGGCATGGGCATGGGGATGAATTATATGGAGGCGCCACGCGATGAACAACAGCAGCAGCGGCTGGGCCACGGACGAACCGATCACCCAGGCCATTGAGCGCGAGATCCAGGCCAAGATGCAACCGGGCGCGCCCCCGATCGATGTGTCGGCGCAAGGCGGGTCGGTGACCCTCACCGGCCATGTGGCGAACCAGGCTACCAAGGAGGCGCTCATCCAGTTGGCCCGCGGCACGGCCGACGTCGTCGACGTCACCGATAACCTCGTCATCGGCGGCGGCCATCCCTTTCTGGATTGGTTCTTCCCAGGCCGGAATCCGAATCAGGACCTCGACGATGTGGATAGGGACGCGTAGGAAGGGTGGCCGAGACGACGTGGATAGGGACGCGTAGGGAGGGTGGCCGATGATCAGGATGGTGACCGCGGTGGAGGTCGCGCCGGGGCACGAGGGCGCGTGGGAGGAAGCGTGGCGCGCGCTACGGGAGGCGCGGAGCCGCTACCCTGGCTTCCGGGGAGCGAGCCTGTTGCGCGACAGCACGCGGCCGACGCAGTACCTCGTGCTGAGTGAGTGGGCGGAGCACGCTCAACTCGCGGAGGCGATGCGCGGACTGGGCTGGCTAGACCGGGACCAGATGGCCCCCTGGGCGGTGGAACCCACGCGCGTCTACGATGAGATCGTGGAGAGCGTGGGCGACACCACGGAGAGGGCGTGACGGACCCGCGGACCAGCGCGCGTGAGGAGGAAGTCCGACGTCACCGCGCCGTAGAACGCATCCGTCCCTAGTGTGTCCGTGAGGTCGTACCGGTCAAACTCGGTGCGGCCGCCCGCTCCTCCGCAGGTACCCGCTCGACGGCTCCCTGGATGATGGACTGGCGCAGGTGTGCGAGGTGCTCCCGCATCAGCCGGCGCGCCCGCGGGCCGTCCCGCTGCCGCACCGCCTCCAATATCTTGCGGTGGGCCTCGAGGGTATGTTCTAGCGCCCCCGCGACCGCCGCCCCTTGCAGCGCGGCTGGTAGCAGGTGCGGTTGCAGGAGGGCGTGCTCGTGGATCTGGGCGTGCGCGGCCAGGAGCAACCGATTCGCGGCGGCCTGCGCGAGGGTGCGGTGAAACTGCCGCTCGGCGGCGAAGAAGGCCTCGACGTCGTGCGCGAACTCCTGCTGCATCGTCGCGAAGACGCGTTCCAACTCGGCCGCGTCGTGCGCGGTGGCGCGCTCGGCCGCGAGGGCGGCTACCTGGCTCTCGATGGCTTCGCGAAACTCGTGGATTTCCAGCAGTTCGACCTCCGTGAGCGGCAGAGTCAAGTGAGGTGTGGACGCATCCAGCGCGCGGCCTTTGACGTAGGTGGAGCGGCCACGCACCTCTACTCGCCCTAGCATGCGGAGCGCCTTGAGCGCCTCGCGTACGGAGGGACGGCTGACCTGGAGTTGCGCGGCTAACTCGCGTTCACTGGGCAGGCGGTCACCTGGTGCGAAGGCATCACCCGCGAGCAGGGCGGAGAGTTGGTCGAAGACAGCTTCGAAGACCGTGACCGGTTTGACGGGCTGCAACTGATCCACGGGCACTCCTCCTGTGGCCCTGACCGGCGTGCCAGGCAGGGCAGTCTTTTCTTGGTCAGACCATCAGTCCATTTGACGACAAGTAAAGTATACCGTATAGTAAATAAAGAGTTGGGACTGCTCGCTTGGTTGAGCGCCCAATTTGGTTCCCCCCGGCTGCGGGGCGCGACGAATCGAACCGGCCACGACTGATACGAGCGTGCGCCGGTTTTTTGTTGTCCGGCGCCGGACGGTCGCCCCGCTGGCGAGCCCCGTCCGTTAAACAACAAGCCGGAAGGAGCGTGCCCCATGGACCAGATCCCCGCCTACGTGCAGTGGTGGTTCATCCAACTCTCGGTCCCCAACCTCGTGGTCATCGTGCTGATGCTGGTCGTCTTTGGGCTGGCGTTAGTCCTGCCCTCCCCGCACCGCCGCGCGCCGGGAGGTCCGCGATGAACCTCACCGCTACGCTGCGCCAGCGCCTCCAGCACGATTTACCGCTGGACGATCTCTTGCCCGACGAGCTGCCGGCCTACGTCCACATCGTGATCTTGCCCGTCATCGTCAGCGCGCTGGTGGGCCTGCACCTACTCCTGGTGCGCATGCGCGGCGTGGTGCGCCCGTATCCGGCCCCTGGCGAGGAGGTCCACCCATGAGCCCGCGCCAACGCGCCTATTACCAGGGGATCCCGATGGCGCCCTACGATCTGGTCAAAGAAGGGCTGATTGGCCTGCTGGTCGTTGGCGTGCTCGTGGTGGGGCTGTCCGTGGCGTTGTCGTCGCCCGATGACCCGCCGCTGACCGTGCAGCACGTCGCCGCCACGGCTCCGCTCACCTTCGTGCAGACGGCTCTGGGCGAACTGAATGGGACGGACAGCATCAACAGCTATGGGCCGCCCTACAACAACGGCAGCGGTTCCGTGCAGTCCCTGGGCCCGGTCTCGTTGCAACGCCTCGCGGGCGTGCATATCCCCATCAACACGGCCCAGGATATGGTGCGGGGGCCGCTGCGCGACGTGGCGCACATGGAGCCAGCCGTCGCCGCCGCGCTCCGGACCTTCGACGGAGCCACGCCGGCGCGGCAGGCCGCCTGGGAAGCCGCCTACGGCGCCGCGCTAGCCAGGGCGCGCGTCCAGGGGACAAGCGTGCGGCTCCCGGCGGGCGGCTATGGGCCCGTCGCGCCCATGATGGCCGGGCTGCTCAACCTCGGGCGGTCGGGGCTGCTCGAACCGGCCGTGGACAACAGCCCGCGTATCTATTCCACGGACAACACGCGGAGCATCCTCTTCCTCCAAGCTGCGGCCTTGCCCGCGGCGGCAGCACGCTTCCATCTCATCGGCTCGCAGTGGGGCATGATGAACGAGACCGGCAATTATCCCGGACAGGCGTGGCTGTGGCTCTATACGCTGGGGTATCAGGTTCCGGCCTATGCCAGCTCGCCGAACGCGGATGCGCTGGTCATGGCCACGATCGCCGTGCTCACGCTGGTGTTGTTACTGCTGCCCTGGATTCCGGGGCTCAATCGGCTGCCGCGCCTCCTCGGCGTCTATCGCCTGATCTGGCGCGACTACTATCGCGACCGCGCCGCGCCCACGGCGGCGCCGTCCCCTCCGGCGCCCGTGTCGTCCCCTCCTGGGCCGCGTGTGCCTGCGGGAGGCCGTCCATGACCCGTTTACCCATGACCACTGTGCGCGCTGGCGTGTCCATGGCCCTGGTGCTGGGCGCCACCCTGGCTGGCCTGATCGGGACGGGCCTGATCTACACCGCCTTGACCGATCACGTCTGGGGAGCATTGATCTGGGGGCTGCCCCTCGCACTGGGTGGACTGTACTGGTGCGGGCGCGCCCTGGCGCAGGGTCAGCGCAGCCTGCGGCAACGACGCGTGAGCCGCATGAGAGGCGGATGATATATTCAAATGGAGAACGACATGATCATCGCGTTGGAACAGACGTGCGGTGTAGAGCAGGCGCCCACGTTGGCCCGTTTCTTCTGGGGCAACTGAACAGCATGCCCGCTTTCGAGCACCACCCGCATCCGTGGATCAAGCAACGCCAGGAGACGCGGCCGGCCCCGCCTCCCGACGCGCGGATCGGCTTCAACGGCCGTCTAGGCCGGGCCATCACCCAGGCCGCCGGCACGATGTGGGCCTTCTACGCGGCTGCCCTCTTCATGGGCGTCTGGATGGTCCTGTCGTTGTTCAAGGTGATCACCTTCGACCCCTACCCCTTCGCGTTCCTGCTCTTTCTAGGCAACATCGTCCAGCTCCTATTGATGTTCGTCATCATGGTCGGTCAGCAGGTCCTGGCCGGGTCGTCCGACCAGCGAGCGCTCCAGACCTACAAGGATGCCGAAGCCATCCTGGCGGAGTGCCTGCAACTCCAAACGCATCTACAGGAGCAAGACAAAACGCTCATGGAGGTAGTAGAGCGCCTGGAGACGATGGTGCGGAACGGGCAGAGCGCGGCGCCCGCGCGGGCATAGGGTTTGCGTGGACGCGCGGGCCGTGACACAGCGCCATGCCTCCCGATCTTTCTATCGCGAACCCGGAGTCACGAAAGGACAACAGACCATGGAGACCAATCACACGGGCGGACCATCGTCGACCGCGTATCCAGCCGGACAGACACACGGCAACCCTGAGCGGCCGATGCACGAGGTAGCCCGCTCATCACTCACCTTCGATCTTGCCGCGGAAGTGGAGCGCCTGCGTGGCGAGGAGAGTTGGCGACAGAGCACGCGCAACGCCAAGACCCTGGTCAAGGAACCCGACCTCCGCATTGTCCTGATCGTGATGCGGCAGGGCGCCCGGATGGAGGAGCATCACGCGCCCGGCCGCCTCTCTATCCAGACGCTGATGGGACACTTGCACCTACAAGTGCTAGACCAAACGATCGACCTGCCGGCTGGGCACGTCCTGGCGCTCGATCCGGACGTCGCCCATGACGTGGAGGCGCTCGATGAGAGCGCGTTCCTCCTCACTATCGCCTGGCCGGCGCGGGCGTCCCAGGAGCCAGGATGACGGAGGCCGGCGAGAAGAAACGCGCAGGGAAGGGACACACCATGGGGCGCCAGACTGCTGTGACGGAGGGGAGCGCGATAGGGCGCGTGCGGATCAAACGCGCGTACGAGCCGGCAACCGACGACGATGGCTATCGTGTGCTGGTGGACCGTCTGTGGCCGCGCGGCGTGAGTAAGGACAAGGCCCATCTCGACACATGGATGAAGGACATCGCGCCGTCGACCGAACTGCGCCGCTGGTTTGGTCACGACCCAGCGCGCTGGGATGAGTTCGAGCGCCGCTACCGGGCCGAGCTCGACGAGCCGGAGCGGAGCCAACTCGTCGAGGCGTTGGCGGAGCGGGCCACACACGGACCGGTCACGCTTATCTATGGCGCCCGCGACACCGCGCACAACGAAGCCGTTGTCCTGTGCGCGATCGTGAGCGCCGCGTGTGCGGGCGCGCCCGACCCTCCCACGGCACAATAATGGCACAATGAAAGACCTTCTATGTCAAGGGGTAGATAAAAATGCTGTTCTCCTGTGAGGACATCAGGAGCTGGAGGGGTGCGGTGGGGGCAGGGACGCTCCGGCTGGGGCTTGACGCCGCCCGGCACCCCTGC
>JAABUM010002358.1_pt1 | contig 25441 bp, 28 predicted proteins | sample 5559161 | NCBI WGS metagenome assembly JAABUM01 (sample SAMN10711868, study PRJNA513369) | rock metagenome | isolation source: Antarctica rocks | place: Antarctica: Victoria Land, Siegfried Peak nord
CCAGACCGTCGCCTTCTCCTGCGCTTTACCAATGAAGAACACGCCTTCTTGCGTGGAGAAGGCGGCGAGATACTCCTGCGCGACCTCGTCCTTGCGTTGCCCATGCGGGAAGGTCAGCAGCGGCACGCCCTGCGCCTGGGCGAAGCGTTCCAGCGCTTTCACGAAGGCCGTGGTGAGCGGTTCCATCAGCGCCGAGGAGGCGAATGTCGCCCCGTGCAGTTCCCGGAAGAAGCCAACCACGCCCCCCACGCGTTGCAGCTTGGGCACGTAGACATTGAGGTACAGCCGGTCGATACTTTCCACGTCGAGGGTCACACGCTCCCGCAGGATGTGGGCGACGGATTGTGATACGCTCATAATGTCCTCTGGTTGTGAGCTGCTCTTTGGGGCACCTCGACCGCTTGTCGGTCCTCTCTGGAGACGGTATACCGTCCTCCGTTTGTGCCCGCCACCAGAGGCGTCCTCTCTACCAACCGACCCATGTCTCCTCGGTCTGAGGCGGAGCCTCGTTAGTATTACAACGTTAGGACGAATCGTGCCGCTGGAGGGTGCGCGCGGTGGGACAGATAGGCGGCATAGTTCTGCTGCTGGATGTCGCGCAGGTGGTGCAGCACCGTGGGGATGTCGCGGGGTCGGCGCGGCAGCACGGCCTGGAGCAGCAGGCGCACCTGCGGCACGGTCAGCGCGGGGCTTTCCCCCCCAAGCGAAGCCGTGCCTGGACCAGGAAATGATGCGCGAGGAACGAGAGCGTGATATGGTGATGCCAGCCGACCCAGCCGCGGACCTCATAGTGGTCCAGGCCAACCTCGCCCTTGGCTTCCAGGATGCCGGTTTCCACCGGCCAGCGCATGCCGCACAGCCAGACCAGCGTCGCCAGCGGGGTGTCCGCCGACGCATTGGAGAGGTAGGCCGTGAGCGTCGGCGCGTCGCCCCGGCTGCGCGGCAGCCCCCCACACGTCTGGCCCTTGCTTGGGGAAGTCGCAGCCATCCACGATCAGCACGCCGGTCTCCGCGTCGCCGAGCGTCGCCGCGACGATCTCCTGGTGACGGAGCAGCAGCGCCTCGGCGTCCCAGGTGCTCTGACTAATGAACTGCTGCAGCGCCTGCACGTCCCCGTCGGGCAGCGCCAGCGCCAGCGGCTCGATCGTCTTGCGCTCCAGGTCGCGCAATTGGCCCTGCCGGTAGCACCACGCGCCACGGCGCTGCTCCGTGCGGGCGAAGAGCAGCGCGAACAGGGCATGATACGCGGTGAGGTCGTCGGCAATGCCGCCACATCGCGCGGCGCCAGATTGATTTCCGGGGGCCGCCCCAACGGCGGCGGGCTCGTCTGCATGACCTTGGCTATCGTTTCCATCTCTCATCCTCCTGCTGCCTTATCCAGCAGGATCGCGGCCACCTAACGTTGTAGTACTAGTATCCCACCGCTGTGCCTACCTAATCCTCGTCGTCCGTTTCCTGCGCACCGGCGGTCCGGCCATGCTGCGCATGATGAGCACGCCCGCGGAGGAGATGTCCGGGCACGACCATGACACGGTCGGTAGGGACCGATACACCGACCATCCGATGCGCTAGGTATTTCCGCTCAATTCCGCCGCGCGGACATTCGTTGCTACAATGGCAAGAGATACGACACGACCTAGGCGGCCTGCGTACGGTTTGCGCCGCCGCTACTGTATCGATGACTGACCGCCGGCGGCGTCCGGCAAGGAGACCTGATTCGCATGCCTATAACCGAGACGGAGCGCGTGGACATCATTGTGGAACACCTGCGCGCGGCCTATCCCGACGCCACCTGCTCGCTACATTTCCAGACTCCGCTGCAGCTGCTCGTCGCCACGATCCTCTCGGCGCAGTGCACCGATGAGCGCGTCAATGCGGTCACGCCCGCGCTGTTTCAGACCTACCCCACAGCCGAGGCTTTCGCCGCGGCGCCCATCGCGGAATTGGAGGCCGCGATCAAGTCGACCGGCTTCTACCGCAACAAAGCCAAGCACATCCAGGTGGCCTGCCGGCTCATCGCCGAGCAACACGGCGGAGAGGTTCCGCGCGCGATGGACGACCTGATCGCACTGCCCGGCGTGGCGCGTAAGACGGCCAACGTGGTCATGGGCAACGCCTACGCTACTGTCGAGGGCGTCGTCGTCGACACGCACGTCGGGCGAGTGTCGCGCCGCCTCGGTCTCACGGCAAGCGACGATCCTGTGCGGGTCGAGGCCGACCTGATGGCGGCGCTGCCGGCCGCCGAGTGGCTAGACTACTCTCACCGCGTTATCGCGCACGGCCGCGCCGTGTGCAAGGCCAGGCTCGCGGAGTGCGCCGTCTGTGCCCTCAACGATGTCTGCCCCTCCTCGACCGTACAGTCGCCCTCACAATCATGAGCGAACAGCCACTACCTCTCGCCCCCCCCGCCCCCTCCGGGGGAGCCTGGGGAGATGCCTCCCCCCAGACCCCCGCCAACCATGATACGTGGGGAGAAACGGGCATGGCCATACCTCGACAATCCACAGACTCCGACGGAGCGCCGCACACGACCGAAAGGGACGCGCTCCCGGCCTCTGCCCAGGCCGCGCTCCCGGACGTCGATCATGCCGCGCTCCCGGACGTCGTTGGCGCCGCACATGGAACGCCGGCAGGACGACGTGACCACCGCCCGCTGGTCGCGGCCGTACTCGGCGCGATCGTGTTGCTGTTCGCGCTCCTCTCGCGCTGGCCGCTCGACGCCAAGCTGCGCCTCGTCGGGGCCGCTTGCTGCGCGCAGGCCCCCACGCGCACCCTCGTCATCGGGGGCAGCTTGATGCCGGTCGATGCGCGCGACGCCGGGATCTACCTGGTCGGGCTGCTCACCTTCGGCATGGTGCTCATCGTCGGTCGCGGGCGCGCCGGCCGCTTCCCGCCGGCCAATGTAACCGCGCTCTTGGCTGGCTTATTCATGGCTATGATCATCGACGGCGTCAACTCGAGCCTACAAGCGCAAGGGTTGCATCACCTCTACCCCACCACCAACGCCATCCGCGTGCTCACCGGCGCGGGGGCGGGGCTGGCGCTGGCGATGCTAGGCATCCCGGTCGTCAACCGAGTGGTGTGGCGGCGACCGGGCGACGAGTCCTTCGCTATGAGCTACGGCGAGTTGGCTGGCTTCGTCGCCGCCGCCGCCGTCGTCGTGGCGCTGCTGCTCTCGCCGCGCCCGTGGCTCTATTACCCCCTCTCGATCCTGTCCATTGTGGGCGTGCTGGCCGGCTGGGGACTCATCAACGCCATGATCGTGGCCGTGGCGACGCGCCGTGAGCACCGCGTCGTGAGCATGGCCGACGGCGGGCTGCTGCTGCTCGCGGGTATCGTGCTGACCCTCTGCGAGGTCGGCGCCATCGACGTACTGCGCATCGCCACCAGCCACCATTGACGCGCTCAGTACTACAACGTTAAGGTCCGCCTGCGACTGAAGTCGCATGGCAAAGAACGACGACTAAAGTCGTTGAACCAACGTGCGCTGAGACACTTCAGTGTCCGTGGTCTGCCATGCGACTTCAGTCGCAGGTCAATGTCATGTTGTAGTACTAAAGCATATCGCCCAACGACCAGTGATTGCTCCAGCGGACGTCGATTTCGTCGCGCACGCGCTGGTAGCGGATATCGGTCGAGAGGTGGATGCGCCGCTCAGGGTCGACATTCATGGTAGACGCGTGCACCATGTAGGGGCTATGGACCATCATATCGCCCGCCTCGTAGTCGGCCACGAGCCACCGCGTGTCCAGGTCGTCGGCCATCGCCGCCAGGTCGTTGGAGAGCCACCCATCCTCCATGTTCTTGTTGTAGGCGCTGATGCGTTCCTCGGGGTGCAGGTCACGATTGCGGGCGGCAAATTCCGCCTCTTTCGTGCGGCCCCACTCATCGGAGCCTTCGAGGTACACCAGGCCCCCGCGCTCCACGGGCACGTCGCCGATGGGTATCCAACTCGTGCAGATGCGGTCGGCGCCCCCGCGTAGTGTAGATCAGGTCGTAGTGGATCGAGACGGCCGCGACCATGGGGCGGCTGCCAATTGAGGGCCACGCCCTCGTCTGGCTCTTCCCCAACGTCATGCACAGTTACGCCCCTGACGCGCGGGGGTGGACCGAGCGATGGGTTATGTTCGAGGGAACGCTCCCTGAGGCGTTCGCGCGCCTCGGCTTTCTGTCCCCCGCACGACCCGTGACGCCCGTAGACGCCGTCCCCGAGATCGCGACGCTCTTCGCACAGATGCAGACCGACTTCCTGGCCGGAGGACCGCTCGCCGGTCTGCTTGCCGCGACGCTGGTGCAGCGTTTGATCGTCGTGGCGCACGGAGGCGACCAGGCGCCGACGCCCAACGACGCTCCGGCATTGAGGGGTGTGCGCCGCCCGCTGGCGCGGATCGACGAGCAGGCGCTACAACCCCTGGACTTCGCGGCGATCGCCCGCGAGAGCGGCATGGGCTGCTCGACATTGCGGCGTCGCTTCAAGGAGGCGACCGAATACTCGCCGAAGGAGTATGTGTTGCGCATACGCCTGAGCCGCGCCAAGGAGTTGCTGACGTTGACGTCACGGAGCGTGGAGGACATCGCCGCCGCCGTTGGCTTCGACGACCCCTATTACTTCTCGCGCCTCTTTCGCCATAAAGAAGGGATGGCGCCGACGCGATTCCGCGCGCAACAGCAAGCGGGCCGAGGGCAAGAGCTATAAGACGTAGGGCACTTATTGACAGCAGCGCGTCAGCGATGATACCATAGTGACTATCCAAACGATTGGATGAAAGTTGGAGTGATTTGGTGCCGGTAACGTTGCGTGATGTCGCCAAGCTGGCGGGAGTATCGATCTCTACGGCCTCGCGCGCCTTGAGCGGCGACCGCTCGCGGCCGGTCGCGGCCGAAACGCAGGAGAGAATTTGGGAGGCGGTGCGCCAACTCGACTACGAGCCGAACGACGCGGCGCAACGCCTGGTGGGGCGGGTGGATAGCCAGGTGCGGCGCACCTACAACGTCGGGCTGGTCCTTGGCAACGTGTCCTACAAGTTCTCCGACCCGTTCTGGTCGCCCGTCCTCGACGGCGTCGACGATGAGTTGATCAAACAGGAGTACCACTTGCGCTTCGCCTTCACGATCGACGACCTGAAACGCCGCCACCAGCGCAGCCTCCTCACGCGCGCCCACGTCGACGGCATGATCCTGGTCGGCATGCGCCCGTTCAGCCGGGCGGTCGAGCACGACCGCACCGTAATGATCGAGGGTGGCAACGACCGCGTGCGCTGGGATGAACAGACCCGCGTCGACGTGATCACGATCGAGAAGCGCCGCGCTATGTACCGCTTAGTCGACCATCTCGTGGCGCTGGGACGCCGCCGCTTCGGGTTCCTGGGTCCTTCGTCCGCCGCAGACGAACGCGCCGAGGCGTTTGTGCAGGCGCTCGCGCGCCATGGGCTGCCGCTCGACCCGACTCTTTGCGTCGAAACACCCTGGTCCGCCGAGGGCGCCTACCCGTTCGCCCAGGCGCTGCTGGCCCGCGACGACCTGCCGGACGCTCTGGTCTGCGGTTGCGACACGATCGCCATCGGCGCCATGCGCGCCGCCAAACAACGCGGTCTGCGCCTGCCGGACGATCTGGCTATCACTGGTTTCGACGATATACCGTTCGCGCGCGACCTGGACCCGCCTTTGACGACGGTGCGCGTGCCAAAAGAGGTGATGGGCGAGGTCGCGGTGCGCAAGCTGATGGAGCGTATCAACCGGCCCGATCTGCCGCCTATTATTCAGATAATCCCGACCACCGTGGTCGTGCGCGCCTCCTGTGGCGCTCCGTCCCGCGTGGATGACCAACGACAACTGTCCTGATCAACCTGATCACGGCCTGGGACGAGTTCTTTCTACCGCTCATCTTCAGCCGCTCGTCCGCGACAGCGACGCTGACGCTTGGCATTACGCAAGCGGCCGTGAACCCGCGGAACCAATCGGTGGCCTGGGGCAACGAGGCGGCCATGGGCTTGATCGTGATCGCGCCGGTCTTCATCTTAGCGATGGCCTTTCAGAAGCAGATCGTCGAGGGCCTGATGGCCGGAGCGCTCAAGGGGTAATGGCGAGTGACGAGTGACGAGTAGTTATCCAGAGAAGGAGTCTGATCGGCATGCTTAAGGTGACCATCATTGGCGCGGGGAGCGCCGTGTTCGCGCGCCAGATCATCACGGACATCCTCGCCATCGACGAACTCGATGAGGGCGAGTTCGCCCTGATTGACCTTGACCCTGCGCGCCTGGAGTTGGCGCGCCGCATCGCCGAGCGCATCATCACGCTCACTGGCAGGCGCTGGAGCGTGAGCGCGTCCACCGAACGCCGCGACCTGCTGCCCGATAGCGATGTCATCGTCAACTCGATCGAGGTGGCCGGCATCGCCAACGTGCGCCACGACTACGACATTCCTCTGAAGTACGGCATCGACCAATGCATCGGCGACACGATCGGCCCCGGCGGCATCTTCAAGGCGCTGCGCACCGGACCCGCCTGGCTCGCGATCCTGCGCGACTGCGAACGGCTCTGCCCTGACGCGTGGGTGCTTAACTACACCAACCCCATGTCGATCCTGACCCTGGCCGCGCTCACGGGGACGGCGATGCGCACCGTGGGCCTGTGCCACAGCGTGCAGCACACCTCGCGCCTGCTGGCCGAGTACCTGGAGATCCCCTACGACGACTTAGAATGGCGCTGCGCCGGCATCAACCACAACGCGTGGTTCACCGAACTACGCCATGACGGGCGGGATATGTACCCGCGCCTGCGTGAGCGCGCCGCCGTCCCGGACGTCTATGAGCGCGACCCGGTGCGCTTCGAGATGATGCTGCATTTCGGGGCTTTTGTGACGGAGAGCAGCGGTCACTTCTCGGAGTATGTGCCCTACTTCCGCACGCGACCCGACCTGATCGAGCGCTACTGCCGCGCGGGCTACCTCGGTGAGAGCGGCTTCTACGCCAACAACTGGCCGCGCTGGCGTGAGGAGAAAGACGGGCAGATCCGCGAGATGCTGGAAGGGACGCGGGAGGTCCCGCTGCGGCGCAGTCATGAGTACGGCGCCGACATCGTGGAGGCCGTCGCCCTGCAGCGGCCCAAGGTTATCTACGGCAACGTGCGCAACGGGGGGCTGATCGACAACCTGCCCGATGGTTGTGTCGAGGTGGCCTGCCTGGTCGACCGCAACGGCGTGCAGCCCTGCCACTTTGGCGCGCTGCCCGAGCAACTCGCCGCGCTCAACCGCGCCCACATGGCCGTGCATACGCTCATGGTCGACGCGCTCCTGCACCGCGACAAGGAGGCGGCGCGCTACGCGCTGCAGCTCGACCCGCTCAGCGCGGCGGTCTGCTCGCCGACCGAACTGAGCGCCCTGTTCGATGAGATGTGGGCGGCCGAGCGGGAATATCTTCAGCCTTTCGAGTGAGCGGCCCTCACCCCCCATCCCGTGGCTAACTGGCCCCCCGGCTGCGGCCAGCGGTCCAGCGCGCCTCTCCCTGACGCGGGAGAGGGGGAGCAACCTTCCAATCCAAACGAAACACCCATCGGAGTAAGAGATACTATGCCAAAGATCGCACTGATCGGCGCGGGTAGCGTCGTGTTCACGCGCAACCTGATCAACGACCTGCTCTCGTTCCCGGCGCTGCAGGGGAGCACGATCAGCCTGATGGACATCGACGCCGCGCGCCTGGAGTTGGCGCGCGACCTCGTGCAGTCAATGATCGCGGCGCGCGACCTCCCCACGCGCGTCGAGGCCACGCTCGATCGGACCGAGGCGGTCCGCGGCGCCGACTACGTCATCGTCACGATTCAGGCGGGCGGTTTGGACGCCTATGCGCACGACATCGCCATCCCCGAGCGCTATGGCGTCGGCCAGTGCGTCGGCGACACCCTGGGTCCCGGCGGCGTGTTTCGGGGCCTGCGTACGATCCCTGTCCTGCTGGATTTGTGCCGCGAGATGGACGCGCTGTGCCGGCCCGAGGCCCTGCTCCTCAACTATAGCAACCCCATGGCGATCAACTGTTGGGCCGTCGCCACCACGGGGCGGCCCCATGTGGGCCTGTGCCACAGCGTACAGGGCACCTCACGCATGCTGGCCCGCTGGATCGACGCGCCCTACGACGAGGTGACCTACCGCGTGGCGGGGATCAACCACCAGGCCTGGTTCCTGGAGTTCCGCCACTGCGGCGAGGACGCCTATCCGCGGCTGCGCGAACGCGTCCGGGACAGCACGATCGTGGGGCAGGAACCGGTGCGGATCGAGTTGATGGAGCAGTTTGGATACTTTGTGACTGAGAGCAGCGGGCACGCCTCCGAGTACGCGCCCTACTTCCGCAAGTCGCCCGCCATGGTCGACGACCTCGCCGCGCGGTTTACCTCGCCGCACGACGCATGGTTCGACTGGGGCCGCACAGGCGGATACCTCAAGGAGTGCCGCGAACGCCTGCCGACCTACCTGGACGATGTGCGGGCGCAGGCGGCAGGGACCAAGCCGCTGCCCACGGGGCGCAGCGACGAGTACGGCGCGGGCATCATCAACGCCATGGAGACGAACGAGCCGTTCCGATTCAACGGCAACGTGCCCAACACCGGCCTGATCACCAACGTGCCCCAGGGAGCATGCGTCGAGGTCCCGTGCCTGGTCGACGCGCTGGGCGTGCAGCCGACGGTCGTCGGCGACCTGCCGCCGCAGCTCGCCGCGCTCAACCGCACCATGATCAACGTGCAGGAGTTGGCGACGTACGGCGGCGTCCACGGCGACCGCGAGGCGGTCCACCACGCGGTCATGCTAGACCCGCTTACCGCCGCCATCTGCACTCTGGCCGACATTCGCCGCATGACCGACGACCTCTTCGCCGCGGAGGCGACCTGGCTGCCGCAGTTCAATGATCCGCAGTGTACCTCATGATTGTGAGATGCGGCCTGACCTTAAAAGGTCAGGTCCACGGCGGGCGCCATCATGGAGTACACCTGGCGGCAACGGCCACAGGGAGCGGCAGATCGCTATGAACTGAGCCGGCTTCGGCTATATTAAAAGCACGTACGGGATACGTGTCGAAGACGAAGGGCAAGTGATGACGATGGACGTAACGAAGACAAGCGCGGTGAACGATGAAGTCGGCGAATCAACGATGGTGTATGACTATCGCGCCCGCGCGTCTTTGGGTCAATTGCCTTTGTCCGAGCAGCAGACCATCCGAGATGCGCTCCTCGCGCTCGCTCACGACGGTTGGGACCTGAACGCGCCCTCGCTGCTGTCCGTCGTCACGCTGCGTGACCAGCGTGGAGCCTACTACGGCCTCCGTCTGAAGGCGGCGTCCGATGTCGAGGTCGTGCTGCGTCCAGTCTCCGGCGATCCTCCGCGCATGACGGTGGTCGACGTGTTGAACTACGAGGCGCTGCGAAATGTCGCGGCGTCCTTCTGAACCCACCGCCGAGGACGACTGGAAGCACGGCGAACGAGACATCCCATCGCACGATACACGTCCGGGTTTCCAGGCGTTCACGAGCGATGTCTCGAGCGCGCTCGATGACCTGGACGCGTTCGACGCCCTGCTGGCCGGCAAGGTGGAACTCGACGAGCGCGCTGACATCCTTCCATTTTTCGCTGAACACCCGCGCCTCGCGCTCTGCTTCGGCTTCTACAATCCGCTGATGGCCCGCTACGATCGCTTGGCGTACGAGTTGTCCCTGTTTGGCCTGTTCCGCCCCGACGTGATCGTGGGTAACTGGCAGCGCAAATCCTACTGCTTCGTTGAGCTTGAAGACGCCAAGCCGGGGAGCATCTTCAGGGCAACGACGCGTCGGGCGACCGATTGGGCGCCGCGCTTCCAGCGCGGATACTGTCAGGTCGTGGATTGGTTCTGGCTCCTCGAAGCACAGCAGGACACGCCGACGTTCGAAGCTCAATTCGGGAAACGGGCGGTCCAGGCGTCTGGCCTGCTCGTGATCGGGCGCGACCAGTTTATTGATGACGCCGATCAGCAGCGATTCGAGTGGTGGCGTGACCGTGTCGTCGTCGACTCGCGCACGATCGTGTGCCTCACCTACGACCAACTGGCGCGCGACTTCCGCGACCGCCTGATGGTGGCCAAGGCGACCACACGGCCTTAGCGGAGGTGATCCTGGAAATACCCGCTCAGGCGCTGCTCCAGGTACTCCAGGCCCTTGGTGTCGCGCGGCATGTGGCGTTCCTCGGGAAACAGCGCCGCGTCGTAGGACCGGCCCGCCGCCGTGAGCGCCGCGATGAGCCGCGCGGTGTGCCGGAAATGCACGTTCTCGTCCACCAGGCCGTGAATAAGTAGTAGCCGACCGCGTAGCGCCGCGACGTGGGCCAGGATCGCGCTCGTGCGATAACCCTCCGCGTTCGCGTCGGGCAGTCCCATGTAGCGCTCGGTGTAGTGCGTGTCGTAGCCTTCCCAGAAGGTGACCGGCGCGCCCGCGACGCCGACCGTGAACACATCGGGCGCGCGCAGCAGCGCCATGAGTGTCATATAGCCGCCGTAGCTCCAGCCATAGACGCCGGCACGCGCGCCGTCGACGTAGGGGCGCGCGGCCAGGAAGCGCACACCGTCCACCTGGTCGTCGACCTCGACGTGGCCCATGTCGCGTGTGAGCGCCGCCTCGAAGGCCAGGCCGCGGTTGGCGCTGCCGCGGTTGTCGACTTTCAGGACGACAAATCCCTGTTGGGCCAGATATTGCGCGCGCAAGTCGACGGTCAGGTCCCAGCGGTTGGCCACGGTCTGCGCGTGCGGGCCGCCGTACACCGACACGATCAGGGGCGCGGGCCGGTCGGACGCGCGTGTCGCTTCCGTCGCGTAGACCGCCGCGTAGAGCTCGACCCCGTCGCGGTTATGGAAGCTCGTGAGTTCGGGGACAAGCAATCCTAACGCGGCGGCGTCCACCCCCGTGTTGCCGTGCAGCACAGCCCTCTCGGCGCCATCGGGCAGCCGGCGCAGTGTCACCGTGGGCGGATGGTCGCCGGCGCTCCAGGTGTCGACGAAGTAGCGGAAGTCGGGCGACACGACCGTGTCGTGCCAGCCGGCCGTATCCGTGATGTGGCGTAGCGGTCCCCCGTCGAGCGACACGACGTAGAGGCGCCGCTCACGCACATCGTCGCGCGTGCCCTCAAAGTAGACGGTCCGCTGCCCCTCGTCCACGGCCACGAGGCGTGTCACCATCCATGGTCCCTCCGTCAAAGCGCGCGCCTCATGGCCCTCGGTGTCGTACAGATAGAGATGGCGGAAGCCGCCGCGCTCGCTCGACCAAATGAACTCGCCCGACTTCAGGAAGCGGGTGTCGTCGCTCAGGTTGAGCCAGGGCTCGCCGCGCTCCTCGATCAACGTCGTCGCCGTCCCCGTGCGCCCATCGAAAGCGACCAAACGCAGATGTTGCTGATCGCGCGACTCAATCTGGACGGTCAAGACGCCGTCGGGGCGCCAGGCCACGCGGGCCAGGTAGATATCGTCGTCCGGCCCCAGGTCCATCCACGTCGTCACGGCAGCGGCCGCGGGCTCCTCTTCGTTCCCCTCCGCGACGACGACGCCCAGTCGCACCGTCGCGTTGCGCGAACCGGCGAAGGGGTAGCGGTGATCTTCGACGGTGAGTGTATCGGCGCCCTGGTGCACGATGGGGTACTGCGGGATATGGCTGCTGTCGGCCTGCACGTAGGCCAGGCGCGTACCGTCGGGGTTCCACCAGTAGCCCTCAGCGCGGCCCATCTCCTCCTGCGCGATGTACTCGGCCAGACCGTTGGTCACGCCGTTCCCCGCCCCGCTGGTCAGGCGGCGTGGCGGCGCCAAGGCGTCGGTGGGCGCGACGTAGAGTTCATCACCACGGACGAAGGCCACGCGCGAACCGTCGGGGCTCAGCCGCGCGTCGAGCGCGCCCTCGCTATCGTCGAGGCGGGTCAGGGGCGCGTCGCCGCGCGCGACGTGCAGGCTGCCGTCGAGAGGGACGAGCAGGACCATGGGGCCATCCATTCCCTCTTGAGCGAATTGGAAGTCCGTGACGCCCATCTCGCGCGTGCGGGCGCGCTCGCGGCGCAGGTCCTCTTCGAGCGAGCGCGCTGGCGCGGGCGTCGCTAACCCAGTGGGCTCCCCGACCACCTGCCGGCGCTCACCCGTGGCGATGTCGTAGAGCCACAGTCCCTGGGTGAGCGACCCCTCGGCGCTAAAGAGATAGGCCACCGCCCGGCTATCGGGCGTGAACTCTACGTGGCGCGGCACGGTCATGCCTGGACGCGGGTAGCGCGCGACATCCTCAAGCGATAGCTTTTGCTCCATCATCCCCCCGTGAACATTTGAACACATAACTCCCACGCCAGTATACGCCGGCCTGTGACATCACGGGCCAGCTGCATCGCCTGTTGCACGAGTCCGAGCAGCAGGGCGCGCCAGTATACGCTGGTCCGTGACAGCGCGGACTGGCGTATACTATGATCTTGATGCGGAACAATCCGCTACGATTGGTTCTCGCTGAACGATTGACGCACGCGCCAGGTGCTCTCGGGATGGTCTCGGCGCAGGCGATCCCAGTTGCCCATTAGGTCGCTGGGTTCGTGGCTGTGCTTGTACGTGGACACGGCGTAATAGTACTCCGCCTCGGGCGCGGCGGCGCTGGTGGGGAATTCGCGGATCACGCGCTCGAACGTGGCCGCCGCTCTCGGTTCATCGTGCTTGCGTAAGTGCGCCTGGCCGAGGCCGACCAGGAGTTGGGGTAGGTACTCGAAGGGTGGCAGATAGCCGTTCCAGCGGTACAACTCGAAGCCATCGCTGTCGAGAACGCGGATGTCGGGCGTCCAGGGCTGCCGGTAGCGCTCCACGAGCGCGGCGCCCGAGCCGTCCTGCGTGTTGACCTGGACGGGCACAAAGTTGTCGTTGACCGTGTCGGCGACCGCCTGCGTCGGATACGTCACGGTATCCAGAGCTTTGCAGCCGCCTCAGACGGGCGAGAAAAAATCGAGCAGCACGAGCTTGCCCTCGCTTTGCGCCCGCGTGAGCGCCGCGTCGAAATCGTGAACCCAATTGACCGTACTCATAACAAACCATCCTTCCTTCACATATAGTACGCCGTCCCAGAGGCGCGGACGACGTGGTGAAAGCTCATACTATGCCGTGGGCTACGCGCCTCTTACGTGGATATGTAGCATAGATGGGACCATATCACATTTAGCACGCCTATGACGCCGCTGTTTCTTTAAGATCACGCTTGAGGCTGCTGGGCCGCCACTCGCACAGTCCGATTTTCGGACCAACCCGACAGAAACGTTTATCGGCGCCGACCATAACGCCTACAGAAGTCGGCTTGACATGGCGATATTCGAGTGCACGCACGGTCAGTTCGCGCATCGGCAACGGCTGGCCGCCCTCTGACAGGATGCGATACGCCGCATCGGCGATTGCCCGATCCTTGGCGATTCCCCACTCAACCAATCCATATAAACCCGTCCCTGTTCGCACGAAAAGATCATCACGTCGCTGCATCATCGCATGCACGTCGTGCACATGTACCTGGCGCTCAGGAGGCAGCGGCGCATTGGTAGCTTCAGCAATGAGGGTAAAGTGAGATGGCCGCTTCAACTCGCGAAGGGCGCGGGCCAGCTCATCAGTCCAACGCTGCTCACGTCGGCGCAGGTCGAGGCGGGTACCTTCGCACACGACTCGATCGTCGCTCCGAATAGCCACCGTGATCGCGGTCCAGGGCCTGACCTCGGTGCAGGTGCAGGCGTTCTACAGCAGAATGCTCGCGGAGGGCATCGGCCCATGGACCGTCCGCTACTGCCACCAGCGCCTCTCGCAGGCGCTCAAGCAGGCGATGCGGCTCGGCATCGTCGTCCGCAACGTCTGCGAGGCCGTGGACCCGCCCCGCCTACCGTCCCACGAAATGCAGACCTGGGATGCCGCGCAGGCCCGCCACGGCATCGCCAGGGACCGTCTTTTTTGCGTTTATGGAGGTCGCTATGACAGGGCGCCCCTCGGGACTACCCCTGTTCGAGCATACAGACATCCTTGGTTGTGCCCCTTGCCTTTCGCGTATCGCAACCGCGCTGCATGCCGGTAACGGCCTTCTAGCATGCCACGGTATGCCACGACGTATCGGCTTATCCCGCCTCGTTCTCATGATCGACCGTGACATGATTGTGACATGGCGAAGGGTGGCGCCACCAATGCGTCGCGTCCATGAAACAAAGCGAGGCGGGAGCCGGGTGTTCACCCGTACTCCCACCCCTCTTTGTTGCTACAATGAGAGCCGATGGTCGGACTCGAACCGACGACCGCCCATTTACGAAGGTGATAGTAGAGGCACAATCGCGTCTCGCCAGGTGTCATCCTTTCTCGTTGACTACCCCATTTTACGCGTGGCTAAGGGCTATTGCGCCGAATCTTATGTCACGTTCTGTTGCCGGCTATCGGCCTGTTTTGCCCCGTTTTCACGGCGCGTGTGAGCCAGATGTGAGCCAGATTCTGCCCATTTCGCATAAACGCAACATGAGCATTATAGCTGGTTATCGACCATCTGACGACCAGTGCCTGCCCCCCTTGTCCCCTACGCCGCGACGTATCGCGCTGCTCGATTGCCCCCTACTATGAGCGCGGACCGGAACGCGGCAGCGGTGGCATAGCGCATCCTAATCACCCTCCTGCAGCGCACGGTCAATGAGCCCCCGGACGCGGCGATCGCGTCCTGCGGCAGCTTGGCGTAGGGGCATAGCGACGATCATGCCGCGCTCGCGCGCCTGTTCCACCGCCATGATGATTTGCTCGGGCGCCGTGCCGGAATCCGCAACGTCGAGGATGGTACGCATGGGCGCGGTGATCCGCATACCCTGGCGCGTGACGATCTCGTCCGGGGCCAGGGTATTGGCCGTGGTATGCACGGTCACCCCCGGCAGGGCGCGGACCCAGTGACGAGCACGCGGGACCAGCAGGTGGATCGTTGTCGCCACCACGTCCGATAGGCCGAGCACCTCCAACGCGCGCTCATGCGACACCATGGCGCTCTCCTTCCCCGCCGCAAGCCAGGCCGCCGTGACCTCCTCGCGCGGAGAAGACGGATAATCGCGCAGGCGATAGAGACCGCGGCGCACGCGCTCAAAGCGGCCATGATCGGCGTGGTAACCCACAAGCTGGGGACTATAGCCGTAGGCCTGTGCCTGCGCACTGGTGAAATAGCCCGCTTGTTCGGACGAGAGCACAAACAACCCCCGCGCATCCGGCGTGTCATTACGGTCATGCATACATCCAACTTTACTTGACCTATGCATGACAGGAAAATGCTGATGGCGATAGACCCGACCCATAGCTGAGGCACACGGCCGTAGCAGCTGCGCGATGATAGCTATACCCGGGCTACCCTGTGTCTCCTATCAGACGGCACAGCTATCGTCGGTACAGCTTTCAGCGCCAGCCGCGCTGCCCACCATCGTCAGCGGCTGGGACGCGGCCCATGCCTTGTCCAGCGTCTCGCGGAACACCTCCACGGGTTGCGCTCCCGAGACGCCGTACCGCTCGTCGATGACCACGAACGGCACGCCGGTAATGCCGAAGGCGGCTCCCCGTTGCTCATCCGCCCGCACATCGGCCGCGTAGGCATCGCTCGCAAGCACAGCACGCGCGTCGTCCGCCGGAATACCCGCAGCAGAGACGATCGCAATGAGTGCCTCAGGATCACCAGGTGAGGCCCCCTCTGTGAAATACGCATGCAGCAACGCCTCTTTGACCGCATCCTGCTGTCCGTGCGCAGCGGCAAGATGAATAAGGCGATGCGCATCAAACGTGTTACCCGGCTGCGCTTGATCCAGATGATAGGTGAGTCCGTCCTCAGCAGCCAGATCCGTGAGCCGCGCGTTGGCTTCTTTGGCCTGTGCAGGCGTGGTTCGCATCTTCTTGGCCAGAAGATCGGTGAGCGTTCCGGGATAGCGGTGCGGCGCGTCCGGATCGAGCTCGAAGCTGCGCCAGGTCACCTGCACGGCGTCAGCGTGTGCAAACTGAGCCAGAGCCGCTTCAAACCGGCGCTTGCCGATGTAGCACCAGGGGCACACCACATCGGACCATATCTCTACATTCATCATCGTCTCTTTCCTTTGCTTTACGCTCTGTCGCGTAATTCTGGACACCTTGTGTCTTAATCGCGTGGATCACAGGGTATCATGGGCATGCATCCCTACTACTATATATTATATAGTGTACCAAGTCGTGCGGGCTGGAGTCGTACCGGTCACCCGTTGTTGCGCGGCCTCAGGACGCGCATCGGAGTCCGCACCGACCTGCCTGGACTCGGCAAAATGACACACGCCCTGTGCGGGGCGTCACTAGGGGTCCCGCTGCAACGAGCGCCCGGCAAGGGCTACGCCCTGTACACCTTCGGGCGGGGACGTGCCGCAGGAGCCCAAGTGTTACATTTCAATGTGATGCGGTCCAGTCACGCCGCAGTGTCGGCTGTCGCGTCGTCCCGGATCTGGTTACAAGCGAAGGGGTGATGAATGCGGGGTCAATTTCCGGTGATCGAGCCGTACGATAGCGGCCTGCTCGACGTGGGCGACGGGCAGCAGGTGTACTGGGAGTGCTGCGGCAACCCCGCCGGCAAGCCTGCGCTCTTCCTCCACGGCGGACCCGGCTCGGGCTGCACGCCGGGCCAGCGCCGCTTCTTCGACCCGCACGCCTACCGCGCCGTGCTGTTCGACCAGCGGGGAGCTGGGCGCAGCCGGCCGCTGGCCAGCGAGCCCGAGGCCAACCTGAGCGTCAACACGACCGCCCACCTCATCGCCGACGTCGAGGCATTGCGAGAGCATCTCGGGGTCGAACGATGGGTCGTCTTGGGCCTGTCCTGGGGGGCGACATTGGGTCAGGCCTATGCGCAGGCGCACCCGCAGCGGGTGAAAGCGTTAGTTCTGGGGTCGGTGACCACCACATCGCGCCGCGAGGTAGAGTGGATCACCCAGGATGTCGGGCGCATCTTCCCACGCGAGTGGGACCGCTTCGCCGCGGCCGTGCCCGACGCGTTGCGGCACCTGCCGCTGGTCGACGCCTACGCCGCGCTGCTATCCGACCCCGACCCTGCCGTTCGCGACCACGCCGCGCGGGAATGGTGCGCCTGGGAGGATGCCCACGTTTCCCTCACGCCCGGCCATCGCCCCAACCCGCGCTATGACAATCCAGAGTTTCCACTCCGGTTCGCGCGCCTGGTCACGCACTACTGGCGGCACGCCGCCTTCCTGAAGGACGACCAACTGCTGCGCGACGCGCCAATGCTGGACGGCATCCCCGGCGTGCTCATCCACGGCCGCTACGACGTCAGCGGCCCGCTGGAGACCGCCTGGCGTCTGTCCCAACGGTGGGCTACCAGCCAACTCCACGTCATCAACGACGCTGGCCACGACGGGAGTGATGCCTTCACTGCCGCCATCATGGACGCCCTGGCTCAGTTCGCGGCGCCGTAATCCTACAGGGCACACGGTACACAACGGGGAACGGATCACGCCAGCGTTGAGGGAAAGGACAGACGTCCCGCCACAACGCGTGTGTCACCTGGACGAGCACCCTGCCCTGTCGGCCATCACGGGGTCGCAGCACCCTGCGACGTGCTTGTGTCACCGTCAGAGCGGTAGTCGACCTGAAGATAGCGCGTGACCTCCACCGGCACCGCCGTGTGCACGCCGCGCGTCACGGTATAGACCACGATAGCGTATTCGTGGTCTTGCTTATCATCCGCTGCGTACACACGGCAGGAGTGGATGAGAATACCGACATCCCGTCCCAGCGTAAACGGGCAATGGGGTGACGTCTCAACACCGTACACCTTATCCACACGTCTGTTCCACTCAAAGTATTTGATGAGGTGGATGCTGTAGACGGCACACCCAAAGGGCGCGCACGCGGATGCGCTGGCCACACCAAGGGTATAGCCGGGGAAAACGGGCGGCAGCGTGGCCCGGACGGATGCCGGCACGGCACCGGGTGCGCTCCAGGCGTGGGTGGTTGCAGGAGGTGCCTGCGCAAAGCGTCTAGCCGCGATCGCCCACGCAACGGAGAGACCAATAACCGCCGCGAGGATGACGGCCCCGGCGATAACGGAGCCGCGCGGTGCGCGTAGAGAGCGCCCTCTGGTCGCCCAGCTGCCCCTGGACACCATGGGGTCGCTCGCCACGCTATGGATGTCCTCCTCAGAATGAACATGAGAGATACCGGTATCAGCGGCTGGTAGCGACGACTCCTCCTCAGGGTACTCGTCGAGACCAATGGTATCAGCCGTCGGCGGTCGCGATGCCACCTTCGGCGGGCGGCTCGCGGCGATAAAGGCCTCACGCGTGGCCTCGTCCCAGCTAAGGCGCTGGGCAAACACGTCGGCCAACCGGGCGACATAGTCCGGTCGTGGCCCCGACTTTGGCTCCCCCTTCTCATACCCACGAATGGTGTTTGCGGACACTCCAATAGTGTGCGCCAGCCTCTCCGCCGAAAAGGATTGGTCCTCCTTCTCTGCGACCTCGTTTCGGTAGCGCAGCAGCAACCGCCCGAAACTCTCCTGCTGCCCCTGTTCCATGAGGCGTTCCCTCACCCTTCGTCGTCGCTACCGACACGGTCCGGCACTCCAACCCCGATGCGTCATGACTGTAGGGTACGGCGCCCCACGCTACACCGCGACCACGCGTCGTGTGTTACGGGATGTCGCCTTCCTGCGGTTTTTGCGGTCCCGCAAAAGGCTCAATATGCGGTTTTTGTCTCGACTGGCGGCACATACCAACGCTACGGTGGATGGTACGGCCAGGTCAACATCTGGTCGACGGGGTCTAACGTGAAAGGAGAACAGTATGATGGTGACCCCACGCGATCTCGACATCCTGCGGTGGATTGGCCGCCACGGGATCGTCACGGCGGGGCAGGTGCAGTCCCGCTTCTTCAATGGGCAGCGCGCGGCCTATCGGCGCATCCATGCCCTCGTCGCCGAGGGTCTGCTACGCCGTGACCCAACGCACTGGAAAGAACCCTTCGTCGTGCGGCTTACCCCGGCCGGTGCCCGTCTCGCGGACGTCGGCCTCGTGCCCGCCGCCCTCATCCTCGCGGAGGTACACCACAGTCTCGCCCTGGTCGACCTCATGGAGGGCCTCCTGCACGACTACCCGAGCGCAACCATCATCACGGAGCGCGAGTTCCGCGCCGAGCGCCTTCGGGCGCTGCGCGAGGGGCAACCAATCCGCGGTGGCCGCATCCCCGACGGTGTCCTGCACATGGCCTCGGGCGAAACGATTGCGATCGAACTGGATCTCACTAGCAAGCGCACGTTCGCCATCAAGCGGGTGATCGACGCCTATATCGCGGTGCATCGCACCGCGCCCGACGATGACGGCTTTTCGTTCGTGTGGTGGTACGTGCTCCCTGGAGCGCGCGACCGGGTCGCGGCCCTAATCCGCGACGAACGGGTTGATGACTTTATCACGCTACGGGAGTGGATCGATGACACGACGACAGACCGCTCATAACCATCCATCAGGGGGGACACCACCCACCGACGCCGATCGTCTCGCCCTGGCCGTGCTCACACTCGTCGCGCCCGGCGCCGCTGTGGGCGCCCTGCTCGCGGGCCTGCTCTGGACGGGCCGGGCGACGCCGCTCTCCACGCGCTGGAAAGGAGCCACTGCGGGGCTGCTCGTGTTCCTCTACATCGCACCGGGTATGCGATGGGTCTGGCCTGGACAACTACTCACGGGCGCGTCCATCGGGTCCGTGGTGGCGAGTTTCGTGACGGAAGCGCTGGTCGGGCCAACGCTGCTGCTCGTCTGGCGCAGGCTGGCGCTGTGGTCCGTCAGCCCGTCGTCTCCCCAGCCCACGGTGGTTGCCCCACGTCTCCTCGCTGGACCGACGCCCGCGCCATCGTCCGTGATCGTTCTGGGCACGGATACGGCCGGTCGCTTGGCCGATATCGACCTTGTGGGGGAAGCAAGCCTGCTGGTCGTTGGCCTGCCGGGCACCGGCAAGACGACGACACTCGTGCGCCTCGTGGCCGAAACCCTGCGCGTGGGATGGACCGTGATTGTGGTCGATCTCAAGGGCAGCGGCCTGATGCATCGCGCCGCGCACGTCCTCGCGGAGCGCCAGCAGGTCCCCCTCTACGTGTTCGACCGCGCGGACCCGGACTCGCTCGGATATAACCCTTGCGCGGGAGACCCGGGGTCCATCACGAACAAACTCGTCGGCGCGTTCTCGTTCGCGGGCGTCGCCAGTATCTACCAGCAAGTGGCGCTCGCGACGTTGCCCCAGGTCATCGGCGCGCTCGACGCCGCGGGCAAGCCAATCACCCTGACCGCTATCGTCGACGCTTTGGAGCCCAATGCCCTTGCACGGCTGGGGCGTGACGCGGGACGCAAGGACGGGATCGACTATGAAGCGCGCCTCAAAGAGTTGCAGGCGCGTGCTGAGAAAACCCGTGTCATCCAGGAAGGGCTGGTCGGCCTTCAGCAGCGCCTCAAGGCGCTCGACCTGGGCATCTTCGGCGACCTCTTGCGGCGGGAACCGGCGCTCGATTGGACCGAGATCACGGCACGGCCCTCTCTCGCCTATCTCGGTCTCTCGACCCTGGGATCGCCCCCGGACGTTGAGCTGCTCGGTCGGGTGATCGCGCAAGAGTTCAAGCAGCTCGCGGACGCCCGTCTCCGGGGTAGCGCGACCGGACCACCCATCTTGCTCGTATTCGACGAGTTCGCGGCGCTCAACGAGGCCGAGCAGTTGGTCGACCTCGTGTTGCAGGCGCGGGAGGCGCGCATCGTGACCGTCGCCAGTTCGCAGTTTCTCCCGAAATCAACCCCATTACGCAAGGCGCTGCTGGGCTCGGGCGTGATCATCGCGCACCGGGTCGAGGGTGATGATGCCGAGGCGCTCGCGACCCAATTTGGCACGACACCCACGGTCGAGATGACGCCGACGGTGGACTTTGAGACGGGCCAGGCGACACGCGGCAGTTTCCGCCGTCGCCAGGGCTTCACGGTCCCGCCGAACCAACTGCGGGAGTTGGGGCCCGGCCAGGTCGCCCTCCGCGTCGTCCGCAAGCCGCTCACACAGCGGCACACCATCGTGACCGTCCACCGAGAGGAGATCAACTAATGCAAACATTGTGGGAATCCATTGTCACCGGCCTCGACGAGGCCAAGACCCTGCTCATGGGGGTCCCGAGCACGAAACCTGGCGGCATGCCCAACCAAGCGGGGGCGTGGCGGTCATACGGCCTCGTCGTCATGCTGGTCCTCATCGTAACGTGGTCCGGTTTCCTGATCGCCGTCGAGGGCGCCGGGATCGGAGCGATCATCGGCGCGATCGCCGCGCCGCTGGCGCTGATCCATCCCTTCTCTCCCTACAGCGCCCTCACGCCCTACGCGAGTGGCGTTGACTGGAGCATCCTCGTCGTGGCCGCTCTGACCGGGAGTGTGCTTGGGGCGCTGGGTGGATTCGGGTTTGTCTACGCCGGCAGCCTCACGGTCGGCCTCGCGGTGGTCGGTGGGGGTCTCTGTGCGGGCACCATCATGGGCATCGGATGGATCGATCACATCGCGACGTTCGAGCCGCTCATGCTCCGGTGGCAGGGATACCGGCGGGCCTCGTGGGACGAGTTCGAGCGCATCGGTCCGCTTTTCGAGGGAGCGGCCGTCGCCCTGGGCGTGACGGTCTCGACGGTGCCGGACCTGCTCATGCGCGATGACGCGTTGCCACGCGCGGGGGCCTACATGCGGACGATCATCCTCACCCGAGGTCTCCTGGACACGCTCGACGATGAGGAACTGGCCGGTATCCTTGCCCACGAACTCGCCCATTGGGCAGCGGGTCATCCGGTGGGCCAGCGGATGGTCTGGACCTGCGGTCTGCCTCTGGTTCTGATCCAGCAGATCGCGCTGTGGTTCAAAGACTCGACCAACGGTTTTGTCGCCTTCGGCGGGTGGGTCGTCTTCTGGCCCGTCAACGTGATGGTGCGGTTCCTCCTGGCACCGCTCTACGCCTGGGCGAGCCAGACCTGTGAATACGGGGCGGACGCGCGGGTGCGGGCTGCGGGCGATCTGTACCGCGAGGGCCTGAAACGCGCGCTCACCAAACTCTCCGTCATCGAGGTCCCGCAAACGACCTGGGAAGCCGTCCTCACCCGGACACATCCCTCCGCCGATCTTCGGATCGAACGCCTGGCCTCAGATGACGAGATGCGGCGGCGCGCTGATGTCCTGCGCCAGCGCACCGAGGCGAACCACCAGCGCGCCCAGGCACAGGACGCGTCGTAGGCCCCCTGTTCACACGTCCGGTCACGGGTGTATGCGGTTTGAGTGCATAGGAGAGCCGCCCGTTGTGTGCACTCCGTGACATGTCCACCAAGGTCTGATTGCCCCACCGACAGGCGCACGATCGGCGTGACGGCGGATGAGGCGCACCATCACGCGTGGGTCATGGAGTGAACGGCCGAGATGGGCGTCTAACAGGGGGCTATCGCAGCATTCACGGTACGGCACAAACCCTGGCGGTAGGGTCCGCTAAAGAGACCCTTCCGCAGGGTTCGCCTCCGTCCCGATCATGCCGACGATAGCCCCTGGATAGGTCAAACAGGACCGGCATCGTTGTGGCGCGGAAGGCGTCATGGAGCACAGCATACGAGAAAGGAGGAGAACAATGGACACCATAACAATCGAGGCAATGCAGGAGACATGCGAGGCGTGCATCGACCGCGATCTACTGATCGCGACGATGTACCAGCAGATTGCACTGCTCGAAGCCCAGAATGGCCGACTACGCCAACGCATTGGTCAGGCCATCCGCGTCCTCGGTATCGAGCTACTGACGACGTAGCAGGGTAACGAGACAAGGAAGCGGTGGTGGGGGTGTTAGAGCATCCCCACCATCAGTATACAACACCAAAGTCAAGACAAGGAGATAGTGATGACCATGGAACCGCGCTTCAAGGGATACACGATTGACTGTCAGTTACAGGAGTTTCGACCGATGGAGGTGGGACGCGAGGGACAACGAGAGCACGTTCCGTTTGAGAGCCGCGTGGGGCAGCAGTTGTGCGCGGAGGTGATCGACATCCTGTATGGAGAGCTAGCGGATGCGTATGAGCAGATCGCGACACTCCGCCAGCACCAGGAGTGCGATGACGAGGAAATTGCGGATCTCCAGGGCTGGCTTCATGACCTGACGTGTAGGGGCGGCACGACCGTGTAAGACGCGCGCAGATGGGCCAGACGCAGGGGGGGCGTGAGCGCGCTCCTCCTGCTGAGGTGGATCGGCCGTGCGGTCGCACCGTGGTGGGGACGCGGGACGACCGAGAGGCACAGGGGCCGGCAGGCCAGGACGCGCACGAGCGACGAGAGGAAAGGAGTGAGGCATGGACCAGACGGAGACGGCCACAGCGATGGTACGTGCGCAGATGGTCGCCATGGACGCCGCACGATACGAGGTGGGGGTCAAGCGAGCCGACGGGCGCATGGTGCCACTGACACTATCGGCATCCCAGGTTCTACGGCGTGGGGCCTGGTTGGTGGGCGAGAACAGGCAGGGCGCCGACATCTTCATCCGGCCCGCCGGGTGGACCACCCTCGTGCTTCTTGACGATATCGATGACGCGACGGTCGCACGGCTGAGCATGGATGGTCTCGGACCGGCGGTGGTCGTCGAAACATCACCGGCCAACCATCAGGCCTGGGTCCGGCTCTCGCCGGAGCCCATCGCGCCCGCGCTGGCCACAGCAGCGGCCCGTGAGCTGGCGGAGCGCTATGATGGCGATCTCAACAGCGCGACCTGGCGGCACTACGGACGCCTCGCGGGCTTTGAGAACCGGAAGCCGAAACACCAGCGCTTGAACGGGACGTACCCCCTGGTGCGGCTCCGGGCGACGGCTGCGGGGGTGGCGCCCGGTGGTCTGGCGGTGCTCGACGCCGCGCGGGCGCGGCTGGTGGCACACGCCCCTGCGGCACAGGCCCCTGTGTCGCGGATCCGCATGCGCGTCGTGCCCGTTGGGCGGCCTGTGGATGGTACGCTCTCGCCGCTGGGGCACCTCTACCGGCGGGAGGCCCGGCGTCTCTGGGAGCGCTACCCAACCGCTGACCTCTCGCGTCTGGACTGGATGATCGTCTTGTCGCTGGCGCGGGCGTTCAGGGATGCGACGGCGGAGGAGTTGGCGCGGGCGATGGTCGAGGGGAGTCCGGAGCTTGTCGAGCGCAAGGCAGGGCACGTGGCGGATTATGTGGCACGAACGGTTGGCAAGGCGCTCGCAGTGATCGCTATGGAGCGCCAGCATCGGACGCCTAATGCGGGAGATGAGGCCCATGAGTGAAAAGACGCAGGGGCCCCGGGCGAGCGACGTCCGTCGGTGCGCACACTGTCGGCAGGTCGTGACGGCCGGCACAACCCTTCAAGTTCACGGCCTGCCACGCTCCGTTGGCACGCCCGTCACGTTCTTCGTGTGCCTGCCGTGTCAGGCGCAGTTCACGACGATCCTTACTGCATGGCTACGACGCGCGGGACGACGATACGTCCAGACACGGTGGGCACCGCCATCGTCAAGGGTCGGATATCGTCGTCAGGACCGTCGGGCTGGCGGTGATAGGAGCGCACCGAGAGCGGCACCCTACTGTCCTGTATCCACGAGACCATCACCGAGCGACGGATCGGGTGGGCCGCCGCTGAACAACCACCCGATGGTCCGGGCGGCAGACGCGGGGCGACCCGCCGTGGAACGACCGTCAGGTGGGCACGCCTGCCGTCCCGTGTCAACGCACCGACCGTGGATTGAGTGCCACGCGTCCTCCGCCACCGTCTATGGAAGCGCGCGAAAGAGGGGGTCACGTGCGGCATACAGCGAGAGGAGCAACAAGACGATAGAGAAGACGCCGGTGGTCCAGAGACTACCGACCGACTGAAGCAGTGTTCCCGTCACGAGCAGGCCACCTGAATAGGCCCCAAGCTCGACGAGCCGGGTGAGGCTGGTCACACGTCCCCGCATCGCGTCCGGGACGATCGTGGCCGTGTAACTGGCGACCGTCACCTCGAACAGGGGTCCGACAGCATAGAGAGCGGCAGTGAGCACGGCAAGGACCACGACGTGGCGAGCACCAAGATAGCCGGAGACGAGCAGCCAGGTCAGGCCAGTCGTCGACACCAGAATGGTCCGCATACGGTAGCGGCGATGGAGGCGACCCGCTGCGACGGCTCCAGCGAGCCCACCGAGCGCACCGGCCGCGAAAACGAGGCCGATCACGGCAGCGGGCGCGCCGCCCTCTTTAGCGACCACGACGATCAGGAGATAGAGCCCGGAGCTGATCGCCGTCCGTCCCGCAAACAGCACATTCAGATGACGGAGCGTGGGCTGGTGCCAGAGCCAGACGATGGCCGATCGTATCTCTGAAACCAACGTGGTCGCGCCGCGCGCTGCTGTCTCCTGCAGGGGAACGGTGATGAAGAAGATAGAC
>JAABUM010002359.1_pt1 | contig 25439 bp, 16 predicted proteins | sample 5559161 | NCBI WGS metagenome assembly JAABUM01 (sample SAMN10711868, study PRJNA513369) | rock metagenome | isolation source: Antarctica rocks | place: Antarctica: Victoria Land, Siegfried Peak nord
GCTCAGGGTGTTCTCGCGCGAGAACACCTCATCGTCTTTTTCGCCTGTTTGAGCCGCTTCGACCCGGCGTAAAACTTCGCGTTCACCGATGCCTTCGTCTACGACGGCACGAATGAGTTCGGAGCGCAGTGCGGCATCGGCGACCTTCTCGATGTGCGCTGCCACGCGAAGCGTGTCACCGCGCGCGCTGACCATTTCCTGCACGTCACCGCCCATCTTCAGCAGGGCGGTGCGGTTGGAAACGTAGCCGAGCGTTTTTCCAAGCAGGCGCGCCATGTCGCGTAGCGACAGGTTTTGCTCGTCCATCGTTTCCTTGATAGCGCGCGCTTCTTCCAACACGGGTGGTGCGCTTCGCAGCGCGTTTTCGGTCAATTGAAGCAGGCGCACGGTGCCCTCGGCTTTTGGCGCGGCCACGATGACACAGGGGATCTGGGCCAGACCTTCTTCTTGCGTGGCGCGAAAGCGCTTTTCGCCTGCGATGAGCCGGTATCCGCCTTCTGCCGGGCACACCAGAAGCGCCTGCAAAACGCCGCTGCCTTCGATGCCCTGACCCTGTTCGCGCAGTTCGTGGACTGAGGCACGCAGTTCTTCGAGTTCCAGAGGTGAGAACGTCTGGCGCACTTGAGGGCGAACGGAGATACGGTCATGGGCGAGCATCTTGAAACCGCCCGGCACGATTTTTTCGCCCTGACGCGCGCCAAAAAGCGCGTCGAAGTTAGCGCCGGACTTGTCGGTTTTTGTGGCCATTGGGGTTGAGTTACGCTTTGAGTTTGCGGATTTCGTCGGCGAGTGCGACATAGGCTTTGGCTGCCGGGGAAGACGGCGCGTAATGCACGACGGCTTGATGCGCGTCGGCGGCGCGCTCGAACACGGCAGCGCGAGGAATCACGGTGTCGAGCATCTCCGAGCCAAACGCCGCGCGCAATCGGGCCTCGTAGTTGGCCTGGATGCCGACGCGAGAATCGCGCATGGAAACCAGAACTTTGAGTTGCAAATGAGGATTGCCCCGTTCACGCGCCGCGTCCACCGTTTCGCGTAGCCGTGCGAAGCCCGATAGATCGCCGAACTTGGGCGGAACGGGCGCGAGCACGAGGTCGGCCAGAGGAACGGCGGGGGCGGCTTCGAGAAGAGACGGCGGACAGTCGATTAACACCCAGTCGCTTTTCGCCTCGCCCACCGCTTGAGCGAGTTCGGCCTGCCCCTCAACCCCCAGAATGCGGGCACCGGGAACTTCATAGGCGACGGCTTGTTGCTGAGCGTCGGCGTCCACGACCGTGACCGAATCGCCACTCTGAGCGAGCGCCGCCGCGAGGTTGATGGCCGAAGTCGTTTTGCCGACGCCGCCTTTTTGGTTGAAGAGTGCGATGATCATGCGAGCCATTGAAGAAGAACCAGACACTGTTTGGCCTCTCTTGAAGCAACTTCAGTTTCCTCTGTCTCCTCAGGTCAATGCCCGTAAAGTCACTTTTTGACGGCTCCGTTTTCTGTCTGGCGAGCGAAAGCCACGCCTAAATTTGGCGCAAAAACGCGGAGAAAGTATCGGATCCGACGCGCGGCTCTTTTTGGTTATTCACCGAACGAAGAGCTTGGGGACGGAAGCGGCACACTGCATCCCCATAACAGCCACAATGATTAAAAGCGATTTCGAGAAGTTGGGGGAGCGTTTCTCCGCCATTGGACGCGAGCGGCTCGACCTATTACTACCCCTGGTGCCTCTTGCGCCCGACGATGTTCTGCCTGACCTGTTGTGTCTGGGCTTAGCGGCTTACCATTTTCCTCAGCAGGACGAGTTCCTTTCATCCCTCGCCAAGCGCATAGCAGAAGCGTCGCCAGGGGCAAAGCAGCGCGCGATGGTGTCACTGCGTAGTTTGGATGTGCTTTCCGAACTCGACTCAGCCACTGAGTTTGTAACTCAACTGGTTCCTTCTCTGCCCGATGATGTGATGCCATTGGCATTGGAAACGTCGCTCCGCTCAGGTCAACCCTTTGCACGAATGGGTTTGCTACTGGCTTTGGCGCAACGGGTTGTGCCCAACGACTGGGTGGCCATATTGCGCCGTTTTCTTCAACAAAAAGCCCAAGAACTTCGCGCCAGCGACCAAGAGACGAAGGGATTTGAAAGCGCTTATATCTCGACAGAATCACTGGTGGGACTCTGTTCCTTTGTGCCGGAGGAGTTGCAACAAGAAGTTCTTGAGGTAGTGCGTGCCCTGAGCAGCCCATCAGTTCGGGCGCAACTCCTGTTACGTTTGGCTCTCGAACGCCAGCACGATGAGGCTACGCGCGAGTCACTTTTGGACGCGGCATGGCGCGATTGGCAAGAGCGTCCAGACGCCTCCTCTTGGAGTGATGAAAGGAACCGCTTTTCTTCCTCTCTTGGGCGTCTGCCGGAACGGTGGCGAACCCGCTGGATCCAGGCTCTGACAAAAGAGGCGTTTGAAAAAGGAGAGGAGTCCAATTCCTATTTGCAACGAGAGAAGCGAGACGCAGTGTGGCCGTTGCTTTCTCCCGCATTTCAAGACCGTTGGCTACGCGAGCAAATCCATCATGCTCTTGCTTTTCCTCAACACGCCTTTCATTTTGAGAAATCCTTCTACTCCAATCAAGTTGATATCTTCCCCATGAACCCACGGGCGGATGCGCTCAAAAAATTATCCCGTCTCTTGACCGATGAATTGGCGCCTTACGCTGTTCTGGGCGCGCTTACCTTGTCTCATCTTCCAACTCGTTTGGAGGTTCTGGAGGAACTTTCTTTTCTTGGAAATCCAGGCGCGGCGCGCGTGCAAGAAAACACGCTCCACATGACCCTTGAGTTGGCTGCTTCTCTTGAGCCTTCACCTGAACGGGTGTCGCTATGTGCTCGATTGGCTTACGATGCGGAAGGAAAGATGCGCGAACAGATCGTGGAGGTTGGATTCTCCATTCTCAAACGTCTAAAGCAAGGGAGGGGCTGGGCATTACGCGATATAGGGCCATACCTTCCCGTGTCTGCTTTGCCCGAAGCCGTGTCGCTACTGACTGCTCTTCCTTCAGAAGAAAGGCGTGAATATGGGGAGTATCTCCTACCTCATTTCGCTCCCAAGTGGCCCGAATCGGTGTTGGCATTGCAGCCATCCATTGGAGGCGAGCGCAAATTTGCTGTGGCCATTGCTCCGATATGGCCGGTGTTAACACAAGATGTGCGTGCGACCCTTCTCCCTCTCGTTGATGAAGTCGTCTCGCTTTCTCTGAACCAACTGGAAGAAGCACCAACCACTGAACAGGGCGAGCCTCCAAGCGAAACAGCCGAGGACAATTTCGCCTCCTATGGAAATGACGGGTGGTGGAATGATCACCCCGAAGACGTTGTTGTCAAGCTTTTTGGCATTTTGAACTCGTCAAAACAAAGGGAAGTTGTCGAGGGAATTTTCCCTCTCCGACAAAACCGTGAGATGCTATTCGACCTCCTTCCCCAACTTCCTGCGGAACTACAAACGCCCACAGCGCTTTGGCTCCTCCACAACCCAGCGCCGCCCGATGATGACGAAAGGAGTTCACATTGGTCAACCCAAACAGATTACGCTCGTCGCATTGCACCTTATCTGCCCGCAGAAGAGCGCGAACGCGAGTTCGATGAATTTCTATCTGAGCTTCGCGCTGCTGCGCCGGGGCAAGCCGTTGTCCAAAAATCAGAGGAGGACGAGGAAGAAGGTGCAGGAAGTCTGTCATTCTGGGGCGAGGCGCTTTCAGTTGTTCGCCAATTGTTGCCCTTATGGAGCGAGGCTCAGTTGCGCTCTTTGCTGGCGTGGCTGGAAGAATGGCCCCAGAGCGCTGATCGCACTTCAGATGATCAGCTTTTAACACAGGATGAGGTGTGGTCGCGCGAGCAGATGGTGGCTCTGCTGTCGAGCCGCCTGGCATCGCTGACCGTGCCGGAGGAAGCGCGCCATCTGATGCGCCGGGTGTGGGAGTTCGCTTTGTTCTACCCCTACTATCCCGAACATGGTGGCAACGGAGCCGATCCCAACCCCGAAGGAGTGGCCCTGTCACCTGAAGAAGTGGATGCCCAGGTGCGGCGCCTCGACCCGGAAGCACAAAAAGTTTGGCTGCGCGAAGCCATCATGGGACTGGCAAAACGGGATGCGGGCGATTTAATCGAAGCCGTGCATCAGGCCGTTCACCAGGTGAGAAGAGACACCGACGCAGTGGAACTACCTGCCATGCTTGAGCGCCGGGTCGCGGCGCCTCAACCGGAGATCGTTTCACGCGCGCTTTTCTTGCAAGGCAAAATTCCAGCTCAAGCAGTCGTAGGCCAGAGTTTTGTAGTGCTCGTGCGTTTAGCTCCCCAAGAAAGCGAACTGTCGGCACACCTACGCGAGATCACGCTCCAGCCCGGCGATAACTCGATCCATTTATTAGTATCGGTGCCCGACTTCGATGTGCTGGAAGGCGAGCGCCACCAGCTTTTAGTTCCCCGCAATGGCGCGTCTTCGTGGTTGGCGTTTGAACTGCGACCTCGCAGAGTAGGACGGTTTCAGGTGCAAGTCTTGGCCTTTCAGGGAAGCAATTATCTGGGCGACCTTTCGGCCACGCTTCAGGTCGCGCCTGCCTCGGCTCGAAGCGCCTCTATGCCAGAAGCGACATGGCAGTCTTCTCTGGCTGTGGATGGACTTGCGTCGCCGGACACGAGTTGGGTTGTTGAATACGACCCAGACGCCCGACGCCTGCGATTCCACGTTTTCGAGCCGGATGGTGCGGCATGGCAGTGGCAAAGCGATGTTTTGCGGACTTCGCTTCCCGACCTGGTGGAGCGCACTGTGGAAGGCGCCGAGAAAAAGGATGAATCGCTGCAACGTCTTTTGCTTTCTGGGCTGGGCGCCGATCTTTGGCGCGACTGTGTTCCCGCAGACCTGAAAGTCTTGTTTGAGGAAAGAGGCGATTCATGGAAGGGGTTACAAATCGTTTCGCGGGATGAGAGCGTTCCCTGGGAGATGTTGTGGCCGTCGAAGGGCGGAGCCGAGCCGCAACTTTTTTTGGCGGAGCGACTGCCGATTTGCCGGTGGGTGCCGGGATCGCAACCCACAAAAACCTTGCGCCGTCAGCATCCGTGTCTGGTCAGCGCTTCGGATGCGGAACCCAGCACAATCACCGAACTGCGTTCTGTTCAGCGTCTTTTGGGCGCGATGCGAGAAGGCATAGAGCCTTCCATTTCTTCCACAGATCGCTTGTTGCAACGCATGAACGAAGGCGATTTCGATTGGCTGCACTTCACCGGCCACCACCACTTCGACATTGACGATCCAGCGTCTTCTGCCTTGCACTTGGGTAAGGAGAAGTTTCAAGCTGCCTATTTGGGCACGATGGAAGGGCGGTGGAAAGGCCAAGAGCCATTCGTCTTTCTTAATGCCTGTCGCACTTCAGGGAGTAGCCCGCGTCTAACACAGTTAGACGGGTGGGCGCAGCGATGTCTTCGCGCCGGAGCTGCCGGTTTCGCGGGCACATCGTGGGCGGTGCGCTCAGATGTTGCGTTGCGCTTTGCTACTGCCTTCTATGAGAACGTGAGCAAAAACCAACCAATCGGCGCCGCTTTTTTCGATGCCCGCCTTCAAACGCGCGACGCGATTCCCCATAACTGCTCGTGGCTGGCTTATGTGCTTTACGCGCACTCTCAAGCGACTGTGGCTCCGTTGATCGAGGAATAAGGAGAATTCAAATCGCGTTGTGGCGGGCGAGGAAGGTGTGGAGCGACTTCGCCAGAGCTTTAGCTTCATTGCTCATCGTCTTCCATTCGATGGCTTCGACCGCCAGTTCGCAAAGCCGATTTTTGCGGTCGGTCGAAAGCGTGCCGCTTTTTTCTTTCCAACTTTTGGGAAAATTGGCCTCTGAAAACTTCGCTTTCAAGAAGGCGCCCATCCGTTTGGTTTTGTAGTCCGGCTGCTTCCATGAGGGAATCGCAGGTGGTGTGCCTTTGAGGAACTTGGGAAGCACAGAGGCGAGTTCGGGAGGAGAAAGCAGATTCTCGATCTCGATGCCATCGGTGACGAAATAAACGAAGTTAGTGCGGCCTTGGGCCAAAGCCTCCAGCGTGGCGTGCTTATTCGCTTTTTTCTCGTCGCGGTCGGAAAGCAAAAAGATGCGGTTGCAAAGCGCGCCGCTTTGGATTTGGGCGAGCAACGCTTTCTGTCCACTCTCATAGTCGTCGCCTGCGGGAGTTCCCGTGGGCGGGACGCCGCTCATCAAGTAGTGCGCGAGGTTCGACCCGGCGTATTCCCAGAACGCGAAGTGGGTGTCTTCACGCATCGCCCGCAGCTTCGCATTTTTGAACTCTGCGCTTTCCTGATAAGCGCGTAAATACGCCCTCACATACTGCCGGTCGGTCGGGCCTTCGACCCAAACGCCGCACTGCGCGAGCAACACCGAAGCGTTTTGCACGCCCAAAAGAGCAAGGGCATCGTGATGTTCGGAAAGGAGGGGCCGAATCAAGAAGCGATCTTTGTTGCTCTCGCGTTGCTGAAACGCAAAAACCGAGATGTCTTTGGAAGCGATGGTGCCGTCACGCAGCGTCATCCGCAGCAAGTGGTTGGAGTGCGTGGTGAAAAACACGCGCAAGTCCCGCTTTTGCAGCGCCTCGTTTTCGAGCAGGGTCTGCAAAAACACGCGCTGCAAACCGGGATGAAGGTTCAGTTCGGGTTCTTCGATGAAGATCCAACTTCCCGGCTGCGCCATGAACAACTGGTAGAGCAAGATGATGAGGGTGTTGATGCCGTCGCCGAGATGGTGCAGTTGGCGTGGCGTTTCGGCAGCCACGCGCACATCAATGTGCTGGCCTTCATCGTATTTGGTATCCAGTGCGACGATCTCGACACTGCGCCCTTCATAAAAAGCCGCGCCCAGAAACCTCTCGAAGTCACGCAAGCGCGCAACAATTTCTGGCGTGCCGTTGCGGTCACTACGGATGGTTTCGTAAAGCGTGTTGCCCGTGAAGATTTCGAGAGAGGCGTCGTCCAACTTGTAATTGCGCCGCACCGTTTTCTCGAAAATGTCGAAGCCCAAACGTTGGCCGTTCTCGTCGCTCAGGCTCACCGCCGAGCGAAGAATAGGAATGTAAATGCGTTGAGGTGGCTTTTGCGAAAGCACTTCTGGCAGTTCGCACAGAAGTTGAAGGGAATCAACAAAACGCAAGAACGAATCTTCGATTTGTGCGAATGACTCATCAATAGAGAAGTAGAAAGAGTTATCCCACCGCCGTGCCAAAATTGAGTGGTTAGGGGCTGTTGACTTGATTTCCCTCTCGCCACGAAGCAGATTTCTAACCAGCAACAAAACCTGGTAGTCGTCTCCAAGGTTCATCAAGTCCAGAGAGGACTTCGCGTTAGTGCGACGCTCCAAGCGATTAGGCAAAAATTCCCATTTCTGATTGTTCAAACGGGAGAAGAACTCCGCGTTTACTGTCAACTCAAATTTGCTATTTGGTTTTATGTCTGGCGTCGCTTGTCTAACCCAAGGTGGTAACGCGGTGCCCGGATGCTGTGGCGTCACCCCAAGGTATTGAATCTTCGTGTAATCAACAAACAATTTGGCACTGGCGGTTGTTTTAGACAGTTGGTCGAGCAGACTGATTACATCTCGGAACGCTTCGTAAATGCGGGAAGAGGGATAAAAGGCATACCCTTCGTTTTTCGCCAGAGTCCGCAAAAACCGGCTTTTGCCCGCGTTGGTTGCGCCGACGAAGATGTTGATGCGGCCCAGTGGCCCGAACGCCAGAATCGGGTTTTCTTCGGGCGGGGCTGGGGCGTTAGCTTCGCCCGCCGGTTGAATGGCATAGGCGCCGATGCCTTCATCGAAGCCGTGCAGAGTTTGAATGTAGGGGTAGGAGTCGCTCATGGAGATGGATTTGGGGCTGGGTTATCGTTCCACACATCGTGGCCCAGAGGCGCGGCGTTAAGTTGGTCGCGCCGCGCGCGCCATGTGGGAAGATGGCGATCCAGCAGTGCCACGAAGCGGGGAGAATGGAGGCGTTCGAGCAGATGGATAAGCTCGTGGACGACCAGGTATTCGATGCAAGGGAGCGGTTTTTTCCACAGTTCCAGATTGAACCAGACGCGGCGCGCTCGGACATTGCAACTGCCCCACTTGGTTTTCATCTGCTTGATGCTCCACGCCGCGACGCAAACCCCCAGAATCCGGCTCCACTTTTCGATCAGGGGCGCCAACTGTTCACGCAAAAGCGCACGGCCCCACTCACCCAGCGCGCGGCGCTTCGCGTCCTCGCTCAAACCCGGTCGCAGATGCGCGTCTAACCACGTGCCGCGCTTTTTGAACGTGGGGGCGCCATGTCCCTCGATCACGCGAAGTCGCAGGCGCTGACCGAAGACGTAATGGCTCTCGCCTCCACGGAGATGGCGCTCATTTTGGCGCGGTTGCGCGGCGAACTCGGCGCGGCGGCGTTTGATCCATCCCAAGCGGGTCACGACGGCCAGGCGAATCGCTTCGTCAGTCAGAGCGAGCGGCGCGGCGACGCGCACGCGGCCCCCCGGCGGATAAATGCCGATGTGCAGGTTTTTGATCGCTTTGCGCTCGAAGGCAACTTCCACCTCGCCCACCGAAAATGTGCCCGCTGCCCCCAAACATGAGGGTGTCGGGCTTACCGTTGCCTCCGGAACCGGGCGCGCGGGAAGAGATTTAGTAGCCACTTTTGGGATGTTTCACCTGCTCCAAAATCGTGGCGGCGCGCTCGGCGTCACCATCCAGCGCGCCCAAAATCGCCGTGCTAACTCGGCGCGTTTTGATCGGGTGGCCGCGCCATCCGTCTTGAAGAGCGCCGTGCACAGCGCCGTCCACGCGCAGAGCGAGCGCTTCGTCGTCGCTCAGGTTGTCATACAGCGCGCGTTGCCCCGGCGTTTCGAGAGAGGCCGGGTAGCTTTTGCTCGGTTCGCTTTCTAAAAGTTCGCGCGCCAGACGAGCCACTTCCTCCAGATATTGGCGGTAAGAAATCACTTCCTCGTGGCGCTTTTGGATGAGCGCGTCCAAAAGCTGTGACATTTTTTCGTAATACCTGGGGTTGACCGGCGACTCGTCGATGATGAGGCGGCGCACGTTGTTGGTGATGGTTTCAGCCACCGCACCTTCGCTGGCTTTGATGTCGTCAGGGAGCGCTTCGACCGCATCCGCCCCGCGCTCTGCCAGAAGCTGCACCAAAGACAGATCATCAAACGAAGTCAGTTTTTGGCTGTCGTGGGCGCGCACGTATTGGTCGATCAAGTGGCGCATATCCGGCTCATACGCCCTGAGATCAATGGCGTCGCCCGACGCCATTTTCACCTCGTCGCGCACCTTCACCCAAAAGCCGACTTCTTCGTTCAAGGCTTTGGTCATCTTCTCGTCGAAACCCGCTTCTTCCATATCGCCCGCGATGCCCGCATACGCGCGCACCAGAGCCGCGACGGTCTTATACAGCGTGAGCCGTTTGGTCTGGTTGGCTTCGATCTCGTCTCTGTCATTCTGCTTTTGACTTACGAAAAAGCGGCGAAAAGCGGGCGTGTCGCGCGGCATCTGCACCGGCTCGCACAACGCGCGCATCGTGTCCAAAAGTTCCTCGAACCGCTCGCGCCCTTTGGCAATGCGGTTGCCCAATAGTCCCGCGACATCCTCAGGGTCAAAGCCACTGAAGGCGTCCTCGGTATAGTCATCATAAGCGTCTTTGATGCTTTGGAACAGATCGCGGTAGTCCACGATGTAGCCGTAATCTTTGTCTTCTCCATCTAAACGGTTCACGCGACAAATTGCCTGAAACAAGCCGTGATCGCGCATCTTTTTGTCGATGTAGAGATACGTCGCCGAAGGCGCATCGAAACCTGTGAGCAGCTTGTCCACAACGATCAAGAGCTTGAGTTGACCCGGCTCTTTAACGAACTTTTCTTTGGCTTCCTTCTCAAACTCCGCGACGCGCCCGCTGGCTGCGTCCTCGTCCTGATGGAACCAACTCGCCAGCATCTTGCGGTAGGTGTTGTATTGAGAAAGCTGTTCGGTGAGCGCGTTGCCCTGTCCTTTGAGTTGCGAGTGATGCGGCTGGTAGGAGGTGACGATGGCACATTTGCCCACCAACTCGGTGGTCTGGAACAGCTCGTAATATTTGCAGGCCTGGTAAATGCTGCCCGCCACGAGAAGCGCGTTGCCGTGCCCATCTTGAAGACGAGGGCGCTTGTCCATGTCGGTCACGATGTCGGCGACGATGCGCTCCAAACGTTCCTTGCTCGACAAAAGGCGCCGGAGCGTTCCCCAGCGCGCTTTGAGTTGGGCGCGGGCGAGATCAGTCAAACCGCGTGTTTTGGATTCGAACCAGTCGTCTATGCGGTCGGCTTGCCCCAGAAACTGCTCGACATCGCGCGCTTCATAACGCAAATCGAGCACGACGCCATCGCGCACGGCTTCATCGAACTTGTAAGAGTGAATGGTGCGCCCGAACGTTTCCAGGCTGCTTCCTTTGTCCGTTTTGAGAAGCGGCGTGCCGGTGAAACCAACGAACACCGCACCCGGCAAAAGTGCCTTCATCGCTTTGTTCAAATCGCCCGATTGCGTGCGGTGGCACTCGTCCACGAAGACGAACACCTGCCCGATGGGGGCGAATCCTGCGCGCCCTGCCTCCGCGATTTCAGCGAGATAATCGCGGGCGGCGACGTGGGCTTCGGTGTTGTCTTCCTCGTCTTCACTTATGCCCGTGTCCGAGCCGCCGCGACCGAACTTATGCACGAGCGAGCAGATGAGCGAAGGATTGGCGTGGCCCAGCGTGGCGATCAAGTCGGTGCCGCTCGTCGTGCGATAGATTTTCTCTTCGACGCCCAGAAAAATGCGCTCGATCTGCTCGTCCAACTCGGTGCGGTCGGTGATGAGTAGCACGCGCGCGCCGGGGATGTGTTCGCGCAGCCAGCGCGCCAGCCACACCATCGAAAGCGATTTGCCCGATCCCTGCGTGTGCCAGATGACACCGCCCTCGCGCCGCAGTGCGAACGTTTGAGCCGCTTTGACCCCAAAATACTGGTGTGCGCGCGGCAGTTTTTTGGTTCCGGCATCGAACACCACGAAGTCGTGGATAAGTTCCAAAAACCGCCCTTTGTCCATCAACTGCAAAAGCGCGCGGTCGAGCGGGTTCTCTTCTTCCTCGAACGTGTCCTCTTTCCAACTCAGATAATACTTTTCTCTCGTCTCGATTGCGCCATAGCGAAGTCCCTGCGTGTCGTTGCCAGCCATCACGAACTGGATCGGGCCGAAGAAGTCTTCGATGAACACCCGCTTCTGGTTATCGAGGTTCTGGCGAATGCCTTCCTCGACCGAAACTGTCGAACGCTTGAGTTCCAAGACGCTCAGTGCGATGCCGTTGACGTAGACCACCACATCGGGCCGCTTCTCATGCGAGCCGGGAATTGTAGGTTTGACCGTCACTTCCTCGGCCACGCCGAAATGGTTCTCTTCCGGGTTATTCCAGTCGATCAAACGCACGCGCACGGTGTTCTCGCCGATATCGGGCTTGATGGACACGCCATAACGAAGCAGGCCGTAAACCGCCCGGTTGCGGTCATACAGCGAGCGCCCCGGAGCGAACGCGGCGCGCTCCAATTCAAGTAGAACCAGGCGAATATGCGCGTCCGGCACGCCGCGCTTTTGCAGCCAGACCTTCAGCAGTTGCGGCTCGATGCAACTGTTGCCCTCGCGTCGGCTCCACTCGCCGAGATATTCGTAGTGCAGTCGCTTGAACAGGGCGAGGACGCGGTTCTGGGTGGCTCTTTCGCGCTGCCCGACTTGGTTTTGCTTCATGAGGAGAAAGACCTTCTTATTGGCACCTTACTTTCCTGAAAATGGCAGTTTGCCCGCGCGGGCAAACTGCCATTTTCAGGAAAGTAATTAGCGCGTTTTGTCTAAAACATAGGTATGGAACCAGCGCGGTTGGGGGCTGCTGCGAATCGTGAGATGGCCGTCCTCGAATTCGGCGAAGCACTGGGCTTTTCCGCCTTCCTCGGAGTTGTCAAACAGATAGGCGCGGTTGCTGGCGAGAATGGCGGGAAGCAACAAATCCAAAGACTTCCAATAGCGATCCACGATTTTATCTTCCCGCACTGCGTGCCCGCCATTGGCGACACGATTGGCAACGCGGTCGATGTTGATGCGCGGGTCTTTGGTGCAGACGTAATACAAATACGTCCGATAACCGCAACCCTGCGCGTAGCTCAAGAACTCGACTTTGTCCTTGTGGCTCATCACGGTTTCAAAAGTGAAGTCATCGCCTGCTTCGAGCAAACGCTTCCGCAAAAAGTCACTCAAAGCCGAGGCCAGATAGGAATTAATAGGCGCCTGAGAGAAATCCAGGCGTGTTCCTGAAACTCTCAGGGCACGCACCGCCTCGACCTGTTCTCCCTTTTCCACCAGGGGGTGGCTCGCGAGAAAGGGCAGCAGTTGCTCGGCTCTGGGCTGTAAACCCCAGAGCGCGAAATCAAATTTCCCCTGGCGCCGAATGTCGGCTTCTATGTCGTCGGGATTGATGTAGCGTCCACGTAAACGCGGGGAAACATTCTCTTTGATGACACTCTTGCCCGAACCGTTGGGGCCAGCGAACATTCGTGCCCGCCGGATTGTGGGGGACTCGCTCATCGCAGCGAAAGCGTGGTTCCCACCGGCAGCGGAGGCACGGTTTCCAGCGTGTCGAGAACGCGGTGTGTGCCATCGGGCGCGACTTCGATGAGTTCATCGCCTCGCGTGCAAACCACGCTTCGGCCACGAGAGAGGGCGTCCCAGTAGGCTTTTTGCGTGGCGGCTTCGGCCATCGCAGGCACCTGGGTTTCCAAAAACGCGATCTGCGCTTCGCGGAGCGGCGCAAGAGCCGGTTTGACCGGAGTTGCGACGCGAGGCATTTGCAGCGACGCGCCCAAAGCGTGAGGGATGAACACAATTCCGGCGTCGCCTTTGGCCCCATGAACCACAGGATCTGCCCAAAGGTGGCTCAGGTATTCGCGGAAGAGGCGCACATTGGCCCGGTGGCTGCGCGAATACCTGAGCGAAGGAGGCCATATTTCCATCGCACCCCGCAAACTGACGAAAAAGGGTGACGCCTTTTCTGACTCAGAGGTGGAAACATCGGGAGTGGGCAATTTCATGGGTGACTTTCTCCATGCAAACGAAGTGCAACGCGAATAGTTTGCCAATTTCGGTGTAAATTCGCTTCTGCGCGACGTTCACAAGAGCCGCGTGCGTCCCGACAAAAGCTCGTCCATCATCGCGCTCTTGAGTTGGCGCGTCTTGTCGCGCTCGGCTTCGAGCGAGGCGATTTCCGCGTCCATGTCGGAGAGAACTTCGGCGATGGCTTTTTGTTCAGCAAGTAGAGGTGCTTTGAATTGAATGGCTTCGATGGTTGAGGCATTAAGGCTGGGAACTCCTGATGCTTCATTAAAATCTCGCCAAGGAACGGTTTGGAACAAGTAGAAGAGGAACTTAGCATCGGAGGAAGGGAACACTTCCGTAAAGAACAAAGTGTCAACCGTCCAAAATGGTGTCTCCATGTATTGTGGGCGGTCGATTGTGCCTTTTCTCCCAATCAAAACGGACGGCTTGTCATACAAAAAGGTGTTTGCTCTTCCTATTTCACCCCCACTTGCCAAGATTGGAAATGGGCCGTTTTGTTCGGCGACTTGGACTTGGCTCTTACCGTGGCGAACTTTTAACACTTCTCCCAACGTCTTCTCTTCCCACTCGCCCAAAAAGCCCGGAAGTCTTCGTTTGGGCGTGAGCAACTCGTCCAGCGCCGCCGTTTTGAGGTCGCGCTTTTTGGCCACGAGCGCGTTTTGCGCGTCGAGCAAATCATCCACATCCCGCAGCGCCGACGCGATTGCTTCTTGTTCGGGAAGTAGTGGGAAAGGAATTTCAAGTGACAGAAGCGAATCCTTGGAGATGTTCTTCATGCTGTCGCTTGTGCCAGTTGCAGAATCTTTGATTTTCTCTCTGTATTTCTGCGTGCTGAGCAGCAAACTCAGCCATTGGGGGCACACCTGAGCCTTTGGATAGAAGCGAGTCATCCATAAGCGGTCTGGCACATAAAGATTTGGGAAGTCCGCACCGACATAGCCGCACTCGCCTACTAATTGAGGTGTGTTCATTCGGCTAATTAAAATCGTGTCTCTTCGCGGGCTCAACCTCGCGCGTTTAATATCTCTCGCAGCGATCTTTTTAGATTCCGAAGGCTTGAAACAGCCAGCGAAGACGGCTGAGGTTTTCAGAATGCACTTGTCGTTTAAGTAACTAAGATTTTCACCCTCAACAGAGTTCACACTCACACCAGATTCAAGCCTGTCAATTAAATCGTCCAGAATTTTCACTTTCCACTCTTCGGGAATAACCCCCACTTCGGAGGCCCAATAGCCAGCCGGCACATTGATCTGGTCGCTCATAACGCGAAGCCCATCCTTTCGAGATGCGTGTCCACGCGCCCGCGCAGCGTTTGGGCGCGCGTGGTGAGGTCAGGCAAAGGCGTGTCGTAGCGCGTGCCCAACACGTTCAAGCGCGCGCACAAGCCCTGACCGGCGCGCAGGGTTTCGCCTTCGACCAGAGCGCGCAGTGTCGCCAGCCATTTGTCTTCCACCACGAGAGTCTTGATTTCGGTTTCGGTCAACTTGCCGTAGCGCACGAACACCTTCGCGTCCAACTCTTTTTGTGCGTCGCCGTGCGATTTTTTGGCGCTCCCCGTCTTGCCCGCGAGGAGGCGAAAACGTTCGATGGCGGCGCGTTCGTCATCAAATTCGGGGTCGCCTTCGATGGTTTTTAACCGATCTTTCATACCCTTCTCGGGAATTTTGCCTTCCGAGTCTTTGATCTCATTCAAAAGCCCTTCTTCGCCCTCCTGTTCTTCCAGAAACTCATCGAGCGCCGCCTGCGCCAGAGCGAGAACGCTCTCCAGTCCATCCACGCGCGTTCGTTCAGAGCTAAAAAAGCGCGCCACCACGAGCGGGGGCGGCACCAAGTCGGCTTTCCATTTGGTTTTAGCAACCGTAAAATCGGCTTTTTCTTTGTTCTTTTGTTCCTTTTTGTCCACGATGCGCCGCAAACGCGCCGAGGTCTCCCAGCCGTCCTGCGTCAGCAAATCGAGGTCGTCTTGTAGTGTGCTGTCAGCGATATTGACAAGACCTTGATACAAATCGTAAGCATCCAAGATCGGCGCGCCGATGAAAGCTGCCAGAAACGATTCCGACCACTCGTCCAACAAATGACCGGGCGAATCGCCAACTTTCACCGCTTCCATCGCGCCGCGTGCTCCGCTTTCCCAACTGGCGCAGCGCGCCAGGATGCCCGCCCGAAACTCGGCGAACTCGGCGTGTTCCAGAACGGTCGGCTGCAACTGTTCCCGCTCGATGCGTAGCCGGTTGAAGCCGGGACGCTGGGGTTCAAAAAGCGTCGCGCGCAGCGTCGGGAACTCGCCCCAGAAGCCGCGCAGTGCATCCAGATCGGCGTCGGGAATCCCGCCGTGCAAATGGCCCTCAATGTTTTGAACGTCGCGCGCCGCACCGCCGCCGAGGTAACGCGGCAAGTTGAGGTTGAAGTCGTGGCTTTGCAATTCCACGAACGGCACATGGCGCGAATAGCCGGGGATGGTGAGTTGCCGCGTCCAGGTGTCCACGATGCGATGCACGTCCTGAGCGCGCAAGCGGTTTTTCGGGCCGTCTTTGGCAAAGCCGCGCGAGGCGTCGATCATCCACAGACCGTCGCGTCCGCGCGCGCCCGCTTTATCGAGAATGACCAGACACGCCGGGATGCCAGTGCCATAAAACAAGTTGGCTGGCAAACCGATTAGCCCCTTGATGAAGCCCTGACGGAGCAGCTTTTCCCGAATTTGCGCTTCGGCGTGCCCGCGAAACAGCACTCCATGCGGCAAGATCACCGCGCCCTGTCCACTTGGTTTCATCGAAGCGATGATATGGAGCAAGAAGGCGTAGTCGCCGTTTTTTGCGGGCGGCATCCCATAAGTGAATCGCCCGAAAGTGCCCGCTTCGTTGCCGAAATCCACGCCGCTGCGCCACGACTTGAACGAAAATGGCGGGTTCGCCACCACGAAATCGTGCCGCTTGAGCGAGCCGTCGCTCTCTTTCCATTGCGGGTGCGCGAGGGTGTTGGCGTTGAAAATGTCGGCGCTCGCGCAGCCGTGCAAAATCATGTTCATCTGGGCAAGCGCCGAAGTCGCGTTATCCATCTCCTGACCGTAGATCGTCAGGTCGTGGCCAGTGGCGCTTTTCGCTTCGTCGTGCGCTTTGATGAGCAGCGAACCGGAGCCACAGGTCGGATCGTAGATGGTTTGGGTGCCCGAATGGGCGCTTCCCAGCCCAATGACGCGCGCCATGATGCGCGACACCTCGGCAGGCGTGTAGAACTGCCCCTTGCTTTTGCCCGATTCGGTGGCGAAGTGGCGCATCAAAAACTCGTAGGCATCGCCGAGCAAATCGTCGCCGCCCGCGCGGTTGCGCCCGAAATCCAGGCTTTGAAAGATGCCGATCAGGTTGGACAGCCGATCCACTTTGTCCTGCTCTTTGCCCAATTTGGCGTCGTCATCGAAGTCGGGCAGAGCCGACGGCGAAATGCCGCTCGCTTTGGCGAGGGCATCCAGCACGGTGTTGATTTCTTCGCCGATGTTCTTAGTGGCTTTGAGCGCCACCAGATCGTCAAAGCGGCATCCGGGCGGCACCTGAATGAGCGCATTGGGGTCGCCCGCGAACTTGTCGGACACGTATTTGACGAAAAGCAAAACCAAAACGTAGTCTTTGTATTGCGAGGCGTCCATGCCGCCGCGCAGTTCATCGCACGACTGCCAGAGGGAAGAGTAGAGTTCGGATTTCTTGAGGGCCATGAGAGAAAGAGATTACAGGAGAGAACGCTTGCAAGCGCACCTGTGGCATTGGTTCGAGATGACTACCGCTGATCGGGATGTCCGACGATTAAAGACTCGTGCAGTGAGGCCACTTGAAGGCGACCTATCTCCAAGCGTGAGCCGCGATCAATAACTCGAAGCTGGTCTTTTTGCCAGCGGTCTATGTCGGTGGAAAGCAAACGCAATGAGAAATGGTCAAAGCGTAGAAAACCCGCGAGCGATTTTTGCAGTTCTTGAAGAGCAGTGGCGGTTGAACGTTTGTGGACATAGCCTTCCAGAGCGGCGTGCAAAATGGGGCGAAACTGCGATTCGAGCAGACGGGGGCTTTGATTCCAGAGCCTTTCAATGAAAAAAGCCAGTTCCCGTGCGGCCCACTCCATTTCGACATCGTAGCCGTTGAAGACATAAAAAAGCAGGGCGCGCGTTTCGGGAGTTAGCTTCAAATCGTCCCGGCGCAGTCGCCAGATCAACAGGTCGGCAGGAAGCCAGATGTAGGTGTATCCGTGCAAAGTGAGGCGACACAGCGATTCCAGAAACGCATCCCCCGCCCAGCCAGTAGCCCGAAGATGCCATAACACCGGGAAGAAGTAAGTGGATGGCACGCCGAACTCCTCGGCTGCCAAACGTCTTATGCGGGCGTCATCGCTCCAGAGTGGAACTCGTCGTTCCTGCGCCAAAAGCACCGACGCGATGGCTCCTTTGCCAACGCCTGTCACCCATTTCGGGTGACGCAAAAGGGAAGGAACAGGCACGACTTCGCAGTCGCGGTCAACAAAACGCAACACGCGCTCAATGAAGTCCTTTTTCTCTTTGTAAGCTTCGGGACGGGCTTCGATGTAGCGCAGTCCCAATCCATCGTGAGTCAGATGCCCACTGGAGGCACCACTGCGTTCTTCGCGCCCAAGTTGAAGCATTAGCTCTTGGCGCACAAGGCGCGGCACAAGAAGACGGGAGAACCGTTTTTTGACTTGCGCTTCGACGCCCAGCAGACAGATGCACCCCAGCGCCGTCACGTCCAACACCAACTCTTGCTGGCCAAGCAAAGCCTGAGCGTCTCGATGGATTTGCTCAGGGCCAGCCTTACTGCTGTAAAAGCGTCCACCCGCAGACGCGATGTCGTTCCACAGTTCAAGAGGAAACCGCTCTTTGACCAGGGCGACGGTGCTGAGCGGAACCGGGTAGCGGCGGTAGTAATCCGCCAGCAACTCCCAGCTTTTGCGGCTTTGCAACAGCATCTTCGTCACTTTTTGGCGCCAGACCTCAATGCCACCTTCGTCCTCGATGTTACCAACTCCAAAACCCTCGTGTTGAATGTCACCGCGTTCAAGACGGTGGATAGTTTCTTGAAAGGCGTAAACGAACTTGTGCCGGATTTCCGTGATTTCGACTTCCACATCATCGCCGAGCTGGTGACCAATTGTCACCATATCGCCCACGCGCTTGCCCACCAACTGTTGCCACTGAGGAAGCGAAAGATCGCCCTCGCTTTCGGTCAACACAGGGGCGTCAGGGCGTTGCAGAAATAGACGGGTGCGCGCGGGTTGCTTTGAACCGACGGTTCTGAGCGTGACGGCACAATCTGGCCCCACCACTTCAGGGCTGAGCAACGGGTCGTTTTCGGAGGTAACGCTTTGAAACAAAGCCATGTAGCTGACTTGAAGGTTGGAGCTGTGGGGAAAAGCGCGCCAGACCTGAAACCCCAACTCCAACGCGCCGGGAAGTCGAAGTTCGACTTTGACATGAGCGAATCGCAGCGCCAGTTCGGGGAGTTGTTCGGGATGCGGGAGAGACGTGGCGCCCAGAACGGCTTGTGCCCCCTGTCTGTTGCCCTTTTCCAATTCAAGCAGAGCCACTTCCAGAGCGTAGTCTTTGCGTCCAGGCTCCCGCTCCATGAGTCCCCGACGCAACCAAAGAGCCAGATCCAAGTCGCCGACGAAATGAGCGCACTCGGCCTCAATTTCGGAAAACAAGGGCACGGCCTGCCCCTGTTTCTCTCCGGCTTTTCGGCCCAGGCCGCGAACATGAGCGGCGATGCGCCGGGCTTCTTCAAGATGGCCTGACCGCAGCAATGCGAGAGCGTAGTGTTCGAGATGCGGGTTGACCGCGAATTCGCTGACCGTCGCTTTGAAAAGCGGCACGCAAGCGCGGTAACGCCTCATGTAAAACAGCGACTCAGCCAGCACCAACTTCGCCCTGTCCTGATACTCCTGCGGACAAAGCTCGGCGGCGCGGCGCATCAAGTGGATGGCCTCGCGGAACCGCCTTTTGAACCACAGAAAATCGCCGCGCAGGGTTAAGAGTTCGGGATGATCGGGAAAGCCCTGTTCGAGCCAATTCCAGACATCCTGTTGAAGCGGAGAGAACTCCTCTTGCACCCGCGACAGACGCCCCTGTCCCTGAGGTGCGGCGCTGTCCTGGGCTTGAAGCCATAAACCCAGAAGATCGCAAAGGTCGTAAGTGAGTGCCTGCGCATCCAGTGGGACACCAGCCGCATCGACTAAAGCCTGACCGTCCCACCTGATGAACGAAGCCAGGTGAGAACGCAACTTGTCCCAGCGATCCGTCTGGTAGAGAGCGAGGGCAAAGCCGCGTGTGTTCTCCCAGCGCAAACCTTCCTCGCCCAACTCCCTCTTGTCATTGACTCCCTCTTGTTCAAACAGCGCGTGCGCCTTCTCGTGAGCGACAAACGATTCTTCAAACTCCTGGATTTTGAGGTGCAGCCAACCGATGTTAATCCAGATCGTGGGAGAATCGGGAGTAATGCGCGCCGCCTGTTGCAGATCGCTGTTCGCCTCGGCATCGCGGTTGAGAAGCATCAGTGATACCGCACGGTTGGTCAAACACAAAGCACTTTGGCGGCGGTCGTCGAAGCCGTTTCTATTGGTGATGACGTTCTGATAGAGATCGGCACTGCGCGCCAAATCCCGCTTCATTTGGTGCGGCAAATTCCAGCTGAGCGTCGGTTTCTTTCTCCACTTCTCGTAGGGGCGCGTCAAAAGTAACCACGCCAGGGTGGAGGTCACTTCTTCTTCGGGATTGGCTTCTTTTTGGAACCGCTCCAACTGTTCGATGGCCTTGTTGATCCGGCCTTCATGCCACTCTAATCGCGCCAGATGGGGCGAGCATTTGGCCTCTTCCCAAACCCAACTTTCGCGCTCCGCCCAAGAGCGCAGTTCGGCGTAGCGCTCTGTTTCTAAAAGAACCCCGGCGTAAATGGAGGCAGCCTCTGCGAATTTTGGCTCGCTCTTCAAAGCCGCCTCGCACAATTGGAGTGCGTGGTCGAAGTTCTCATCGAGCATCTCCGCTTGCGCGCCGATGATCATCGCTTTGGGATTGTCCTTGTCGGCCAGGTAAGCCGCACGACACAACTGGGCGGCCAGCGTATTGTCATCCAGCACAGAAGCGCAAACGCCCAGGTTCGCTTTCACGCGAAATTGCAAGCGGGGCGGCAGGGAATCATCCGAGTTGATAGCGTTCAACGTTTCTCGTGCGGCTCTGGCGTGCCCCTTTTGGATAAGTTCGCGCGCCACATCCACCTTGGCATCAATGCGTTCTTCTTCGATGCGTTGCTGCGAGGGTTCTGGCCGGTCATCCACGCCCTTGACCAGAGCGCCAAGTGCGGCTGTCTGGCTTCCCAAGCGAGAATCGAAAAGGGCCGATAGAGCTTCCATTGTTACAGGTATCGCCGAGGGCGTTTGAACAATGGTCTCAACAGGTGCCTTTTTCCGGGGTAGGTAGCGCGCCAATTTCTCTTCCAAGGTGTTCTTGTTGAGGCTTCCCGCATTGCGGTCACTCCTGGAGACGATGCCAATCATTTCGTTCCAAACTTCGCGGGCACGCGAAGGATTAGACAACCCCAAGCCGGTTTGCAAAGAGGCGCAACAGAGCGCCTTGTCCTTGGAATTCGACTCGAGCAGGTCGAACCGCAAGAGGCAGAAGCGGCGAAGAAACTCCCACAGTTGGTCATCGGACAGCGAACTGCCCGGCGCGTCCGCCTGAACGAACGAGTTCAGCACGCCGCGCATCAGGGCGACGAAGTTCTTCTGCCTTGCGCCCGCTTTTCCCACGACGCGAACAAAGTCGCGCCCCGACTGGCAATCTTCGGCTATTTGAATGACCTCTTTATAAGTTCTAAAGTCGACCTTATCAACGCCTACAGCAACACCGTGACGGTCGAACTGACCACGTTTCGGGTCGAGAAATGTGTCCCATGCGGCGCGCATCACGGCCCGGAACGTGGCGTTATTTTGCGAGTCGCCCCACGCCATATCGTGTTTAAGTTGCAGTGAAAGATAGGCCGTCCCGTTCGGAGAATGGGGAGCGTCCAGACCGAGAATCAAATCATCCAACGGTTCGTCATCTATCTCGCGCCGTTGCCATGCGATGCTGATGAGGGCGAAATCGTTCGCTCCGGGTGGCGATGTGCCTACGATGAGATGCGACGAAAAATAGCCGCCAACAACGTGTTCAAAATCAACTCCTCCACCTCCGGTAGAAAAAGCCGATGTGGGCGGCTTTTGAGGAAGTTTCGAGGTTTTTTCGGTGGGGTAGATGACATAAAACAGAGGGGTTTGGGGTAACAGCAAGTTGCTTCAACGTTCTACTCTCACATCCGCGCGTGTCCTTTGAACTCGGCGACATCGGCCTCGGTCAGCACGAACCATTCACCGTTTTGCCGCTTGGGGGCGAAGCGTTTGTGCCAATACCGTTCGACGTGCGAAATGTCGTCGCAGGTGATCTGGTGAATGGCTTCGGTGGGAAAAGGCAATTGCAACTTGATCTGACGATACCGTTTGTCGAAGCCCTGCGCTTTGCCGATTTTGAAAAACGGCCCTGCTTTGAGCAGATACACCACGCCCTCGCCGCCCGTGATAGGTGTGCCCGCCGGAGTTCGCGGCGGGCCGGGAATCGGATCGGGCGCTTTGAGCGAATCGGACTCTTTGAGATCGTCTTTCAAAGCCTCCTTGAGTTGTCTGGCGCACTTTGGGGTTGGTGATGCACAAAATCACCGCGCCCACACACACGGCGGCAGCGCCAATGGTTTCGAGAGCTTTGATGGCGTCAGACGCCGTTGGTTTTTGACAAGGCATGATGGGAAGAGGGGACGCTCTTGAATCATTGGCGAGGTTTTAAACCGCGACTTCCTGTTCAGGCGGCGTCATCGTCCGTCCGCGCGGTTTGCCTTTGCGCGTGGGTTCGGGTTTGCCCTGTTTGCGGTTGGCGCGCGGCACGTTCCACAGCGCGCTCTGGCAGTGCGGGCACTTCACTGGGTTCGCTTTGCGCGGCAACCACTCGAACTCGCAGCGTGAGCATTTCGCCAGAGTGACGACGCGCTGGATGGATGAACCCGTCGCGTCCGGCTGGCCGACTTCGGGAGCCTCTTCGAGATGGTCGCGGGTGGTAATGTTCGACATCGCTTTTCTTCCTCAAATCATAACATGCAGAGGGATGTTTTGAAAGGGCCACAGGAAGCGGTGAGGAGAAGTGAAGTTCGCTTTGGGTGCGCGAACTTGCGGGACGCAGCACACTAAAAGCCGAAAGCTCATGCCCGCGCGTCCCACTGAGGAGCCAACGCTTTTCTGGCGCGGGAGAGAAAACCAAAAGCGCCCGCGAGTATTCGCGGGCGCTTTTGGTTTCTGGCACACGATCACAGACCGCTTGTGTCGGCTTTACCATCGAGTCCAAAGTCATCACCTCCAAAGCCAAGAGCTTCCATCTTCTGACGCACCTCGTTTTGTTCGTCGCGCGCTCCCAAAAACGAGTTGAGGCGGGCGAACTCTTGGGTGCGTTCTTCCAGGCCGTGTTGCGCTTTAGCTAAGACCTCGCGCGCTTCGCGCAGATCGTCGCGGGCCTGCTCAAAGTCGGCGCGCAAAAGCGGGTTGTCGAGGTCACGGCCCAAAGCGCGCAGCGTGCGCGAGTAGTTCCACTTGGCGGCTTCAAGTTCAAATTCGCTTTCGGCGACATCAGCCATTTCAGGCAAGAGGGGTGAGGAATCCATTGCTCAAAGGGACGTTTGTGCGAGTTGAGTGCAAGACTATCAAAAACCACTGTCAAAACTCGGCTCTCACAACCGGAAAAGGCGATGGCATTTTGACAGTAAGGCTGCCCAAGGCTCATCGGGCGCGCTCGAATGACAAAAGCAGGACGTGTAAGGAATTCCTATATTTTCATTCTCATGCTCATTGGCTACGCACGGGTTTCAACCGACGAACAAAAGATGGACTTGCAGCTCGACGCCCTTCATAAAGCGGGCTGTGCAAAGGTGTTTTTTGACACGCTGTCCGGCGCGCGCGATGACCGGCCCGGTCTGTCGAAGGCGCTTTCGATGCTGGACGAAGGCGACGTGCTGGTGGTGTGGAAGCTGGATCGGCTGGGGCGCGCTCTCCCTCATGTGGTGTCGGTCGTGGGCGACTTGCAAGGGCGCGGCGTCGAGTTCCGCTCGCCCCAGGAAAGCATCGACACGACCACGCCGGGCGGAAGGCTGGTGTTTCACGTCTTCGCGGCTCTGGCGCAGTTCGAGCGCGAACTGGTGCGCGAGCGGACAAAAGCAGGACTTCAGGCGGCGCGGGCGCGCGGGCGTTGTGGTGGGCGCAAGCACAAGCTGGACGCGGCGCAAACCAAAACCCTTTTAGCGATGGCGGGGCAGAAAATCCCCATCGAGCAGATCTGCGCTTCGCTGAGCATCTCCGAGGCGACTTACTTTCGCTGTTTGCGCGCGGCGCGGGCCGCAGCCCAAGGAACGCTCGCCACGTTCGCGCTCACGGCGTTGTCAGCAGTCGACTTTTGATGGGCGTCGCGGCTTGCAAACCATCCCTGGTCAAGTAGAAGAACATGAAGAACTTCATCTCCTTTGGCGCCCTGCTGGGCGCGTGCGTGCTGGTGTTGTCCGGTTGCGGCCATACGCCTGTTGATCCTGTGTTCGATGTGCCCTCGCTCGTGGGCAAAGACATCAATGGCGTTTCGGCCATCCTGGGCACGCCCAGCGAAGACGATTCCAACAAGGTCTGGCCAAACGGTGACGACGAACACCTGAAAACGTGGAGCAAGCAAGGCGTTGATCTGATGGTGGATTACCGCTCGAACACCGGCAAAGTCGTGGATTTCTTCGTCGGGACAGATGATCCATCGGGCGCAACCAGCGACACACAAAAGCTGTTGGAGCAGGGCAACCTCAAAGAGAACGAGTCGGCTTATCGCATCGAGATGACCGAAGCCGGAGGGCATCCCGGCCAATACACGGGCCTCAAAGCCGTTCCTAATGGGTAACGGTTTCCTTTGGGGATTTCAAGAGCCACCTACTTTCACTATCTCAAGGCAGCGAACGCTTCTCTAAGTGCTGTGACTGAAACTTTGGCAGCAAGTGCGGCGGCGATGGAACGAGGGGCATTAGGCAACACAAACGCTCCTCTTCCCATCGAAGTGGAGCGTCGAAGTGGCTATATGAACCCTTTGGGCCTTACGCGAAGCAGTCCAACAAATTCAAAAATGGCTTTATCCTGACGAGAAAGAAGAAGGTGAGGGAGATGTCAACTTGGCGTCTACCCTCGATGGCTTCATCTCAGTGTTGCTCCAGTCCATGGCTTTTCGCCCTGCTTGTGCATCACCTCGTATTACATTGGCGCGTAATGTTCCACCTTGGCGAAATACAGTTATGAGCGCATCGTCTTTGAGATCATAAGCCGCGTCGTAGACCTCAAATGGAACGAAGCCGTTGCTCATTTGAATTGTGTAACTCCACAGCGATTTCGTGTTCCAGCCGTTTGGATCGCTCCATTTACTAAATGTGAAAGCGATCTCTTCGGCCTTCATTTCATGTGCGATAGTGGTGTCTTGAACCGGAGCCTCACTTAGATCACCGGAAAGAGGAGTAGTAACTTTGCGACGTTACTGTCAATCCTTCGTTATACAGATGGCCACCTGGAAGACCCCGAAAAAAAAGCACTTGGGCGACGTTTTCCTGTCCCTTTGGCACTGGAACAGTGTCTTGCACAGGATTAGGGGGGGGCGCAGTCTTGCCGCCAGATTGCCCCTCCCCCTTACCCAAAAAATCCTGACTTGGACTCCGTGGCAGATTTCTCTTGAGAAACTTAGGATTACTCAAGGTGGATGACGGTTTGAAGTCGGTGAACACCCACTGACCATCTTTCCATGAGAAGGTGTAGTGTTCGCCAATGTTATTCGTGGCCATAATCCTCAAGTTGGTTTGGGAGAGCGAACCTACCAGAGATGCGGAAGTAATGACCACACCATTTGACCTGCTCCCCGAAATCGCTCTCAGAGTCTGTGCTCAAAGAGAGTAATTGAGGAGTTTGCGCTTCAACCCCGAGATTTTGAAGCGGAACTCCGGCAGAAAAGTTAGCGATTTTAGCTCTCGTTTTTGCCAAATGGCGTGGTGTAGCGTCATTGTTGACCTCAATAACTCTCTTTGAGCACAGACTCTCACTCTAAAATAGAGTTTGTGGGCAACTCAGGAGCAGAAAAAGATGAAGACAAGCCGGTTCAGCGAGGAGCAAATCATCGGCATCCTCAAGCAACAAGAAAGCGGTCGCACCACCGCTGACAT
>JAABUM010002361.1_pt1 | contig 25432 bp, 27 predicted proteins | sample 5559161 | NCBI WGS metagenome assembly JAABUM01 (sample SAMN10711868, study PRJNA513369) | rock metagenome | isolation source: Antarctica rocks | place: Antarctica: Victoria Land, Siegfried Peak nord
ACGTCACGATCACGGCGGAGGACAAGGAGCGCGTCGACGCGCTGATCCCGCCCGGCACGCACACCGAGGACTACTACCGCGCCGACTTTGGGCCGCACCCCTATCGGTGGTAGAGGGCGCGGCGCATGCCTGTATGAGGGTAGGCTGTGGTGACGACGTGGCCCATCTGAGCTGTTTCATCAGCCGGATGAACCACGTCGCCACCACAGCTGGCCGTGGTGACGATCATAACGGTGAGGCGACATGGAAGGACTTTCTGTGGCCGTATATCGTGCTCACCGACCCCAGCAAACAGCCCATCATGGTCGGACTCTATCGCAACTTCGCGCAGCAGACCTTTTTCCCGGTCAATACGGAGATGGCCGCCTTGACGATCGCCAGCGTCCCGCCGATCATCCTGTTCCTGGTGTTCCAACGCCAGATCATACGAGGTATCGCTCTAACCGGTCTCACCGGCAGTTGAACAGCGTCTGGTATAGCACATGGAGGTCTTGTACCGTATGAAACGCATTCGCATCTTGGTTCTCGTCGCCGCGGTGCTCGCGACGCAAGGGGTGTTGTACGGGCGGACAATTCGTACGGGCTCGCCGACCACCTCCGTTCAGGCCGCTGTGCCGTCAACGGCAGCGTCCGCGTCGCTCTCGCGCCACGCCGCCCCTGACACTGGCGATGCAGGGTCTACCTATGTCATCAGGTACATCAACCCAGGCGTCTCCACGGTATTCACCGTCAACGCCCCGTCCGACCGATTGTACTGGGCGCTCCTGCGCTACGCCAACGCCGACCGGGGGGCCGCCAGGCTCGACATCCTGGTCAACGGCATCCCAGTCAGGGCGGCCACGTTACCCCGCACGGGCGGCTGGACGGCCTGGTCTTACAAGGTCCAACTGCTGCATTTACGCGCGGGCATCAATACCATCGCCTACCTGTCTGACGGCAGCACGAGCGATCACCTCACGTTGGACCAGTTCCGTGTCTTCGGCACGCTTCCGCTCGCCTCCACGGGCGCCACGCTCCCCTACGTTGAACAGGAGGCGGAAAACGCCCAATTCCAGGGCAGTCTCTTGACGGCGAGCCGCACGTTTGGCGACGTGGCCGCTGAAGCGTCACACCGTCAGGCCGTGGTACTGCGCGCACAGGGTGATTATGTCACGTTCACGCTGCCGGCGCCCGCCAACGCGCTGACCCTGCGGTACAGCATCCCCGACTCCGCGGATGGCGCGCCCTATGCGGCGCTGTTGAGCCTATACGTCAACGGCGCGAAGCAGCAGGACCTCACGCTGACCAACACGTACAGCTGGTTCTATGGCGCGTATCCGTTCACGAATAACCCGAGCGACGGGCAGGGCCACCACGTCTTTGATGAGGTGCACACACGCTTGGACCACACCTATCCCGCGGGGACCAAGATCACGGTACAGCGGGACGCCACGGACCTGGCGACCTCCTACACCATCGACCTCGCCGACTTCGAGCGGGCGCCGGCGCCGTATGCTGAACCGGAGCGCAGCTACGTTTCGGTGACAGAGCGCCGCTTCGGCGCCGACCCCACTGGCGCAGCCGACTCCACGAGCGCCATTCAGGCCGCGGTCGACTTCGCCGAGGCGCATGGCTTGAACGTGTGGGTCCCCGCGGGCACGTATACCGTCACCGGGCACATTATGCTGAACCACGTCACGATACGCGGCGCCGGTCCCTGGTATACCACGCTGCACGGCCTGGGCGTCGGCCTCTATGGCGATTACGCCGCGGGCCAGGGCTACCCCAGCAACGCCGATGGCAATCCCGGAGGCAGCGCGGGCGTCGGTATCTACGACCTGTCCATCCAGGGCGAGACCACGAACCGCGACGACCCGGCGCAGGTCAACGGTATCGGCGGTTCGCTCGGCACGGGCTCCGTCGTTCAGAACGTGTGGATCGAACACACCAAGGTCGGTATGTGGCTTGACGGGCCATCCACGGGCCTGCTCGTCGTGGGCTGCCGCGTGCATGACACCACGGCCGACGGCGTCAACCTCCACAATGGCATCAGCCACACGACCGTGGAAGAGAGCGACATCCGCAACACCGGCGACGATGGCTTGGCCATGTGGTCTGAGCATAACGCCGACAATAACGACACGTTCGCCTACAACAGCGTGCGCAATCCTATCTTGGCGAACAACTTTGCTATCTACGGCGGCCATGACAACAGCATCGCGCACAACTACGGCGCGGATACGCTGACGCAAGGCGGCGGCATTCAGGTCGCCAATCGCTTCAGTTCCGTCTTGCTCAGCGGCGACACGACCATCGCCGACAATACCCTCGACCGCACGGGGCAGCAAGATCCGAACTGGAACTTTGGCGTGGGCGCCATCTGGTTCTACGCCTCCGATGCGCCCATGACCGGCACGATTGCTGTGTCCAACAACACGCTCAACGACAGCACCGACGAGGCGTACCAATTTACGAGTGACAGCGACTATGCGATCACCAACGTGACCGTCAATGGCGGCACGATCAATAAGGCCGGCACGTTTGCCGTCCAGGTGCAGACATCCGGCGCCGCCACGTTCACCAACGTCGTGGCGCACGACCTTGGCGTCGCCGGCGTCGACGACTGTTACAACTCCAGCGGCGTGGACGCCTTTGTGCTGACGGCGGACACGGGCGACGACACCTGGGCCACGTCGCGGGGCTGCTACACGCTGGGCGGCTTGGGTACCGGCGTCGGCACGGCCACGCCCGTGGCCCAGCCCACCTACACGCCCGCGCCGCCCACACCCGCGCCACGAACAGTGTGGCTTGAGAATAAAGCCAACGGCCGGTACCTCACCTACGATGCGGCCACCAGCAAGGCCGTCTTTAGCGCGACCCTCGACCCCGGCGATACCAAACAACAGTGGGTGCTCTCGTATTTCGGCGGCAGTGAGCATATTTGCAGCGCGTCGACCACTGGTACCGCCGGCTGTATGGCCAACCAAGATCCCACCGGTAATCAGGTCAGCTACGTCCACGTCGGGCTGATCTACAACGTCTGGACAAGCGCCAGGTGGACAATCTTACCCGGCCCCGACGCTGGCTACAGCTACATCCAGAACGTGTGGCAGCCCGCGCTCTACGCGGGGTCCGCGCAAAATCTCGGGTACGCCGACATGGAAACGCTAGGCTCCCCCGCGACCGCCGAGTGGGCCATCCTGCCCATCGCGGGCGGCACGCCGACGGCAACGGCGACGCCGACCATCGGTACACCCGCGGCAACGGCGACACCGACCAGCGGATCGCCCACGAGTACGCCCTCGCCAACCGCCACAACGGCCCCCACGAGCACGCCCGTCTGGCTGCTGAACCGCGGTAATGGCAAATATGTGACGTATGACCCCACGACCAACGTCGCCCGGTTTACCACGGAGCCCTCTCCTAGCGACCAGCAGGCGCAGTGGCGGCTGGTACCCTTCAACGGCAAGCTGCACATCTGTAGCGTGACGAACACGGAGCCGTATGGACCCGGCCAGGATACAGCGTGCTGGTCGGAGCAAGCCTGGACGGATACGGCGCAGCCCACTCCACCAGCAGGGCCTACACCAGGACCAGATGGGCATCTCCCCTACATTCGGGTCGGCAGCGCCTATGACAGCTGGACCAGCAACCAGTTCTCGCTCGTCGATCAGGGGGATGGCTACGTCCAGATCAAGGCGACAGGTTGGTACAACGACCTGGCCGACTCCTCCCTGGGCTACGGCTACGTGGACGTGACCTATGCGCCCAGTGCGTCGGCTAACGCGGAATGGCAGGTGGTACTGGTCGGCGGTACGCCGACCGGACCGGCTAGCACGAGCACGCCAACGCCGTGAGTACAGGTTTGCGAACGGATGACCCGAGGACGCCTATGCGACGGGTGACGTGTATGTGAGCACGGATCCGTTGCCGACAAGGCGCCCCCCCAGGACCACCAGTCGGCTGAGGGGGGGAAGCACAGCAGGGAGGGCGGAGTCATGCCCGCACGACTCCGCCCTCCCGTATGCTTACAGCCATGGCTGTCAAGGCTACCGCCGTCATCGGCGTGACGAAATATACATATCCATGTGTGCTGGGCGCCGATAGCATGCCCGTTGTTTCTGCTCATGATACATTACCGCATACGTCGTGAGCAGCATGCCGAACAGACCCTAAAACGGCGGCTACCCGGCGCCGGTTGCGTCGCCGTGCCACAGGTGGCGCATCTCGTCGCAGCTTTCTAGCAACTCGGCCAGCGTGCCTCGCGCCTCGACGCGGCCATCCTTGAGCACGATGATGTGGTCGGCGCGGCGCAGCGCGGCGTGGCGGTGTGAGACGACCAGGCAGGTCGCCTCGCCGCGCGCGAAGAGGCGCTGCCAGAGCACGTATTCCGTCTCCACGTCCAGCGCACTGGAGAGGTCGTCGAAGACCAGCAACTCGGGCGCGCGCACGAACATGCGCGCGGCGGCGGCGCGCGGCGCCTGCCCGCCGGAGAGCTTGACGCCGCGAGGCCAGATGCGCGTCTCCAGGCCGGTCTCCAGCTCCGCCACGTCGCGCTCCATCACGGCGGCGTGCAGCGCCGCGCTCAGGTCGCCGTCCTCGTCGGGCAGGCCCAACAGGATATTCTCGCGCCGTGTCTCGCTGAATAACCGTGGTCCCTGTGGGGTATAGGCGCTGCACGGCGGCACGAAGAACGCGGCCGGGTCTGGCACGCGCGTGCCGTTCCAATAGACCTCACACGCGTCGGGCGGTAGCAGACCCAGCAGCGCGCGCAACAATGTGGTCTTGCCCGCGCCGATACGCCCCGTCACCACGATGAAGGAACCACGCGCCAAGCGCAGATCCACGCCCGCGATGCCCCGGCCCGTGTCGGGATAGCGGTAGGAGAGACCGCGCGCCTCCAGCGTGAGCAGGCGGTCGGCCTCCGTGCGCGCTACGCGGGGCAGTTCGGGCAGGGCGCCGCGCAGGTAGACCGGGCCGAAGGCGACTAACTCCTCGACCGGCGCGCCTTGCAGCAGCGCGGTCATGCGCCCGACGGCGATACCCGTCTGCTTGTAGCGCACCAGCATATTGCCCATAAAGCTGATGATGCCTGTCACCGAGCCAAGGTTGAAGACGAAGAGGGCAAAGTCGCCCACAGTGAAACGTCCGCTCCGCATGGCCTGCGCCGCCACCAACAGGATCACGCCGGTACCGAGGCTGGCCGCGCTGTCAACTGCAACGATAAACTGCACTGATCGTGCAGCGCTGTTCTGCACTCTTGCCGATCAGGCTACGCCGATTGCTTGGGCGTGAGGTAGGGGGCGATGGTCTGGACCCGACCGAGGAACGTGTGCTGCCAACCGCGAAAAACTGGACCGATGAAATTAGTGTCCAGCATAGCAGCCCGTGAGAGCAGTCATCAAGGGGTACAACGCAGCCTCAGCCCTGTGCGGCGGGTCCCATGTTGGACAAAAGGACTGATTTCGTCCAGTTATGATGGGGTACGATCAGGGAGCAGGAGGCGTCCCGTCGCACCGTCCTTTGTCTGTGCTTGTGGAGCCGATCACGTCACGACGTCCCGTCGTCGTGTGCGCACGATCACCGCCTATTCGCTGTCGCGTCAGACGGCCTACCCATGCAGCCGTCCGCCGGCACATCGTGCGCGTGTCGCTTCGCATCCTAACTCATCTATCCCGTCCTCTTGCTCCTCCCACGCGTGATGGGCGCCGCTATTTGCTCCTCCCACGCGTGATGGGCGCCGCTATCTCACGAGGCGTCGGTGTAAACAGTGCCCCGTTTTCATGTGTGGGTGTGCCTCGAAGGCGAGGATGGACAGCGCTGTCACGCCCAGGGCGCTGGCGAGTCTTTCAACCGCGGTCTCCTGTGTCAACAGGTTCATGGTTTGACAGCCCCTGCCAGGATATGATACTGTCGCGTATGATGCAGTGCATCAAAAGCTGTATCGAAATGGTTGAGAGGAGGAAAGGCGGGACAAGGCGTCTGGATGCCTCCGAGCTTGGCACGGATCGATCAAGGTATCCCGAGTCCACATAGCCGCCCGATCAACGCAGGCGTGGCCGACCGGGTCGGGCAGTCACCAACGAAAAGGGATTTCGATTAGAACAAAGCTGTTACGTCGGTTTGCCGTTCCCCTCGCTGCCATGGCGCTTTTCGGCACCCCGCTCTCCGCCGCCGCCGCGGTGCCCGCGCGCGCGCCCCATGCCGCTCCCGGCGCTCCCGGCACTCCCGGCTGGACCCTAGTTTGGAGCGATGAATTCAACGAAAATACGGCTCACAACACGCAGCCCGGTACGGGCGTCGACACCGCGCAATGGACGTACGACATTGGGCAGGGAAACTGGGGGACCGGCGAGATCGAGTCGATGACGAACACCACGGCCAACGTCTACCAGGACGGCGGCAACCTCGTCATCAAGGCGATCAGAGACAACACGAAGGCGAACCAACCCGACAAGGGCTGGACCTCGGGGCGCATCGAAACGGTGCGCGAGGACTTCGGGGCTCCGGCCGGCGGCGCGGTGGCCTTTGAATCCCGCATCCAGGACCCCAATCTCACCGGCGCCGCGGCCGAGGGCTACTGGCCGGCGTTCTGGATGCTGGGCACGCCGTTCCGCCATGGAGTCACCTGGCCGCGCGGCGGCGAGATCGACGCGATGGAGAACGTCAACGGCATCGACAAAGTGTGGGGCACGCTCCATTGCGGCGTCGCTCCGGGCGGCCCCTGCAACGAGTTTAACGGGCGTGGCGGTAATACACCTTGCCCGACGACGACGAACCCCGCCGCGACTTGCCAGAACTCGTTCCACACGTACCGCGTTGAGATCGACCGCAGCGCGTCGCCCGAAGAGATCCGCTGGTATGTGGATGGTCAAGAATACTGGCATGTGTCCTCCAACGATCCGGGCATGGACGCCACCACCTGGGCCAATGCGGTGGACCACCCCTTCTTCATCATCTTCGACCTCGCGATGGGTGGCGGCTTCCCGGATAATGTGCCCCAGCCCACGCACACGACGCCGACCGACGCCACCCAGTCGGGGGCTCCATGCGCGTCGACTACGTCCGCGTGTACACGCTGGCCGGCTCGACGCCCCCACCCCCACTCCCCACGGCCACGCCCGAGTTGGGTAGCGGTGAGTTGCTCGCCGCCGGCCTACTGCCCATCGGGGCGGCGCTCCTCTACCGCCGACGCCGCATGCGCCGCGCGCCACAGCAGTAGCGCACGAGACGCAGTAGGACGATACACAGAGGGGCCAGGGAGACACACACTCGCTGGCTCCTCTGTTATGCCGTCGTGTAAACATTGGGCGCGACGCATACACTATGTACGCGCGCTACGCGCGCCGCGCGTGCCCGTCGTCACGCTGTACCCGTGGCCGGCAGACGCTGCCACGAGACACGGTAGGCCGCGCATCGTCATGCGACCGATGCATCATCATACGACGTGAACAGCCGTTGATCTCTTCGCAGGCGCCGGCGGCCTGTGTGGGCGCCATGGGGGGCACGCTATCCAATCGAGGTGCATTATAATCCCGCACCATTAGTGCATAGTAGCGTTGCACTTGACAGTCTACCAGCGCGTCATGCCGGGCCTCCCCGTCGCCCTCGCCCACCCCTTCTTCCGCCTCGACTTGGCCAAGGCCGCCGCCCGCGCCGGCCTCGACCTCTTTCCGCCGCTCAGTCTGGGCGGGTGAGCGCAGGGGGGCATGACCGACACCCTTATCCACACGGGTGCTTGGGCCAACCTGGTACGCTCCGTGTAGAGACTTTGGACTACACAGGAGCCCGCATGATCTCGCCACCCGTGCCCATCCCCGGCCCCGCCCCCGCCGTGCTCACCGCCACCCAGGAGCGCGACCTGGCGCGCGCGATCCGCGCCGGCCGCCGCGCCCGCCTGCTGGCCCAGCGCCCCCTCGCCGCGCGCCTGCGCCGGGAGCTACCCTCCACTGTCTCCGCCCGCGCTGCCGCCGCCGTCGTCCTCGCCGCCCTCCTCTCACGCCTGCCCCTCGCCCCGGATGCCCTCCCCGCCGCCGTCGGCCCCCTCTTGCCCTGCGCCCTAGACGACGACGCCCGCGCGGGCGTGCTCACCGACCTGGTCGCCTGGCCCCTCGATCAGGACGCTCTCCGCGCCGGTGACGCGGCCCGCGCCGCCTTCGTCGCCGCCAACGTCCGCCTCGTCGTCGCCGTCGCCCGGCGCTACCAGCACCGTGGCCTCCCCCTCGATGACCTCGTGCAGGAAGGGACCGTCGGCCTCCTGCGCGCTGTCGACCTCTTCGACCCCACGCGCGGCTACAAGTTCTCCACCTACGCCGTGTGGTGGATCAAACAGTCCCTTCGGCGCGCCCTCGCCCGGCAGGTCCCTCTCGCCCACGTCCCTGACAACGTGCAGATGGAGCGTGCCCGCCTCGCCCGCCAGGCCCACGCCCTGCACGCCGCCCTGGGCCACCCACCCGCCCCCGCCGAGTTGGCCGCCGCGACGGGCCTCCCCCGCGCCCGCGTGGACGCCCTCATCGCGCCCCTGCCCGCGCCCGTCCCGCTCGACCAACTCATGGGCGAGGGCGAGACCACGACGCTGGGCGACCTCCTCCCCGACCCTGACGCCGACCGGCCCGACGCGGCGGCCGAGGCCCACGCCCTCGCCGCCGCCGTGCGCGCCGCCCTCGCCACCCTGGACCCTCGCGCGCGGGCTATCCTCGTCGCGCGTCACGGCCTCGACGGCGCGCCCCCGCGCACCTTGCACGAGATCGGCCAGCAGCTCGGGCTCACCCGCGAGCGCGTGCGCCAGATCGAGGCCAAGGCGCTCACGCGCCTGCGCGACCCCGCCCTGCACCACTGGCTCGCCGCCGACGACACCCCCGCCGCCTCCTAACATGCCGTCTTCTGACACATCCCCATCTGCGATACTATGGGCGAGGCCCCACGCCGCCAGGGGACGCATGGACGGCGCGACGCCGCGCCCGGGACACATGAGCCAGGGGAGGGACGCATGACCGACGCGCAAGCCCGCGCCCGCGTGTGGACACTCTGCCTCGCCGCCCTCGTGCTCGCGGCGCTCACCGGCCCCGTCGCCGCCCTCCTCACCCCGCTCGTCCATGACTCATCGCTCGCCCTCCACGTCGTGGCCGCCGTCCTCGCCGCCGCCCTCGTCGGTGTGTATGTGGCCCTCGCCGTCCTGCTCATCGTCGCTGTCCTGCGCGTCGTGCGGCCCCGTCTGGACGGCCACCGTTAGCCCTCGTGGGCGCGCCGCCGCAGCCCCCCAGCGTGGCGCTCCTGACCTATCCAAGGACCTCAGATCGTAGCGCTATTTTGGTGCTACTGGCCCTCAAAACATAGCGCTAGTCGTCGCGCTAGCGCTACACCCATGGCGCTACGATAGCGCTACGTTTTGAGCGTGAAAATGGGGGGTTGGCGCTACTATGGCGCTACTCTTTATCCTGGGCGCTACACCATCCGTAGCGCTAGCGCCCTCGTTGCTTTAGCGCTAGCGTGGCGCCACCTTCCTATGCAGGCCATGCGGGAGGCCGGCCCCGCGCGTAGCGACGGGGCGGAGGGTAGGGGGGCCGGGCTCACAGGCGATCGTGGAACGTGACGGGGGCCTCGCCCCCGTCGTTGCCCCGCTCAACGGGTGCTGGTCAGGACCGTCGCCAGCTATGTCAGCATGACCCGCGTGCCGTCCTGAGTGACCGCCACGCCACCCACGCCCTCCGCTGTGAGGTCCGGGCCGGTGAGCGCTGTATCATTGGCGCACTTCTCACCTGCGAGTGGGGGGTGAGGGGCACTTAATACTAGTTGCCGTTGCGAAATGGGAATGCGGCGCCTGTGCCTACGGTTAAACCTACTAAAATCACAACACCGGTATGCGATTTGCAGCTATGATGGTCAACAAATGACATGTGCCAAGGCTGGTGCCGCAGCGGTAGAGCCATTTCGCAGCGGCAACTAATACTACAACGTTACCTCGCTAGAATCACCCGTAGCGACCGTCAGGCAAAGGGCCATCCTGCCGCTAAACTGATCGGTTGCACGCCTGCTTCCGGGCCATTAGCACGGCCTCAGGAGACAAGTAACGTTGTAGTATTAACGGGACAGCAGAAACCGTGCATCGACCGATCGCCCCTTCCACGTGACCGAACGACGTACGCTCACTAAGCGCGCCGAGTCCAGGAAGATAAGCGATCCGAGCAAAGCGGAGAGGGGATAGAGAGCCACATAACGCAGTGGCACATTGAGGACGCGGAGGTAGCGGCCGTAGGACAGGGCGATGAGCCCGACGGCGACGCGGTTGGTCCACACCGCGATACTGGCTTGCAGTCGCGGACGGCGCGGACGCACGAGCAGGACCACGGGAATCAGCCCGGAGAGGTATTCAAGGGCCAACGTTGCCGTCAGCGTCGACCATCGACCACGCGCCACCACGAATAAATTTTTAGTGGTCCCCTCCCACAGCTCTCCCAATCCTTGGTAAGACTCGGATTCCACGAAGTCAAGACCATTGGTCATCAGCGTCCTGAAACCGTGGGCGCGGAATAACTTGGCAAGCGCCACGTCCTCGGCTGTGCTGCCGCGGACGGTATGATGGCCACCCACGGCGCGGTAGGCGTCATGTCGCACGAGAATGAATTGCCCGATCGCTACCGCCTCCTCTGGGGAGCCGCGCTTAACCGGATGCAGCGGGTCCAGTTGCGCCAGCAGATAGAACCGGGCCACGACGGGAATGAGCAGCCGCGCCCAGAAGCCGCGCAGGCGTGGGGCGGGGACGAGCGAGAGTAAATCCAATCCTTGGTCAGCGGCATACCCTACCGCCGCGCGCAATGTGCCCGACGCGAGGGCTGTGTCCGCATCGACGAAGAGGAGCCATGTGGTTTCCGGCTGCACGTAGGCGTACCCCTGCTGAAGGGCATGTGTCTTCCCGACCCAGCCCCCGACTGGCACCGGGCCTGCCCGCACGATGCGGAGCCGATGAGGATGGAGCCGCTGGAGGTCGTCCATGATGGCGGCGGTGCGATCGGACGACTCGTCATCGACCGCGATAACCTCATGCGCGGCGTAGTCCTGCGTGATGATAGAGGTTAGGCAGGTGGCAACGCTCGCCTCCTCGTCGCGTGCGGGGACGAGTACCGCTACGGAGGGCCAATCGTTGCCCGTGCGTGCGGCCGCGCGCATCGCCGCGCCAACAGTGGCGCTATCCCTCAACCCTTGACGCAACACGCCAATGGTTAGGAGCGATGTGCCAATGGAAAAAGCCGACACGATGGTCGATACATACGGACCAAAACGATGTTGTATGATTTGCCGCTTCATGTACACTCCTCCTAGACATTGTACGCTTACGTCCTTCTTGCGTAAGATGCAGTGGACCACGTTGTGCGGAGATCATGCGCGTTGAGCCAATGGCCCCCGGTTATGAGGATGATATTGATGACTGCATATACGCCGAGCTACGACGCAGTCGTCGTGGGCGCGGGACCGGCTGGCGCGAGCGCCGCCCACGAATTGGCACAGGGCGGCGCTCGCGTCCTATTACTGGAGAAGGCGCGTATGCCGCGCTATAAGCCCTGTGGTGGAGGGGTGACTCCACGCGCACGGGCCGCTTCTCCGCTTGCATCCCGCGCTGTCTCCGCGACTCAAAAGGCCCGAGCCGACACGATCCTGCTCACGCACGGACAGCGCGCCTTGAGCGGAGAGGTCGCCGGTTCCCTCGCGCTGGTAATGCGCGACCAATTCGACGCCGCCCTCACGGACTACGCGGTCGTGGCAGGGGCCGAACTGCGTGACGGAACCGCCCTGACGGGGCTGGAGCGCACGGGAGCAGGCCTGCGTTTCGTCGCCGGCGGCGAAACGATCACGACGCGCTACCTAATCGGCGCCGATGGCGCCACGGGAGCGACCGCACGCCTGGCCGGTTTCCAGCCCGTCACCGACACCGGCGCTCCTGCTATTGAGGTCGAACTGACGGTGTCGGCGACGACCCAAGCCCGCTACGAGAACACAACACTCATTGATATCGCCACGGTACGCGGGGGGTATGCGTGGGTTTTCGCCAAAGGCGAGCATTTGTCGGTCGGCGTCGCCGGGTTCTTACCGGGGGGACGGCGCAACCTGCGCGCGGGCCTGGAGCGGTTCCTCGGAAGTTATCCCGACCTGGCGCGGGGGCGCGTGAGACTACGGCGCGGGCACATCATCCCGTTAGCCGGCCAGCGCCCGACGCGACGCCACGGCCCCGTTGTCTTGGCCGGTGATGCGGCCGGTCTCGCCGACCCACTCACCGGCGAGGGTATCTCCTATGCGTTGGCAAGCGGACGCCGCGCTGGTGTCGCCGTCCTCGACGCGCTGCACGAGAAGCCCGACGCCCTGAGATATTACGACCGTTTCCTGGAACGGACGTTAGGCTCCGACATGCGTTATGCGCGCTACTTCGCCGCCCTGGCCTATCGCTATCCTGGTCCGCTCATGCGTGTCCTCGCGGCGTATCCTGGCTTGCAGGATGTCGCGGCCGGTGCGATCGGCGGCGCGCTGACGTACCGCACACTCCTCGCGCGCGTCGCGTCCGAATCTCCGTCCGTGTTGAGTCACCTGGCGTCGGGCTTAACGTACCCGTGGCGGGAGCAGGCGATGTAGCCCATCCCACGCTCGCCTACATCTGCTTCGCTCCGAACGGCAGTCGTGACGGCCATGTCGGTGTCCATCCCTTCGTCGGCGCTAGCGCCGACAGCGGCGCCGATCAGCCTCGCGATGCGTCGGCGCCACCGTGCTGATTCATGCGCCGGCCTGATGCCCGTGGGGATGTGCTCAGGCCGTAAGACGAGCAGGACAATTCTGCTGGTGTTCGCAAGGAGACGAATCCTCTGCATCCCTGGCGGCGTGTTGTCAGCGATCACCCCTGCCGGGCGCCCCATCACAACACTTGTCTCTTCCCACGGCCCACGCGCCATGCCTGGCAAGAAGAAGCCGACCCATCGTGCCGCCTCGCGCGCGACGTGGTCCTGATCCAGCGCAACATGGCGCGCGTGGCACAACTCGCCGACGGCGCGGATGACAGGGGGCACGGACTGATCGCGCAGATAAATCAGCAGATCGTCGTACAGCGCGCGGAGCGTGGTGAGATCGTCGACAATGCGGGTACGCTCTTGTCGCGCAACCAAGAGAACAAACCATTGCCGCACGGATGGCCATGTGATCCCCGCAGTGCGTCGGTGTCGTTCTCCATGGCTGGACTGTACGCGAAAGATCCCTCCTGCGGTGTTGTGGCGCTCCGCGAGCGCATCGGTGATGAGCGCGGCGAGCGCGTAGTGCCACTCCTGAGGATCACGCTCCAACGGCAACCAGTCGGGCACATACTGAACCCCTAGCACGAGTATGACGACGAGGTACACATCGGTGTACAGGTAGGGGTGTGCGCGTGACCGTCGCACGGCGTCCTTGACGATTATCTCGTCCACTGTCTTCCGGGTTGTCGTGTCGATGTCACTCCAGGACTGTCGGCCGATAACCGCCCGACGGAAGGTGATCCATCGCGCTGCTTCTAGGACGACGGTAAGGTGATACGGCTGCAAGCGGTGAGAGTGAGTGCGCACGGCCACAGCCTGAACGATAGCCAGATCGGCGTGTTCGACGAAGTGAACTAATCGGTCACTAAGCAGCATGAGCAGCCTGACTAGATCCTGACGCGTCCTCCGTAGCGTCCTCACCTCTCGACGCAGGGCGAGAACGCGCCACAGTGGCAGCAGATAAAATGACCACGTATTGAGGATGGGCACCGCCGTCAGGGCCACCGCCGTCGTCGCATTCAGGACCAACACAACATGCGTCGCTCCGAAGCCTAACCTGCTGGCTAGCGCCTGTCCCGCGATCATCAGGGCGCCGCCGACGCCGAAGGCAAACAGAACGCCGGAAACCACGCGCATCGCGATGCGCGCCTCCCGATCGTGGGCCGCATGTGGAGCGCGCGCCATTTCCAGCATCAGCAGCGCGCAGCTGTACACGATCGTGACGCCGACGAGGATATTCCACGCGAGCAACGGAAGCGGCCGACCGTAGTAGCCACCGTAGAGAAGCCGCGTCGGGTCAGATGCCGCCGCATCACGGGCAACGCCCCAGACCGCACCGAGCACAAGTAGCAGCGCCGCGTAGACGACGAGCGCGGCGCGATGCCACCAGGACCACCCCTCAATAAGGGCCGAGAGGGAGGCGAACCCGCACACGAGCCCAAGTGTCAGACCAAGGTAGCGTAGCAAGAGACTGAGCCCGGTTATATGCGCCAGGTGATCGAAGAAAATGGCGTTCCGCACGGGCCAAAGAAGCGCCATAACGCCGATTGACAGGATGCAGGTCGCGTACAGCAGCTCTATCCGAGAGCGAGCCCGCGCGAACGCGCGCCGTCCAAACCAGAGGTGCGCCACTCCGCAGATCGTGAAAACGGCCGGCAGCACTAGCGGCGTGCCCAGTGATGGAAGGCCCGGACGCGGCGGGCTATCGGCCCGCGCTCCGCAGGGCCTCGCGCGGGCGCTTCCACCGTCTCTTCGGCCTCCCCGAGGCCGAAGAGTGTCAAACGGTGTATTTCGCGCGCGAACTCATCGGCCCCCACCTCCTGCGGCGTCACGATCCAATCCTCACGCCACTGCATCCTGAAGCGCAGGTGTTGTCTCAACTCGCCGGGGAAGTCCGGCACGACGTCGCCCAAGATGGCGTGATCGGCCTCGTGAAAGACCACAAGATCCTGGTGCTCCAGTGGGAGGTCATCACGGATGAGGACGATAAATCGGTCGACAGTGTCGGCGTAAATGCACCCGTAAACGGTGCCTTCTTTGAGCGAGACCAGGACCTCCATCGAGACCAGGGCCACGCGAAGATCGAGCGCCCAGGGGGATCTTTTGAGAGCGGCGCAAAACTCTGGGTAGTGACTACCCTGCTGTAGGCGGCAGGTTCTCCACACCGCATGGGCTCTCTCTACATTGTCGTTCACGGGATAGCCTTCCGTCTTCATATCTCTGGGTCCCGATGGCGCGTGTCCGTCTTGGAGGCCGCCTCCTCGGCCCTGATGCGCGCAGCCATCTCCTTGGCATAATCCAGCAATCGTAGATACAGGGCGCGCTCGTCGGGGCCGAGTTCACCCGCACGCAGCGCGAGCGCACGCACGTCGGGTTCCGCTAAGGCCTGGCGTAGTGCTTCACTGATCTCAGCATCGTCCGTTCCCGCGCCATCGGTGAAGTATGACACGGACACGCCGAAGAAATCGGCGAGGAGTTGCACCTTGTCGAGGCGCGGCCGTGTAATGTCACCGCTGCGCAGCATGCTTAGATACGCGACCGACAGCAACCCTTTGGTCGCCTGTCTCACTTCGGTCAGCGTATATTCATTCCCATCGGGTGAGAGATGCGTTTCAAAAAGAGCGTTTAGTTTCTGAGCGAAACCACTGAGGCGATCAGGGGGGACATCATCTTTACCTTTCATCCACTTCCTACCCTTGACGTCATGGGCGTCACGCAGTACAGTAAACAGCATGATATTCATGATAATTAAAAACTCTTTAATTCTCATGAATACCATGCCGCGCTAGCATCCGCGCGATTGACGCGCCATTCCCTAAAGCTAGCATGGACATTCATACAGGCGCAAGTGAAGCAGGGCAAGGGGGGTGCTAGGACTAATGACCGAGGAGCACGCGCATAGCCTGGCAGTGCGCGTCGCGCGGACGCCGGGACACAGCGTCCGCGCGGTGCGCCACACGTGGTCCGCGATGTGGGTTTGGTCCATCGACATCGGCGAGCATCGTACGAGCACGCGTGCACTACTCCTCAACGACGACCCGTTCGATGACCACCTCGCGGAGGCGGGAAGACTATCGCAAGAGAGATCACACCAGTGAGATGCGCGGTCGCCCACTCTCCCTAGCCGGTCGCGCGCTTAGGCCCGCGTCAGGTACGCCAAACGCCGAGTCCGGTCCCCGACCGGGCACTTTGTGAGCTATCGGAGGACACAGCATCATGATTCACGAGACAGTCACAGCCATCACGAATGCCCATTTTGCCCTGACGAGCCCCCCGGCCCTCGCCGCGTTTACCCCCATCCTCGCGGCCGGTACCGACCCCTTCGCGGGGCTCGCCCAAGCCTTGCTCGACGTGGCCAACACCATCAAAGTGCCCTTTGCCGCTATTGCGTTCATCATCGCCGGCGCCATGCAGGCTTTTCACAACCCACGGGCGTCGGGCGCCTGGATCACAGCCACGCTCGCCTCCGTATTCATGTTCGGCGCGACCGGCGCCGCCTCGTATTTGCAAGCCAACATCCACTAGTCGTCCGTCGATCGCACAGCGAGGGGGAGCGGGCGTCCGCACACCAGGGCGTCGCCCTCCCCCTCGCCCGTGTATCCTGTCTACCGCCGGGAGCATCATCATGGCCCACGCCAACCGTCCTACACTGCCCGTCGCGGCCTCCGCGCGCGCCCGCGCCTACGTCGGCCTGGTGGCCCGCGTGACCTACCCGTCCCTGCTCGGGGGCGTCCTCGCCTATCTGGCGCTCACCGTCGTCAGCCACGACCTCGGCCTCCTGTGCGCCGGCGCGGTCCTGGTCCTCTATGGCGGTGCGCTGAGCAAGGCGGTCCAGGGGCACGCGGAGACGAGGAGGGCCGATGGCGCGCCATAGTCAGACGGCGCTCTACATCAACGACCCGGTGAAGATCGTCGCCGGCGTCTTCACGATCCGGCAGGCCATTTATGTCGCCGGGATCGTCGTGCTCACCTACGGCCTCATCAACGCGACGAACCGCCTCCCCTACGGCCAGTCGGGGCTCGGCCAGTTCCACATCCTGCTCATCGTGGGCCTCCCCGCGCTGCTGACCCTCCTGGTCCTGACCTTCGCCGGCAGCGGCACCGTTGAGCCCTACGCGCGCCAGTTCACCGGCTATCTGTGGCGCACCCTCCTGGCGACCCCGCGCCGCCTGGCCTATCGCATGGCCACGCTCGCCCGTCACCTAGGCGCTGCCCGCCACGCCCCGGCCCTGGTCTACGGCCCGGTCCTCGTCGCCGACGGGATAGCCGCTATGCTGCCCGACGCGGGGACAGCGCCCGACGTGGGAACGACACCTGACGCCACAGCGAGCCGCGCCGTCCGCCCACTCCGAGCGCCCTATGTCGCGCCGGTGGTCATGACGACGCCTGTGGCGCGGACCCAACGCGCGCGCCTCCTGACCTGGCTCACTGCCCATCCCTGTGTGACGGACGAGCAGATCGCCGAGGGCACCGGTATGAACCCGTCGGCCGCGCGCCCGCGCCGCCGCGAACTGGTCGAGGCCGGCTTGGTCCGCAAGGTGGACATGGACGGCCGCACCCGCGCCGGCCGTCGCGCCGCCCGCTGGGAGGTGGTGGCCCATGGGTAGGGCGGCACAGGCGCCCATGGAGCGCCGCGCCCGCGGCGTGCTGTTCCGGCCGGTCCGTGCGCCACGCGCGGGACACCCCGGTGTCTCCGCCCGCGTGCCCGCGCGTGGCGCGCGGGAGCGTGTCACGATCGCGGACGACGGGACGCGCACGGAGAAGGGCAAGGACGCGTGTATCTGGCTCGAACTCGACGGCGTGCAACTGTTCAGCCTGCCCGGCGAGCTGCTCGACGCGTTCACCGACGGCGCGGCCGCCGCCTTCACGCCCCCCGTCCCCTACACGGTCCAGTTCACCGTGCTCTCCACCCCGACCTCCGCCGAGACCGCCGTGGCGCGCGCCTTCGCCAACGTGGACCCGCCCACGGCCGCGCTCCGGGACCTGGCGGGGCGTCTGTGCGCCTGGTGGGAGGACTACCTGAGCGGCGAGTACGTCCCGACGCACCGCTTCCTGCTGGCAATCGCCGGGCCGGCCCGCGCCGCAGGGGACCACGCTGGCCCGCGTCGTCGGCGAGGTTGAGCGCACCCTGCACCGCCTGGGCGTCGCCGCCCGCCGCCTCGACGGCCCCGCCGTGCACGCGCTCGTCGCGGCGTTTCCCGACCCGCTCGCCGACCCCGCCGCGCGTGAGACCCTCGACGCCGTGTACACGCCGGGGCAGGGCGCGCGCTCCTGGGCCTGCACGTTCTACGTCCGCGTCCCCGCCAACCCCACGCACCCCGGCTGGCTCGCCCCGTTGCTCGCCTTCCCGGCTCCGCTGCGCCTCTCCCTCCAGGTAACCGGCCTCGACCAGGACAAGGAGCGCACCACCGCCAAGAAGCGCGGGCGCTCCCTGGGCGACCTGGTGGTGGGCGCCGGCGCCCAGGGCCGCGAGGCCGACGGGGACATCAGCGACGCGCGGGCCGAGGCGCGCGCCCAAGCGCGCCGGATGCGCGCGGGCGGCCTAGCCGTGGTCCGGGCGGGCATCTACGTGACCGTGTTCGCCCCCGACAAGGACAGCCTCGCCGTGCGCGCCGACGCGCTATGGGGCCTCTTGACCGGCACGGGCGCGGGCGCGTTGGACGCGCGGGCCGCACGCGCCCGCGGCGTGCAGGGGCCGTTGCTCCGCGCGACGCGCCCGCTGGGCCGCACCGACGCGCCGCGCTACACGACCTACAAGATGTACGCCGAGACGGTGGGCAACGCCTGGGCCGCCATCGTGCGCTCGCCCGGCACCGCCGGCGGCGTGCTGCTCGGCCGCGCCGAAGGTGATGGCGCGCTCGTCCACCTCGACATCGCCGACCGCGCCTTCAAGAACCGCCTCATCGACGTATTCGGCGGCTCGGGCCAGGGCAAGAGCTTCTTCGTGCAGAAGTTCATGCTCCCCTTCCTGCTGCGCGACGGCTGGGCCACCGCCGTCGATACGGTGGGCGGCTACGAGACCCTGTGCGCCATCGCCGGCGGCACGACCGTGCGCCTGGGCGGGCCGCGCACCGCCGCGATCAACATCTGGGACGGCCCCCGCACCACGGAGGAGGAGCGCGCCGCCCGCCTCTACTTCGTCGGCAAGGCCCATGAGGTCTTATTGGCCGAGAGCGGCAAGGCCATCACCGGGCGCGTGCGCGGGCTCATCGACGCGGGCGTGGCCGCCGTCTACGCCGGCCACCGCGATGAGACCGACGCCGGGCGGATTCTCGACGGCACGCGCCGCACGGCGGCCGACCCGCCGCTGGAGCGCGACCTGCTGGCCTGGGTGGAAGATCAGGCCCGCCAGCCGGAGCAGGACCACGAGGACCGCCGGCTGTACAAGGACGTGGCCGCCGAGCTGGTCCCCTACGCGCGCGCCGGCCGCTACGCCCCCCTGGTGGACCGCCCCACGTCATTCGATGTCGACACCCGCCTGCTGGCCTTCCACATCGACCCGCGGGACCTGGGCACGACCACGCCGATCTACGCCTTCGTCATGTTCGCCATGACCGACATCGCCGACCGCCGCGACGCCCTGGCCCAGGCGTGGGGCCGCCGCTCCGGACGCGGCACCGTGCAGCACCTCCTCGCCATCGACGAGGGGTGGAGCATCCTGCGCCACCAGGCGGGCCAGGAGTAGGTGGCGGGCATCGGGCGCACCGGGCGGCACTCCGGCATGGTCCCCATGTTCGTGTCGCAGAAGTTGTCCGACCTGACCAGCAACGCCGCCGCCGCCGGCTATTTCGACCAGACCTCGCTCCATTTCATCTTCAACATGCACGACACCAACGACGAGAGCGGCGTCGATCCCCGGCAGTGGATCGCGGGCAAGCTGCGCCTGACCGAGGGCGAGGCCGCGCGGATCGGCACGCTGGCCGGCAAGGAGGCCGCCGACAAGAAAAGACTGGAGTACGCGCAGATGTTCATGATCCGCACCACCAAGACGGCCAGCCGGCCGGCGCGCGGGGTGGTCAACGTGCCCTCATCGCCCGAGGAGGCGTGGCTGTTCGCCTCCGACCCCGACGACAAGGAGTACCGCGCGCGCATGGTGCGCGCCGTCGCCGCCGACCCGGAGCACCCCACTGGTGAGGAGGTGTACCAGGCCGTGTGCCTGCTCGCCGAGGGCGCCACCCCCGCGGAGGTCGACGCCGCGCGCCTGGCCCCCGTCCCCGTCCCCGCCGACGACGCCGACAGGGACACCGCGCTAGCCGGGGCGGGAGGTGCGGCATGGACCGCGGCACGCTAATCGAGAGAAAAGGAGGCCCCCTGCGCCGCTTGATTGCCCTACTCGCCGCGCTCGTGCTGGTCACCCTGGGGATGGGCGGGGGGAGCGCCCGCGCCGCGTCGGCCCCCACGCCCACGCCGACGCCCCCGGCGACGCAGACGCCGTACCCGACGGACACGCCGGCGCCGGCCCCGACCGCGACCCACCACCCGACGCTCGCGCTCTCGGCGAGCCAGGGCATGCCCGACACCAGCCTCGTCGTCGTCGGCGCCGACTTCCCCGATGGGCCGGTCACGCTGTACTGGGACGGGGCCTACCTGGCGCGCGGCACGAGCGCGGACAGCTACGTCCACATCGACACGCGGGTCCCGGCCACGGGCGCCGCCGCCGCGTTGGGGCCGCACGAGGTGCGCGCCGTCGGCCCCGACCGCACCTCGGCCTCGGCGTTCTTCACCATCGCGCGGACCTATCAGCCCACGGTCACGCTCTCGCCCACACATGCCGTGGCCATGACCGGCACGGTGGTCACGGTGGACGTGTCCGGCTTCGCGCCTAACCAGACCATTGCGTTCTCGTGGGATCGCGCCGGCGGCGCGCCCATCTTCGCGCACGGCAACGTCGCCGACGACAACGGGGACACCAGCGCCGATATCATCCTGGGGACCGACCCCACGCCGGGCGTCGGCACGCACCGCCTCTATGCGGCGGGAACCGGCCCGCCGCTCTCCGCGTCCGCGTCGTTCACGGTGGACCCGCCTCCCCCCGTCTGCGGCGGCCTGTCCATCCCCATCCCGTTCAGCGCCCCGTTCTGTCTCGACCCCTTCGGCTGGGCCGGCTCCTGGCTGCACGACCGCGCCACCGACGCCGGCAAGACGGTCGGCGCGCTCGTCGCCAAGGACCTGACCACGCAGCAGGACTACACGCAGATCGACAAGCTCAAGCAACCCTTCGCGACGATGCAGGAACTGGCGCGCGACCTGTTCGGCGTCTTGTTCCTGGCCGGCGCGCTCACTTGGTATGCACGGCGGTTGGGCCTGGGGCCGGGCGGGGAGGCGGCCACGCAGATGGTCGAGGGGGGGCTGGGCCTGGCCGTCACGACGGCGCTCCCCTGGCTCATGCACCTCTACATCATGGCGGTCAACGGTGCCTCGACGATGATCCTGGCCGACCCCAACAACCAGGGCGGGGCCGCCATCGGCGATCTCGTGGGCCACCTCGTCGACACCGCCCTGCTCTCGGTCATCACCGGCGACCCCATCTTCCTGGGGGTGGTTTTCGGCTTCGTCATCCTCTTCTTCGTGTTGCTCGTGCTCATCGCCATCACGCGCACCATCGGCACGATCTACGGCGCGGCAGTCTACCTGGCCGCCCCGGTGGCCTCGATCTGCATGGTCACGCCCCTGACGCGCTCGGTGGCGGCCGCGTGGGCGCGGCTGTGGTTCAGCCTGACGCTGTGGGGCGTATCCTACGCCGTCGCGCTCGTGTCCGTGCGCGCGATGGTGGCCGCGTTCGGGAGCGACGGGCTGCAATCGCTGGCCCTGGCCCTGGCCGGCGCGCTCGTCCTCTACGGTGCCCCGCGCCTGGGCGACGCCTTGCTCGGCGGCGGGGCCTCGCGCGCCCTGGGCATCGGCAACGTGCCCCTGCTCGGCACCGCCGCGCGCGTCGGCTTGGCGGCCGCGACGGGTGGAGCTGGCGGCGCGGCCGTCGCGGCGGGCGATGCCGTGAAGACAGGAGGAGGCGCCATGCCGTCCACGCCCTCGGTGACGGAGATGCCCACCGCCAACGTGTCCGAAATCGCGTCGATCGCGCCACCGATCAACGCCGAGTGGGGGGTCATTGAATGAGCGTCACGAACGGGATCAAGCGGGCCGCGCGCGCGACGGGGCGGGGCGTGTACGTCCTGGCCGTCCCCAAGACGGTGCGCCGCTCGACGGAGGAGTTGCGCGGGGTGGAAATGTCCCCGGCGCTGGGCCTCGTGTTGCGGATCACCGCGATCCTCGTGCTCGCGGGGACGGTCCTGGCGGTCCACGCCGCCGGGCACCCTCTCCTGGGCCTCGCCCGCGCCGCCCTACTATTCGTCGGGGCCGTCGTGATGCTGGCCCTCTCCGGCGCGCTGGCGCCACAAGGGCGCTTGGTGGGGCGGCTCTTGCTGTCCTACGCCAAGTGGGAGAGCGCGCGCCGGGGATTGACGTGGCAGGGCCGGCTCTTCCGCGCCCTCGCCCGGCGCTTAGAACCCGCCACGTCGAAGAAAGAGAAGGGGAAGACCAAATGACCGCCAACGCTAACCAGCCCGACGCACAACGCCCACGCATCTCGATGGTCGTGGACGCACAGCAGAAGTGGGAGTATCGCCAGGAGGCGAACTGTACGCCGGATCAACTCAATTATTGGGGGGCTCAAGGCTGGCGTCTCGTTGGGCCACCTACCATCGCCAAAATATCGCTCGGATCATCCGGCCGCCTCATCTACGTGTTTGAGCGGCCCGTACAAACGCCTCAGCGGTGATCAAAGGGGGGAATACCGGCCGGGATAAGACCCCGGCCGGAATCCCATAACGGAAGAAAGGGAAGGGTAGGAGACATGTCCATGACGGATCGCTGCCACGACATCTTGCGGGCGCTCGCCGACGGGGAGGAGCGCCACGGCTACGCCATCTTAGAGGCCGTCGAGGTCGCCACGGGCGGGAAGGTCATCCTGGCGCCCGGCACGCTGTACCGCGCCATCGGGCGCCTGCTGGACGACGGCCTGATTGTGCAGACCGACCGGCAACCCGATCCCACGCGCGAGGATGAGCGCCGGCGCTACTACCGCATCACCCCGCGCGGTCGCGTCCTGCTCGCCCATCCAGGGGCGCCGCTCCCCCCGTTCGTCCCGCCGCCGCCGTCCGACGATCTCGGCCCGGCCCACCGCCAGTACGATGTGCTGCGCGTGCTCGCCGATGGGGAGGAGCGCCACGGGCACGCCCTCCTGCGCGCGATCAACGCGCTGCCAGGAACCACCCCCCTCGGCCCAACCACGCTCTACGTCACCCTGCGCCGCCTGCTCACCAATGGCTTCGTCGCGGAAACGGCCCCGCGAGCCGACCCCGCGCTGGACGACAAGCCGCGCGACTACTACCGCATCACCCCTCAGGGGAAGGAGGCGCTGCGCACGCCGGGTCTGGTGCCCCTGCCTCCGCGCACCATTGCCCAGGAGCGCGCGTACGCCGTGCTGTGCGCCCTCGCCGACGACGCGGAGCATCACGGCTACGGCCTCATCAAAGACCTGCGCGCGGCCCAGGGCGGCGCGGGGCGCGTCGGGTCGGGGACGCTCTACCGCACCCTCGACGACCTGCGCGCCAACGGCCTGGTGGTCGAGGCCGGGGAGCGGCCCGATCCCGCCGTCAACCCGGACGCGCCCCGCCGTCACTACCGCCTCACCCCCCGTGGGGAGGATGCCCGCCGCATGCTCGCGACGCTGCCCCCCCCGCAGCCACGCGAGCGGGCGCCCTGGCGGGGCGCGGTGTCGTTCGGCGTCGCCTGGGGCACGGTCACGGGCGGCCTGTTGCTCCTACTGGGCGCGGGTGGCGCGGGCTGGGCCACGGGCGCGGCGGCCACGGTCATCACCACTGGCGCGGGCTTGTTGCGCCGCGACGAGGCGGCGTAGCGCAGGGCCGCCAGGGACAGGACGCAAGGACAGAACAGGGGAGGAGCGGGTACATGGCGGACGAGAAGAACGAGAAGAAGCGGACGGGATACTACCTCACCGACGAGACGGTGCAGGCGGTCGCGGAGCACGCCAAGCGCGCGGGTCTCTCGGTCTCGGCGGCGGCGGACGAGCTGATCCAGCGCGGCGCGGGCGCTGTCGCGGCGCAGAGCGCGGGCGCGCACGCGGTCCCGGCCATCGCGGCGGCCGTGGGCCGGACGATGGAGGAGGTGCTGCGCGCCATCGTCGTGCAACCGTTCGGCGCGGAACTGGCGGCGATCCGCCACGAGGCGACGATGGCCCGCCTGGAAGGGTTCGCCCACATCGCCAACGACTATGGGCCGGAGGTGGCGGAGCGCCTGGAAGCGGCGGTCGAGGAACGCGCCCAGGCGGCGCGCACGGCGGGTGAGGTGCCCCACCTGACCATGGCCCTGATCGACCAGACGGGGCAGGTGGCCTGATGGCGCCGACGCGGACGTTCGTGGAGGGGCGCTACGTCCCGGCCGGCCCGTGGGCGGACGCCAAGATCGCGCGGCAGGTGAAACACCTCATCGCCGACTACCGGGCGGGCGAGGCGCACGAGGAGCGCACCCTGTTTGGACCACCGGGCAAGATCACCGACCGCGCGACCGCGCGCGCCCTGCTGACGGCCGCGATCGGCCCCAAGGTGGTGTTCCACCGGCTCGTCCTCTCGCCGGGGCGCAGTGCGGGGGTGGTACGCCTGATTGACCTACAGACCTGGACGCGGCTGCTGCTGATGGACCTGGGCCACGCGTTGGGCCAGCGGCTCGTGTGGGTGGGTGCCGTCCACCGCAACACCGCCGAGCCGCACGTCCATGTGCTGCTCGCCGGCGCGGCCGAGCGGACGCAGTGGCCCCACATGGGCAAGGTCGTGGGCGTGGAGCTGCGGACCCCACAGTACGCCCTCTTGCGGGAGAGCGGGGACGTGCGCGCGGCCGAGATCCGGGCGCTCAATGGCAACGGGACGGCGGCCTGACCGTGCCAGGGGAGGGAGAGGACGATGGACCACGGGAGCGAGGGCGCGTTCGCCTACACCATCGATAGCCAGGGCCGCGTGCTCTCCGTGCGGGAGGCAACGTTTCCTGACCCGATCACGGCGCGTGCGAACGCCGCACCGCCCGTCGCGCTGCGGACCCTGGTGGCCCCGCTAACCTGGGAGCCAGTGCAACGCCTGCTCGCCTGGGGCGCGCGGGAGGGGCTGACCGCGGCCGAACTGCTCGACACCTGCCGGGCGGCGACACGCTCGACGACACGACGAAGGAGCGCACGATGACGACCTATAGCCGCGACGATACGCTGCTCACCCCCTTCGATGGGATGCTCGCCGACGGCACCCCCGACCGGACGGTGTTCGAGCCGACGGCAACGGAGACCGGGGAGCCGGCGGTGACGTACTACACGCGGGAGCCGGACGGCTATGGCCTGGACGACTATCGCTGGCAGCCGCTCACCGACCCGGCCGAGATCGCCACCATCGAGGGGGCGCTGGCCCAGGGCATCGACCCGCCCTATGAGGTGTGGATGGACCAGGCGCCGGCCGCGCTCACCCCCGGCGACCTGACCCCCCTCGGGGAGGGGACGCCTTTCGTGGGTAGGTATGAGGGAAAACGACAAAAAAGGATGGGACAGCCCGCTCTTTTGTAGTATCAGGGGTGTACGAACCAAGATACACAAAGGAGAACACGCATGGCCCATCCAGAGGAAGTAT